>Ga0315336_1001668_pt1 | contig 40197 bp, 37 predicted proteins | sample ASW5metaG_FD_204512 | JGI IMG/M metagenome (GOLD analysis project Ga0315336, IMG submission 204512) | Ammonia-oxidizing marine archaeal communities from Monterey Bay, California, United States - ASW #5 | ecosystem: Environmental > Aquatic > Marine > Intertidal zone | place: USA: California... | reverse complement strand
TGAATACGCCAGCCCCAGTCACCGAATGCAGCGTCACCCATATAGGTGCGGATGCCGAGGATCAGCAGCAGCGCCATGAACAGGCCCAGCGTTGCGGTGGTCTGGATCCAAGAGGTGTAGTAGCCGCGGCGATTCTTCGGAGCATGCTCTGCGACGTAAATCGCAGCGCCGCCGTATTCACCGCCGAGCGCAAGACCCTGGATCAGACGAAGGCCGATCAACACGATCGGAGCAGCGATGCCCCAGGTCGCGTAGCCAGGCAGCAGGCCGATGAAAAAGGTGCCGACGCCCATCAGGCCCATGGTGATGAGGAAGGTGTATTTGCGGCCGACGAGATCGCCGAGGCGACCGAAAATCAGCGCGCCGAACGGGCGGACAGCGAAGCCTGCCGCGAACGTCAGAAGTGCGAAGATGAAGCCCACATTCGGAGGCACGGCGGAGAAGAAGTATTTCGCAAGATACGCGCCGAGTGTGCCGTAGATGTAGAAGTCATACCATTCGAAGACGGTGCCGAGCGAGGAGGCGAAAATGACCTTGCGTTCTTCGTTGGTCATCCCTCCCGTCGTTCTCGCGGTATTTGCCGTCATAGTCGTGCTGGACATTTCGAGCTCCCCAAATTGTTGCTGTAAAAAATCGCCCCTGCGCGCCGGTCTTTGGCCGGCTCATAAGCGCGAGAAGTTCGCAGCCAAGGTAACATCGGCGTGAAACCCGGCCCTATTGGACTTTCGGCTCACTACCAAAGGCGTGAGCAACAACATCTCGCGCCGCACAAGTGTTGCGGAAGATGCTGTGGCATCTGCGGTTTCGCCGCATGGTGGCCCGCAAGGCCGCCGCCAAGGAGTTGCGATTGGTCACGACAAAAAATCGGGTTGTTAACAGCAATGGTGTCAGGCGCGACGGGTCGTCGGCGGCCGCACAGGTTTTGCTTGAGACAGGTTGCTTGTGCGCAGCACGCGGCGGTGACGGCTACAGACCGGTCACGGAAAAGAACAGCGCGACGCTCCACATCACGATCGAAATGATCGCCGTCCAGTAAGCGAATTGCAAATAGGTTTCGCGCATGACGATGGCGATGGTCTGTTGAGCATTGGCCGCCGGAGGGCGGCGTTCTCCGGGAAGATAAAGCCACAGCTCGGTTCTGCGGTGATCCCTGGTTCTTGCCTCATGGGCCTTGAAGACGAGCACCAGGGTCATGAGGATCGCCAGAAAGCCGCCGGCCTGAAACGCCGAGCGCGGAAGAAACGACAAAGCGATCATGACGCAGAAAATGGCGAGGAACCCGAAGCCGCACGCGCGCGCCACCGTTTCAAAGGCGATGCGCCGGATGTCCTCCATCGTCGTCTCCATCGATGGCGGCATTGCTCTGGGTTTACGCCGCACCGAGGCAAACGTATCGCCAAGTCGGGGTGCTCTCAACCCCGTGGCCTGCCGGTTAGAGGCCGATTTTGAGGAAGTTCCCGGCGGCGGGCAGCGCCAGCAGCGCGGTTCCCGCAAGCCAGATCCAGAGCGATGCCGTGGTCGAGTCCTTGGCCCCGGTGACGCGCTCGTAGATCGCCGCCGGAATGCCGCCGAGAATAATAGTGGCGGTGGAAACCATCAGCGAGGCGAACATCAGCGTTAGCGGTACGCTTCCAAACAGCAGCGGCCCGGCGAGAGGCTGGACATAGAGCAGCGCGAAGATCAGCCAGAGCTGATTGAAGATGCCGTTGATCATTCCGAAGAACGCGATGCCGATATAGTAGAAGTTGCGGTTCATGCCGGAGTTCCGCCAATGCGGGGAGCGAGGTTTAACACCAGCAACGTGTAGTGAAACACGACGCGAATCCAGAACAGCCAGACGAAACCAAACAGCCAGATCACCGCGGGAGGAGTGGTTTTCGGCGTGACGGCGGAGAAAACCGCGATCACGGGATCGGTGACGCGGCAGAAAAATCGCCAGATGTAATTCGGTGAATCCCCGTCGACCATCAGGCCAAGCAGAAAACGGCCGAGCATCGTGTACATCAGTGCCGCCAGAACAAAATTCGGCAGGTGAAAGTACCAGTAGGTTGCCAGCGACGTTGCGATATCCAACTGTTTCTCCCGCGGGAAATTCCGCAAATCCGTAAACCGAGAAATTTTCAACGCGACGATGTGCCAGCCATCATGGCAAGCGCGGGGTTTTCCGGCAAGGTCCGGCAAGGGCCGCGGGTTTCATCCAAAACAAGACGGGGCCCGAAGGCCCCGTCTGCCGAAAGATTTTGCTGCGCGGTTAAGCGGTCTTCTCTTCGAGCACCGTCCTGCCTCGCGGCTTCCGGATTTCGTCGACATAGGCCTGCATTTCCTTCGACGGCTCCTTGCCCATCAGACTGACGACATAGATGACCAGGAAGCCGAGCGGAGCTCCGAGCAAGCCGCAGGCGATGTTGTTCAGGTTGAACCAGCCGACCTTGTTGGCAAGAGGATGAGCCAAGGTCACCCAGTGATCCATCGCGTTCGGCGCGGCCAATGCCTTGGCAACGTCGACCACCGGAGCACCTGTCACCGGATTCAGCAGTGACGACATACCGAAGTAGGTCACGCCTGCGCCGGGGAAGTACCGCGATGTCACGAGATAGAACATGCAGAGCCCGAACCCGGCAATCATGCCGCAGATCGCGCCCGCCGCCGTCGTCCGCTTCCACCACACACCCATCACGAGTGCCGGGAAGTTTCCGGCCATCGCAAGCGAGAACGCCCAGCCGACCATGGCGAGGATGTCTCCGGGTTTGGTTGCAGCTGTCGCGGCAGCTACCACGGCAACGACCAGCAACAGGACGCGGGCGATGACCAGCCGGCGCGCGGTCGGCGCCTTCGGATCTACCATCTTGTAGTACACGTCGTGCGACAGCGCGTTGGCGATGGCGAGCAGCAGCCCGTCAGCGGTCGAGAGAGCGGCAGCGAGGCCGCCGGCGGCAACGAGGCCCGAAATCACATAGGGAAGTCCCGCGATCTCCGGTGTGGAGAGCACGATCACGTCCGTGTTGATCACGAAGTCCTGCAACCTGACCACGCCGGGATGGTTGGCGATGGTTTTGCACGCGGCGATGATCGCATCGATGCTTGCGGCATTCTGGCCGCAGATCTTCACAAGGCCGAGTTCGCCCCACTGGAACATCCATGGGCGGATCGAAGACAAATCGCGTCCGATGATGTTGGTGTAGACTTCGAGCTTCGAGAACGCCGCATAGGCCGGCGCCGAGAAGTAAAGCAGGAAGATAAACAGCAGCGACCATGCGACCGACTGACGTGCTTCACGCACCGACGGGGTGGTGAAATAACGCATCAGGATGTGCGGCAGCGAAGCCGTGCCGACCATCATGCAAATGATGATCGCGAAGAAGTTCAGCGGACTGTAGGTGAGGAACGGCTGGATGTGCGGCTTGAGGTTCGCAACCGTTGCCAAGCCCGACTTGATCATCTCCTGCTCGCGCACGGTGATGTCGGCAATAGCCTGTCCATAGGTCAGTTCCGGAATCGGAATTCCGTACTTCTTGGTCGACAGGATCACGATCGGGGTCAGATAGGCGATGATAAGCACGATGTACTGGGCCACCTGGGTCCAGGTCACCGCGCGCATGCCGCCCAGCATCGAGCAGACCAGAATGCCGACGAGTCCGGCGAACACCGCGAGTTCGAACGGCATTCCGAGGAAGCGCGAGGCAATCAAGCCCGTGCCGTAGATCTGCGCCGTCACGTAAGTGAAGGAGCAGGCCACCAGCACAAGCACGCCCAGTCCGCGGGCGAGGTTGCCGCCGTACCGGAACGCCATGAAGTCAGGCACGGTATAGGCGCCGAACTTGCGCAGATAAGGCCCGATCAGAATCGAGACCAGCACAAAGCCGCCGGTCCAGCCCAGCACCCACGCCAGACCGTCGTAGCCGAGCAGGAAGAGGGTGCCGGCCATGCCGACGAAGGACGCAGCCGACATCCAGTCGGCGCCGGTCGCCATGCCGTTGTAGAGCGCGGGCACGCTTCGTCCCGCGACATAGTATTCGGAGACTTGCGCCGTTCGCGACAGAATGCCGATGATGGCGTAGACCGCGAGGGTGAAGAACACGAACAGGTAACCGAGGATCTTGTTCGGGACCCCGAATTGTTCGAGCACCGCGAGCAGCACGACGAAGGCAAGAAAGCCGCCGGTATAGATGCCGTAGACCCGTCCCAGATTATTGAGAAAATCGGAACTGCCTGAAGATTGCGTAGCCATGGTTCATCCCCCTCAATCTTCTTCGGCGAAGCCGAATTCGCGATCGATTTTGTCCTGCTGCTTCGCGAAGAGGAACAGCATGACCACGAACACGATGAGCGAGCCTTGCGCCGCCATGTAAAAACCAAGCGGAAAGCCAAGGACCGGAATCGTGATCTTGTTCAGAGAGTTCACGAACATGTGGATGATGAAGCCGAAGAAGAACCAGACCCCGAGATGCATGAACATCAGTCTGGACGTCTTGCTCCAGTGGGCTTCTTCCCTTGCTTTTAGGTCTGCTGACTCAGCCATGGGCAGCATTCTCCCTGATAGGAAGCCTCGCCACGAAGGCCGGCTTCGTTGTTAAGGGGAATGCGTCTCCCTGTTCGTGCGGCACCCCCCCCTTTGCCGCGGCCCATCCGATCTTGACGCCGGTATGGGAACCGTCAAAAACGTAACGCTACGGCTGGCGGAGGCCTTATAGACTTTCGTCGAATTAGGTCGTTTTAGCCCTTATTTTACTGCGGTTTTTTGACGCGCCTCGGCGCGCGCCAATGCGGGATAGCCTGACTCGGAACTGACAATCGACGCCTGAAAAGAAGATGGCCATGAAATTATTGCAGCGGCTTTTTCGCCCCAAGGAGCGGGTCATCGACCGGAAAACGCTCGCGGATTTCATCGACGCGCAGTCGGCTTTTCTGGTGCAAAAAGGAATCTACGAATACTCGCGCGCGCGTGCGGGTCACTACGCGAAGGTGTTGTTTGCTGAAGACGGATTCGCCGCGTCAGTGGAGAATGCGCGCTGGCGTGCGTTTCCACTCGGCCTTGCGATGGTCGGGGAAGTGGCGGAAGGCGTGTTGCGGCCTTACGCGGGCGACGACCGCGCGCGCATGCGGGATGAACTGACGGCGCTGGTTCTCTCCGTGCTCGATCGCTATCCGGTGCCGCCTTCGATCGGTGCCCACGGCTGGGATGCCGCACGAAGCGAACTGGCAGGGCGGATGGAGTTGACCGCGGGACATGCGCCCAAGCTTGCGATGGATATTCCCGAACCGCTAGCCGAGACCTATTTCGACCTGATGCCCATCCACGAGAAGCTGCGGGGACGTGATTTTTCGACAACGCGCAATTATCTCCGGGTCAGTCTTTGCAACATTCATGATGAACTGACAGGGCGTCTCGATGGGCCTGCAGTGGTCCGCACATTGGTGAATTAGGCTGGAATAGCCGCCACAGCAGCTCACGGCCGGGTTCCGCATCGCACCATGCCGTCGCAGGCCGCCGTTAACCGCGCCGTTACGTTGCAAAACCGTGCCTTGCAACGGGCGGTCGACCAGTAAAGAATTGATTTTGCGGGTGATCGGCGTGTATTCCCTCCACACACCCGCCGTATGGAACAGATGACTTCAGCCTCCAGCACGCATCTCATCGTCGCCGACGATCACCCTCTTTTTCGCGATGCTCTGCGACAGGCGGTCACGACCGTTGTCGCATCGGCTCGGGTCGATGAGGCGGGATCGTTCGAGGAACTGACCGCACTGCTCGACCGGGAGTCCGACGTCGATCTGATCCTGCTCGATCTTTCGATGCCGGGGATCAGCGGTTTTTCCGGGCTGATCTATCTGCGCGCCCAGTTTCCGGCGATTCCGGTGGTTGTCGTGTCCGCCAGCGACGACGCCGGGACGATCCGCCGCTCGATGGATTTCGGTGCGTCGGGCTTCATTCCCAAGCGCTTCGGCGTCGAGACCCTGCGCGAGGCGATCGGCAAGGTCATGAAGGGCGACGTCTGGGTTCCGGCCGATGTCGATCTGTCCGCGGCGGCCGATCCCGATATGACCAAGCTGCGCGACCGCCTCGTCACGCTGACACCGCAGCAGGTTCGGGTGCTGATGATGCTGTCGGAAGGCTTGCTCAACAAGCAGATCGCCTACGAACTCGGCGTCTCGGAAGCGACCATCAAAGCGCATGTGTCCGCGATCCTGCAGAAACTCGGTGTCGAAAGCCGGACCCAGGCAGTGATTGCCGCCGCCAAAATTTCCGGCGGAGAGTGGAAGCAGCCTGACCCCGCGAAGTAGCGGCGTGGTTCGGCGATGTGCGTGCTGGCTCGCGCGCAAGCTTCATCAAAGATCAGGACAGCTTCAGCAAAGGTAACGGATCATGATCGAGGCGGTGATTTGGGATTTCGGCGGGGTGCTGACCACGTCACCGTTCGAAGCGTTTGCGCGGTTTGAAACCGAGCGGGGTCTTCCTCGCGACATCATCCGGCGCACCAACGCTGCCAATCACTTCGAGAATGCGTGGGCGAAATTCGAACGCGCGGAAGTGGACCTCGATACCTTCGACAAGTTGTTCGCTGCCGAATCGCTGGCGCTGGGAGCCGAGGTGCGCGGCCGCGATGTCGTGCAACTGCTGTCGGGCGATCCGCGCCCCGAAGTGGTCGAGGCCTTGCGGCGGGTGAAGCAGCACTTCAAGACCGGCTGCATCACCAACAATCTTCCCGCCAATGCCATCGGCAGTTCCGCCGGCCGTGCACTTTATGTCGCGGAGACAATGGCGCTGTTCGATCATGTCATCGAGTCGGCAAAAATTGGCCTGCGCAAGCCCGATCCGCGCATCTACCGGATGATGGTCGACGCGCTCGGCGTCGATCCGAACAACTGCGTGTATCTCGACGATCTCGGCGTTAACCTGAAACCCGCGCGCGACATGGGTATGAGAACCATCAAGGTGATCGACGGCCCGCAGGCCATCGCTGAACTGGAAGCCGCCACGGGTCTGAAGCTCGCCTGATTGCAGAGCGTGCAGAGAGGCAGGCTCTATTCCGCCGCGACGATCTGTTGCGCCCGCCATTGTCCGAGCAGTGCGCGCAGAGCCGCCGGCTTGACCGGCTTGTTCAGCACAACGATTCCATCCTCGCGCGCCGCATCGCGGACATGCGGGCTGCGGTCCGCGGTGATCAGGATCGCAGGGATGTCCTCGCCGAATCGCTGCCGGATGTCGCGGATCGCCGCGATGCCGTTGCCGCGATCGAGATGATAGTCGACCAGAAGACCGGTCACGCGCTCATCGGTCGCGGCGATCGCTTCCGCGGCCGCAGCCGGATCGGCGACGGCGATGACTTTCGCGTCCCAGCCGGTCAGCAATGTTTTCATGCCGTCGAGAATGGCGCGGTCGTTCTCGATACAGACGATGAGTGTGCCGCTCATCGGCGCCTTCGAAGAGATGCTCGTGCCGGTCAAAGCTCCCGTATGCGTCACGGTCTTGGCGACCGGCATGGTCACGGAGAAACGCGAGCCGCCGCTGCGGTTCGATCCAACCACGATGCCGTGGTTCAGCACGCGCGCGAGCCGTTCCACGATCGACAGCCCAAGGCCGAGCCCGCGCGCGATCCGCGCGCCCTGGTCGAGACGATGAAACTCCTTGAAAATCTCCGCGCGCTTTTTGACGGGAATTCCAAGTCCAGTGTCGTAGATTCCGATTTCCAGCGATTTCCCCTTGCGGCGGCAACCGATCAGCACGCGACCCTTCGGCGTATACTTGATGGCGTTCGAAATCAGGTTCTGCAACAGCCGCCGCAGCATCACGCGATCCGAAGACACCGGCAGCGCGCAAGGCACGAAGGTGAGCTTGAGTTTTCGCGCTTTCGCGATTGGCGTAAACTCGACTTCCAGTGAGCGCATCAGGTCGCTCATGCGGAAATTGGTGATCGACGGCGTCATCGCGCCGGAATCCAGCCGCGAAATGTCGAGCAGCGCGCCGAGAATCTCCTCGATGGCCTCCAGCGAGTCGTCGATATTGCCGACCAGGCGGGCGTCTTCGCCGCCGTCCTGCCGCTCCACAAGACTGGTGACGTAAAGGCGTGCCGCATTCAGCGGTTGCAGGATGTCGTGGCTGGCTGCCGCAAGGAAGCGCGTTTTGGAAATGTTGGCTTCCTCGGCCGTGCTCTTGGCCTGAGCCAGTTCGCTGTTCAGCCGCGTGAGTTCCTCGGTGCGCTCCCGGACGCGCTTTTCCAGCGTCGCGTTGGCGCGCTCCAGCGCCTCCGCCGCCTCGAAGCTCGGCGTGACGTCGGAAAAGGTGATGACCAGCGCGCCGCCCGGCATCCGGTTGGCGCGAACTTCCACAACCATGTTGCGGTCGGCAAGCCGTTCCAGATATGGCTCGCCTTCGGTGGTGTAGGCGGTGAGCCGCCGCTGCAGGCCGGCCAGATCGGCGTCCGGATCTATCTGCCCATTGCTGCTGATAAATTCGAGAATCTCGACCAGCGGGATGCCGATTTGCGAGTACTGCGCGGGCAGGTCGAGAATCTCGCCAAACTGCTGGTTTGACGTGATCAGCTGAAGTTCGGGATTGAAGACCGCGATACCCTGACGAACGTGATTAAGCGCGGTCTGCAGCATTTCGCGGTTGAAATGCAGGGCGGTGTGCGCATCGTCGAGCAGTTTCAGCGCGGCCTTGGCGGAGACCGCGCGCTTGCGCAACAGCAGCGACAGAACGAGGCGCGAGGAGGCCGCGCCGATCGACGATGCGATCAGGTGTTCGGCATGGCGTAGCAGGCGGAAATCGGCAGGTGCCGCGCGATCGATATTGATATGATGGGTGGTGGCGAAGGTCTCGAACGACAGCTGCGCGCGTTCGGGACCGAGATACTGGGCAACGGTGGAGAGCAGATCCTGCACCGTGACCGTGGTGCGCCAGCGCCTGAAATTGGGCGCGATCGGTGCCAATTCGCTCGGCACGAACAGGTCGGCCTGAACCCGTTCGATCGAGGTGGGCTGGCGCAGCAGCGACAGCACGATGTAGGTCAAGAGGTTGAGCGAGAGGCTCCACAACACGCCGTGGATCAGCGGTGCCATCTCGGTGCCGAGCAGCGCCTGCGGCCGAAGGGCGGTCAGGCCGAACAGTCCCTCCTTGAGCCAGATCGCGCCGCGCGGATCGACGTCGGCAAAGCTCGGCAGGAACAGTGTATAGGCCCAGACCGCAAAGCCGATCAGCATGCCGCCCATGGCGCCGCGCGCGGTGGCCCGCCGCCAGAACAGCCCGCCGAGAAATGCCGGCGCCAATTGCGCGACGGCTGCGAATGACAGCAGGCCGATGGCGGCGAGCTGCGCGTTACCCAGCGCGTGATAGTAGAGATACGCCATCGCCATGATGGCGAAGATCGCAAAGCGGCGCACCTTGAGAAGGAAGCTGCCGAAGTTGGCTTCGACTGCCTCCTGCGCCGGCCGCCGCTTCAGCACCAGCGGCACCACGATATCGTTCGATACCATGATGGCGAGCGCGACGCATTCCACGATCACCATGGCGGTGGCGGCGGACAGGCCGCCCACAAACACCACCACGCTGAGCCATGTTGCCTTGGCCTCGATCGGCAGTGCCAGCACATACATGTCGCTGTCGGATGCGCCAAACGGAAAGGTGACGAGGCCGGCAATGGCGATGGGGATCACGAACAGGTTGATCGCGATCAGATAGAGCGGAAATAGCCAGCGCGCACGCCGCACCTCGGCCTCGGTGGAATTCTCGACAACGCTGACGTGGAATTGCCGGGGCAGCAGCAGGATCGCGAGAAACGACAGCAGCGTCATCGCAACGAAGTTGCCGATCGACGGCGTGGCCTCGATGGCGCGCACGGCCTCCGGCGTTTTCATGGCGCGTTCGATCAGCTCGGACGGCCCGAACATGACGAACGTCACGAAAATGCCCGCGGCCAGGAACGCCACCAGCTTGACCAGCGACTCCGTTGCCACCGCCAGCATCAGGCCGTGCTGGTGTTCGGTGGCGTCGGTCTGTCGGGTGCCGAACAGGACCGCGAAAGCCGCGAGCGTGATGGTGACGATGAAAGCGATGTCGCCGATATAGGGGATGCTGGAGACGTCCTGATCCTGATTGAGGATAGTTTCCAGCGACGATGCGACGGCCTTCAATTGCAGCGCGATGTACGGCACCGAGCCGATAATGGCGATGACGGCGGCGGTTGCTGCGACGGCCTGGCTCTTGCCGTAGCGCGCGGCGATGAAGTCGGCGATCGAGGTGATGTTCTGCGACTTGGCCAGTTGAATGACGCGCATCAACAGCGGTGTGCAGAATCCGACCATCAGGATCGGGCCGACATAGATCGCGAGAAATTCGATGCTGGTCCGGGTCGCGAGCCCGACCGAACCGAAAAACGTCCAGGATGTGCAGTAGATCGCGAGCGACAATGGATAGATGAAACTGCCGAGGCGGCCGCGCTGAGCCCGCGTCAGCCGTTCGCCGTAGCTCGCAACGACGAACAGAAGGCCGATGTAGCCGAATGCGGCTGCGATCACGCCCCAGTCATGCAGCATCGAAACGATCCCCGACGTCGCTCATTTCGTTTGGGCATGATCCTCTCCGAAAACCGGTTCCCGCTTTTCGGGATCATGCTCTTGGCCAGCGCCCGGCTTTGACCTTAGCCCGGTCCGCCGCCGCGTGCATCCGTGGGGCGTCACGGAAAGCTTCGTCAGGGATTTGGCGAATGACTCGAATCAGCGTATACACGTAAAAGTTGCATTATTAAGATAGCGCACCCTAAGGAGCCGGCCAATGGGTCAGATGCTGCCTTTCGTTATATCTAATGCGCCCGTTGTCGTGGTCGATGACGACCCCTCGGTCCGAGATGCGCTGCTGCTGCTGCTGAGACTTGATGGGTTCGAGGCGAAAGCCTTCGCAGACGGGGAATCCTTTTTTGAATCGCTACAGTCCTCCATGCCGGCCTGCGTCATCCTCGATCTTCAACTTCCGGGCAGCTCAGGCCTCGCGGTGCTGCGGCAACTCGCCGATATGCGGTTCGCCTCGCCGGTGTTCGTGATTTCCGGTCACTCCGATATCGCGATGGCGGTGGAGGCCATGAAACTTGGGGCGGTGGATTTTCTTGAAAAGCCGTTTTCCGCCGGCGCCATGATCGACCGTGTGCGCGATGCTGTCTTGAGTTACCGCCGCTCGATGGCGGGACAAATCGACGGCCTTGCGGATTTTCCGGGCCTCAATCTTCTCACCCGGCGCGAACGGGATGTGTTGGCGCAGGTCACGCACGGCGCATCGAACAAGGAGGCGGGACGGAGGCTCGGCATCAGCCCCCGCACCATCGAGGTCCACCGTGCGCGGATCATGGACAAGCTGGGCGCGCGGAATGCCGCAGACCTGATGCGGATTGTGCTGTCGCAAATGCCGTCGCGGCCAAGCGTCCGGGCAGGCTGATTCCGGAAACGTCTTGTCTTGCCGGCAGGGTTTATTCAGCGGTTATCTTATTCCGCTGCCTTACTCAGCCGCCATGGGCTTGGCGTGCAGCGGCAGAGCCAGTTGCTCCCAGACCTGAACCAGTGCTTCAGCAAGATGATCGATCAGCGCGTCGTCGTGATACGGCGACGGGGTGATGCGAAGCCGCTCGGAGCCTTTTGGCACCGTGGGATAGTTGATCGGCTGGATGTAGATGCCATGCTCTTCCAACAGCAGGTCGCAGGCCTTTTTGCAGCGCTCGGGGTCACCGACGAACAGCGGTACGATGTGCGTATCGCTCGACATCACCGGCAGACCGGCGGCGGTGAGAATGGCTTTCAGCCGCGCGGCGCGATCCTGATGACGCTCGCGCTCCCAGCTCGATGATTTGAGATGCTTGATGGCCGCGGTTGCAGCCGAACAAATCGCGGGCGGCAGCGCTGTGGTGAAGATAAAGCCCGGTGCGTAGGAGCGCACGGCATCGACCATCTTGGCGCTGCCGGCGATATAGCCGCCGAGGCAACCGAACGCCTTGGCCAGCGTGCCTTCGAGAATATCGATCCGGTGCATCACGCCGTCGCGTTCGGCAATGCCGCCGCCACGCGGGCCATACATGCCGACCGCATGAACCTCGTCGACATAGGTCATCGCGCCATAACGCTCGGCTAGATCGCAGATCATCGATAGCGGCGCCACATCGCCATCCATCGAGTACAGGCTTTCGCAGATGATCAGTGTCGGGCGGCCCGGATTGGCGCGCAGCAATTCTTCAAGATGCGCAACGTCGTTGTGACGGAACACGATGTATTCGATGCCGGACTGGCGAATGCCCTCGATCATCGAATTATGGTTCAGCGCATCCGACAGGATCAGGCAGTTCGGAATCAGCTTCGCCAGCGTCGCAATGCCGGTCTGGTTGGAGACGTAGCCCGAGGTGAAAACGAGGGCTGCTTCCTTGCCATGCAGATCCGCGAGTTCGTGCTCAAGCTGGATCAGCGAATGGTTGGTGCCTGCGATGTTGCGGGTGCCGCCGGCGCCGGTGCCGACGCGGGTTGCGGTCTCGACCATGGCACCGACCACCTTCGGGTGTTGGCCCATGCCGAGATAGTCGTTGGAACACCAGATCACGACGTTCTGCTGGCCCTTCGGGGAATGCCAGACCGCATGCGGAAAGCGGCCAGCGATCCGCTCCAGATCCGCGAAAACGCGGTAGCGCCGCTCGTCATGAAGCCGCCCAAGGGCGTCGCCGAAGAACTTATTGTAATCCATCACAAAAACCCTGGATGGTGACCCGGAATGCGGCAGCCGGACCTAGGGCCTGCCGCCGTGCGCGGGGCCTTTTTAGAGCTTTTCCAGCTTTGATGTCGAGGCGGATTTCGCCGGTCTCGTATGCTCTTGACGCGGAATTGAGCCAGATCAGTCCGGCTCTGTCAGGCGCCAGATCAGGTCGCGGCGAAGCGCAGGATACCGTCGGAGCCGAGATCGGACTTCAACCGGCCCCCGGCCAGCATGTGATTGACGTGGGCGATCAGCTCGCCCGCGGCAAAGCCGGTCTGGTGGGCATCGAGGACGTGCTTGTGGAACACCACCGGCACCAGTTCCGCCGAGGTCTTCGGCGTTGTGCGGCAGGCATTGGCAATCAGTTGGCAACGCTCTTCATGATGATCGGCGAGCTGCTTGATGCGCGTCTTCACGCCGTAGAACGGCACGCCATGACCGGGCAGCACCAGCGCGTCGTCCGGCAACAGGGTGGCGAGTTCCGCCAGTGAGGCGAGGTATTCGCCGAGCGAGTTCGCATCGGGTTCGACGGCCCACACGCTGACATTCGGCGAGATCTTGCTCAGCACCTGATCGGCCGAGAGGAAGATGCTCTCAGCCTCGCAATACAGCATCACCTGATCGAGCGCGTGACCGCCGCCGGTGATGACCTTGAACTTTCGCGCGCCGATCGCGATCTCGTCGCCCTTGGACAGGCGATAATAGGAGGCAGGCAAGATCGACACCCGCGTCAGATAGTCTTGACCCTTGCCGAGCAGGGCTTCGGTGATTTCCTCGTCCATTCCGTGACGGCGGAAGAACAGCCGCTGCGCCGTCTTGCGTTCCGGCGAGCCGCGATGCTGGTGATATGCAGCTTGCAGATATTCGACCTGCGACATGTGGAGCGGACATTTGAAACGCTCGGTGATCCATCCGGCCAGTCCGACGTGATCGGGATGGGCGTGGGTCACGATCAGCCGCGTGATCTTGAAGCCCTTCAGCGGACCTTCGAACAATGTCGTCCACGCGGCGACGGTGGCATCGTTGCCGATGCCGGTATCGATCATGGTCCAACCATCGCCGTCGGCGAGCAGATAGATATTCACGTGGTTGAGACGGAAAGGCAGCGTCAGCCGCACCCACATCAGGCCGGGCGCGATCTCGATCGCTTCGTCCGGCTTGGGTGGCGTTTCAATCGGATAGCGCAGGCCATCCGGAGCTACGGTCAATGGGGCGGTCTTGCTGTGCATCGTCTCGCAATCGTGTTTTTCAGCTTGGGCTTAACGCGGCAGACCCCGCCGCGCTAGTCTCGAGGTCAGCCGAAATTCACGTTTTGCGGGCTGCGTCAGCATGGTTGCCATGCAGGCAGCCAAGCTGGGGGGCGTTTGAAACGCCGTCAGGACGCCGCTGCGCCGCTTGCCGATACAGTGGCGGCTGCAGGCTGTGCATCGGCATGTGCGTGGCCGTGGTGCTTCACATCGTCGAGCCGCGACTTGATGCCGAGACGATCCAGCAGGTTGGCGTCGCGTTCGGTTTGCGGATTTTTCGTGGTCAGCAGCACGTCGCCAATGAAGATCGAATTCGCGCCTGCAACAAAGCACAGCGCCTGCAACTCGTCGGTCATGTACTGGCGGCCGGCCGACAGGCGCACGACACTGCGCGGCATCATGATGCGCGCAACGGCGATCATGCGCACCAGCGAGATTGGGTCGGGACGCTCGGCCGTGTCGTTGACCGGCACGCCCTTGACCTCGTTCCACATGTTGATCGGAACGCTTTCCGGATGCTCGGGGAGGTTCGCCAGCAGCGCCAGCATGCCGAGCCGGTCATCGACCTGTTCGCCCATGCCGATGATGCCGCCGCAGCAGACCTTCAATCCGGCTTCGCGCGCATGCGCCAGCGTGTCGATACGATCCTGCATCGTGCGCGTGGTGATGATCTTGCCGTAGAATTCCGGCGAGGTATCGACGTTGTGGTTGTAGAAATCGAGGCCGGCATCGTGCAGCCGCTGCGCCTGCTTGTCGGTCAGCATGCCGAGCGTGACGCAGGTCTCCATGCCGAGATCCTTCACGGCGCTGACCATGTCGCAAACCGTGTCGAGGTCTTTGTCCTTCGGGTTGCGCCACGCCGCCGCCATGCAGAAGCGTTCTGCGCCGGCTTCCTTGGCGCGCTTCGCGGTCTCGACGACGCTGTCGTGATCCATTAGCTTGCTCGCCTTGAGGCCGGTGTCGTACTTGGCGCTCTGCGAGCAATAGCCGCAATCTTCCGGGCAGCCACCGGTCTTGATGCTCAAGAGACTCGCAGTCTCGACATGATTGGGATCGAAGTTGCGGCGGTGAATGCTCTGCGCCTGAAAGATCAAATCCGCGAACGGAAGATCGTAAACCGCCTGCGCTTCCGCGCGGGTCCAGTCGTTGCGCGGCTCGATCAATACATCCCTGCCGACCGAACCTCTGCCATTCACATCTGAACCCGGCACTATGCTCATGCGCTGACCCTTTGCATGTTAAAGACGTCGCCCTGAAGCGCCGCTATCTCAATTTCATCTGGCAGAAGGCGATGTCTGGACGGCACGCGCGATTTCCCCGGATGAAGACTAGCAAGGACCATGGAGGTCCAGAAGAGTCAATCTGGCGGGTGGTTCGGTCCGCGGACGCAGGAAGCAAAAGCGCTGGAAGATCATGCTGTTCCGGGGCGCGTTAAGCCCGCCTTTTCGCTCTGGCGCGCGCAATTAACGAATTGGGGTTCGGAGCATCACGCGCCGAACCCCAAACAGAACGCAGGCATGCCAGATGGCATAGCGTCTAGACGCAAATGCTATGCGGCCCGGATGTTCAGCAGGAAGGCATCGACTTCCGAGCGCAGCGTATCGGCTTCGCGGCGAAGTTCGTTCGATGCGTTCAGCACATCGCCAGCAGCACTTCCGGCTTCGCTCGAAGCCCGGCTTACGCCGACGATATTGCTCGACACTTCCGATGTGCCACTGGCGGCATGCTGGATGTTGCGGGCGATCTCGCGTGTTGCAGCACCTTGCTCCTCGACTGCGGCAGCAATCGCGGTGGTGACCTCGTTGATCTCGCTGATGGTCGCTCCGATGTTGCGGATCGCGCCGACCGCCGAGGCGGTGACGTTCTGCATGCTGGCGATCTGGGTGCGAATTTCGTCGGTGGCCTTTGCCGTCTGCTCGGCGAGGCTTTTGACTTCCGATGCAACCACGGCGAAGCCGCGTCCGGCTTCACCGGCGCGTGCCGCCTCGATGGTGGCGTTGAGCGCGAGCAGGTTGGTCTGCGATGCGATTTCCTGGATGAGATCGACCACGCTGCTGATGCGGTTCGCGTTCTCTGCGAGGCCCTGCATGGTGGTGTCGGTCTTGCCGGCCTCGGTCACGGCGTTGGCCGCGATCTTGGTCGAGTTGGTGACCTGACGGCTGATCTCCTGGATCGACGATGACAATTCTTCGGTGCCGGCCGAAACGGTCTGCACGTTGACCGAGGTTTCCTCGGCGGCGGACGCGACCGTGCTCACCAGCGCGCTTGAATGCTCCGCCGATGTGGACATGCTCTCCGCCGTCGATTGCATGATGTTGGCAGAGTTCGACAGACTGTCGAGCGCGGCCCGCACCTTGTCCTCGAAACCGACGATCTGGGATTCGATGCGCGAGGCACGCTCTGCCTTGGCGACGCGGTCCTGGTCCTGCTCGCCGCTTAGCGTGCGGGAACGGATCATGCTGTCGCGGAACACCTCCAGCGAGCCGGCCATGACGGCGATTTCGTCCTGCTGGCGGCCGCGTTTCACCTCGGCGTCAAGATCGCCCTCGGACAGCCGTTGCATCACATTCTGCAGGTTGCGGATGCGCGCGAGAATATTGCGGCCCACATAGAGCCAGACAAACAGCGCCGATCCGACCAGCGTCAGTGCGCCGAGCGCCAGCATGATGATGGTTGCCAGTTTGGTTTTTTCCCGCGCCGACGCGGCCGATGTCTGGGTCGAGGTCTGCACGCCGGTCACGAGCTGCTTCACGCTGATGTCGAGGCCGTGGTTGAGCTTTCGCGTTTCATCGACGATGAGCTGGCCGTAGTCGAAGGCGTCGAGCTCTTTCTGACGGAGCTTGAAAACACCGGTCTTGCCTTCGCCAAGCGCGGCAAGCTTCTCGACAGGCGCCTTGAGCTGCGTGCCGCCGCCGTTTTGCTCGAGCGAGGCCAGGAACGAGGTCACGCGCTCTTTTTTTGTGACGAAGGATTTTTGCAGCGCATCGATCGAATCGCTGTCACGCGCCGAGAGTGCCGCGGTCATGTCGGCGGCCATCTGGTTGGTGGTCGAGGTCACGCTGCCGACCAGATCGACCGTGCGGGCGGCTTCCATGGCGTCCGACTGCGAATTGGTGGCGGAGCCGAGAATGGCATTCATCGCGGTCTGGGCTTCAAGCGACGCAAAAGCGGATGTCGCGAGGAAATCGGCATGCTCCTTGCGCAGCGTCGCGCCCTGCTTCTCGCGGATTGCGATGGCGTCAAGCCGTTCCTTGGCGGCGGCGCCGATGCTGTGGACCATGTCGCCGATGCCTTTGCTGGTCTCCATCAGCGCATCGACCACAGACTTATCGGTGCCGAGCTTGGCGATCGCCGCAAGATTATCGGCCGCGAGCTGCTGGGTTTCTTTCATCTGGGCGGTGCGCTCGGCCAGCGTTGCTTCGTTATCCGACGACAGCAGGGCCTGGCCCTGCGTGGAGAGCGAGGCGCTCTGGGCCGAAAGCTGCAGGCTTGCGGTGAGCCGCGGAATATCGCGCGTGTTGAGATCGGCCATCATGCTGCCGAGCTGTCCGAGCAGCACGCTGGCGCTGGCACTGATCACGATTGCCATGGCGGCGATCACGGCGAATGCCAGGAAAAGACTTCCCCGAACCCCGAGCTTCAGGCTCGGCAGTTTGAAACGAAACAGATTTTTCCCGACATTGAACCGCAAAGCCATTGTCCCCAATCCCCCCGGATTTCGTAAAAGTACGCGCGGGCGCAGTATCGGGATGCCTGGTTAAAATTTTCGCGAAAAATCAGAGATTTTGTCGAAATTCTGGCGAATGGCAGGCAACCACCCGGATCGAGGTCTTGTCCTGCTTGAAATCAAAGAGCTTTTTGTGCCGAGCAGCACCGAGAGGTCATCGTCACCTCATCTAGATTTCTGATTTTTCAGGAGGAGGCTGGTGCTGCCAGACAGGATTGAACTGTCGACCTCTCCATTACCAATGGAGTGCTCTACCACTGAGCTACGGCAGCGAACGCCAGACAAGAAAGAGCCAGAACCGTACCATGTACGTGAATCAGCTAAAAAGCCTCTAAAGGCGCGCGTTCCTTTGCCATAAGGCCAGTGGCGGTGCAAGCGCTGAGCGGCCCCATCGGGCTCAGGAATCGGAACTCAGGCCGGGGGCGCGGTTTTGTATTTCGCAAGTTCGGGGCCGATCCGGGCGCTCATCGCGGTGCTGAGGGCCTGCAAGGCCTTGAAAGGCCGAATCATCACCTCGAATTCGACGATCTTGCCTGCGGAATCGAACGTCACCAGATCGATCCCTTTCAAATCCAGCTCATCGATATTGGCGCTGAATTCCAGCGCGACGTCGTGCGTTCCAGCCACGAAGGTGCGGTGATAGCGGAAATTCTCGAAAATCTGCACGACAGCGCCGAGAATCAGCAGGCTCGCAGGGCGGCCGGGGATCGCCAGGTGTACGAATGGCGAGCGGAACACCGTGGTTTCGGCAAACAGCGGCCGCAGGATTTCGACATCTCTGGTTTCGACGAATCGGTGCCAGCCGTCGAGTGTGGTCCGCGCCGCCGGCGCGAGAGCCTGTATGTCCGCTGTCACGGCATTCTCCCTGTGATGTTGTGCAGCCTATCCGATATGATCTCAGTGACCTTCATCGGCGATGCCGGTCAAGGCAAGATGCGAGCAGGTTTAGATGACGGGCGACCCTGACAAGAGCGATGCCAAATCCGCGCGCGAGGCGCGGCTGAAATCGGCGTTGCGCGATAATCTGAAGCGGCGCAAGTCGCAGGCGCGGGGCCGCGCAGGGATGACGATTGTCACGCCGGACGACGACGCAAGGACGCATGACAACGCTGTTTCGCCGGATGCTGCGCGCGATCCGCGCGACCGCAACGGATAGTCGCCCGGTTGCGGCCGTTTCCGGTCTCGACGCCCGATTTGGCCCATTGCTTGATTATCTCCGCGCCAAGCACGATCTAGGCTGACAACAGGTGCGGCTTCTTGCAGAGATGGCCGCCTAGTATTCCGGCAAGGTGTGAGACATGGCGATAGATCCCGCGACAGATCAGACGGCAACAATTGGCGAGGCTCCGCAATTGGCGGCCGCAGAGCGGACATTCCCCCGGCACGAGCAGACATTTCCGGCGCTGACCGATGCCGAGATCGAGCGCATGCGCAGGTTCGGCGAAGTTCGCCACTACAAAGACGGCGAACTGCTGTTCGAGACCGGCAAGGTCGGTCCCGGCATGTTTGTGATTCTCTCGGGACACGTCGCCATCACGCAGCGCGACGGCATGGGTCATGTCACGCCGGTGATCGATCAGGGGCCGGGGCAATTTCTTGCCGAGGTCGGGCAATTGTCCGGCCGTCATGCGCTGGTGGACGGTACTGCCGAGGGCGATGTCGAAACGCTGCTCATTCCCTCGCAGAGTCTGCGTGCGCTGCTGGTGGCTGAAGCTGATCTCGGCGAGCGCATCATGCGCGCGCTGATCCTTCGCCGCGTCAATCTCATTCAGGGCGGTGTCGGCGGTCCGGTGTTGATCGGACCGCCGTCGCTGGGCGGCGTGGTGCGCTTGCAGGGCTTTCTGTCGCGCAACGGCAATCCCTATCATCTGCTCGATCCCGCCACCGACAAGGACGCGGCCGATCTTGTGGCGCGCTATTCGCCGTCACCCGCCGACCTGCCGCTGGTGGTGTGTCCGGATGGCACGGTGCTGCGCAATCCTGCGGAAACAGAACTTGCTTACGCGATGGGGATGATCGGCGGCGCGAAAGAGGACAAGCTTTACGATGTCGCCATCGTCGGCGGTGGACCTGCGGGTCTTGCGACCGCAGTGTATGCGGCGTCCGAAGGACTGTCGGTAGCGGTGGTCGATGCGCGCCATTTCGGCGGGCAGGCCGGCGCCAGTGCACGGATCGAAAACTATCTCGGATTTCCCACCGGCATTTCCGGTCAGGCGCTGGCCGGGCGCGCCTACAATCAGGCGCAGAAATTCGGCGCCGACATGATGATTCCGGTGGCGGCCCAATCGCTCGATTGTTCGAAAAGCGATGGCGCGTTCGGTCTTGCGACCGAATGCGGACATCTGGTGCGGGCGAAATCCATCGTCGTCGCCAGCGGCGCGCGTTACCGCCGTCCCGACATCCAGAACCTCGACAACTTTGAAGGACGGGGTGTCTGGTACTGGGCCTCGCCGATCGAAGGACGGCTCTGCGCGCAGCAGGAAGTCATTCTGGTCGGCGGCGGCAACTCGGCAGGGCAGGCGGCGGTATTTTTGTCAGGCCATGCCAGCAAAGTGCGGATGATGATCCGCAGCGGCGGTCTCGCCGACAGCATGTCGCGCTATCTGATCGACCGCATCATGGCGACGCCGAACATCGAACTGATGATCCACACCGAGATTGTCGGGCTGGAAGGTGTTGAGGACGGCGGGCTCGAACGGGTCCGCTGGCGCAACCGGAAGTCAGGCATTGAGACATCAGGCGATATCCGCAACGTGTTTCTGTTCGTTGGTGCCGAGCCTGCGACTGCGTGGCTGACGGACTGCGGCGTCACGCTCGACCGCACCGGCTTCGTGCTGACCGGCGCGCAATGCGGGCATCCTGTGTCGGCACTGGAAACATCCGTTCCGGGCGTGTTCGCTGTCGGCGATGTGCGCTCCGGTTCGGTCAAGCGTGTCGGCGGCGCAATCGGCGAAGGTGCGCAGGTAGTGGCCGCGCTGCATGGCTTTCTTGGCGACAAGCCGGCCTAGTCTCTCTACGCTGCGAAACGCCGGATTATCCATCTCTCCTGTCGAGAGGCCGTGACCATGCCTTGCCAGCACATCGCGCAGATCAAAGACGTCACGCCGAGCGCGCTCGGATGCGAAGAGTGTCTCAAGAGCGGCAGCCCCTGGCTGCATTTGCGGATCTGCCGGACGTGCGGCCATGTCGGCTGCTGCGACGATTCACCCAACAAGCACGCGACCAAACATTTTCATGCCACGCAGCACCCTGTGATCGAAGGATACGATCCGCCGGAAGGCTGGGGCTGGTGTTACGTCGACGAAATCATGTTCGATCTGTCGAAGCGCAAGACGCCGCATAACGGTCCGATCCCGCGTTACGACTAAAACACGTTACGACTAAAGAGTGCCGGATCGGCTGCCGGACATCCTCGGCTTGCCGAGTGTTATCTGCCATTGTGATTTTCATAGTCAGGAGATTTTCCGGATGCATTATTTTTTGCGAATGGCGCGCGGCGTGATCTGCGTCGGCCTTATGGCTGTCTCCCTGTTTATTGCCTTGCCGGACCGCGCCGTAGCACAGGCGATGCCGCAAAGCCGCTCCGCCGAGGTGAACGGCGTGAAGCTCAACTATCTGATCGCCGGCAAAGGCGATCCCATCGTGCTCCTGCACGGTTATGCCGAAACCAGCCACATGTGGCGGCCACTGTTTCCGGGATTGGCGAACAATCACACCGTGATCGCGCCGGATCTGCGCGGCTTCGGCCAGTCTTCCGCGCCGGAAGGCGGCTACACCAAGAAGGAAATGGCGCAAGACATCCACGCGCTGGTGAAAAGCCTCGGATACACCAAAGTCAGAATCGTCGGTCACGACATCGGGTTGATGGTGGCTTACGCCTATGCGGCGCAGTATCCGACGGAAGTCGATCGTATTGTGCTGATGGATGCCTTCCTGCCCGGCGTCGGCGACTGGAAAAGCGTCTGGCTGCTGCGCGACCTGTGGCATTTTCATTTCTACGGCAAGACGCCGCTGGCCTTGGTCAAGGGCCGTGAGCGAATCTATCTCGAACATTTCTGGAATGATTTCGCTGCCGACCCTGCAAAATCCATCTCGCAGAAAGACCGGAAATTCTACGCCAAGGCCTATGCAAAGCCCGGCCACATGAAGGCGGGAATGGAAGTGTTCCGCGCCTTCGAGAAAGACGCCGACGATTTCGCAGGCTTTGCCAAGACCAAGCTTCCGATGCCGATGCTGGTTCTGTCCGGCGAAAAGGCAGGAGGGACGTTCCTGATCGAACAAGGCAAGCTCGTCGCCACCAATGTCGAAGGTGTTATCGTCAAGGGTTCGGGACACTGGCTGATGGAGGAAGCGCCGGGCCAGGTGATTCCAAAACTGGTCGATTTTCTCAATCGCTGATTAGCGTCACGCGGCTTGCCTGAAAAATTTGCGGACGCGTCACGGATGGCAATGGAACGTCTGTTGCACTGCCGTGCGCATGATGTAGCCTTGGATCAATTATAAACAGGGGCGCATCATGATTTTAGGCATGTCTTTGGCGGGTTTTACGGTCTTTCACCTCATCATCAGCATGATTGCTATCGGGCTGGGCTTCGTTGTTGCGGGCGGAATGCTTGCATCGAACAGGTTGCCCGGCTGGACACTGTGGTTTCTTGTCCTGACCATTCTCACCAGCGCTACCGGCTTCCTGTTTCCTTTCACCAAGCTGCTGCCGTCACACATGGTCGCCATCATCTCGCTGGTGCTGCTGGCGATCGCGGTTTATGCGCTGTACGGCAAGGGTCTCTCCGGCATCTGGCGCACGGTCTATGTCGTTACCGCGATGCTGGCGCTCTGGTTCAATGTCTTTGTTCTGATTGCGCAGTCATTCGTGAAGGTTGCAATCCTGAATGTTTATGCGCCGACCGGAGCCGAGCCGCCGTTTGCAATCACCCAAGGTGTCGTGTTGCTGTTTTTCATCGGCTTGATCGTCCTCGGCATCAAGCGATTCAAATCGGCGTAACGCACGCCGGACAAACGGGAGGGTGGATGAAAGTCATTGTCTTCGGCGCAACCGGCATGGTCGGGCAAGGCGTTCTGCGCGAATGCCTGTGCGATTCCGATGTGACGCAGGCGCCGGTGATCGGCCGTACGGACACCGGGCAGCAGCACGCGTGGCGTCCCGAAGCCCATTCTTGACATGGACGACATCCACAAGGGGCCTGACTGCACAAGGCCGGGGCTTGATCGCGGTTTGGCGGGGATGCCGACACAATTCGAGCGATTTTTGAGGTATTAACCTGAAATGCCGGGTTTGGGCGTCCCGGCGCGTGGTTTCCACCTCCGCCGAAACGCGCTAAAAGCCGATTTATCCGCAACAGGGCAGGTTTGGCATGGATCGCATTCGCATTGTCGGCGGCAACAAGCTCAATGGCACGATTCCGATTTCGGGCGCGAAGAACGCAGCCCTGCCGCTGATCATTGCCAGCCTGCTGACCGAGGACACCCTGATCCTCGACAACGTTCCGCGGCTGGCTGACGTGGCACAGGTGCAGCGCATTCTCGGCAATCACGGCATCGACATCTTGTCGGCGGGCAAGCGCCCCGGCGATCATGAGTACCAGGGCCAGACCCTGCATATTTCTGCGGCCAACATCATCGACACCACCGCACCATACGAACTGGTCTCGACCATGCGCGCCAGCTTCTGGGTGATCGCGCCGCTGTTGGCGCGGATGCATGAGGCCAAGGTCTCGTTGCCGGGCGGCTGCGCCATCGGCACCCGCCCTGTGGATCTGCTGATCATGGCGCTGGAGAAACTTGGCGCCGAGATTCAGATCGACGGCGGCTATGTGATAGCGAAAGCGCCGGGCGGATTGACCGGCGCGGAGATCGATTTTCCGAAGGTGACGGTCAGCGGCACGCATGTGGCGTTAATGGCCGCGACATTGGCGAAGGGCACGACCGTCATTAACAATGCGGCCTGCGAGCCTGAGATCGTCGATGTCGCCGATTGCCTCAACAAGATGGGCGCGAAAGTGACCGGCGCAGGCACGCCACGCATCGTGATCGAAGGCGTGACCAAGCTGCACGGCGCGCGGCATACCGTGTTGCCGGACCGGATCGAGACCGGAACTTATGCCATGGCGGTTGCGATGACCGGCGGCGATGTGCAATTGGCCGGCGCGCGTCCCGAATTGCTGCAATCGGCGCTCGATGTGCTGACCGAAGCAGGCGCGACCATCACACCGAACAACGAAGGCATCCGCGTCACGCGCAATGGCGCCGGCATCAAGCCGGTCAAGGTCTCGACTGCACCGTTCCCCGGCTTCCCGACGGATCTGCAGGCGCAGCTGATGGCGCTGATGGCCTGCGCCAAAGGCTCGTCGCACATTACTGAGACGATTTTCGAGAACCGCTTCATGCATGTGCAGGAGCTGGCGCGTTTCGGCGCGAGAATCTCCCTCGACGGCGAGACCGCGATCATCGACGGCATCGCCAAGCTGCGCGGTGCGCCGGTGATGGCGACCGACCTGCGGGCGTCCGTATCGCTGGTGATTGCAGGTTTGGCCGCTGAAGGCGAAACCACCGTCAATCGCGTCTATCATCTCGATCGCGGCTTCGAGCGGCTCGAGGAAAAACTGTCGGCTTGCGGCGCGACCATCGAGCGTATCAGCGGGTAATGCAGGGCTTGATCCCGAAAAGTGGAAACCGGTTTTCGGAAAAGATCATGCCCAATTGAAACAACGGCGGGACCATGTCGCAGAACAAAGCGTCTCAGCAGAAGTTTTCTCAGCGCAAGCTTGCCGCGCTGGATGACGATGATCTTGCGGTAATTTCCGCGCACGTTCAGGACGCGGCGGTGGTGGCAGGCGACATTCTCTGGCGGCAGGACGAGAAGCGCCTCGTCGTCGCCATGCGGCGGCTCGACTGTGAGGACATTCTGGCAGGCGATTGCGTCCCGCGCCGACTGATCTCGGCACTTCGGTTTGACCGTGTGCTGTCGTGCCAATCGCGCGCGATCGATATGGACGCCCCGGAACTTCCCCTGACCCTGCTCGGGCTGGAATTCCATCCGGGCAAGACACCGGGCGGGCAGGTGATGCTGCTGTTTGCCAGTGGCGGGGTGTTGCGGCTCGAGGTCGAATGCCTTGAATGCGAACTGGCCGATCTTGGCCCGGACAGTCTGGACGCCGATCTGGTGGACAGCGCCGCAGTCCCCTAATCTGTCAGCGGGCACAGACATTTAGCAACCAATCCGGGCGGTCCCGCTCGCGGTTTCATTCGGGGAATGTTATGGGTTGACGGTGATCTGGCTCCGCGCCAATCACAGCGCCTTCAAAGATTTGCCGGACCCTGCAATGCCGATCCGCCTCACCAGCCACAGCGCCGACTTCAGCGAGCGCTTCAACGCCTTTCTCGACATGAAGCGAGAGGTCTCCGCCGATATCGACGCGGCGGCCCGCGCCATCGTCGACGATGTGGCGAAGCATGGCGATGCGGCGCTGATCGCGGCGACGAAGAAATTCGACCGGCTCGATGTAACCGCCAGCGGATTGCGGATTACCCCTGCCGAAATCGATACGGCCGTAAAAGCCTGCGATCCGGCGACGCTCGACGCGCTGAAATTCGCGCGCAACCGCATCGAGGTGTTTCACCAGCGGCAACTGCCGAAGGATGAACGCTTCATGGATGCTGCCGGTGTCGAACTCGGCTGGCGCTGGAGCGCCGTCGAGGCGGTCGGACTTTATGTGCCGGGCGGCACTGCGGCCTATCCGTCCTCTGTGCTGATGAATGCCGTGCCTGCGAAGGTCGCGGGCGTCGGGCGCGTGGTGATGGTGGTGCCGTCGCCGGACGGTAAACTCAATCCGCTGGTGCTGGCGGCCGCGCAACTCGGCGGTGTGTCGGAAATCTACCGCGTCGGCGGCGCGCAGGCGATTGCCGCGCTGGCCTATGGCACCGCGACCATCAAGCCGGTGGCGAAGATCGTCGGCCCCGGCAATGCTTACGTCGCCGCGGCCAAGCGGCTGGTGTTCGGCAAAGTCGGCATTGACATGATCGCAGGACCGTCAGAAGTGCTGGTGATCGCGGATCGCAGTGCCAATCCGGACTGGATCGCGGCGGATCTGCTGGCGCAAGCCGAGCATGACGTCAACGCGCAGTCGATCCTCATCACCGATGACGAGACGCTCGGCAACGACGTCGCGCGCGCGGTCGAAGCGCAATTGACCACGCTGCCGCGCGCCGAGATCGCGCGCACGTCATGGAACGATTTCGGCGCGATCATCGTCGTTAAGTCGCTCGATGAATCGGTCGCACTTGCCGATGCGATCGCCGCCGAGCATCTGGAAATCATCACCGCCGATCCGGAAAGCCTCAGCGCGCGCATCCGCAATGCTGGCGCGATTTTCTTAGGTGCGCATACGCCGGAGGCTATCGGCGATTACGTCGGCGGCTCGAATCACGTTTTGCCGACCGCGCGCTCGGCGCGATTTTCGTCCGGCCTCGGCGTGCTCGATTTCATGAAGCGCACATCGATCCTGAAATGCGGGCCGGATCAACTTCGCGCCTTGGGACCGGCGGCGATGACGCTTGGCAAGGCCGAAGGGCTCGATGCCCATGCGCGCTCGGTCGGGTTGCGGCTTAATTTGTCATGAGCAAGCCCCCGCCAGACGAGGATGCCAACAACCGCGTCAGTGCAGTGACGCTCGATGAGGAATCGATCGGGCGGTCGGGGCCTGACATCGAGCATGAACGCGCCATCGCGATCTACGATCTCGTCGAGAAAAATCTGTTCGTGCCGGAGGGCGCGCATACCGGGCCGTTCACGCTGCATATCGGCATCACCGGCAATCGCCTGATGTTCGAGATCAAGCGCGAGGACGGCACGCCTTGCGTGGTGCATCTTCTGTCGTTGACCCCGTTCCGCCGGATTGTGAAAGACTACTTCATGATCTGCGACAGCTACTATCAGGCGATCCGCACCGCCACGCCGGACAAAATCGAAGCCATCGACATGGGCCGCCGCGGCGTTCACGACGAAGGCTCGCGCACCTTGATGGAGCGGCTTGAAGGCAAGGTGCGCGTGGATTTTGAGACCGCACGACGGCTGTTCACGCTGATTTCGGTGCTGCACTGGAAGGGCGAAGGCAGCACATGATCCCGACCCGAAGGGCCGCGTTAGCGCAAAGTGGGAGCCGGTTTTCGGATCAGATCATCTGCGAGATAAAACGCATGATCACGAAAAGCCTCCTGCGCAAAATCAGCGGGCGAGCCTGACGGATGGCACGTTCTCCGCAGGCCGTTCTTTTTATGTGCGGGCAGAACAGTGTCCGCTCGCCGACGGCTGCGGCGCTGTTGCGCCATCTGGTGCCGCGCGGGCTGTATGTGCAATCGGCCGGCGTCAGCAAAGCCACCCTCGATCCGTTCGCCGTCGCGGTGATGAAAGAAATCGGCCTCGATATTTCCGCTCACAAGCCGTGGACGATTGCGGACCTGGAAGACTGGGAAGGCCTGAATTTCGATCTGATTGTGACATTGTCGCCGGAGGCGCATCACAAGGCGCTGCAACTGACGGCGACGTCGGCAACGGACGTCGAATACTGGCCGACGCCAGATCCGGTCGGCGTCGAGGGCCGCCGCGAAATCCAGCTCGATGCCTACCGGCATGTCCGTGACAGCCTGCAACAGCGCATCCGTGAGCGTTTCGCGCCCGCCAAAGCGAGGAACGAGTAGAATTGGCGCAGCCGCGCTGTTGTCGTATCGATGCCCTTCGGATAGTTTCCGCGCCCATTGACCCCCAGCGAAATTGACACATCCCGCATGCTAGGCCGTCCCAAATTCGTTCTCGCCTCCGGCTCGCCACGGCGTCTCAGCCTGCTCAATCAGGCCGGGATCGAGCCCGACGCGCTGCGTCCCGCCGATGTCGATGAGACACCGAAGCGAGGCGAGCTGCCGCGTGCCTGCGCCAACCGTCTTGCCCGCGCCAAGGCGGACGCTGCACTCAAGTCTGTGCAGCTCGATGACGAGTTGCGCGGATCTTACATTCTTGCCGCCGATACGCTGGTCGCGGTCGGCCGCCGTATCCTGCCCAAGGCGGAACTGGTCGACGAGGCCTCGCAGTGCCTGCGCCTGCTGTCGGGCCGCAACCATCGCGTCTATACCGCGATCTGCCTGGTGACCCCGAAGGAGACCTTTCGTCAGCGGCTGGTGGAAACGCGGGTGCGTTTCAAGCGCCTGACCGAGGACGACATTCAGGCCTATATCGGCTCCGGCGAATGGCGCGGCAAAGCCGGCGGTTACGCCGTGCAGGGCATCGCGGGGTCGTTCGTGGTGAAGATGGTCGGCTCCTATTCCAACGTGGTCGGGCTGCCGCTCTATGAGTCGACAACGCTGCTCGGCGGCGAAGGTTTTCCGGTCCGCTTCGGCTGGTTGAATGCCAGCTGAGCCTGCGAAACCGGCGCGTGCCGCGCGTCCCTGTCCGATCTGCGGCAAGCCGCCGGTCGAAGCCTCCAAGCCGTTTTGTTCGGAGCGCTGCCGCGATGTCGACCTGAATCGCTGGCTGTCGGGATCCTACGCCATTCCGGCGCGGGAGAGCGACGACGAGGACGAGGCGGACGCGAAATAGGTCGTTTGGCGCTTCTCGGCTGCGCTGGAAGCCCTTGAATTCGGGGCAATTTCAGCAACCCGCCGATGGCTGCAATGGCTTGCGGGAAATTCCGCCGATGGCTGGACAGCGCCGCCCGGTCTCACTATAAACCGGCGCTCTCCCCGGGCAGCGTTCGGGGCGACGCCCAGGTAGCTCAGTTGGTAGAGCATGCGACTGAAAATCGCAGTGTCGGTGGTTCGATCCCGCCCCTGGGCACCATTTCTCCCCAAGCACAATCAGTCGATGCGCAGCATCGGAGCGCGATAACTGCGTCATCACCGCGCTCCAATGCAAACTTACGCCATGCTCAGTTCGTGGCGGCCAACCACCATCCAGTGCACTTCATCCGGACCGTCGGCGAAGCGCAGATGCCGGACGTCGGCGTACATGTCGGCGAGCGGCGTCCATTCGGAAATGCCGGTCGCGCCGTGGATCTGGATCGCCTGATCGATGATCTTGCAGGTCCGTTCGGGCACCATGGCCTTGACCATGCTGACCCAGACGCGAGCTTCCTTGTTGCCCAGCACGTCCATCGCCTTGGCGGCCTTGAGCACCATCAGCCGCATAGCCTCTATTTCACAGCGCGCCTGCGCGATGATCTGGAGGTTGCCGCCGAGATGCGCGATCTGCTTGCCGAAGGCTTCCCGCGTCAGACCGCGCGCGACCATCAGGTCGAGCGCCTTCTCGGCTTTGCCGATCGTGCGCATGCAGTGATGGATGCGGCCCGGCCCAAGCCGGACCTGTGAGATTTCGAATCCGCGGCCTTCGCCGAGCAGCATGTTTTCCTTCGGCACGCGGACGTTGTTGAAGCGCATATGCATGTGTCCGCGCGGCGCATGGTCGTGGCCGAACACATGCATCGGGCCGATGACTTCAACGCCGGGCGTGTCGACGGGGACCAGAATCTGGGACTGCTGCTTGCCGCGCGGCGCATCGGGGTTGGTCTGCACCATGACGATCATGATCTTGCAACGCGGATCGCCAAGACCCGAGATGTAATACTTCTCGCCGTTGATCACCCATTCGTCGCCGACGAGCTTTGCCGTGGTCGCGATGTTCTTGGCATCCGACGACGCGACATTCGGTTCGGTCATGGCATAGGCCGAACGAATTTCGCCGTTCATCAGCGGCTTCAGCCATTTTTCTTTTTGCTCTTTGGTGCCGACGCGCTCCAGCACCTCCATGTTGCCGGTGTCCGGCGCAGAGCAGTTCATGGTTTCAGATGCCAGCGGATTTTTTGCGAGCTCGACCGCGATATAGGCGTAATCGAGATTCTTGAGGCCCTGGCCCGTCTCGTCGTCCGGCAGGAAGAAGTTCCACAGACCTTCTTCCTTGGCTTTTGCCTTGGCTTTGCCCAGCACATCGAGCTGGCCTTGCGTGAAGCTCCAGCGATCCTTTTTGCCTTCGCCGTGCTTCGTGTATTCAACAAGCATCGGATCGACGGTGTCGCGGATGAATTTCTTGACGTGCTCGAACAGCGGACGAACCTGATCCGACATGCGCAGATCGTTGAGTTCATCGCCCGGATTGAGTCCGTAGCTGGTCGCGCGTGGCACGTAAGCATGGTGTTTCATACTAAGTTTCTCCCGTGGATGTTTCCTCGGTGAAACTCATAAAGCACGCACGCGCGTCTTGGTAGGGGTGAGCAGAGTTGCGCGATTGAAGGGGCAATCAACTAAGGCCGCTATTTGCTCACAAAACCCTCGTTCGCCTGCCGAGCCAGCCATTGCTGCAACCGTCGGACCCTGAGACAATCCTGTGTCAGCGGACACGCCTGCGCGTCTTTCTGCGGGAGCCTTCGATGGATCGATTGCGTCTCACGATCTCGTTCTTCACCGCGTTGGTGTGCGGCCTGCCGGCCAATGCCGATGCTGCGCAGATCAAGCCGCCGCCGAGCGAGTGCCTTGCAATCGCGCAATCGATCCCACGCGTCATGTTCGCCAGCCTGTCGCGTGTGGCGGCTGAGAAGAGCGAGGTGACGATCACCTATGCCGGCCACGCGACCTACATCATCGAGACGCCTCGCAACGTCACCATCGCCACCGACTTCAGCGGCGCTTACACTGCGGGCAAAGTGCCCGATGTGGTGACGATGAACCGGGCGCATTCGTCGCACTACACGCTCAATCCCGATCCGCGCATTGCTCATGTACTGCGCGGTTGGGGTGAGGATGGCAAGCCAGCGCATCACGCCGTCAATATCGGCGATGTGCTGATCCGCAATGTCACGACCGACATCCGCGCCTATCGCTTCGACACAGAAGCGCTGCAGAAGGACGGCAATTCGATTTTTATCTTTGAGGTGGCAGGTCTTTGCATCGGCCATCTCGGCCATCTGCATCACCCGCTCGACGAGACGCATTATGCGGCCATCGGCCGCCTCGACATTGTGATGGTGCCGATTGACGGCACGTTCACGATGTCGCTGGACGGCATGTCGGAGATCACGCGGCGGCTGCGCTCGTCGGTGGTGTTGCCGATGCATCGTTTCGCGACGCCGCTCAGTGACTTCGTGGCGCGGATGAACGGGCAGTTCGAAATGGATCTCCGTCCCGAGCGGTCGTTCTCGATCTCGCGCGAGACGCTGCCGAAAAAGCCGACGATCATTATTCTGGACGGGGTTTGAAGTGGAGCTTGCTTCCGTCCCGCTCGTTCTCGCGAAAGCGGGGACCCATGCTTTCGAAAGCGCTGGATTCCTACGTTCGCGGGAATGAGCGGAGAGAATACGAGTTAATCTGAGGGGCTCAAATTTCAGAACCCCGCGGCGAGATCTTTCGCGCCTTGCAGGTTGATCTGGTTGTCCATCCGCGCGTCCGTCGCCACCAGCAGTTTCGAGACGGTGTTGTTGCGGATCGCAACCGGATTGCGCTCGTAACCGTTGCGCTGGAAGAAATTCGACGTCGGCACCACGGTGCGCATTGCCTGCGGCATCGACACCATGTCGAACCCGTTGCCGTCGCCGGTCAGGTTCATCATCTCCAGTTCGGCGGCGCTGAGCGGCGCGGTGTAGCCCTTGCGCTTGGCGAAAACCACCGAGTCCATCAGCTTCAATGTCTGCAGCAATGGGCCGACATCGATATCGAGATTGAGCGCGTGAACCGCGATGCCGCGCGGCGTGACGCCGAGCTTTTCATGCGCGCCCCATTGGTTCGGCACTGTTTTGCAGAACGCGACCATTTGCTGGACGATGGCGGTCTTGCGCTGCAACTCGGCCTTCTGCGGTCCGCTGGCCTGTTGGGTCTTGTCGTGCAGAGCTTTGAGGATGACGCCGCCATGCTCGGTGAGAAGGCCGATGGTGTTGGTGGTCAGGAGCTGATTGTAGCCGAGCGCGGTGGAGATCGCGCGGGCGCCGGGCCGGTTGCCTTCCAGTCCCGCCTGCACGTCGTATTTGCCGTTGCCGCCGGATTCGAAACTGTAAATCCGCACTGCCTGATCGCGGGTCAGGCCGTAACTCGATGCGACGCGCGCATAAGCGCGCTTGTAGTCGATCTCGGTAACGGGTTTGCGCGGTGTAAACTGGAAATGCTCTTTCGCATTGGCCAGGAAATCCGCCACCACGGGAAGCGGGGCGCGCAGCTTGCGGGGTGTTTCGGGCGCGGACGGATCGACCGGCTTCGGCGGTCCTGCATAGACCGGCGGCTGGGTCAGGACGTAGTCCTCGGCGACGATGGTCTCGTTGCTGCGTCGTTTGGCATTGCGCGCGCGCCGTTTGTCGCTGATCGCGGTCCAGTAACTGGACGCTGCTTCATCGAAGGGCTGGCGGACGGCGGTGTAGGCCGCAAGCTTTTGGCGATACTCCGCCATCTGCTGCGGTGTTTGAGCGAGGACCGCAGACGACAGTGTCGCCGCGATTGCTGCGGCGGCCATGCATGACAGCGTCCGCCGAAAATTCCTCACATAAACACCGCCACGTTTTGCCGGCTCACCAGCACCGGCTGTAGATCGGCATTCCACAGGGTGGTGGACTGGCTGGAATAGCCGCCCACGACGTTCTCGGCCTTGGTCTGCAACAGCCACCAGCCGTCCCTGGTCTCGATGCGGTCGGTCAGCAGGTCGATGGCCCATGTCATAGTGCTGATCGGTCCCGGCCGTTCGAACAGCACCAGTGCGGCGGGTGGCGGCGCGTCGGTGAGCGCCACCAGAGCTGCGATCGATGCCGGCTTCGCCGAATCCTGATGGCGCAGCCAGATCGAAAAGTTCGGATGCTGGCCCTGGCTGAACGGCGGATTGCCGCCGGCGAAACGCCCTTCGAAATGCTGGATGAAATTCAGCCCTGGAATCTTGCGAAAAAACGGCGGACAGGAGTCCGGCGCCGGAACCGTCGGCGCGGCCAGACTGCTGTATCCGACCGCCGAGGCGCGTGCGGTGCCGTAGCAAAGCGTCCCGCGGGTCGCGAGACCGGCTTCACCAAACAGTTCGACACCGGCGAACACCGTCGATTTGCCTTTGCGCAGCAGCGAGGGGCGGATCATCACCGTCCCGGCGGCAGGTCCGACGAAGGAAAATTGTGCAGAGCGCAATGGCGGGAGGTCGTCGAACTGCCGCGCCACGCTTTCGAGGCAGAAGGCGGCGGACAGGCCGCCATAGATGGTGCGGCCCTGAAGCCAGTCTTCCGTCGCCGTGACCGAGTTGGTCGCGCCGTCCGTGGTCATGCTTCCCAACAGTGCAGTGAAATCAATCATCGTCTTGTGCCTGCTCCTGAAATCTCATCACCCGGATAGAGCCGTACAGAGCGTCGCCGCCCGAATCATAGCTGCTATGATCGCAGACTTGCCCGGCTTTCGCAGCGGATCGCACATCCAGCATCGCTTCGACTCATCGCGGACTCAATCTGTCAGTAAGGCTGACTGAATCGAGTTATCAACAGGCGTTTCGAACTCTCTTTCGAATCATTCTCGCTTCACGCTACGAGATCGTTTCAAATGTGAAGCTTGCGTGACTGTGGCGTTCGCGTGCGGGGCGACGATCATGAACAAAATTGTTTCGCCGAAAGGCATTGTTTCGAGTGAGTTGTCGAAGTTGTTCGGTGACGTCCCGAAGCCGGATCGTGCCGAGTGGGAGAAGACACTCAAAGCGCTGAAGCCATGGCTGAGCGCGGAGAAATTCGCGGAAACCGAGGCGATCCACTGGCGCATGTTTGAGCGCGCGAACCGCTGGCACGAAGCTAAATCGTCATTGCCTCAGGACTGACGCCTACCCGTCATTGCGAGGAGCATTTGCGACGAAGGAATCCAATATTAGCTTCTTAAGCTGGATTGCTTCGCTTCGCTCGCACTGACGCAGTTAACGCCCGCTTGAATGGTGATCTCAGAGCGGCTCACACGCCGCTGCTGGCCGGCGTTTCGATCGGAACCTCGTTCGCCTTGCTGCGATCCGGGGTTTCGTCCTTCCACCGCACCGATCCCAGCGGCCGTTCCAGCATCCGGTGGACCTTGATCGGTTCCGGCCCCAGATGAAACGCGATGGCTTTGAGCTGAACCTCGCGCTCGGACTGGGTGGAACGGTTGCGCTGCCGCAGGTAGTCCAGCCAGGTCGGGCAGTGATAGCGCTCGATCCACAGTTCCGGGTCGGCGATATCGCGGGCGATCGACCAGTCATAGGCGCCGTTGCGCTGGCGAATGGCCTGAAGCTGGAGCATCGTGGTGTAGAACGCGCGGGCTTTCTGCTGGCTGACGCGGTACTCGATCTCGACCACGATGGGTCCGCTGCGTTGAGAAATCGAAAGGTTCACCTCGGGTTCTTCAAGCGCATCGACGGCATCGTTGTTGGCCCCCTCGGTCGAAGGCATGCGCAGCCAGATCGCGAGCACGGGTGAAACGAACATCACGGCCGCGGCGATCAACAGCGCCTTGTCGACACCGATGCCATTGGCGACAAAGCCCCACAGCCAGCTTCCGATCGCGACGCCGCCTGCAATCGCGGCCTGATAGGCAGCGAGCGCGCGGCCCGCGACCCAGCGCGGCGTCGACAACTGTACGCCGATGTTAAACAGCGTCACCGCGATCATCCACGACGCTCCGGCCACCACCAGCGCCGCCCCGGTCAGCGCCGGCCAGTGACTGAGCGCGAGGACGCCGATCGCAAGTCCCATCGTCAGCGCGCAAAGCCGCACCGCGTGTTCGCCGCTCAGGTGGGTGCGCACGCTGGATATGTTGAGCGCGCCGAGGACGCCGCCCATGCCGAAACAGCCGAGCATGATGCCGTAGGTCTGCGCGCCGCCATGCAGGATATCGCGCGCCACCAGCGGCAGCAGCGCCAGCACCGAGCCGCCCGCAATGCCGGTCACCAGCGTCCGGTACAGCACGATGCGGATGGCGGGCGAGTGCACGATGTAGCGCACGCCGGACACCACGGCGCGGCGCAGCCGTTCAGGCGGAAGCCGCGACGGCTCAAGGGTCCGCTGCCACAGATAAAGGACAACGATCAGTGGAATATAAAGCAGCACGTTGCAGATGAAGGCCGCCACCGCGCCCGCCGCCGCGACAATGATGCCGCCGAGTGCCGGGCCGAAACTGCGGGCGATGTTGTAGCTGATGCCGTTTAGCGCCACCGCGGAAGGAAGCGTCTCGGCCGGAACCTGCTCGCTGACCGAGGCCTGCCACGCCGGGCCGAACAGCGCCATGCCGCTGCCGATCATGAAACAGAACAGCAAGAGGCTGTTGGGTGTAATGAGGTTGAGATAGGCGAGGGCGGCGAGCGTCAGCCCGCCGGTCAGTCCGAGCGCCAGCGCGATAAGGCCGACGATGCGGCGGTCGTACATGTCGGCGATGGCGCCGGCGGCCAGTGACAGCAGCATGATCGGCAGCATCAGAGCGGTCTGGACCAGCGCGACCATGCTGGCCGAGGACGTCATCTGGGTCATGGCCCAGGCCGCGCCCACTCCATTGATCATCAGGCCGAGATTGGTGAGCAGGCTCGCCATCCAGATTCGCCGGAACGCCGCATGCCGCAGCGGCGCCGCGATGCCGTCGGCCGAGAACAGGGATCGCTTGGCGGGCTTGTCGGTCGTCGTGTTCAAAACAGGAATCCCGGAAATTACGTCGCTATTATTGGACTGCCCGGCCCGTCAGTTGAAGCGGGAATGTGGTTTAACCAAGCGGCTTGAGCAGGGATTTGCTACCAGCGCCATTGTCCTTCGTCGGTCCAGCGGGAGCGATGTCCGATCAGGCGCATCCAGACCGTGACGATCTGGTCGAACCCCGTCACGTAGTCGCAGGCCTTGTCGCGGGTCCATTTCTTGTCAGCCTTGATGTCGGCGATGGTTTTCTCGCTGGCATAGGAAAACAGCTGAAGCGGCTTCGACGGATCGCCGATCTGCTCGCGGTTGGCGATCAGTTCGCGGTCGATCTTGTTGAACACCACGCACGGCGTGCTGGCATAGGTCAGCCGCTGTTCGTCGGCGATGACCCGCGCATTGTCCGGCGGCGGCTCGATTTTGTAGGAGAACAGGAATGCGCCCGCCGCGATCAACACGGCAAAACCTGTACCGGCTAAAGTCAGCCAGAGGAACCGGGGTTGCCTGACAGCATCTGCTGGGTTCGGTTGTGCCATGACCTCGATAATAACAGGGTCGGCAGGAATGTTCCCGGACGCCACGACGGATAAACCTCCGCCGCAACGTCCGGGGGCTGGTCGTTACTGGGGCTGGATCTTCGCGAACTCGGCGACCTTGCCCCACTTCTCTGTCTCGGCGATGACGAACGCCTGCATTTCCTCGGGCGTGTTGCCGATCGGCTCGCCGCCGAGCTTGCGGATGCGTTCGATCCCCTCGGGCGACTTGATATACTTGATGATGCTCTTGTTGAGCTTCATCACGATGTCTTTCGACACCTTTGCGGGTGCAGCCACCGTGAACCACGATGCCGCGTCATAGCCCTTCACGGTTTCGCCGATCGAGGGAATGTTCGGCAGCAACGGCCAGCGTTCAGCGGTGGAGATCGCAAGCGGCCGCACGTTGCCGTTCTCGGCGAACGGAAGCACGGCCGGCAGGTTGTCGATCATGACGTGAACGCGGCCTGCTACCAGATCAGTCAGTGCCGGGGCGCTGCCCTTGTAAGGGACGTGAACGATATCGATGCCGGTCATCGATTTGAACAGTTCGGTCGACAGATGCGCCGTGCTGCCGAGCCCCGGCGTGCCGTAGAAAAACTGACCTGGCTTCGATTTTGCCAGCGCGATGAATTCGGCGACGGACTTCGCCGGCACATCTGGATTGACCGACATCAGGTTCGGCACGCGCGCGATGATGGTGACCGGCTGGATGTCCTTGATCGGATCGTAGGGCATGTTCTTTTGAACATACTTGTTGATCGCATGCGTGCCCGGCGTGCCGACGATGAACGTGTAGCCATCGGGATCCGACTTCGCGACAAAGTCCGCGGCGATGTTGCCGCCTGCGCCGGGCTTGTTCTCGACGATGAACTGCTGGCCGTATTCTTCAGAAAGTTTCTGCGCGACAAGGCGGCCGAGAATGTCGGTGGTGCCGCCTGCGGAAAATGGCACGACGAATTTGACGGGATGCGTCGGCCAGTCGGCGGCCATCGAGGTGCGGCTCAGAAAAGGCGTTGCGGCAAATGCTGCGCCGCCTGCGAGAACGGAACGGCGGCTGATGCGCGACATTGAAAGCGGCTGCGCGGAAGCAGGTCGTTTGGACATGAGGTGGACGTCTCCTGTGAGGTATTCAGTTATGTAAAGGGCTTTTCGGAATGGGTCGGTGCTTGTGGTCGAGGACCAGCGCGCATTTAGAGGCGCGATTATTAGGGCATGCGATGCGCGTTGACTATTGTGCAGCGCAACTATTCCGTCGAGATGACCGAAGGCGGCGATGGAACCAAATATACCAACGAAATTCCGCATGGCGAACATTGACTCTTACTCGCGAAGGGAGTTCACCGTGACGCCGTCGGTTCACCCTCCCGCCATATTCCGTTGAGGACTTTGATAATGAAAAAGACGCTACTCACCGCCGCCGTTATTTCCGCAGCCGCACTGACCGCACCTGCCGCGCACGCCCAGCAGTTCATCAACATTCTCACCGGCGGTACGTCCGGCGTTTATTATCCGCTGGGTGTCGCCATCGGAAAAATCTACGGCGACAAGATCCCCGGCGTGAAAACCCAGGTGCAGGCCACCAAGGCGTCGGTCGAAAACCTCAACCTGATTGAGCAGGGCCGCGGCGAACTCGCTTTCACACTGGGCGACTCGCTGAAGGCCGCCGTCGAAGGCGACACGGAAGCCGGCTTCAAGACCAAGCTGACCAAGCTGCGCACCATCGGCGCGATCTATCCGAACTACATCCAGATCGTCGCCACCGCCGACAGCGGTATCAAGACACTCGCCGATCTCAAGGGCAAGACGCTCTCGGTCGGTGCCCCGAAGTCGGGCACCGAACTGAATTCGCGCGCGATCCTCAAGGCCGCGGGAATGGAATACAAGGATCTCGGCAAGGTTGAGTATCTGCCGTTCGCCGAATCCGTCGACCTGATGAAGAATCGTCAGCTCAACGCCACGTTGCAGTCGGCGGGTCTCGGCGTTGCGTCGCTGAAGGATCTGTCCAGTTCGACCCAGATCAATGTCGTGTCGGTGCCGAAGGCCACCGTCGACAAGATCGGACCTCCGTTCATTTCGGTTATCATTCCGGCCAACACCTATACCGGTCAGAAGGAAGACGTGCCGACGGCTGCGGTCGTGAACTATCTCGTCACCAGTTCAGCGGTGTCGGACGATCTGGCCTACCAGATGACCAAGCTGGTTTACGAGTCCCTGCCGGAACTCGCGAATTCCCACGTTGCAGGCAAGGAGATCAAGCTTGAGACGGCAGCCATGGGCAGCCCGGCGCCGCTGCATCCCGGCGCGATCAAGTTCTACAAGGAAAAGGGCCTGATCAAGTAAAGGGCAGGCGATACCTGCGCTCATTGAAAAATCGATATCATGCCCGGCTTCGCGCCGGGCATGCTGCCTTTCACCAGCAAAAAAGCCGAAGCCGGTGCAACCGGACGTGAAACGTCGACACGTCACAGCGATGAGCCCGCGTGAGGGCTGCTGAACACGACCAGGGGACAGGGACCATGTTGCACGAGCACGGCACTGAGGAAAAAGTCGCAGTCGAACTCGACAATTTCGAGCACGGATTTCCGGAAGGATTCGGTCCGGGGAGATGGGGCCATCTTGCTTACGCGATCGGAATAGCCTTTGCGGTGTTTCAGCTGGTCATCGCGGCGTGGAACTTCCTGCCGAGCCAGGCAGTGCGCGGAATCCATGTCGGCTTCCTGCTGCTGCTGACCTTCGGCCTGATCGCGAATTTCACCGCAAAAAACAACGCACAGCGTGCGCTGGGCTGGGCCATCGGCTCGGTCGGCTTTTTCTGTGGCCTCTATCAGTACCTGTTCTATGCCGAACTGATCCAGCGCGACGGCGATCCGACGACTCTCGATCTGGTGATTGGCACCATCCTCGGCATCCTGATTTTCGAGGGCGTGCGGCGGATGATGGGCAAGGCGCTTCCCCTGATGTGCGGTGTGTGTCTGCTTTACTGGTTCTTCGGCCAATATCTTCCCGCGCCGTTCAACCATCGCGGCTACGCCTTCGATCAGATCGTTACCCATCTGGCCTACGGCACCGAAGGCTTCTACGGCGTGCCGATCTACGTGTCGGCGACCTATATCTTCCTGTTCATCCTGTTCGGCTCGTTCCTTGAGCGCGCCGGCATGATCAAGCTGTTCACCGACGTCTCGCTCGGCCTGTTCGGCGGCACCCGTGGCGGCCCTGCGAAAGTGGCCGTCGTTGCAAGCGGCATGATGGGCACGATCTCTGGCTCCGGCGTTGCCAACGTCGTCACAGTCGGCCAGTTCACGATTCCACTGATGATCAGGTTCGGCTACCGCCGCGCTTTCGCCGCCGGCGTCGAGGCCACCGCCTCAATGGGCGGACAGATCATGCCGCCGGTGATGGGCGCGGTTGCGTTTATCATGGCTGAAACGCTGGGCGTCGATTACTCGGTGATCGTGAAAGCCGCCGTGATCCCGGCTGTTCTATATTTCGCTTCGGCATTCTGGATGGTGCATCTCGAAGCCGGCAAGTACGGCCTCACCGGCATGAAGAAAGATGAAATTCCGAGCGCGCTGAAGGCGCTGACCACCGGCTGGTTTCTTGTGCTGCCGCTTGCTGCCCTGGTTTTCATGCTGTTCGAGGGCTTCACGCCGCTTTATGCAGGCACGATGGGTCTTGCGCTGACTGTCGCACTGATCCTCGGCGCCAGCATCGTCGCAGGATTCTCGAACAATGTGCTGCGTTACATATTCTGGGTCGGTCTTGCGCTGATTACCGGATCGCTGTTCCGCAACGGCACCGGCGTCGATGTTCGCTACATCGCGGCCATCGTCGCAGCGCTGGTGGCAATGGCCGCCATCACGCAAGGGGGCCGCGCCACGCTCGCTGCCTGCCGCGATTCTCTCGCGGTCAGTTCGAAATCCGCGCTCGCCGTCGGCATGGCCTGCGCCATCGTCGGCACCATCATCGGCATGATGACGCAAACCGGCGTCGGCACCATCTTCGGAAGCTGGGTCATCGGCCTCGGTGAGAAGAGCCTGTTCCTCGCGCTGATCATGACCATGCTGCTGTCGATTGTGCTCGGCACCGGCATTCCGACGATTCCGACCTACATCATCGTGGCGGCACTGGCTGCACCGGCGCTCGCCAAGCTCGGCGTGCCGCTGATCATCAGCCACATGTTTGCGTTCTACTACGGGATCATGGCCGACCTCTCGCCGCCGGTGGCGCTCGCGGCACTGGCCGCGGCACCGATCGCCAAGGAAAGTCCGGACAAGATCGGCTGGGAGGCGATGCGTATCGCGCTGGCGGGGTACGTGATCCCGTT
>Ga0315336_1001667_pt1 | contig 40233 bp, 32 predicted proteins | sample ASW5metaG_FD_204512 | JGI IMG/M metagenome (GOLD analysis project Ga0315336, IMG submission 204512) | Ammonia-oxidizing marine archaeal communities from Monterey Bay, California, United States - ASW #5 | ecosystem: Environmental > Aquatic > Marine > Intertidal zone | place: USA: California... | reverse complement strand
GTTGCCCGGATGACGCCGGATGGAATTGCAGAGCGCGTGGGGGGGCGCGTTACGGTGCAATCCTTGGTGCCGGGGGCGGGATTTGAACCCGCACGACCTTACGGTCAGGGGATTTTAAGAGCCGGTTGGGGCGGGGCTGGACTGCATAAACGCGAAAACCCGCTGTTTCCAACGGGTTTTTGCACGTTCTCGGTGCGTACTGGAAAGGTTGGTGGTGGAGGCGGGGGGAATCGAACCCCCGTCCGCAGGTACTCCACAAAAACGTCTACATGCTTATCGTGTGATTTGATTTTGCCCGATGGACTCCCACACGCAGGATTCCATTGGGCGAGCTACAGAAAATCTCGAATAGGGTCTTAGTAGCGCGCTCTCCTATCCTATCCCGCTAAATTTCGCCCTTACGTGGACCGCGGGAGTTTCCACAAAGGACGTCACGGCATTAAGCCGCGAGTGCGTAGTCGTAATCTGCAGTTAGATTGCAGTCTAAATAGTTTAACGAGGGTATTTAGACCTCGGCATGCAATTCTTGCTTCGCCACCTCCGTCGAACCCAGATCGCCCCCATATGCGCGTCTGGCAGTCTCTAACCCTCTGAATATAAGGCCGGTTTGCTGAGGCGGCAAGCGGAATCGACGGTCGGGGCGAATATGACGGACTTCGCGGTGTAATGAGGCTCCTCTGCGAGGCGCCCCACTCAGACACTACGAGGAGCCAAAGCCGCGCGACATCGGTACGCACGGCGTCGGTCGGAATTGACTGGGCGCCGAATGAGTCAATAGTTACGGAGTCAGTACACAGAGGAAGGACCGATGACGACAACGAACGACCCACACAAGATTACCGACCTGGCGCAGCTCGAGAAGCAGATAGGCGAACCGATCCCAGGAGTAGCGCTCAAGGTACTCGACCGCATAGAGGCGTTCGCGCGCGATTTCATCGCGGAATCGCCGTTCCTGGTACTCGCGACCGCCGATGCCGACGGCAACATGGATGCGTCACCCAAGGGCGACGCGCCCGGTTTCGTCGAGATCGCCGACGACCGCACGCTGCTCATACCCGATCGTCCGGGGAACAAGCTCATCTACGGCCATCGCAATATTCTCGCCAACCCGTCTGTCGGTGTATTGTTTCTGCGGCCAGGGACGAACGAAACGCTCCGAATTAACGGCAGAGCGGAGCTCACCCGCGATCCAGAACTCCTCGCGCGCTTGGCAGCGCGCGGTAAAGAAGCGACGCTGGTGATTCGCGTGCGCATCGACGAAGTGTTCTTTCACTGCGCGAAGGCTTTCGTCAGATCAAATTTGTGGAAGCCCGAAAAATGGCTCGAGCGTAAGAAGGTTCCGCTCGCAAAGATGCTGGCACCGATCATCGATCCGAACGCGGGCGATGACTTCGCCGAGACGATTCAGAATCTGATCGACCAGGACGAGCGCGATAATCTCTGAGGCATCGACCAGCAAACCCCGAAAGGCCGGCGCCAAGAATAGAGCCCTGGGCTACCCGACCGAGAACCCGCCGTCGACCGCCAAAGTCTGCCCCGTAATGTACGCCGCCGCCGGGCTGACTAAGAACAACACTGCGGGCGCGATGTCTTGCGGCGTGCCCCAGCGACCCATCGGCGTACGGTCCATCTGCGGCTTCTCCAGCTCTTCGATGCCCTTCATGGCCGAGGTCATGTTCGATTCGATCAGACCGGGCGCGATCGCGTTCACACGAATGTTCTCGCCGACCCAGCTCACCGCCAGGTTCTTCGTCATCTGAACGATTCCGGCCTTGGCCGCGCCGTAGCCAGGCACCATGGGAACCGCGAAGTACGATGACATCGATGCAAGGTTGATGACGCTCGCGCCACCCTCCATAGAACTCGCCGAGAGCATCGCTTTGCACGCCTGCGCCATACGAAAGGCACCGACCAGGTTAATGCGCAGCGAATCTTCGAACGCGTCGGGCTCCCACTCATCGCGGCCGCCGGGGAAAGTAGCGCCGGCGTTATTAACCAAAACGTCGAGTGTGCCCAGGCCTGCGGCGAGCGCCTCGGCCTGCGCGCCTTCGGTGACTTCGAGCTGGTGGTATTCGAAGCCGCCGATGTCGGTGTCGTAGTCCGCGGCGGCGGCCTTGCGGCCGGTCACGATCACGTGCGCGCCTGCGTCGGCGAACGCGCCTGCGATACCGCGGCCGATCCCACTGGAACCGCCGGTGACCAACACACGCGTACCCGAATAGTCGAACGTTATTCTCTTTTTCGTACTCACGGCTTCGCCAGTCGTTCCTTCATCGAACCGATCTGTCGGCGCAGCCACGAACTCTCCCAGAAATTGACGCTGTCGGCTTCAAGATGCTCGTGGGCGTGGATCGATGCCGTCAGCGCGGCGACGTTGTCGGCCTCGACACTCAATACGATGTCGGCCAAATGAATCGCTTGCTGCGGTTCACCGGCTTCAGCCTTTTCCAAAGCGCGCGCGGCGAGCGAGTTCGGCCCGCCAGCCAGTTCCACAATGTCGGCGTTCACCGACCAATGCGGTATGCCATAGAGCTCGGTCGTTGAGTGATGATGAAACCAGCCGACGTAGTTCTCCCAAATCGCCCGCACCGACCAAGGGACTTTGCCGTAGCCCTGCCCTACTTCAAGCTCAGTCGGCAACGTGATTTCACGCATCAACGTATGCACGTCTTTTCCGTTGTTCATGCCGTCGACGACCGCGTCGTGCACGTAGAGCACGGCGCCGCGCAGACGCGCGAGTTCATCGGCGATGAGTTGTTTGCCCTCAACCGGATCGTTGTGGCCAACCAACAACAATTCGGACTCCAGTGCAGCGACGCGGTCGAGCGAGGCAACAAACTTGAGAGGATCGCGATAGCGATCTCCTCGAATGGTCACCAGATTAGGGAAGTGGCCGAACAGCGCGCTGAACATGTTCCCAGCGAAGCAGATCTTGTGCTCGGGTAACCAGATTGCCATCGACTCCGTGGTCTCACCGCCCGGCACGGCGAGCAGTTCGAAGCGGAGCCCGCCGAGTTCAAACGAATAGGTATCGTCGAACGTGATCGTCGGGTCGGGTTTCGATTGCCCGGGAACCGGTCCCTCGATGTTGTCTTCTATGTACTTTGCCGAGCGCATGATCGCGTCGATGAACGCGAACGCGCTGCGCGATCCGCGAAACGGCATCATGCGCTCGTCTTCATCTTGATGCGCCGGGTTGCCGGCCTGGGCAACGATCTCGGTTCCTTCTTCCCGGAAGAGATCGACACCGCCTACATGGTCGACATGGCCCTGAGTGAGCAAAATGTAGCGCGTCGGGCTCGAATCGACCGCATCGTAGTTGCGCTTGTGGACCGGCGCTTCGAAGCCCATACCGGTGTTCACCACCACACGGCCTTCTCCGGTCGTGACGAGGAAGCTGTTCGACAGACCTTCCGACAAGTAGATGAAATCGTTGATCGGACGCGCTTCGTCCTGCGAGGCAGGCTGGATGTCGAAGCCGCCGGGGCGTGACTTATATAGGGGTTCCATATTCGAGGCCGTATCCTGTCGAAAGCTCGGGTCGACGCAAGGCGTCTTTTCCCCATTTAGCCTACATCTGCGGTGTTACTCTGAGACTCCAATTAGGGAAACTACCTACATCGGATGACCCAGCCCACAAGATAGCACTGCAAGAATTCTGGTTCTTCTCTCCATCGTATCGCTGTTGGTCCTCGCGACCCTTCCAATGTCCGGCTCCGTCGCCGCGCACGCAATTGCCAACGGCACCATCACAGTGTTCGCAATCATGACCGGGCAGTAGTCACTCATCGGCTAGTCGGCGCGCGCGCCCACGTGGCGCATGACCAGCCGGACACCAAGGCGCGTCTCCAAGGACATCGCATCTGAGTTTTCATCGTCGACCGCATCGATCTCGAATCGAACGCCGTCGTACTGGTCCTGAAAATGAGGTGGTATGAACACGGGTATGTCGGCCGCCCGGGCGATTTCCACCGAGCCATGCGGAACAACGTAGTTGTCATACAAATGAGGAGCCGTCCCCTCGCAGCAGCCACTATCGATTGAGATCGTCAGTGGCCCGGCAGCCGTTTCACGAACACGCCGCAGGATCTCTGTGGCCCGACCACTGACTGTTACCGTCGCGCGGATCATTGAATCAATGAGAGAAGAACGAGCCGGGCGCTTGCTGCAGACAAGCATACGGGCACCCGGCTCGTTCGTAAGCAATCGCTAATTAAACAGCGCCCCGAAGTAGATCTTCTGGTCTGCCGGCACGTTCTGTCCGACGTGAATGTGTTTGATCTCTTGGTAGGCGCCCAGCCCCCATGGGCCCAACTCACGACCGATGCCGCTCTGCTTGTAGCCGCCGAACGGAAAACGGACGTTGATCATATGGTAGTCGTTGATCCATACGGTGCCTGTCTCGATACGCCGTGCGATGCTGAGCGCACGCTCTTCATTCTGCGACCATACGGCGCCGCCAAGTCCGTACATCGAATCGTTCGCAATCCGGATCGCCTCCTCCTCATCCTTGAAGCGAATTACGGACACGACCGGGCCGAAGATCTCTTCCTGGGCGATGCGCATGCTGTTGTCGACGTTGCCGAAGATGGTCGGGTTGTAGTAGTAGCCCTTCTCGATGTCCGGTCGGTCACCGCCCATGATGACTTCGGCGCCTTCGTCTTTGCCGATGTCGACATAGTTCGAAACCGTGTCGAGCTGTGCCTTGCTGACTAGAGGACCCAGTGTGGTCACCATGTCCATCGTGTCTCCGACGGTGATGCGCTTGGCGCCTTCGACCATCTTCTCGAGCAACTCATCGTATTTGGACTCCTGCACGAGAATACGGGTGCCCGACTCGCAAACCTGGCCCGAGTGGAAGAACGTGCCGTAGAGCGCGCCCAACGCCGCGGTATCCATATCGGCATCTTCGAGAATGATGTTCGGCGACTTACCGCCGAGTTCCAACGTAATGTTCTTCATCGTACCCGACGCCAGCTGCATGATGCGACGGCCGATCTCGGTGGAACCGGTGAAAGCGACTTTACGAACGTCAGGGTGGCTGGCGAGCGCCTCGCCGACCGCGCCGCCCGGGCCGCTCACCGCGTTCATCACGCCGTCGGGTACACCGGCCTGTTTGCAGCACTCGGCCATCATGAGCGTGGTAGTCGGCGTGTTCGACGCCGGTTTCATCACGCTGGAGTTGCCGGCAGCGAGCGCCGGCGCCATTTTCCACGAAGCCATGATGGCCGGAAAGTTCCAAGGCGTGATCCCGGCGCAGACACCGATCGGTTCGCGACGTACAATATTACGCGACGGCACAGGCGCTGCTTCCTCAAACTCAACTTCTTCTTCTTGCTCGAGAAGCGACTTGGCGAATTGCTCGAAAGTCGCGGCCGCTCCCGGAATGTCCGCGAACGCCGCCTTTCGCATCGTGCCGCCACCGTCTTGGACCTCGGCTGCGATGAGCTCTTCTTGGCGGTCCATGATCACAGTGGCAATGTTGCGTAGAATCTCCGCGCGCTCTTCTTTCGACTTGTCGCGCCAAACGCCCGAGTCCCAGGAGGCTTTGGCCGCCGCTACTGCGCGCTCAACGTCGCTCTCATCGGCTTTGGCGACGTTGGCCCAGACTTCCTCGGTGGCAGGGTTGATCGACTCCATGGTCGCGCCACCCTTTGCGGCTTCCCATTCACCATTGATAAACAGTCCAAATTCTTTCATGTCTTCCTCCGAGGATGGCGGCCCTGGATCAGGTGCCGGAATGGTTTTTCTTATGCGGGGTACCGGATCCTGGCAAACCTCTTGACGTAACCGTATGGGTCGGTAAACCTTGTAGAAGCCTAAACGGAGTATGCCGACCTCGTCCGAGTGACGAAGCAACGTGGCACTATTCGATCCCGTGAGTACAGACCAGCCTCCGCCCTACAAAGGTGCCTATTGGGTGAAACCCGGTGAATTGCTTGCTGGCCCCTACCCTATTCCTAAACACGCCTCCCCCGAGGAGGTCGACCAGGTGCTCACCAACCTGCTCGATGCCGGCATTCGTTCGATCATCGACCTGATGTTCGAGGAAGAAATCAACGATCACGAGCAGGGCGAACGGTATCTCCACTACGAAGATCGCATCGAAACGCTGGCAAATGAGCGTGACGAATTCGTCGAAATTCAGAATCACTCGATCGACGCGACCTCACCACCTCCGGTGCAAGAATTAGAACTGATCGTCGATGCCATCGACGCCGAGATCGACGGACGTAACAGCCCGACACTGGTTCACTGCTCCGACGGACATGGCCGAACGGGGCTTATCGTGGGTTGCTATCTGGCGCGCCACGGCGACGCATCGGGCAACGATGTGCTCGCGAAGATCGCCAAGCTGCGCGCCTTCGATCCCGAACTCGCCGAGCACAAATCCCCCAACTACATCGTCCAAGAACGCATCGTAACGAGGTGGAAGGAAGGTCAGTGAGTAAGTAAATTCCGCGTATGCGAAATTTACTTACGAACGCCCGCGAGCTAGCGAGCGGGCCAGGAAACGCCGCAAGCCTGAGCAAACGTTCTCTAGGGAAAACCCCTTTCCCATCAAGCCAGAACCCCCGTCTACCCGTCGAGCGCCTTGCCCAACAGATCAACGCAATTGTCGAAGTAGAAACGCTGCTTCTGTTCCTCCGAGCAACTCTGCATCGAAGCCTCGAACCGTCTGATGGGATCGCGGCCACCTTCAACATGCGGAAAATCAGAAGAGAACATACAGATCTCGTCTGCTGAGTTGGCGATGATCCAACCAACATCTTCGGCCGGATACGGGGTGACCCGAACCTGACGTCGCACGAACTCGCTCGGCAGCATCGACAGTTTCTGCAACCTCTCTTCCCGTTTGCGAAATGCCTCAAATGCCGAATCCATGTAGCGCATCCAGCTCGGTACCCACGACGCGCCCTGCTCGATCACACCGAGCCGCAACTCGGGGAACCGGTCCAGCACACCGTCGAAGATCATAGTCGCGATGGTCTGCATCGGAGCTGTCGGTATCCCCATGTAGTCGACCGAGCGGAAATTCTCGTCGCCACCGTGAAAATCGGGCACCGGTGGCCCACCGTTCTCGAAGTACTCGGGATCGATGAGCCTTCCGTCTGGCAGGCGGATGCCGCCGCCGACGTGAAAGACGATGGGCAGACCCGCCTCCTGGGCTTGCGCCCAGACGCGATCGAGGCCGATGTGGCTGGGCGAATGCCCTGCCGGACAACCTGACGGAACAAGCATCGCAGCGCAGCCCATGTCGAGAACCTCGCGCGCCATCTGCTCGGAGCGGGCGAAGTCGCCGAGCGGTACATAGCAGGTTGGTAGCAGCCGAGGATCGGGCGAGCAGAATTCCACGATCGCGCGGTTGTGGGTGCGAGCAAAACCGTAGGCGTACTCGGGATCCTTTCGCCTCTCGGCCTCCAATAGCTTGCTGTTCAAGAACGTGTTGAAGATGAGCTGGCTCTTGAAACCGAGAAGGTCCAGCGCTCGCGGTCGGTCCTCCTTTATGAAAGAACCCGTGGCCGCCCAGTTCTTGCGCTGCATGAGCTGAGACTCGTCCTCGGCGCGATAGGCAGGATCGGCGTGCTGAGAGCGATAGCGCTCGATCTGCTTGCCTTCGTCAGGTCGGACGGTACTGACGTAGACGGGCGGTAGCTCGGCGCGCAGGCTCGCGTCGGCATGGCGCTCTAGCCAATCGGGCGTCTCTACGACATGAGCATCGGCATCGTGGATATCGCGATGAGCGTAGGGCACAGGAGAACCTCCTCTGTAGCGGTGTAGAACCTACGCCCGCGCGCGGGGTCTGGCCAGAGCCTAACGACGGTTCGCTCCATGATCTGCACCCGGTCTAGCTCCAACTTGCTCATCGTGAAATGCTCCTGCATCAGCGTCTTGTCGCCAAAAACAGGACATTTGAACATCGGGCCCATAGTCCTAGATTACAGTTAGAACGTTATGCGACGCTCTCCGAGAGCACCCCGACATGAACCTCGCCTCTCAAATCATCGCCACCCTCACCACCGACCCCGCTCTCCCCGCGCTCACCCTCCTCGACAACGCCGGTACACCGTCGGAGACCCACAGCCGCGCCGATCTGATCGAGCGCACCGGCGCATGGAGCACCGCGATTCGCATGTCCGGTATCATCCCCGGGCAACCCGTCGCCGTCGCGTTGGCGCGCGACATCGATCTTGCGGCCGTCCACATCGCCGCGATGGCATCCGGCACGCCCGTAGTGCCGATCAATACATCGCTCGCCGCACGCGAGTTGCGCAACCTGCTCGCCGCCGCCAAGCCCGCGCTCGTCATCGCCACGCCCGAGTTTGCGAAGAAACACCGCGAAGCGGCGCATGCATCGGCGTGCACGTGGTTTCTCACCGGCGAGTCGGCGCTTGCATATGACGAGCCGTTCTCACTACCCGACCTGTCTTCGATCGGTGCCCTGTCGGCCTGCCCTACGCGCGACAACGACGCCGCACTCATGCTGTTCACGTCGGGGACCACCGGCAACGCGAAAAGCGTGCCGCTCAGCCACGCGAACCTCGCACGCAATCTTGCGGCGCTCGCAGTCGCTTGGGGTCGCAACGCAGACGATCGTGTTCTTCACATGCTCCCCGCACACCATTTTCACGGCTTGGTTTTGGCCTTGTACGGCAGCTTGATCGCCGGTAGCGAGATCTTTCTGTTGCCCCGTTTCGATGCCCGCGCTGCGCTCGGCGCCATACCACGCGCACACTGCAACCTCGTGATGGGTGTCCCTACGATGTACGCGCGCATGATCGATGCGGCCCAAGACGACGACGATCTCAGCGGACTGCGGACGGCCGTTTCGGGCTCGGCACCACTGGCACCGAAAACGTGGCACGCGTTCAACGAACGTTTCGGCGTAGCGCTGATCGAACGTTACGGACTGACGGAGACCTGCATCGTCGCCACGAACCCCCTCGACGCGCCCCGCGCCGGCAGCGTCGGCATTGCGCTCTCCGACACCGACGTCGCGCTGCACACCGACGGCTCCTACGCGGAGGGCGCCGGAGCGCGCGGCGAAATCTGCGTTCGCTCGCCCAGCGTCACGAGCGGTTACGGCAACGATGAGCAGGCCAATGCCGATGCGTTTAGCAACGGCTGGTTCCACACCGGCGACCTCGGGCGCATCGACGACGACGGCTACCTGTGGATCGACGGTCGCCTCAAAGAACTCATCATCGTTGGGGGATCCAATGTCATCCCGGGCGAGATCGAGCGCGTGTTCGATAGGATCGACGGTATCGGCGAACTAGCGGTTCGCGGCGCTCCCGACGACGACCTGGGTGAGGTGGTCGCCGCCTTCGTCGTTACCAGTCGCAACGACACCGACAACGTGGAATCCGAAATGCGTGCGGTAGCCGACGCATCGTTGACCGGGTACAAGCGCCCGCGACGCTACGTGTTTCTAAATGCGCTGCCGCGCAACGCAATGGGCAAGATCGACAGCAAAGCGCTCAGCGATGCGCTTTGATCGCCCGATCCATCTCTTTCTTGACCTGACGCTCTCTGAGCGCTGATCGCTTGTCGTGTGCCTTTTTGCCCTTGCACAACGAAAGCTCAGCCTTTGCGCGCCCTTCTTTAAAATAGATTTTGGTGACAATGAGCGTATAGCCGCGCACTTTGATCTTGCCGAGGAACCGGTCGAGTTCGCGGCGATGCACGAGCAGCTTACGTTCGCGCCGAGGCTCGTGATTGAACTGCGGGGCCGCGGCCTCGTAGGCGCCGATGTGGCATCCAACGAGATATAGCTCGCCGCGCTTCACGCGTACGTGCGAGTCGGTCAGATTGCATTTGCCGGTCCGGATCGCCTTGACCTCGGTGCCGCGCAACATGATGCCGGCCTCGAGCCTCTCTTCGATCAGATAGAGATGACCGGCCTTCTTGTTCTTAACCGTCGGGCTATCGTCTTTGGGGGCGACCACCGCGCGAGACTAGCATAGGCAGCCCGCGATTCACCCCCAGACCTTCCTCAGCCCTTGCTGGCCGCCGATCTCGTGGTCGCGTCCAATGTCGGCCGGACGGTTTTGGTCGTCGACGAAGCAGACTTTGGGGTTCCATTCTTGCGCGTGTTCGTCCTCCATCCAGCCGAAGGCGGCGATGATCACGAAATCGTCGACGTTGACCTTGTGGGCGGCGGCTCCGTTGATGCAGACGACACCGGAATGGCGCTCGCCGGGAATCACATACGTTTCAAAACGCTCACCGTTGTTGACGTCCCAGATGTGGACGGCTTCGTTATCGATGAAACCTGCCTGGTCCATCAATTCACGATCTATCGTAACGCTGCCCTCGTAGTGCAGGTCCGCGCCCGTAACGGTCGCACGGTGGATCTTGCCTCTGAGCATCTTACGCATTGTTAGTGACTCCCATATTCGATTACGTCCGGCACCGCGTGTGCTTCACACGTGTCGAGCGTCGCGTCGGGCTCGAGTGCCCGCGCAAAGAGAATGTTATCGATCAAACGGACGTCGCCCAAAAAAGCAGCGACGGCCAGGACGGAATTTTCATCGGCGGTCTCCGCGGGCTTCATCGTACTCGCATCGACCAGTTCCAAATATTCGACTTCGAGCTCTACAACGCTCGACAACTCCGCGCGGGCCGCATCCATCACGGCTGCCGCATCGTCCTCTCCCTCTATATAGGCTTGAACCGCCGCGTTGAGCGCACGGTGGATCACTGGAGCCAGATGTCGGTGCTCCTCGGTAAGGCGCGCGTTTCTCGAACTCATTGCCAGTCCATCGGACTCGCGACGCGTCGGCACACCGACGACCTCGACCGGCATGTGCAGGTCGCGCGCCATGCGACGAATCACCTGCAGCTGTTGGAAATCCTTCTCGCCGAAGAAGGCCTTGTCGGCGCCCACCATGTTGAACAACGAGGCGACCACCGTCGTGACTCCCTCGAAGTGCCCCGGACGACCCGGACCGCACAGTGTGTCGGTGAGCCCCGAGACCGAAACGGTCGTCGAAGCATCGCCGAGATACACGTCGTCCGAATCGGGCATGAACAGCACGTCGGTGCGTTCGGAACGCAGAAGTTCAGCGTCGCGCTCGTCATCGCGCGGGTACTTCTCGAAGTCCGCGGGATTATTGAACTGAGTCGGATTGACGAAGATCGACGCCACGACCACGTCGCACACGGCGCGCGCTTGGCGCACCAGTTCGAGATGGCCTTCGTGCAGGTAGCCCATGGTCGGCACGAAACCGACCGTGAGCCCGCCGAGCCGCACCTGGCGGCTAAACTCCTGCATCTTGGCGATGTTGGAAATGATCTTCATCGTCGTTCGAAGGGGTCCTAGTAACGCCGACGCGTTTACCCGATCGCTCGCTCTTTGCGATTGCCCACGGGGCGCGGCGCCGAGAAGCAATGCTCGGGGCCCGGGAATACCTCGCCGCGAACCTCGTCGACGTAGCTGACGATCGCCTCTTCGGCGACCTTGCCTAGCTCGGCGTATCGCTTGACGAACTTCGGTACGAAGCGATTTTCGAGCCCGAGTACGTCGTTGCACACGAGCACTTGGCCGTCGGTATCGGGGCCGGCACCGATTCCGATCGTCGGAATGTCGACGGCATCGGTAATCGCCGTGCCCAGTTCGGCCGGAACGCCCTCGATGACGATCGCAAACGCACCGGCGTCTTGCAGCGCCATCGCGTCGCGCATCAAGCGCTCGCGCGCTCCCGGCGCACCGCCGCCCTTGCGGCCCTGAACCTTGTGCCCACCCATGCGATGGATCGACTGTGGAGTCAGGCCGATGTGGCCCATCACCGGGATGTCGACGCCGACCAGACGCGCAACGGTCTCGGCCATGTTGACGCCGCCTTCCAGTTTGACGCACGCTGCGCTGCCTTCCTTGATCATGCGGCCGGCGTTGGCCACCGCATCGGTCGGCGAGACTTGGTACGAAAGGAACGGCATGTCGCCGACGACCAGCGCACGATCAGCGCCGCGCGCCACCATGCGGGTGTGGTAGATCATCTCGTCCATGGTGACACCGAGCGTGTTGTCGTTGCCTTGCACCACCATGGCGAGCGAATCGCCCACGAGCAGCATGTCGACGCCCGCGCGATCGGCCAATTTGGCCATCGTGCAGTCGTACGCTGTCAGCATTGTGAGCTTGCGCTCACCCTTAGAATCTAGGACGGCCGGAACGGTTACTCTGGCTTCTTCAAAACTAGTCGCCATAAAAAAAACCTCCCGGACCAATCCGGAAGGCTAGCAACCAGCTTTCGCGCCGACGAGAAACGTCGTGCAAAGGCGATGGTCCTTACTCTCCCGTCTCGGTCCATTAACTGGATCCAAGCGGTACGTAATGTTGGACTCCCTGTCCCATCGAGCCAATCTCCCGAACAAGGTCGGCGAAGTCGCCGCCATTCTCGACAAAGTCGATGTCCGAGGTGTTGACCACGAGCAACGGGGTGTCCGTGTACCCGTGGAAGAAGCGTCTATACCCTTCCGCCACCTTCTCAATGTAGTCGCGGCCTAAACGTTTTTCGTACGGCCGACTCCTACGCTTGAGCCTTCGCAGCAGAACCTCGGTCTTCGCATCCAGGAAGACAACAAGGTCCGGCTTTCTAATCCTAGCATCGAGTAACGAGTATATGCGCTCATACAGCTGCAGCTCGTCTCTCGAAAGCGTTAACTCTGCGAAGATTTTGTCCTTCGCGAAAACATAATCGGCTATCGTCGCACGCTGAAACAGATCCATCTGCATCAGCTCTTGCTGCTGTCGATAGCGCTCCATGAGGAACGAAACCTGTGCGGTAAACGCATAGCGTTCCGGATCCTCATAAAACCGCGGCAGGAACGGATTATCCTCGACTGGCTCATAGACCAATCGCGCGCCGTATTCTTCCGCGAGCGCTTCGGCAAGCGTTGACTTACCGACCGCCAGGGGCCCTTCCAGAGCGATGTAGCGGGCTTCCCGCAGTTCGCTTCCTCCTCCCCGCCTCGGCTTCAAAAACCAGTAACACGCGGCCGGGGCCCAGTCTACATGTAGGCTGTGCGCCCACCCGACCGGCCCCCGTGTGCTATGCTCTCGCGGTGACAGACTCCAGGGCGAAGGGCACAGAAAATGCCCAGGCGGGCCGATTTTTGATCATGGGAATAGAGGCTCCCGAGATCGTAGACACCCAGGAAAGTCTCGATTTTATTGAAGAAATTAACCCTTTCGGAGTAATTCTCTTCAAACGCAACGTTCCTGATCTCCGACAAACCCTGGCGCTCACAGCGGCCATTGCCGAGCGGGTGCCCGATGCCCTGCTCTCTTTGGATCATGAGGGGGGGCGGGTTCACCGCCTACCAGAGCCATTCACCCATTTTCCGGCCCCGTTGGTTCTCACACGTGCGGGCGACCCGGGCCTGGTGCGCGAAGTTGCCCGGGCGCAGGCCGCCGAGCTGCGCGCCGCCGGCTTTCATATGAGCTTTGCGCCTTGCCTCGACGTGTTCACAAACCCCGACAACACGGTCATCGGCGACCGAGCCTTCGGCCAGACGCCCGAAGAAGTCATCCACAACGCACTGCCCTACTATCAAGGACTCACCGAAGGCGGACTGCTCGGCTGCGGCAAACATTTCCCAGGCCACGGCGATACACTGCTCGACTCACACCTGGACCTTCCGCGTGTCGATCACGACGTGAATAGGCTGCGTACGCTGGAGATGGTCCCCTTTGCGCGCGCGATCACCCAGGGATTCCCGATGATCATGAGCGCACACATCGTATGTTCCGCGCTCGATCCACACGCGCCCGCCAGCCTGAGCAAGATCGTGCTCGGTGACTACCTACGCGACGCACTCGGTTTCTCCGGCTGCATCGTCAGCGACGACATGGAGATGAAGGCCATCGGCAAGCACTTCTCTATGGGCGAGGCTGCAGTGCGCGCAGTTGAGGCAGGCACCGATTTACTGTTGGTGTGCAGAACTCCGGCCTTGGTACGAGAAGCTCGGGATAGTCTCGCCCAAGCGATCAGCGAGGGCAGATTGCCACGTTCAATCCTGCACCAAGCGGACCAACGACGGGCAAAACTGACTAGACGCGCAGCGAAACTGGCCGATGTCACGGTCGACGCCGGTGCAATCGGCAGCGAAGGCCACCTAGCACTCGCGTCAAGCCTCGTATGATCCTATAATTCTCACGATTTCGCGTCGGTTCCACAGGGGGGCCGCGCCAGCGACACGGAGATCAAGCGGATGAGTGGCTGGGTAGAACATTTTGGATTTTCATCGGATCCGTTCTCGGACGATCCGAGAACTTGGCAGTATTACTACGGCGGCGACTACGGCCCCGCCTCGCTCAAGCTCGAGCATGCGCTCGAACGCAAGCAGGGGTACGTCGTCGTTACCGGTCCCGCGGGTACGGGTAAGAGCGCACTGGTCCGCTCGGTCGTCAGGCGCGCACGCGTCTACGCATCGGCAACCGTGTCTGTATCCGAACGCGCTCCGGTCGCCGTCATCGATGCTTTGTTGGTGGACCGCGAACCTTTCGACGGAGAATTCTCCGCGACCCGTAAGCGCGCGGCACTTCTCGAAATGCTTGAGAAGGCGCGTCGCAACAGCAAGTCGATCGTCTGCATCATCGAAGACGCGCATCTCGCCAACAGTGGTCAACTGCGCGAACTCGTCGAAGCCATCAACGTTGCGCCCGATGCCCCGCAAATTCTTCAAGTCGTTCTCGTTGGGCGCCCCGACCTCCTGCGCAACATGCAAGCGCGCAGCGTTGCCGCCCTGGCAACCCGCGTGGCGGTGCGCATAGAAACCGGCCGACTAAAAGACGAAGAGCTCGCCGAGTATCTAATCGATCGGCTCGAGCACAGCGAAGCAGAGAACCCGCACAAAATTCTACCCTCCTCCGCAACGACGGCGATCGCACGACACAGCCGTGGTGTGATCGCACTCGCCGAAGTGCTCGCGCGCGCAGCACTCGAACGTGCCGCCGATTCGTCGGCACGCGCGGTGACCATCGACCACATCGATGAAGTCGCACAAATCTACGCAAAACCCCACGTTGATCCCGATGCCAACTTCGCCAGGCGCGCACCCGGCTCGCTGAGCGCCATGTTCAGATCGGGGCCCGCAGTGGGTCTTGTCATCGTGGCCCTGTTGGTCGCCGGCGCTCAGATCAACATGATCGGCGACACGACAAGCGCGGTAGACGTCGGCGACACGCAGATGGCGCAGATGGCGCAGATGGCTAACGTCGGCAAGCTGGTTCGGCTGTCTCACCTGCCCGAGTCCGAGAGAAAGTACTACGAGCCGCGCCGCTACACACAGCTAGCGCAGGCCACTAAACAAGGTAGCCCGCTACGCGAGAAGTTCCTCGAAGGAACCCCATACGAAGTTCAGATTCAGCCTCCGACACGCCCCGACGTGGAAATGCAGCCGGTAGCCTCGCCGGCGTTGGCAGACGGCCCACCGGCGACGACCTCGATTCAAAAGGCGAAGTCCGAGATGAACTCTGAGCCCGTACCCGGGATTCAAAAACCCGCAACGCGACGCCCGGCTAAGCCGACCGCCACAGCCAAAGCGACCAGCCCCCCGAAAGCCGCGGGCACCCACTTCGCCCTGCAGGTGGGCGCGTTCCGAGAGCTGCGAAGTGCTGTCGATCTAAAAGGTAGGCTCGCGCGCAGCTTCTCAGACGTCTACGTGAGTACGGTTGAATCGGGAGGCACGCCTCTATACCGCATTCGCGTGGGGAATTTCGGGACTCCCGAACAGACCCTCCCGCTCAAGATGCAGCTGCAGGCTGCCGGCTACCCATCGTTTCGCGTGAGCGAAGTGAAGAAGTAGTCAGACTGTCAGCGCTGGAGAACCTCCTTGTTAGGGCCGATCGCTGTCGCTAATACTGCGGTTGACCCCGCAGAGGAGCACACGCGATGACGCAATCACTAAAGACCCTCGCACCCGATGCAACCCCAAGCGAGATCTCGAAGGCGATGCAAAATGACGGAGCCTGCATCGTGCGCGACGTACTCTCAACCGAAGAGCTCGATCGTATCGACGCCGATACCAGGCCTTGGATCGACGCCTCGAAAACCGGTGGTGACGAGTTCACCGGCCGCCTCACGAAACGTACCGGTGCACTGATTGCGCGTGCACCGGCCATCCGCGACGTCGTGTTGCACTCACAGGTTCTGGCGGCGGCACGCGAGTTTCTCGGCCCGCACTGCACGACGATCCAGTTACACCTGACGCAAACGATCGACATCCTTCCCGGCCAGCCCGCCCAGATACTGCATCGCGACCGTTTGGCGTGGGGCACCTACATGCCCAAGTCGATAGAACCGCAGTTCAACACGATTTGGGCGCTCACCGACTTCACGAAAGAAAACGGCGCCACGCACATCGTCCCCGGCAGCAACCAGTGGCCTCTGGATCGCGACGCGAAGCCTGAAGAAAGCGTTCAGGCCGAGATGTCGCGCGGTTCGGTCGTCTGTTACTCAGGTACCGTTATTCACGGCGGAGGAGAGAACCGCTCGAACGCGCCGCGCATCGGCATGAACATTACCTACTGTCTCGGCTGGCTTCGCCAGGAAGAGAATCAGTATCTGTCGTGCCCGCCACACATCGCCAAGGAACTGCCGAGCGAACTGACCGACCTCATGGGCTACACGATGGGCAGCTACGCCCTCGGCTACTATGCGAGTCCCGAGATGATCGAAGGCCTGCCCGACACGCTACCGCCCGAGATGGCGCTCGGCCGAATGCCATCTTCGATCCCCGGCAGCGCACTCATCGGCGAGGCCGACGATGTGGAAACCACCGAGTACCTGACCAAACTGGCGTCGGTGAAAAACTGAGGCGCGCTCTGCGGAAAGTAGGCTTGCGCAAAGGTTAGTGCCGCATGGGACTAACTGGGATTAACGCTGGCAACTACGAACGGTACGGCGGGCTCGCTCGAGTTGATGACGTCTTCGACCTCGGTCTTTAGCAGACTGAAGATTTCGGTGGCCAACGAACTCGTAAACTCGTAGTGCTCCGATTCCGAGCCCTTGACGAAAACCGTAACCGCACCGAAATAGCGATCGCCGATAAGGAAAGGGAACATGCCGGATCGTGACACGGCGACTTCCGAAATGACATTTCCCTCCGCGTCCGTCGTCTTGCGGGCGTGGTCGCCGGTACCGGTCTTGCCTCCGATTGCGAGTTGTCGTCCCTGCGGGCCATTGACCATGGCACCACAGCGCCGCGCGGTGCCGTATGTGGCGACGTCGATGAGTGCGACCTTCAATATACGCGCGACCTCGACACCCATGACGCGTACGCTCTTGGCGGGCACCGGTATCGCAATGGTATCGTAGGGTGTGTTGGCGCCGAGACGGATACGCTCGAAGCGCTGTCTGGGCAGCCGCATGCCGTCGGCTTGAATGATCCCCATCAGCTCCGCGAGCGCGGCCGGACGATCCGCCGACGCACCGAGCGCCGTCGCCAATGAGGGCACAAGCCGGCCGAAAGGATACCCCTGGCGCTTCCACTGCGCGTGCATCCACGTGAATACATCGACTTCGAGTTCACTCTTGATGCGACGGTCCTGAGCAGACTTCCTTCGTGTTCTGTAGAGCCAGGCGAACGACTGTGTGCGTTCGGTTGCACTCAGTTCCATCAAGCGACCAATGCCGATGCCGGGCTCCACGCCCATCGTCTTCATCGTCCACAGCTCGAGCCAATCGATACCCGAAAGATAGGCGAGTTCTGCGCGGTCGAACTGTGCAGGATCGTAGTCGCGATACATTTCGGCGAGGGTGTCGGCGCTGAGCAACCAGGGTTTCATGCCGGTACCGAAACGCATCATCTCGGTCGCAAAATCCTCGACCGAGAGCTCGGTCTCCATGTAGCGAATCGCGATGGCCGCCCGTCGCGGTGTCGGGGGGCGTTCTTCAAAAGCCACGGCGCGCATCTCATCGCCGCGCAGACCCTGGTTACGGCGGTACGCTTTGCGGACGAGCTGTGCTCCTTCTGTCAGCGCTGCGCGTTCGAGATAGGCTCGGCGTAGAGGATGATCGAGTTGATCCAAGATGCCGCGGGTCTCTGTGTCGATGCCGTGAATGCGATGCGACACGATGTCGTGCATCAAGCGCACGAAAACCAGGTTAATAGAGTGGCGGGTCGCGTTGCGGACCGAGAAGCGCGAATCGTCGTCATCGTCTTTGAAGTTTCCGAACCGATGTAAACCACCGCCCGTGAAGAAGCGTTCATCAGGCGAGGCCGAATAGCGCCGCTTCATGGCCGCACCGAGAAACTCGCGACGACTTTCGTTGGGGTATGCCACGCGCCGATCAAAAGCCCAGCCCCCAAGTACATCGCGTTGGTCCAACTCTTCGACGGCAATGTTTTCGTAGTCGTACAGATCGCTCAGGAGCTCCAAGTACGTGGTCAGCACCCGCAGCTTCGACGTAGAGCCCAGGTCGAGCATGACGCTTTCGTCCACCGCGCTCGAAGCCCGCTCCGTATCGGCATAAAGCCGCAGCTTGTTCGCGTTGTCGGTGCGCTCGTACATAGAGAAGCTGACCGTAAGCGCGCCGGGGTCTTCATCGTTGAGAAGGCCGATTCGTCGAAGGCGCTTCGTCGTTTCGCTGTCGGCATCGCGCACCGAGTCGAGCAGGGCCTGGACGCGTCTCTCGACGTCGTCATAGGTGGTCGTAGTCGCGCGAGCATCGATGCGGTCTATCTCATAGAGCGAGTCGACTCCGAGCAGCTTAAGCATTTGTACGCGCTCGGGGCGGGCTTCGGCGCGCTGCAAAGAAGAAGGCGAGATGGACTGGAGCCGGCCGGGTGTGAAGGTCGGATCGGCGACCAACGCTCGGTCGCGTAGTCGCCGCGTGATCACGCGGCTGTCGGCAAGCAGGACGAGGAAACGATCGATGCGTACGCGCAGCGCCTGCGGATCTTTGACCAAGAACAGATAGGGCCTGTTGGCCGCGAGAATGAGCCCGAGTGCCTGACGATACGCAACCGCTTTCTCGGCCAGTTGCTGTTCGTCTACTGCAGGAGCGTTCAAGAGTTTGGCGGCATCGCGATAGTCGACGCCGTACCAAAGCACCATCCCCATCGGCAGCCCGACGACCTCGCCGTGGCCGGGTACGGCCGCGAGTTTGATCGTGTTCAAGTAGTCGGCGATGAGCGTGCGGCGCGAGGCAGCGGTGTCGGCACCTTCGACGTAGGCGCGAAGACTGGCCGACGCCATCTGGCGAAGCTTCTCGCGCGCCGAGCTGGTCTGGCCGGCCGGCGAATGACGAAGCTTCTCGAGTTGCGTGGCCAACGTACTCCCGCCGGCAGCGCGGTCACCGTCGGAGAGACGACTCGAACCCCATTCGATCGTTGCACGTGCCAAGCGCGGCCATTCTACGGCCGGATTCATGCTTGCTGCGGGAGCGAGCAATCGACGGTTCTCGATGAACAACAACGAGTCGACCAAGATCTTCGGGATGTCTTCGAAACTGTCGAAGCCGCGCTCAGGCGACTGAACCGTGTAGAACGGGCGCTGATAGGCGTCGACGATCTGGAGCCCGGTGCGCCCCTTTTCCTTATAGGGCGGTGTGATGCCGAACTCCGTAAGCCGCCGTAGCATCGGTGACGCAGTGGCCTGGGCGACAATCTCGAATCCGTTGTTTTCAAGATTGTCTACAAACGTGTCGATCTTGCTGTAGCCGAGTTCGCGATCGTAGGGGCCGTCGGGGCGAACAAGCGGGTCGGCATTGCGGCCGGGTACCAACTGCGAAGTCGACTCCGATGCGACCCACGCTAGCGCGCGTGACTGTAAGGTCGAGGTTTCCGACTCCATCCACGCAAGCGTGAAGACGATTACGACGAGGAGTCCTAGCGGCGGGCGAAACGGAGCGTCTTGCGGTGTGGGGATCTTCGTCATAGCGCCCGGACATCCATAGCTGACCCAACTGGGGAGGGTACGGAAGCCGATTCGTACGCCGGAGTGCAAAACGATGGAGTTTCGCACAGGCCTCCTATCCTGCGGTTACCGCGCGAAGGCTGGTTTTCGGGGAAATGTGCGACCAGGTGACGTCGCGCAATCCATCACGTAAAGCAGACCGCAAACATGTCACTACGACTGCAAGTAGCGCAGCCGACGCGCGGCACTACACCGCATCGTTGATATTTTTCGAATCCTTTGGGGGGGGGCTAGCTCAACGTTCGACGACTAGGGGGCACAGGGCGGGCACTCGAGCGTAGCCGGTGGTGTGCCGTGGCGAGAGAGGTCGTCTGCAGCCTCATCTCTCTCACCTCTTCCGCCGCATGCGGCAAGACCGCCACTGTAAGCAAGCGTTCACCGCTTACGTAAGAATACGAACTAGCGCGCGCGCCGGCCTTCGGCCACCTTCGCGGCGAGGCCTTCGGTATAGTTGCCGTCGACGACACCGTGCTCGGTAATGATTCCGCTCACCAAGTCGTTCGGCGTGACGTCGAACGCCGGGTTGAAGACATTGATACCTTCGGCCGCCATCCGGCGGCCGCCAAGATGCGTGACCTCGCTGGGGTCGCGTTCTTCGATCGGGATATCGGCCCCTGTCGGGCAGTCGATATCGATCGACGAAGTCGGAGCGGCAACGTAGAACGCGACACCGTGGCGTCTCGCGAGAACTGCAATCTGGTAGGTCCCAATCTTGTTACAGACATCCCCATTGGCGGCGGTGCGATCGGTTCCGACCACGACCGCCTCGATCGATTTGTTCTGAAACACGTGGCCGACCGTTCCATCGGTCACCAACGTGACGGGAATTCCGAGCCTCGCGAGTTCCCAAGACGTAAGCCGCGAACCTTGCAGATACGGTCGTGTCTCGGTCGCATAGACACCGAACCGGCTGCCCCCGTCCCAAGCCGACCGAATGACACCGAGGGCGGTGCCGTAGCCTGCGGTGGCCAGTGCTCCGGCGTTGCAATGGGTCATCAGGTCGCCGGATCCGTTCAATAGCGCGGCGCCATTGCGTCCCAGTGCGCGATTGATCTCGATGTCCTCGGCGTGCATGCGCTGCGCTTCTTCAATGAACGCAGCGGCAAGCTCTCTCGGATCGGCACCCTCGGCAACGCCGGCCATGAGGCCGCGCATACGCTCGATCGCCCACACCAGGTTAACTGCCGTGGGTCTTGCAGCGGCCAACACCTTGGCTGCTTCATCGAAGTCCGCGTGAAGTCGACTGCGCCTGAACTTGCGCGCTTCGACAGCAAGACCGTACGCCGCCGCAACGCCGATCGCCGGCGCGCCACGCACGACCATCGATTTGATCGCTCGCGCCGTTTCCCTGGCACCGCGGCACATCAGGTACTGCTCTCGCTCCGGCAGTTTGCGCTGGTCGAGAAGAAGGAATTTTCCGTCGCGCCATACGATTGGAGTGACTTCCGGGCTAGCTTGGAATGCGGCTTCAGGCATCGACGGCTGAATATGGCAGGCAGGGAAAACGGTCAATCGGGGCAGAGAGATTGACTCTCTCACCCCGCCCTCTTACGTTGCCCGCCGATGGAGTCACAGACCCACGGCGAAGTTGTAAACGCACCTACACGGGCCTGCTTCGATGCAATCGTGGACTTCGAACGCTATCCCGATTGGTTCTCCGGCATCACCGCGGCCGAGATCCTAGAAGCCGATCCGGCTGCCGGCCGTTGGACGGTTCGCTACGAGCTGAACATGGTCATAAAGACGATCAGCTACACGCTGGCCTACGAAGCCGACCCACCGAACCTCGTGCGATGGAAAATGATCGAGGGTGACCTCAACGCCATCGAAGGCAGCTATACGCTCGAATCACTCGAAGCCGACGTCACCGATGCGACGTGCACGCAGTCGATCGATATTGGGTTTTGGATTCCGGGACCGATCAAACGCACGTTCGAGAAAACGGCGCTCGTCGATTCGGTGCGTGAACTCAAGCAAGCCGTAGAAGCGCGCTGCTAACGATCGCGCTCTTCGAGCGTCGCCAGCTCGCGAAGTCCTTCGATCGCCGGCACATACGTCGGATCCAGTTCGATCGCACGCTCCCACCCGGCGCGCGCATTCTCGTAGAGCCCCTGAGAAGCATCCAAACTCGCTAGGTTGCTCAACGACGAAGGAACGTCGGGCGCAAGCCTGAGCGCATCGAGATACGCAGTGCGCGCCCCCGCGAAGTTGCCCGCAAGCTGGTAGGCGACACCCAGCTGCGAAACCATACCGGAATCGTTCGGATGACGGGCCACGCAGCGCGCATAGACATCGACCGCATCGTCATGGTCGCCGCGCTCGAGAAGCGCAACGCCGAGATTGAAGCACGCCCTCGGACTCGGCGAGTACGTAAGGATACTGCGGTAGAGCCCCTCTTCGCTCGACAGGTCCGCCTGACGTGCACGAACCGGCATCACCGCAGCGGCAGTCAGCACCGCGGTAACGAACACTAACAAGCGCCCCGAGACCTTCGCCAACGTCTCGCCGCCGATAACACGGCGCACCGCTTCGTAGACCACGCCTACCGCAAGCGGTGCGATTGCCGCCAGCGGTACGTACATGAAGTGCTCCGGGGTGAAAATGTAGTCTTCGGCGTTTTGCGGATAGGCCGGGATGAAACAGCTGGCGGGACCATAGGCCAAAGCTGCCGCTGCGAGCGCGAACGCCCATACCGACCCGGTCCGGAAAAACCATAGCAGCGCCGGCACGTACGCCCCGAACACGAGCAAGCCGAGGGCTTTTGCCGTCGCACCGCCGACCGGTGTCAGGCGGTCGAGATGCAGATCGGTCGGCCACGCGAGAAGGGACACATAGGTGACCAGTGCGGTTCCCATCGCATGCAATCGCACTGAGAACGACAAATGGGCTCCCTGCGCGATCATCGGCGGAAAGACGAGCCAAAGCGTGAACAGTCCGACAAGAGCCATCGAGATCGGAATGACCAAGCCGGACGCTTGATCGTCATCGTCCTTGAGCGTAACCCGACAGGCTGCCGCGCCGAGCAGCGGAGCCACCAGCCCCACCTCTTTCGACAACGGCGCCGCCACGGCGGCGACCGCCGCGGCTACGGCCCACATCGTAGGACGACTCGAGTTACGGGCGCGCAACACGCAGAGGATCGTCGTCAACGTAAACGTCAGTGCCAGAATGTCGGGGCGCCCGGATACGTACGCGACCGCAGCCGACTGTAGTGGATGCACTGCGAACAAGATCGACGCAGCGGTGGCGAACTCGAGCGACAATCCGAGACCGAGGATCAACACAATCAAAAGAACCGCGTTGAGTGCGTGAAAGACGATGTTGAAAGAGTGATACGGCGAGGCGTGATCGGCCCCCAACGCGAGCTGCACGCGGTAGCTCAACAGCACGAGCGGCCGAAAATGCTCCTCGCCCGGCGCACGTTCGAACAAGGCCGACAGCGGAGCATCGCGTGCGCGCTCGATGTGAGTCGTATCGTCCCAAACAAGTGGGTTATCGAGCGACGGCAAATAGAGCCCGAAGACCAGGGCCACTACGATCGCCGGCGCGAGCAGCTTCGTCCAATCCACTCCCACTTCGTCTGATCCGCGCCCGTAACATTAGACGAAAACGGGCAACCACGTAATAGGCCGCATGCATAACCATGCGTGACAGAAACGCCCCCTGTAGAGCGCGAAGACCTAGGATTTCAGCCTATAACGCAGCGCTAGATGCTTGACGCCGCCAACCAGGCTCGACTGCAGACGTTCGGGCGGGGCGCTCAGTTCGACCTCCGCCACACGGGGCAGGAAATACTTGTACGCCGCTGTCATCTCGAGCCGCGCAACGTGCGCGCCCAAGCAAAAATGCTCGCCTACTCCGAAGGCCAGATGTGGGTTCGACTTGCGATCTGCAATGAACGTGTAGGGATCCTCGAAAATCTCTTCGTCGCGATTTGCCGAAGGGTAAAAGAGCGCAACCGCCTGATCTTTCTTGATCGTCTTGCCGCGCAGCTCGAAATCCTCGGTAGCAGTACGCGCAAAGTGGATGATCGGGCTCGTCCAGCGAATGATCTCTTCTACCGCGAGCGGCATGACTTGCGGATCGCGCACAACTTTCGCCATCTCGCCCTGGTTCTGGGCGAAAGCGAGCATCCCGCCGCTGGTGGCGTTGCGTGTTGTCTCGTTACCAGCGACGACGATAATCAGACAGAACGAAAGAACATCCAAGAATTCAAGCGGCTTACCGTCGACTTCGGCATGCGCGAAAAGCGTGACCAGGTCGTCAGCCGGATTCTTCTTCTTCTCTTCGACGATCTTCGTGAAGTATTCGAAGACCTCGCCCATGGCGGTCATCGCGGTTTCCCGCATGTCCTTGCCTTCTTCTTGGTACTCAGGGTCGTTGCTGCCGATGATGCGATTGGTCCAGTCGAACAGCAGATTCCAGTCCGACTTGGGCAGACCGAGCATCCACGCGATCACCGCGATGGGTAGAGGTGCAGAGACTTCTTTGACGAAATCGATCTCTCCCTCGTCGCCCTTATCGAGAAGCTCGTCGATGATCTCCTTGCCGATCTCTTCAATGTCGTGGTGCATGCGCACGAGGAACCGAGGAGTGAATCGCTTACTGACGATCTTTCGATAGATACCGTGCTTCGGTGGGTCGAGCTGAATCAGCGTCGGGGGAAACTCGTCGTTGTTCTGCTCGGGGGTATGCATGATCGTAAGCCGCGGGCCGCTCACGAACTTGTCCGGCTGCTTGCCGATCACCACGATGTCCTCGTGCTTGGTGATGCACCAGAACGGAATACCATCGGTCTTGTCCCACCAGGAGACGGGATCTTCGGCCCTCATCTGCTCCCAGATATCGTGCGGGTAACCGTGCCTCGAGTAGTACTCGGGATGAACGATATTGATGTCGGCGCCGTGGTCCGCAGCTGCAGTGGTAGTCATCGAGCGGGAGTCCTCCGTAAAGCGATTTCAGTCGGCCTGACACGCCCAGAGTGGACAGGCCGAATCCCTGATTCAGTCATGCGAAGCCTCGCGACACAAACCGAGCCCTTTAACCAACACCCGTCTGTGTTAGCTTGCGCGCGCCCATGACCACATCCCCCAAAGATCTCAGAAACATCGCCATCATAGCCCACGTCGACCACGGCAAGACGACCCTCGTCGATGGGCTCCTCAGACAGACCGGTACGTTCCGCGAGAACCAGGTCGTTGCCGAGCGCGTGTTGGACAGCGGCGACATCGAGCGAGAGCGCGGAATCACGATCCACGCCAAGGATACGTCGGTCGTCTACAAGGGCGTCCGCATCCATCTGGTCGACACCCCCGGCCACGCCGACTTCGGCGGCGAGGTAGAGCGCGTGCTCGGCATGGTTGACTCGGTTTTGCTGCTCGTTGACTCGGTTGAGGGGGTAATGCCCCAAACCCGCTTCGTGGTCGGCAAAGCCCTGGCTCAGGGACTGCGGCCAATCCTCGTGGTGAATAAGATCGATCGAGCCGAGCGGCGCGAAGACGAAGTGCTCAACGAGGTGTTCGACCTTCTCGTCAACCTTGGCGCCAACGATTACCAGCTAGACTTCCCGGTGGTCTACGCATCGGCAAAGGAAGGAACCGCCTCCCTAAACGCCCACGGCGAGCGCGTCAACCTAACACCGCTGCTCGATACCATTCTCGAGCAAGCTCCGCCGCCGAAACTCTCAGCCGACGGTCCATTCCAATTCCACGCGGTCACGCTCGGCTACGACGACTACCTCGGGCGCCTGGTCGTCGGCCGCGTCAAGCGCGGATGCCTCACCCGTGGCTCGACGGTGGCGCACATCGGCGCCGACGGAAAGACACAATCCTTTCGAATCACCAAGCTACTCGGGTCCCGAGGTCTCGACCGTGTGGAACTCGAAGCCGCCGAGGCGGGCGAGATCTGTGTAATAGCCGGCATCAACACGATCCAGATCGGAGACACGATCTGCGATCTCAACGAACCGGAAGCGTTGCCGCGCATCGAGGTCGATCCTCCCACCGTCAGCGTACGCTTTTCGGTCAACACCTCGCCGTTCGCCGGCCAAGACGGCAAGTACCTGACGAGCCGCCAGATCGGCGAACGCTTGCACCGAGAAACGCTCGGGAACGTTTCTATCGAGATTATCCCCGCCGATACGCCCGACACTTTCATCGTAAAAGGGCGCGGAGAGCTGCAAATTGCGATTCTCATCGAGACGCTACGGCGCGAGGGCTACGAAATTGCGGTCTCGCGCCCCCAGATCATCGTGCGCGAAATCGACGGCAAGAAGTGCGAGCCCGTCGAAGACGTCGTCGCGGAAGTGCCGGGTGCGTTTCAGGGCACGGTCATGGAAAAACTCGCGTCGCGTCGCGGCCGCCTTGTATCGACGCAGCACCATGCCGAACGTGTCGTTCTCAACTTCGTCGCGCCGAGCCGCGGTCTGTTCGGCTACCGAAGCGAGTTCCTTTCGGACACGCGCGGCGAAGGGGTATTGTACCGAACCGTTAGCGGCTACGAGCCGTGGACGGGTGACCTGAGCGGTCGAGGCTGCGGCGCGGTTGTCGTGACCGACCCCGGCAAGACGACGGCCTACAGCCTGTACGCCATCCAGGAGCGTACCAACCTCTTCATCGGTGCCGGCGAGGCAGTCTACGAAGGCCAGGTCATCGGCGAGAATCGTCGTCCGCAAGACATGAACGTCAACGCCGTGCGGCCCAAGAAGCTCACCAACATTCGTGCAGCCGGCAAGGACGAATCGACCGTTCTGTCGACCCCTCGCCGTCTCGGTATCGAGTGGGCACTGGAATGGATTGCCGATGACGAGTTACTCGAAGTGACCCCAAACAACTTGCGACTGCGCAAACGCATTCTGAACGCGAGTTTCCGTAAACGGGCCTAGAACTCCCGCCCAGGACCGCCGCCGACCCCCTCACATGGCACAACAGCGGGTCGGCGACCCCCAGCTCCGGAGCTAAAATACTCGGATCCGCTTATACCTTCAGAAATACCCTTGACTACCACCCCAAGGAATGGTGATTTCAGTATCAGCACCGTTCGCCGTACTCGGTCTGAGTATCCACATTTTTGAGATGAGCAGACTCCGATGCATGATGGGAGGAGATCGTATGCACCACCTCGTTCCGCGCGCCCGTATAGGCGCATCTCTCATGCTCACCGCGGCAATGATCGTCGCCTCGGCCGTATCGGCGAATGCCGTGCTTTTCGGCGGCGGCGGCAGCTCCAAGTATGACTGCTTGCTGGTGCTCGACACCCCGGTCAACAATCCGGTCGACAATCCCAAGCGCATTCGCTGCACCGACGGCGATCCAGCATGCGACGCCGATGCCACCGTCAACGGCACCTGCGTTTTCCCAACAGCGGTCTGCGCGAACAGCTCCTTTAATATCGCAAAGTGTACGATCGTCGGTCTCGACGAAGCGCTGATCGATCACTCGCTCGACAACGGCGATCCGAAGTTCGATACCGAATACCAGGCGCTTCAGTCTCGTATCGACAACGACCTGGATCTGCCGACGACCGACGTCGACTCGTGTACCGGTTTCACGAACATCAGCGTCGATGTAAAAGGCCCCTTCCCCGGTAAACCCTGCCGTAAGGGCAAGAAGAAGATGAAAATTCGCTCCGAGTCGACTGTCATGATGGGCAAGCGGTTCAAGGACAACGACAAGCTCAAGATGTTCTGCGATCCGGACCCGCTCATGTGCGACGCGCAGACATTATTCTCCGGCACTTTCGACCGGATTCAGAATCAGGTCTTCGACTTATCCTGTGCGCTGGGCGGCTGCCACGACTCGCAGGCGTTTGCAGGAGCGCTATTGCTCGAGTCGGGCACGGCGCATGGCGCGTTGGTCGATATCGACCCGGTGAACGCGGCGGCGTTCCTTGCGGGATTCAAACGTGTGGCAACCACGAGCCCGACCACAGGCGACCCCGATACGAGTTTCCTCATGCTCAAAATCGAAGGCGATCTCGATTCCGGTATGGGCTCACGCATGCCGTTGGACTCAGGCAAACTCTCGAAAGGATTCCGCGACATGATTGAACTTTGGATCTTGGCCGGTGCGCCCGAGAACGGTTGGGTGCCGGGCACGGATCAGTAAAATTCCACCAGTGATAACGAATTAAGGAGCGAGCGATGGGCGACCAAAACACGATTATCGGCGAAGCTGAGCTGCGACACATCCTCAAACGGACCGGTTTCGGACCGGCGGCGAAGGATATGAAGCGGGCGAAGAAGATGATCGGTCTGACGCGCGGAGACGCGGCAGACTACCTGCTGGGACTCAAGCGCAAGGTCCTACAGGCCAAAGGCAAAGAGGCTATCGACGTTCACCGCAAATGGGTGAAGCATTTGACGAAAGGTAAGACGCCTTTTCTCGACAAGACGGTACTCTTCTTTCACGACCACTTCTCAGTCCAGGCTAGTGTCGTTGAGAACTACCCCGAAGCGATCACGCAGCACCTGCGGATGCACTACACGTATGCGCTCGGCAACTTCAAAGATTACTGTAAGGCGGTCAACAAGGACCCCGCGATGATGGTGTTCCTCGACACGGTGCTGAACCACAAAGAGATTCCGAACGAGAACTACCCCCGCGAATTGTGCGAGCTGTTCACGCTCGGAGTCTACGACCTCAACGGTGTCGAGAACTACACGCAGAAGGACGTCGTTCAGATCGCTCGCGCGTTTACCGGTTGGAGCATCGACCAGAACCAGCAGCTCGCGTACCTCGAGTCGGACGATCACGACACAATGGCCGAGTACCCATCGCGTGGCCCGAAGGTGCTCTTCGACAACGCGCACGGCTTCCCCAGCGGTGGCGAATCATTCACGATGGGCGGTGAAGGCGAGAACGAGATCGACGAGGTGATCGAGATTCTCTTCGCTCATCTCGATAGCGACGGCATGAACACGGTGGCGCGTCGCACCGCGTTCCGACTCCTCGAGTTCCTCTGCTATGCCAAACCTGCCAAGGCCATCGTCGACGCCGTGGTAGCCGACTCCAGCTTTGAGCTTAACTGGAGCATCGATCAACTGATCCGAGCGATCGTCGTTCACGACGTATTCTACGAAACGATGGCCCCGGCACCGCATACCGCGTTGACAAAGAAATCGGTCAAGTGGCCGATCGATTACATCGTGGGCACGCTTCGCATGCTCAAGATGAAACCTCGCGGCAAGGAGTTGGAGATTCCCGGCGGCGGCTACGACGAAATCACCGAACACGAGACCAATATGGGGCAGCTCATCGGTGAGCCGCCGAGCGTGTTCGGTTGGGACTGGGAAGGGGGCTGGATCAGTAGCTCGACGCTACTCGCGCGTTACACGTTCGCACGCGACCTGATCAACGCGCGCACCAAGGGCCGGTTCAAACCGCTCAAGCACATCGACAACGATCTCACCGATCCCGGCGAGATCGTCGACGCGATCACCGCCGCGCTCAACATAGCCGACCAGCTCACGGCGGCCGAGCGTACCGAACTCATCGAATATCTGACCGACAACGGCGCCAACCCGATTCTGAATCTCGACGATGACGTAACCGTAGACCTCAAGATTCACGGCGCATTCGGATTGGCAATGCAGTCGGCGGCCTTCCAGCTTCACTAGAGCGCGAGGAGATTTCACAATGGCAATTACCAGACGACAATTCCTGAAACGCGCCAGTTTTGCGGCGGCCGGATCGGTGATCGCGCCGAGCATTTTCGGCAGCCCCTTTCTTCGCAATGTCTATGCCGACACCATCGGTGACCGCTACCTGGTCATTCTCTATCTCGACGGCGGTAACGACGGCCTCAACACCGTCATCCCCATGGACGACACTGCCAGCTATCGCTCGGACTACGAATCGTTCCGCGGCACCGGCTCGGGCGGCTTGAGAATCGGCACCGGCGAAATGGCTCTACCTTCGGTGGTCTCATCGCTCGATCCAGGCACCGGTACGCAGCTTGGATTCCATCCGGGCCTGGCGCCGCTGGTTAGCATGTACGATGCCGGTAACGTCGCCGTGATTCAGGGCTGTGGCTACCCGGATCCAAGCCTCTCGCACGACACATCGCAAACCATTTGGGAGACGGCTAACCCTAGCGGCAACATCATGTTCACGGGCACAGGCTGGGCCGGACGTCATCTGGCACTCGAGTACGGGCCACAGGACATCTACGGCGTAACGATCGGCAATTCGATCGCCGGCGAGTTGCGCACGAACGGAACCAGCGTACTCGCAATCAACAAACTGAAGCGCTTCGGTTTCCCGCTAGACAACTACGACCATGATGATGACCCGATGTACATCGAGGCGTTCACGGATCTAGCGCAACAGGCGGCATCGAGCGCTCAGCCGCTCGAGAGTCTGCTCGGCAACGCGGCGGCATCTACCTTCTCCGCGACGCAGGCATACCCGCCGCTGCACGGTTTGTACCAAAACGATCGGTCGACGTTCAACGACGCGTACGACGCACTCAGCAGCGGCACGGCCAAGGACCTTCGCGAAGTGGCGAAGTGCATCTACGGCCAATCGACCGGACAGCCGGACATCAACGCGCGTTTCTACCGCGTGCGAAACGGCGGCTACGATACGCATGCGGACCAGGGTGCTGCGACCGGCAAGCACTACGATCTTCATAACGAAGTGGCGAGCGCCGTCGAGTTGTTCTTCCAGGACATGGCCGACATGGGCGTGGGCAACAAGGTGACGATGGTCATCTCCAGCGAGTTCAGTCGGCGCATTCCGCAAAACGACAACGGCACCGACCACGGCACCAGCGGCCCAATGTTTGTGATCGGCGAACCGGTAACCGGTGGCATGTACGGGAACCATCCGGACATCGCCCCCGCGGCGCTCAACAACTCCGAGAACGTCATCTACACGCAGGACGGCGGTAACGCGGCGCGCTCAACCGACTTCCGCGATGTATTCGGTACGATCCTCAAGCATTGGGTCAACATGCCCGAGGCGCAGATCCTCTCGGACATCACGCCTCTGGACAGCGGCCCGGCCGACGACTACTGGACGACGCAAGACTTCGATCTCGGATTCCTCTAAGACCGACTCGGCATGCGCATTGCCGAGTACTGTCGCGGAGAAAGCGAATTTCTTTTGCTGCCGATCGAGCATCTGAGCCCCGAGGGCTCAGATGCCGATCTGGCGGCGTTCCTTCGAAACGAATGTGGATGGAACGATGAGCGGATTGCGCTCGTCGACAACGCGCTCGCCCTGTACTGGTCGCGGTCGAAGACTCTGGCCGACAAAACCCGCGCATGGCCGCGCCCGCGCATTCGCAACATCGGTATCGCCACCGATGTCGCCGCACTGCGCCCCTATGCGCAGGTCTTGAACACCAGCACTTGGTCGCTCTACGACTGCGATCTCGACACGAACGCTGAGTTTGTGGCCTTTCTTTTGGCGCTTGGCGACTGGATGGCCGTTAGCGGAGAAGTCACGCAGGCACCGGTACTCGCTGCGGCGTGGTGGATCGTCGCCGACGACGACGCGTGCGCGGCTTTCAAAACGGCCGCCAAGACTTGCCAACGCCCCGATGGCGACTCGCTCCGGGCGATCGCGAAAGCCCTGCCCTGGCTCACCGATCTGCGCCAACGAAGCCTGCGGCCGGCGGCCGACGACGAGATCTGCCGTGAGATCCCCACGAGCGGCGTACAGGTACCGAAGCGGCACGAGGCAAAACCACAGCGTTTGGTCAACGTCGCGCGCGATGCCGCACGCGCAGCGCTCGAAGCACACCGCGAGGCGTGGCGCGATCACGACGGGCGTGCGAAGGCGGGGCTATTCGATTGGCTCGCCGAAGCGGTTCCAACGGTGGTCGTCACAGGAAGCGATGCCACCGTGGTTTGGGATCCGGCCGATGCGACCCGGACTGAGGCACTGGATAACATCCTCACGAACGCGGACGAAGTGGCGATCGAGAGCATCCGAGCGGATCTCTTGCTCATCGATCAATACAGCCGCCGCTTCACCGGCGCACTCGTCGACCCCGACGCCCTCCCGCTCTGTGAAGGCGCACTCGCCGAAAGTGGCTACGCCTACATGTCCCCGAAGCGTAACGTCATCGCGTACAACGCAGTGGAGCCCGGCATCGAACGGCTCGTAGGCCCGCCGTTGCCCTACGAACGCGCCATGCTCGGCGCACGCGTGCTGCACGAATGGGCGCACGTCGCCGATCAAGCGGGCTGGGTTCAAAGCCGAGTCGATGATGCGGTCATGGATGAATTGCGCGGCGGCCTCGCAGCCGAACTCGATGCCGCGGTTCTAGAATGCAGCCCGCGAGCCGCCGAGGCCGCTCGCGCCGACCTCGACGAATTGGCATCGGGGCGAGCCGTGGGAGAAGCGCTCGCCGATCTGCTGCTCACACGCCTACCGGACTACCGCGCAAATCTCATCGCACGCGCGTTCATGAGCAAGGCGGAACGTGAAACCTATGTCCGCCACAACATCCGCAGCCTACGCAACGAATACAAAACACCCCAACTCTGGCGTGCGGTGGTGCGCTACCTCTACGAGTATCAGTACCTTCTGCCCGCGTTGTCACTCACGACGATTGAAGATCCGCTGCGGTTCTTCACGCTAAGTACGGGTTTCGCCGCTGAGTTTATTGACGAAGGCGTGGTAACCGCCGCGCGCTTCGACTCTATAACGCGAGCGCTGACGCGATTGCTGGATGTCTACCGGGTGGACACTGAGAAGATTAGACTGCCTGCGTCTGGACAGGGGCATTAAAGCCCTCTGTAAGCGCGGCATCGGGCGATCGTGCGCCACGGCGTGGGACGGCAAGCGGTTAAATCTAGCTGGCTATACCTGCAGGTCGGCCAACGACGAGGCCATCGCCGAACACGCATCGCGGGGACTCACCGCGAAAAAGTCATCGTTGAATACCTCGAGGACTATCGGCGCCTCGATGCCCCGATCCAAGAGCGCGCGCAGCCTCTTGGCAACATCGGCTACGCCTTGGCCCGGTAGGCGCCGATTCTTCAAGGTGTCGTCGAGCAAGTTAGCCGGCGACTCATCAGCGGCATCACAAATCTGAATCAGCGCAACATCGCCGGGCTCGAGTTCAGAGAGGGCCTGCTCATCGGCACCCGCGCGATACCACTGCCAGAAGTCGAGAATGATACCGCCGTTGGGAACACCGGACGTGCGCACGATATCGACCGCCTCACGTATGCTCGATATCCCGCTCCATGCAATGGGCTCGAGACCGACCACGACATCGTGGCTCTCGAACGGCGCGCACATTGCCGCATACGCCTCGGCGGATTTTTCGAGCGATACGGGCTCGGCATCCAGGTACACCGATCCAATGGTGGTCGGCGCGAGTGCGTCGCACGCCTGCAGCGCGAGCGCCGTCTCGTTCGCCTTGGCCGTCGCGTCGTCGCCAAGCCATGAGAACATCGATTCCCAACACACGATCGACAGCCCGCGCTGGTCGAGTGCGGCCCGAAGATCTTGCAGAGACATTCCGGCGGCGCGTGCGGCGTCGATGTGCGGTTGCCAGATCGCGATGCTGCCGAAACCGGCATCGGCTGCGCCATCGAGCACTACGTCCATCGCTGCGGGCGCAAGCGTTCCGAGCGACACCCCAACGTCTTTCGAATCCAGCACCATCGTTCGTACTTAGCAGCCGCACTGCGGCGAGCCCAGAGCGCGCGCTCTCGTTGCGCCGGCTCGCTACCTTGCCGGCAGAGCTCGCGCTGCATCGTTCGCTCTCCGTACAATGAGTGCTAGATAGATAGCATGACTCCGCAGAGAAAGGTCTGGACGGTACTGGCCGTCCTCTACGCAGTATTCTTCTACTGGTACACTCCGTTCGGCGGACCGCTCACATCGGCCGAAATCGAGCAGTATGTCGAACAGCTCGAACGTCCGGACAGCGACCCGGATCGCATCGCCGTGTGGCGGCGTTTCATGGAAAGCGATACCGGCGGCGATTTCGCCATGGCCAACTACATCCGCCTGCGTGAAACGCCAACCCTGGTCGAAGGCGTCGCAGAGGGCGACACCTCGCAAGATGTGCTGCGCCGCTATACCGAACCGTTCATGCGCGAGGCGTTTCTGGATGCGGCGCATCCGGTATTTCTCGGTCGAGCGGCCAACGACGCGCTCGATCTCTGGGGCATAGAGAATGCCGATACGTGGAGCATCGCCGGCCTGGTCCGCTATCGAAGCAGACGCGACGTCATGAACCAGGCGCTGAAGGTACGAGCCGCTGGCACACACCGGTTCAAGCTCGCTGCAATGGAGCAAACGATCGCCTTCCCCGTCGACCCTTGGTTCCACATGGGCGATCCGCGGCTGCTTCTGGCGTTCTTGTTTCTCGTCGTCGGCTTGGCTCTGAATCTCCGTACGGCGAAGAAGCAGGCCGCTTAATGGCTCAAGACGTCGCCGAACTGCTACCCAGTACGGCGCCGAGCAATGTATTGATGAAGCGTTCAACGGCCTCGTCGGGACGACCGTTCATCTTCATTTGCGCCAACATATGCGCCGACCCGACGACGAGACGCGCGTCTTCGGCCGCGTCGACGTTCACAGCAACCGTGCCCTCTCGCTGACCGCGCGCGAGCGACTCACCGATCACGCCAACCATGCGTTCCTGGAATTCGAGATAACGCGAAAAGTATTCTTCGCGCAGCGCCGTGCTCCAATCCAACCACACGCGCGCATAGTCCGGATGCGACTCAACGAAGTTCGTGAACGCCAAGATGTGCTCGCGCAAGACAGCGGGCACCGACTTGTCGGTCTGCCCGTGCACGCGCTCCGCCATCTCAACTAGCGCCCGCTCGGTCTCGGCCAGTACCGCGACGACCAGTTCTTCGCGCGTTGGGAAGTACACGAACACCGTGGAGAGAGAACAGTCGGCGACTTCGGCTATCTGCGCATGACGCGCCTCCCCCAAGCCTCGGGCGGCAAATACCGCCATCGCTGTTGCGAGCAGTTCAGCTCTACGGGCTTCGGGGCTGAGCCTGCGCCGGGCCGTTTTCTGCGGGTTTCTAGCCATCAAAAAGCCCTTATCAACGGCACCCTAAGCACTATTGATAAAATTCTCAATAAATCCATTGACAGGTTCGTCTCCAGTTCTCTATATCGACGAGACCTGCATCGGCTGCGGGGCCTGCGAATACGCCTGCCCCGGTAAAGTCGACGCGATCTACGCCGTGGCCGACGATTTCCTGGGCCGATTGGCGATCACGCTGGAAGAATGCATCGACTGCGGCTTCTGCGTACCCTTGTGCCCGGTGGACTGCATCCACGACGCAAGAGACGAAGGCATCGTCGAAGGCAGCGGCGGATACATGAAGATTAAGGAATTGCAGTCCTGGGCGTGTGCGGGCGCCTAAAGTGGGATCGACATCATCGCGAACCAACAACAGACTGCCGAGACCGACATTGTCGTTCGACGCATTCCTTTCGAATTCCCCGATGACATTCGTGCTTACTGGAACGCCGACAAACCCGAATGGAGCCTGATGGTAAACGGCGCGTCGCTCACGATGCCCTACGTCGAGCCCTACCTGATTCAATGCGTGCGTATGGCGCTCGAACATATTGAAGACCCGCAGCTCCGCACCGACGCCAAAGCCTACTGCGGGCAGGAAGGCCAGCACTTCCGTCAACACAAGCGCTTCAACGAACTGCTGATCGCGCAGGGCTACAGCGAACTGCGTGAGAACGAAGAACAGATGCAACGCGAGTTCGACAGCTTCCTCGCAAAGCGTTCGCTCAAGTTCAACCTGGCGTATACTGCCGGCTTCGAAACCATGGCGCTCGCGATCGGCCATTGGTTGTCCGACGAGCGCGAGTTTTTATTCGGCGGCTCCGACCCGCGTGTCGCCTCGCTCATCTTGTGGCACTTCGTAGAAGAGATCGAGCACAAGAACGTCGCTATCGACGTGTACCGCGCGGTCTACGGCAGCAACACCTGGCGGATCATCGGCTTGTGCGCCGCCACCGGGCACGTCGTCTACCACGCCCGCAAAGCGTATCGCTCGATGATGATCCACGATGGCACGTGGACGTCGATCCGCGCACGCATGCGGCTGTGGCGCATGGTTGGAGGCTTTCTACGCGTAGTGCTCCCTCACCTCGCCCGCTCCTGCGCGCCGAGCCACGACCCGCGCGAGATAGCCGATCCGAAATGGTTCACCGGCTGGATGACCGCCTATCGCAATGACACCGAAACGGTTCCCGTACTCAACACCAATAACCTCGGCGCCGAACTCGTATAACAGTTAGCGAACCGCCTAAGGCCCTTTCGCTTTGAACGCGCCCGGTTCGTTCTTGGTTGAGGCACTGAAGACGGTTTGCCAGCACTCGGTAGTTACACCATCGCCCGCAATCAGCTGCACCGTCACGTTCAAACTCAGCGGCGGTGCAAGCCCACTCAGCCCCGCACCGCGTCCCTTGACCTGCACCTGCGCCTTGCCCGCGTCGCCCGACCTCAGCTTGATGTCGGTGATGCCGGCGAACATGCCGGTCTTGTCCTTGAACTTGTAGCCCTTCGTGCCGGTCAACTTCCAGCAGGCTTTCGTTCCACATATTCCCTGCGAACCAACTGTAGCTTCGTAGATCGGTTGGCTCCCCCCGGAGTCATCATAGACGCAGACCGCATAGTCGGATGTCGATGAGAAAGGCGGAGCGAGGAAGTCGCCAAGCAGCGTCTGCTCGCCTTTGTTCCACTTCCATTTGAACTTGTCTTTCGAATCGTCGGCAGTGTCCTTGACCTGCACCTGCGATTTGCCCAAGCCCACAGGAAGATCGGCGCTCTTGCAGCCGAGCGCCGGCGTCGAAGCGCAGATTGCATTGGCCAGAGTCGTGGTCGTCGTGGTCGTCGTGGTCGTCGTGGTGGTCGTCGAACTCAACTCGCACCCGTAGATGCGGATGTCGTCGAGATACCAGCCGTCCCAACCGTTGCAGCCGTCGGTTCCCAGTTCCCAGCGCAAGTGCACGGTGTCACCTGGGTTGATACCAAGTGTGTTGAGATTGATCTGACTCTGCCCCCAGCTGCCTGCCACCGAGCCACCATCGGCGCCCGTAAATGCGGCCTCACCTTCAAGTGGATTGTCGTTGCCCTCGCCCGAACTGTTCAGCGTCCGAGGATAGGCGTTGAAGATAAACGCGCCCGACGGAACCAGTGAGAAAACGACACCGTCGGTGCTGTATTTCAGATTGCCGCCGTCCCAATCCTGTTCCATAGAGACGTAGTGATCGAAGGCGAGCCGAACCAGAGGCGGTGCACCGCCTGGAATCGCGATCGGCGGGCTCTGCAGATAGATCACACCGTTCTCTAGATCGGTAGCACAGTCACCATCAAACGGGTCGGGACCGTACAGGCCGGTACCCGAGCGCCCATCGGGCAGAGAGGCGTCGATCACCCAATCACGCGACATCCACGTCCCGGCATTTACGGGTTCTTGGCCCACGGTCCATGAGCCGAGCCCCGACTCGAAGTCCTGAACCAGGACGTCGGTCGGCGATTCCATGTTGCATAGACTCGGCGCTGCGGGATCGAGCATCGGCTCGAAGACACCGGGGCACGCTTCATCGCGGAATTCGACCGCAGCAATGGCATCGGTCACCTCGTCGCAGTCAGCGACGGTGATCATCTCGCCCGACGGACCCGCCGGCGTAGAGGTGGTCGAGAGACCTTCGAGATTGATGCCGATCAGATCCGCGCACGATGCTTCGAGTGCATCGGCATGCGCGTAGAAATCCGTCGTCATACCTTGATAGACGAACTGAGCGCGCCAGTAGATGTGCAATGCCTTCGTAAAGCCGATCGCCGTAACCGTTTCACCGTTGTAGCTGCCGCCGTCTACGAGCAGCACGTAGGCGTGATTGACGATACCCGAGTTAATGTGCACGCCGCCGTAATCGAACGTGTCGCAGATGTATTCCCCGCTGTCGCTGACCTTGCCGGGCGAGCCCTTGCATGTGGGATCCCACATATCGCGGATCGCGCCGCCGAAGGCACTCGCGTCTTCGCCCTCCATCCAGCGATCGCTCGAACCACAGCCGGTGCGCACCGATAGATCTTCGCCGGCGTCTTCATAGCCGTTGAGCAGGTCGATAGACTCGCCCCAGATGTCCGAGTAGCCTTCGTTGAGTGCGCCGGACTGCCAGAAATAAATCAGGTTCGACGTATGCTCTGTGTAGGCGTGACCCCATTCGTGTACGACCACATCGTCCGATGCCGTGCCGGTGCAGTAGTTCGCGGTGGAGCCGTTCCAGTTAGCGTTCGGGCAATTGATCGTCGGGTCGTTGTTGATCGTGCGCATCTCGGCATCGGCTCCGTCATACGACACATAGCCGAACGCGTTCGAGAAGAAGTTGTAGGCATGCGCCGCACCAACGAGTTCGTTCTGCTGCCACTGGTCGAGCGAAGCGGGGAAGGCATCACCCTCGGTCCAAATTTCGTTGCCGGTATTGTTTTCGTAGAGTCGGCGAAAAAGCGCCTCGTGCACCAGGCTATAACGTGCCAACACGATGCCCGAGTGCGCGTCTACGAAGACGTCGTCGCGCAGGCCACTGCCCTTCGACACTGTGACATTGTAGGCGAGCCGGTTTGCGCCGGGAATTCCGAAAAGCAGTCCTTCGCGAAACACGACGAGGCCTTGGGACGAAGCCGACAGTGACGGCAGCGCTTCTTGGTGATGCTTGGCAGCCGCAATCGCGGCGCGCAGCTCGGCCGTTCCAGCGTCGATCGTCGCCACCGTATCGAGAGCGATCTCAGGAATCACCACACCCGATACGCTGCGCAGGTGGCCGTTCGCGTCGGTATGCACGCGCAAGTCGCTGCCGAAGACGGGAATGCCCTTATAGCGCTGAGTGTAGGCAATATGCTCGCCGTCGTAGGCATCGCGATCGGTGCGTCGCAGAACGAGCTCTTCGTCAGGCGCCGAGAGGCCCAGCAATGATGCGTTCGCGCGCAAGAACGCCCGCGCGCTCAGCTGTGACGTCGAACGCGCGAAGGTCTGGCGATCATTCGCGCCTACCAGAATCCAACGAGCAACGCCGGTGGCGTCGTTCGTACGCACGACGGTAGTGTCGGCGGGTGACGCCGACAGAGACATCGGCGCGGCTGGGGCAACGGCCGGCGCCGCAAGCAAAACGATCAGGCCGAGAAAAATTCGCGGCGCAAAGCCTATTAGCGCACCGCGGCGGGCAGCGGTCCTATGGTCTGACATCGGGATCTCCTGCTAAGTGGTCAAGAAACGATCGGTGGGTGGAGTGTATCAACAGTGTAGATATATAGGCTACGGCGAATTGACCGAAAGTGGGCGTTTACGCCCCCTCGAATGGGGGGCTCTTCTTGGGGCGGTGTCGGCCCTGTGCGAGACACAGAAAAAGGGAGACCCCCTACGAAGGAATCTCCCTTGGAGCACTTTGGCGCCGAGCCGGAGTTCAAGCCGATGGAGGAGTTCTACGCGGAGCGACGTGCTTGCTTCGGCGACTGAAGGCGCCGGGACGCTCCTTCAGTTAGCGGGCGGCTCGACCGCCGCGGGCGCTTCGACGAGGTGGTAGCGCCCGATCGCCGGTTTATCGATACGGGTCGAGCGCCCACCCGGCCATTCGACCTCTATTGCCGACACCGACTGCAACGGGCCCAGGCCGAAGTGTTTCTGCAGAGCGTGTTGCGCCGAGAAAGAGTCGCCGGTTACGATGCGCGCTATACGGCGCGCGCCGCTTTCCTGTTCCACGGCAATTCTCGCGCCTAACGGAGAAGGCCCACCCGCGCGGTCGGCCAGGCGGACACCGATCCAGTTGTCGTCGCCAGGCCACCGGTTGCGCAGCAGGTGCAGGCGCGGCTTGTTGAATCCACCCTCGTAGTCGTGTTCGACGACCAGAAGGTCGACCCGCCCGTCCAGGTCGAGGTCGTCGGCCACGACGGCGCGGCCGTCGATCTCGTCAGCGACGCCCATGAGATAACCCACGTTGGTAAAGTCGCGCCCCGCATCGCTCATGTAGAGGACGTTGTGCTCAAAACCGTTCCACGACCACTCGTTGCCTATCTTTGAAAACGTGTTCTTGAAGAAAGAGTGGCGCGCGGGATCGGGGACATCGGCCTCCATGTAAATGTCCTGCGTCCAGAAGCGGGTGCAGTAGTCCTTGGCCGAGTTGCCACTGCGAAAGCCGTTGGCGACAAATATATCCACGTCCGAGTCGTTGTCGAAATCAAGCGATGCCGTTCCCCACGCCCAGCCTGAGCGCGCCACGCTGTCCTTGAAAGCCGGCGCGACCAGGCGGGCGGCGCCGGTACCAAGCAGCATGCGGTTCCCAAAGGTCATGGGG
>Ga0315336_1001666_pt1 | contig 40250 bp, 43 predicted proteins | sample ASW5metaG_FD_204512 | JGI IMG/M metagenome (GOLD analysis project Ga0315336, IMG submission 204512) | Ammonia-oxidizing marine archaeal communities from Monterey Bay, California, United States - ASW #5 | ecosystem: Environmental > Aquatic > Marine > Intertidal zone | place: USA: California... | reverse complement strand
GTAATAGTGAGCCCCGGGCATAGTGTAGTAGGAGTGGATGAGGGTTTGATGTTGCAACCAGGCCTCTTCTCCTACAGAGCCTTCAAGATAATGTAGATAGATATTCTCGAATACCTTAAACAATCCAAATGCATAATGCATGAACCTCAGCCGCTCATTCTCGTCAAGGGAGTGGAAGTCTCGCAATCCCTTGTGAAACATTCCTACGCACTCTGGATCTGCGGCGAGCTGATAGTTCCATTGTATTACCGATGCAAAGATCGAATCGCGGAGGTTTGTTGACAGCGTTTTCGAACCAGCGCGAATTTGAATCGCGAGATACGCGACGGATATTACGACGGCTATCGCACCGACGATTTCCCCAATCGCGCCGACTGCATCCCAGTTAATCATTCAAACTCCCGCCTGCAAAGCTAGCAGGCAGCATATCCGAAGGTTCTCGAGGCGTGAATGTCTGAAATTGGCCGTTCGCGTCGATCTTATTTGCAAGAGTGACGGTCCGCTTGCGGGCGCGGAACGGTCAGCCCCCGTGCGGCTCCGCAATATATCGAAGAGTGCCCTTATGCGACGTTCCCAAATGTGCTTGCTTTACTCCAACTCCTCCAACATTACCTTCGCGTCCCGCAGGTCTTTGGTGTCAAACCCTTCGGTGAACCAGTCGTAAATCTCGGATAGCAACTGGCGCGCTTCAGGCTGTTTGCCCCGCTGTTGCCACAACCGTGCGAGGCTTGTCGCCGCGCGCAGCTCCCACGCTTTGGCTTGTTGCTGTCGGCCCGTGGCCAAGGCAATATTCAAGTGTTCTTCTGCTGTGCTAAACGCCGAGGGATCGATGCGAAGAGCAATCTCTGCCCGCAGCATATGGAGCTTGGCATCGCAAAAGCGATCACCGGTCACGTCGGCAATATAAGATGCCTGGTCGACGAGCTCGGTGGCGCGGCCGCTATCTCCGGCCAGGAGGTACGCGTCCGCGAGTAGGCTCATTCGATGCGGCAAATAGACCCTGCAGCCCGTTGCGCGCCAATCAGCCAGGGCCGCTTCCATGAGCGATATGCCTGCCCCGACATCGCCAAGGCGCGCCAGTGCCCAGCCCTTGAATGCCCGGCTCGCGAAGAAAGGGGGCGCGACAAGGTGATGCCCCTCGCACAGCGTCAGCAGTTCGTCTGCAAGCGCAAGCGTGGCTGCCACGTCACCGCAGGCGACCCGAAACTTACATACGAGCCAGAGCGCATGCATAACGGTCGGTGGATGCTCAAGTCGCCGAGCAAGGGCTAGCGCCGCGTCCGCGTTCTCGGCCGCTGTTTCGGGAAACCCGAGCGCCCACGTCACGATAGAATTTTGGGCGTGACCGCAGACGGCGGGATCATGGCCCATATAAATGAACGCATGATCGCGATGCCGTTGATGATCGTACAGGGCCAGGCCCTTCTCGATGTGATCGCGAGCGGTAGTTAAATCGCCACGCACCATCGGACTTGGCCACGCCGCATGATGCGCCTGCAGATGAAGATCCGGATCGTCCAGCTGTCGCGCAATACTCAGCAACTCAACGTGCAGATCATGAGTGGCTTGTAACTCGGCGCGCGAAAATCTATATACCCACAAACCAACTAGCGGGGGAATAACGTCCGCCAATTCCCCGTCCTTCCTAGCGATCTCGAGCGCGCGTTCGTAAACCTCGCCGACCTCGGCCGCACTCCAGCCTTTGGCGGCCAGCAAAGCAGGCCCCAAATCGCACAGGACGGCGAGTTCCAATCGATCGTCGAATCGATCCTGCTGTGCTCGTACGATCTCCAGGGCCTGAGTGAAGTGCATCGAGGCCTCGGTATTGGCTGCCCTTTTGGCGGCCGCTTCGCCCGCGCGCCGCCAATAGTAGACGGCTTTTTCGTACATTTTCGCCAGGCCGAAATGATAGGCGAGTAGCTCCGGCGCGGATTCAGTTTCGGTTGTAAGCATCTGCTCCAGACGCTCCGCAACCTCGGCATGCAGTTGTTGCCGCCGCGTTTTAAGGAGGCTGTTATACGCGGCATCCCGAACCAGGGCATGCTTGAAACGATACGAAGCCTCGGGCGGCGTGCCGCGACCGAAAATCAATTCTCTGTCAACCAACCGGTCGAGCGCTGCTCCAAGTTCGCGGTCGCTTGAACAGGACACCGCCGCGAGCAGCTCGTAGGAAAATTCACGTCCGATACAAGCGCCGATTTGGGCGATTTCTTTGACTGGGCCGAGACGGTCGAGGCGAGCCATCAGTGAGTCCTGTAGGGTCATCGGCAATGCAAGTGACGGCAAGGCACCGTCTAATTCATAGTGGCCGCCGACATCCGTGAGGAATCCGGCCTCCAAAATCGTCTTGGTCAACTCTTCAACGAAAATGGGAACCCCTTCCGTCTTGGTCACGATCTGGTCGAGAACCTCTTTCGGCAGCGACTTGCCGCCGGTGAGCTTGGCTACGAGGTCTATGCCGTGGCGTCGGCTGAGCCGGCTCAGGGTCAGATTGGTGACATGAGCACGGCTGTTCCATGGCGGCTCAAAGTCCGGACGATGCGTGATCACTGCAAGGACACGGGCGTTCTCGATCGTATGCACGAACTCACTCAGAACTTCCATCGTGGTTGCGTCGATCCAATGGGCATCTTCGAAGATCAACAGAACAGGCCGGCTCGCCGCGAGATCGGCAAGTCGCTTGCTAAGCGCGGCAATGGTCAACATTTTTTGTTTTTGCGGTGACATGTCGACGATCGAATAGCGCTCGGTGGGCAGCGACATCATCTCCGCGAACAATAGCGCCGTCGTCGGATCTGCTAAGCTTTCCCGCTCTAGGAACGCTTCAAGTTTATCCAGCTTGATGGCGTCATCATCCTCGCGCTTGAACCCTGCACCCTGTTCAATCTGCACAGCTATGGGGTAGAACGCCGAATTCGTGTGGTAAGGCGAACATTGAAAGCGAAGCAGTATGTGCGGTTCGTCCTTTAGCCGTTGGCGGAGAGCATGGACAATACGGCTCTTGCCGATACCGGGCTCTCCGCGCAGTAGCACTATCTGGCCTTCGCCGTCCGCCGCTTGTCCCCAGCGGCGCAACAGCAACCCAGCCTCTTCATCGCGCCCGACTAGCGGAGTCAATCCATCCTCGCGCTGCGCTTCGAATCGTTCGTCGATATCCTGAGTACGGACGACCCGGTAGACGTGTACCCCCCCAGAGACACCTTTGGCGGCGTGGGTGCCTAGATCGTCGAGTGCGAACACGTCGCCAAGCAGCCGCCGAGTGCTCTGGGTAATGGCGACTGAACCAGGCTCTGCGAGCCCCTGGACACGGGCGGCAACGTTCGGTGTTTCGCCGACCGCAAGTGCGGCGTCGGCAGCGCCTTCCGGGTCGGTCTTGCCGACGACTACCAATCCCGTGGCAATGCCGATGCGGGCTTCCAGATGCTCCGGTGCCTCTAGCGCGGCGACCGCGTCCACGATTTCCAATCCAGCTCGGACCGCCCGTCGCGCGTCGTCCTCATGCGCCGCGGGCCAGCCGAAATAGACCATCACCCCGTCGCCCAGATATTGCGCTACATGTCCGTCGTATCGTTCGATGACATCGGTACACGCCTTGCGATAGGCCCGCATCAGCCCGCTGAGATCTTCTGGGTCCAACCGCTCCGACAATGCCGTCGAGCCGACAAGATCGCAGAACAAAACGGTTAACTGGCGGCGCTCGGCGGCAAGAGCGTGGGTTGTTACCAGTGGGGCGACCTGGGCCTGGTCGATTAGTCTGAGTTCTGAGCCAGACTCACGGATTGCTTTGAGTACCTTGCGGCGTGGCCCAATTGGCAATCCCATGTCTTTGAGATCTGCGTCTGAAAGTTCCGGCAGAGTCTCGAGGTCGATTTCCTGCGCCTCGAATGCGTCTGCGTGACGCTCAAGGTGTAGCTCGCGCAGCCATTCACGAACGCTCATCATGCACTTTGTCCTCCACTCGGAATTTTACCTCCTGCTACTCACGAGCGCAGTAATGGCCTACACCTCCCGCATCGCAATGCGCCCTGTTATTCGGTGCGCCGCGAAGGTTCGGTTTTGGCCGTTTGCGTCGATTCCGTATCTATGTGCGACCGGCGGCTCGGCTCTCGATAACGGACCTTGCGGCCCGAACCGTCGCGCGACGATCAGTGCCCACGACGGTCGTTTAGCGATTGCTAATGTTAGCGGCGTAGCGATGTTAGAGCTGCGCTCATTTGTCGGCTGCAACAACCGGTTAGGTGGAGGTTGATGTGCGTCCTCAATACTAACCATTGTTTTGAATCCGCTCATCAATGTAATCCCGGAACGTCTTCGCATAGCGATCTCGATAGAGCGGCCACCACTTCGCGAAGAATTCCATTTGAAATAGGTACGGAAGCGAGGTTTCCATGCTTTCCGTGTTAAATGGATCTGCTGCATTTACCGACTTTAAGTATTGCAATTTAGCGTAGGTGTTGAATATTCGGCGGAACAAGTAGGTGAGTTCATGCTCTTCAAGGTCCGTCAGCGGATCGCCTTTTAGTGCTTTCGAGTACGCGAGGCCAACACCGTTGGTATTGTGTATTTCGGCGAGGCATTCGTTCCAGTCGCGAAAGGTGGAATCCAGAGTTTGTAGTTTTATGCTTTTCGTGTTTTCGTTTAGTTGCCGCGACAAATAAACGAGTGTGATAACGACGGCAATAGCGCCTCCGACTTCTCCAATAGCACCAATCGCGTCCCAGTTCATCTTTCAATCTCCCGCCAGTGAATCCGGCGGGCAGCATATCCGAGAGGATTGGCACGGTGAAGGTCAGTTAATGGCCGCTTTCTGCCTGAAGCAAGTGCGGGGTCGAACGTCCGCAGTCGGAGAGAGCGGTCATTCGTCATCGTCCAACCCGTAATACGGAACGAGTTCGGTTATGGCTGGTGGCAAATCGATACCACCGTCTATTTGTGCCTCGACGTAGTCACGAACGTCGGCGGACCAAATAACTTTGATTTCGTCCCACCATTGCTTTCCTCCGGGAGATTGAAGGATAGCAAGGAAAAATCCCCGATGGCCGTCGAATATGGCTGGAGCGACGAGTCCAGCATTATTCAGCCGGAGGGTGGATTCAAACGTTGATACGACCTCGTTCAAATAGGTGTTAACTACAAGTTTCTCGTCGCCGGTGAGTTGGCTAAATTCGGAAAGCCCCCGTCTGACTAAATTAGGATCTTCTCGGATCTGAGCTTGGTGCTGGTGAATATCCCGAAGGATCTCTCGCTGAGTAAATGCTTGGGAATGGCGGGTATTCTGCTTAACCTGATAAGCCAGATATAGAACAGATATGACGACCGCAAATGCGCCGACGTTTTCCCCTATCGCACCAATAGCATCCCAGTTCATCTTTTAACCTCGCATTAGCAAATCCTGCGGGCAGCATATCCGAGGGCTTCGTGGGCGGTCGAATGTCGGTTATTGGCCGAACTCAGCGCATTGCGCCGCATCATTGCCAGGGCCGCTACCCAGATCTGAAAGCAGACATTGACGCTGTCCCCGATTACCCTATCGTCTCGTTTTCATCGAGCACGCAGATGGACTGGGACGCTATTGGGGCGGTAGGTGAAATTGTTGGGGCGGCTGCAGTCGTTATCTCTGTAGGTTACCTCGCCGTTCAAATTGGGCGGCAGACGGACCAATCCAGGTTGGCCGCCACACGCGAGCTCGCGGCGGAGTGGAGCCAGATCATGCATTCGCTCATGGATAACTCAGAGCTTTGCGAGATATTTTTGCGAGCGGCTGCTGATTACGAGTCGCTACCGAACATCGAACGGATGAAAATGGCGGTGCTTTTTCAGCGAGTGTTGAGACTGCTCGAACAAGAGCGTCTGCACATCAGCAAAGGTCATATCGAACCGGAAATATTCGAATCGATGAATCGAGCGCGATTCGAATTTCTGACCTTCCCCGGCGTACAGTCATGGTGGAAAGGGAGTAAAAATTTATTCGCTAGCGAGTTTCAATCGCACGTGGACGATCTGATTGAGAGAGCACGACAAAAGGGGTACGAAAGTACGTTCAAGGCAGAGCGCGAGAAATGAATAAAATTCCCCATGGGGTCTTCTCATGGCCGTTCGCGTCGATCACTCGGGTTCGGGCGAACGTCCGTTTCCAGGCGGTTCGCAGTCGTCACCTTTGGTTATAAATCCACGGCGGGCTCGCGTCCGCTGGAACGAACGCCATTTTTCAACATGGGGAAAATGCCTTGAGTTGAGTCTCGCTGTGCCATGCATATACCTGCAGGCTTTTCGATCGCGCCATATAAAGGGAAACCACTCGGTCAATTTACTTTGACGTTCTTCCGGTCTGGGTAATTGGAACATTCGCCTCTGTCGGGATGAACACAACCTTACTGATACTATCATTTTGAAATGCTTCGCCGAACGCGCCGAGAAACTCCTGATATCGATACTCCGGAAAATCCTTCGCTGCTTGACCTACGATCTGAATCGCTTCAGCGCGCAGTTTTGCTGCATCGCGTTCAGCTCTCGCTTGCTCGACGAGTATTTGCCGCTCTTGTACCGCCTGCATCAAATTCGCCTCACCGGCTAACCCTTTCTGCCAGATGCGATATCGAGGCCACGCGAACATAAGCACAACCAGAAGCAACGATATCAAGACTATATTCAATGTCGAGCCACGTGCGATTTCGTTTACCGTCATTTGTTTCTCCTATCATTTTTCGACGACCGTTAAGATTGAACGTCTGCTTTTGGGCCCCCGGAGTCGCAGAACACCAAGCCGACCAACTGCAGCGGAACAGGTTCAAGCACCTACCATTTCGAAGCGATGCGACCACACTTTATGACTATTAGTTTGAGATCGCGGTGGGAAACAACACATTTGAGAGTATCCGCCGCCCAGAATCATCCAGCGACGTCATTATTTATAAAGCACTTGCTTGGTGCTCTGGTCGTGGCAATTCGAAGTGCTGATTCGCATCAAGTTTTCGTCGCGAAGCGACACGCAGGCTGATCCTTCGGTTTACCGTTTTCGAGGCTGGTCGGCAGGGTAACCGCCGCTCCGGAGCGTGAACGTCCGTATATGGCCGATTCCGACTCTAGCTAGAGCCAACGCGAACGCCTGCTTACGGAAAAGCTGACGCTCAGAATCAGGTATTGACCGACTCAAAATGCTCATAGCGGATTTGACGACCCTAGCGATGCGAATTTCAGTGTCGTGAAGCCACTAATAGCGAGCCGGGCAAAAAACGTTTATGAACCTCCAATCAATTTAATAGCCGGGTAAAATTGGTCGGAAATCCTTCAGGAGTCGGGTTTTTCCAATCGACTCTCGTCGAAATGCGAGCCGTCAATTCGTATCTCTTGGTCTACAAGCAGTTCTTCGAATGTCGTCGAATTCTCATCTCCAGAACCCGCGCTCACGGACTTGGTCAGCGCGGCTAATAAAGCGGCCACAGGGACAGAATCCAACTCGTCAAATACTGAAAATATTTTCGGAATTTCATCGCGCCTTGTTCTCTCATTATACTTATCATCGGGAAAGTCACACCCGAACAACACGACTTGTGTCGGCATAATATCTGGAATTTTGATCGTGCAATTGTCTGCGTGCGCGGCGATCGAACAACCTTGCGTAATCGGATGGTTACTACACATAAGCGTTCCGCAGCACGTCGTGATACCCGTCGTGGTCAACGCGTCCCGGCTAAGTTTGAAAAACTCTAGTCGTGCTCTGGACTCAGCTTCTATTTGAAGTGCGTTGCTGAAATAAAACAGCTGGACTCCTCGATAATATGCGGCGACTTCGTCTGGCATCTTATTTTCGGGACGCTTACTGGCGGATATCAGCTCACGCTGCCGACAGTCGCAACATAGGCATTCCGAACGATACCGAAGTTGTGGGTCCACTAACGATATGCGACAAGCGCCGCATCGGCATTCTAAATAAGCTTTTTCTTCAGTCACATCGTTATCTCCGCTTCTTCGAGTTCTTTTTCGAAAACATTCGGAATGGCGTTTTCCATAGACTACCCGCGGGTCAGAACGTCCGAGTTCATCTTATAATTATGCGCCGCTAATTCTGGTGGGCAGTATATTCGCAGGCATCGGTAACGTGAACGTCGGTTTGTGGCCGATTGCGCCGATAGTTATCGCGAAGCGATGCGTCCGTTATGGAGGGGCTAAACAGTCGTTCATGCTGCGCTGCGGTAGGCGAACGAATGCCCACAACCAACCTTTTGAAATTGCTAATGTGTAAGCGGCAGCGTCAGGAGCACGCTGTAAAGGGGTAGTTGGAGCAATTGGTTAAGCGGCTGTCGCACTTCGCTGGGAAATTTAAGTGGCTTGAACCGTGACCGTAGCCTAGTCCAACTCTTCAAAGTAATCACCAACGTGTTTCGCGAAAGATCTCGTATATGCGCCGTTATTCTCATTCCAAAATCGTTTGTACCCCTGTTGGGCATACAATTTTCGACATCCAGTGTCCCAAGCGTCGAATAGTTCCGCATCCATGTTATTGCTTTTGTAATTTTGAAATGTATTTTCCCATACGTTCACGTACATGAATGCGTATTGCACGAATTTTTTCCACTCTTCAGGAGAAAGCTGATCCGGATCGGACTCGCCTCGATCGACTAATTTGTAGAGTTCATCGTTATCGAGTTTTAGAGACATAACGGCGTGTTGCTGTTGAAGCAGCGATTGATGGCTCTCCCGTTCGAGAGCCCGCGTGTTTTTTCTTATTTGTACTGCTACATATATTAGGGACACCAAAACTCCGAGTGCTCCGGTAATTTCACCAACCGCGCCGATTGCGTCCCAATTCATCGTTCAATCCCCGTTAGCTTATTCAGCCGGCAGCATATCCGAGGGCTTCGTCGGCGGTCGAATGTCGGTTGTTGGCCGGTAGCGCTGATTGTAATCGTGGGGCCGGGCGTCCGTTAGCGAGTGCTTAAACCGACGTTCGTGCTGCGCTGCGAAAGGTGTGGGGCCTAAAAGGTCAGTGGCGGACGCGGTTGCTTTACGCCAACTCCTCCAACAATGCCTTCGCGTCCATCAAGCCTTTGGTATCAAACCCCTCGGTGAACCAGTTGTAAATCTCGGAGAGTAACTCGTGCGCTTCGGCTTGCTTCCCCTGCTTTTGCCACAGACGAGCAAGGCTCGTTGTGGCGTGGAGTTCAAATGATTTCGTCTGCTGATCGCGCGCAAGATCGAGTGCCTGTCGGAACAGCGTTTCGGCTTCATCGTGGACCGCGGCGGCGTCTGTCACGTCGTCGGCCGCCTGCAGGATCAGTTCACCCTTGATTCGATACAGTTCTTCGAGTCCAAAGCGTTCGCCACGACGGACGGCCATTTCGAGCGCCTCAGTGAGTATGTCTAGACCGGCGCGAGGTTGATTGTCCTTGCCGAGGATCTCGGCGACAAGTGAAAAATAGAACGGCAACCAGATTTCCTCTCCGGCTTCGTGATAGAGGCGGATGCCCTCACGCGCGAGTTCGACGGCCTGTTCGGTCTGCCCGTGCTCGGCGACGGCCCACGCACGGTGGACGATTGCACGCGCCAGCATGATCGGAAAACCAATACGGGTCGAAAGCTCGATGCTCGTGGTCACCTGCGCTTCGACGGCCACCACGTTCCCGTGCCAAGTCGGCACCATCGCCACAAGGTGGTCCCACACGGCCTGGGTGGGTAAGTGTCCGAGTTCCTTGACCAGCGCAGCCCCTTTCGCGGCGATGTCGAGTGCCTGATCGGGATAGCCGAGCATTGACGCCGCCGCAGCATCAACGAGGAAAGCGAAGGCCCCTAAATCTGATCCGAAGCGGGAAATAAAGAGTGCATGATGTCGCTCAGCGTCGTACAGGTCGAGTAATGCTCGGGCGCTCAACCGTGCCGCAAGCGGCTCACGGCTCATAAAATCGCTCGTCATCAAGGCGGCATGGGCCATGACTCGGAGATCGTCATCGTCGTCATCCTCGGCTAGACGCATCAGCTCCTCGGCATACTCTCGCGCCGTCGCCCAGGTTCCACCGCAGACCGCAGTGCGTGTAAACGACCCGATCAGCACGGGAAAAAGCTGCTTCGTTTCCCCGAGTTCGCGACACAACTCGTGCGCGCGGCTGAATGCTGCCTCTATGCCAGGGGTACCCCAGCCCTTGTTCATGAATGCACCACCGAGGGCGAGTTGCAACTCGAGTTCGGTTTGCGCCCGCTCGATGGCATCATCAATGTTGTCGAGTTGCGCGAGCGCCTGGGTCAGATGCATCACGGCCTCTTCACTGACCGAACGCTGGATCGCGAACTGTGCCGCGCGCTGCAGGTAGACTACCGCCTGTTTCGTGTCGCCTGCATGAATGTAATGACGCGCAACCTCGGCAAAGTGATCGTCGAGATTTTCAGCATACAATGCCTCGATGGCCCTCGCCGTCTGCGCGTGGAGCGTCCGGCGGTGGTCATGGAGCACCGTGCCATAGGCCACTTCCTGGGTAAGTGCATGTTTGAAAATGTATTCGACCTCGGGAAACGCCGGCTGCTCGTAGAGAAACTCCTTGGCCTGCAACGAAGACAAGAGCCGGTACAGGTCACTTTCGGACTCCGCAACGACCTGTCGTACAAGGCCAAGCGGAAATTCCCGGCCGACGACCGCCAACTGTTGCAGCAGGTGCTTTTCTTCGGCGCTCAAGCGGTCGATACGCGCAGCCAGAACGCCTTGGACTGTCGGCGGGATATGGAGGTCGGCCTCGGCTTTTTCGAGCCGGTAGGCGCCGCGTTTACCACTCAGCACGCCCTCTTCATCCAAGGTCAATACGACTTCTTCCATGAAGAACGGGGTGCCCTCCGTGCGTTCGAGAATGCGCTCTTTGAGCGAATCGAGACCGGCATCGTCGCCGACCAGGAACGCGAGCATCTCTTCGGCCTCGGCGCGGCCGAGTGGCGTCAAGCGCAGTTGGGTGTAATAGGTCTTGCCGCCCCAGTCGTGCCGGTATTCCGGCCGGTAGTTCACCAGCAGCAAGATCCGCGCAGCGGCCTCGCTTTGAGCGAACGTATCGAGAAACGCCTGTGTTTCCGTATCGATCCAGTGCAGATCCTCGAAGATCACGATCAACGGTTGGTTCAAACTCTCACGCAGGAAAATTCGTTTCAGGGCGTCGAACGTTCGATGACGGCGGATGTCGGTGTCCATTTGTTGAAGCACCGCATTTTGATCGTCAATGCCGAGTAGCGAGAACAGATACGGCAGCGTGTCTTCGAGGCTGCGGTCGAGAGCCAACACCCTCCCGGTCACCTTCTCGCGTCGTTTGCGCTCATGGTCCTCGACCGTGATCTCGAAATAGTCCTTGAGCAATTCGATAATGGGCAGGTAGGCCGACGCCTTCGAGTGGGAAACGGAAAATGCTTCGAGGACGAGACATCCGGCCTGCGAGGTCAGTTTGAACTCGTAGAACAGACGCGATTTACCCAGCCCGGGCTCGCCCATGACGCCGACGATCTGGCCGTGGCCTTCGCGCGCCTCGGCCAAGGCCCGTTTGAGCTGATCCATTTCACCCTGGCGGCCGACGAAACGGGTCAGGCCGCGGCTCGCCGAAACCTCGAGCCGGGTCCGTAGCGGACCCGTGCCGAGCACTTCGTAGACCTCGAGTGGTCCGTCAACCCCTTTGATCTCAGCCGCGCCGATCGCCTTGAGGTCAAAATAACCCTCTGTGAGTTTTCGCGTGTATTCGGTGACCAGGATTGAACCCGCGTTCGCCATCTGTTCCATGCGCGCCGCGAGGTTGGTCGAGTGACCTACGGGTACATAGTCGGTATGCAGATCATCCTTACGGATCGAGCGCACCACGACCTCGCCCGTGTTAACGCCGATCCGCATTTCGAGTGGTGCACCTCCCTTGAGGCGCAGTTCGTTGGAATACGCCTGCATCTCGTCCTGCATTTTGAGCGCCGCATACAGCGCGCGCTGCGCGTGATCTTCATGGGCGATGGGGGCGCCAAACAACGCGAAGATCCCGTCACCCAGGGCCTGAGCGACATAGCCATCGTAACGGTGTACGGCGTCCATCATGATCTGCAACGCCGGATCGATGATCGCCCTGGCATCCTCCGGGTCGAGCCCTTCGATCAGGGCGGTCGATCCTTTTAGGTCCGCGAACAGCGCCGTGATGGTTTTGCGCTCCCCATCACTCGCGCCTCTTGCTTCCATCGCTGCCTGTTCGGCCAGGATGCGCTCTGCGAGATGCGGTGGGGTGTAACTGGCGGGAGTTTGTGACTCGGACGGAGCACCTATCGGGACGGGAGACGCTTCTTTTCCGTCGATCCAGACCAACACTTTGCCGTTTTCATCCGTCGCCAGCAGTTGGCCTTCGATGAGTTCTTCTTTAAGCACGTCGAGCTGGTCATCGTCCAGATCGAACTCCATTTTGAGAGCACGATATGACAAGCGCCCTTTACGCTGGAGTAAGGCGGTAGCCTGATCAACGATTTCCGAAAACTTCACAGGGGGTGGACCTTCTCTCCGTCACAAGATTGGAGTGGGAAGCGCGCACCACGGCAACCATACACGGAGGCGAGTCGGGCCACCACTTTCGCCCTCGACCGCGTCGATTCGAGCTACCACGAATGTCTCTTGTTGGCCGTTCGCGCTCATTTCCCTCGCGCGGCCGAACGACCGTTACCACAGGTATAAGCAGACGTTCATGTTGCGGCGCGACAGCGAAAAATAGGCGGCTATATCGCCTTACCTGGAAGTCGCGACGAAAGCGCAATAAAACGAACCGCCGAAGCATTACAGCTATCCTACCCTTATGAATTTTCAACTGTGGGGATGAGAACATGACTGAAGCTGAGGCGATTGGAGCACTGAATGGAATGGCCGACGTTGCAGCAAGCCAAGTCAGTATTTGGGCTTATATAACGTTCGGGTATCTGACGGCCTCATATTTCCTTGGAAAAAACCTGTCGCAGTTTCAATGCCTGGCAATCTCGGGACTGTACTCCGTTGTGGCCCTCCTTTTTGGCTCGTCCGCGGTGATCTATGTGCACGCCTGGCAGCTAACGCGAATCCGCGAAGGCACTGTTTTTGATGAATTTTGGTTATCAAATAGCTACCACGGATATGTGGGCGGAACAGCCTTCTTCCTTTTCGCGGGAACTCTAATCAGCCTGTACTTCATGTACAACGTTCGTAAAACGGCGACGACGTGAAGGTCGGTTCCTGGCCGTTCGCGTCGGTATTGACGTGACTGTCGACTGTCCGCATTGCAGCGGCTAAGCAGACGGTCATGCGGCGCTGCAGAAGCGAACCATCGACTCAAGGCGGCCATCGATTCTATTTCTTAGCTGTAGAAGTTTCGTCAAAAAATGCGCCTACAAACGGTCCGTCCAATTGGTGTTCAGCGGGGTCGCGGCCGTCTTCGATACCAATAAAATCCAGAAATTTAGTGGAATATGCCCCTCGGTAGTATGCCCACCATGTCTTTACCCCCGGTTGATGCATAAATGACCGGATCCTTCTAGACCATCCCTCCCATATCTCAGCGGATATTGCACCCGTTTCATATTGATGATGGATGTTTTCGAAATTTCGTACCGCACTAACGATTAACAAATTAAATTGCCCACGTTCTTCCTTAGAAAGCGTGGCCAGGTCTTCTGCGCCAGCCTGCACTACGCGCACAGCCTCTTTATCCAGCCCGATTTCTCGGCTCCATTCGGATACGCTCGCGACGACTGCCTGATAAGACGCGCTCTTTGTAGCGTTGGTATTTTGTCGCACCTGATAAGCAAGGTAGGCGACCGTGACAATTACGCCTATCCCGCCGACGAAATCACCTAGATTTCCAAGTGTCTCAAACATGCTTAGCATCCTAATACCGGGGAGCTCGCAATATAACGTAAGCTCTTCCGATCACGCCCTAATCCATCTTTTCCAATTTTTGAGATAGCAGACCAAATGCTTCCGTGGCAGCGGGTGGTATACGAACTTCCGTTAATGGCCGATCGCGTCGATATTGGGGTAACCGACGACGGTCAGCTTCGAAGCGGATAAACGGACACTCATGCGGCACCGCGATAATCGAGCGGGGCCTGACACCGTCTAAACCGCCTAGTACGCTATCCGCCAGGATGATGGAGGTACTGGCATGAACTGGGAGGCAATCGGGGCAATTGGCGAGATCGTCGGAGCACTGGCCGTCGTGATTTCTCTCATTTATCTGGCATCTCAAATTCGAGTTCAGAACCGTGAAGCTCAAATCGCATGCGCACATGAAATTAGCGTCGGATTCCGAGAATCGATTGCTTCTACTCAAGATCCGTACATCGCAGCGCTGACCTTGAAGGCATTTAGGGATTTTGATGGGCTTGAAGAGGCGGAGAAACTTCAGTTCTTTTCGATTAGCCAATCGTATCTAAGGGTATGGGAGGAAGCGCACTACCAATATCAGCAAGCTAGACTGGACGAAGGCATGTGGCGCGCGATGAACACCCAATTCACCGACTTAATGGCCGCGGAGGCGATTCAAAAAGTTTGGGCGCTTCGAAAACACACCTACCATCCCAATTTCCGTTTATATATCGAAAGCGTAAAACCCGGGAAATTGACTTGGGGATAAAGATAGAAGTTCCGCCTAACTAGGCGTTCAACCTGACGCTTGACCGCGCGACCACTCCGGTCGGTCGTCGTAGACCGCAGTTTAACTTTATGTTGAAGGTCCGATTCTGGCCGATTCTGTTGAAAAACTCCGTTTTTCCGGAGGACAAAAAATCTAAGGCCGCCTAAGCGATTCAGATTTCAATAGACACGAAGGGGTGTGCGGAACGGCTACTCTCTCGACCTAGATCTTCTGGCACGCCCCTACGTAACACATCGATGGCTTTCCCAAACTGATTGCCGCTCGGCAGAAAATTTGCGGCCTCAATTTTTCGAGTTTTTCAACAGAATCGGCCGTCTCCGGCCTGACGAGAAATCTGCGTGACCGTCCGTTACCAAGGGGTGGACAGCCGGACGGTGCCGCGCTGCAATAGACGGGAGAGTGCCCAATTGCGACGGTCACCCGCTTTTCCGCAATGTACAAGTTCGTCGCAGGAGGAGATAACTCTTGGCCTTCTCTACGAGGTAGAGCGCGCTGCCGAAGGTTCAGAACCACATGATATTTTTACATTGAGCTATTATTGGATCAGTTCACTTAATCGCCCGAGATGGTAGCGCGGGTTAATCCCGTCGTAAATAACCAGACTCTCCTTGGATTAGCCCCGATTATCACTGGAGCGTGCATGAGTACGACGACCGATAGAGCCATCCGTTTTAGCTGGGCGATGATCCCGGATCATCCGATTCCGCAATTGCTCGATGCGATCGAACTCGCGGACCGGTTAGGCTTTTATGCGTGTTACGGCGCTGACGAGACCTATCACAAAGACATGTGGCAAGTCTTTGCGGCAGCTGCAACGCGGACGCAGCGGATCCGTCTCGGACCCGACGTGACGCATGTCATCTTGAAAGATCCGACGCTCATTGCACAGCAGATTGCGACGCTTGACGAATTAACGAACGGTCGTGCCGAGTGCGGTTTTTCGATCGGGAATTTTGCGCTTCTCGAGCAATACCACATCGCCGAACTCGCGGCGCGTCCGCTCGGCCGATTGCGCGAGGCGTATTACATCATTCGCACGATGCTTGACGAAGGCGCCATCGATTTCGAAGGCAAGTATTATCGTTACAGCGGACTGTTTACGTCGGCCAGGCCCGTGCAAGAGCATCTACCCATTTTTCTTGGTGCGATGCTTGGGCCGAAAACGTTTCAACTAGCCGGCGAAATCTGCGACGGCATGCATCACGCGCTTGCGTACTCGCCGCAGTCAATGGCATACGCCATCGATAACATAAAGGTGGGCGCCGAACGCGCAGGCCGGGATTGGCGCACTCTCGACATCGGCACCATGGTGGTTGCGACCGTCTCTGAAAATGCGCGCGCCGCGAAGGACACCGCGCGGATATTCGCCGCGTTTTACATGGCGGCAACGCCGCCGGCACTGCTCGAACGGCATGGGATCGATCCCGAAGATGCGCGACCGATAGTCAAGGCGTTCAATCGCGGTGACGTAGCAGAAGGGATCAGACTCATGCCGGTCGAAATGTCGGATCGACTTTCTTTCGCTGGCACGCCGGAAGAAATCGTCGAGCGAATACGCGACGACGTCGTACCGAGCGGATTCAATCATGTCGTTTTCATATTATCGGACCCGTATATTGTTGAAAAGTGGGCCGGCGTGAAGATCGACGGTGTTCTGGATCTGAGCGGTCAGCTACAACTTATACACGATAGGGTGATGCCGTCGTTCGCATGAAAATATGAATTAGGGGATGATTCGGGGGGAACAAGGACACTGCAAATCACGGCTTTTCCGTTTTTCGCCACTTCCGGATTTCGACGTTCTCCGAACCGGCGAGCAGCACGTTCAAGGTCGGCTCATGGCCGGTAAGCGAAGTTAGACGCTGCCTAGTGTATGTCGGCTCTGCGCCTGAGAGCAGTCACATCGACGCCGCGCCGTAATAGACAGAGATGGGTCTCGAAGCCGACCTTCCGAGTGAGAAGGTAATCGGGAATTTTGAACCACAGTCGCCGGTTAGGTGTCAGATCCATTTTCGTTCCGGAGATCGAAATCTCTGCTAACACGGCTTTCTTCGGTCGCGGCAATTAGTTTGTTGGCATGGTCTTGGAAGGCCTGATTGAAACCGCCACCTGTCGTTTTCCACCACTGCCGCAGTCCTGGAAACGAGAGCGTCCTCGATAAAACCCGATTTACCGACTCAAGATAAGGGTCGTCCGCATGACCAGTTCCGATGTGGATGAACTCCTGTTCGGCCCCCCTCATAACCATATGAAATAACGTACTGGCTCTCATCCGTTCGACACCTTTTAATGACTCGTAGTCGCGAATGGCCTTTATCCATATTTCCGCCATTGCGTCGTCGGTGCCCACTATTTTCATGATCTCCGCACGCTTGCCAGCGAGGTCTCGCGTCGCCACCAGTTTCGATTCTACGGTTTGGCTTTTGACTTGGGCAGCGAGATAGACAACTGAGATTACGACCGCGCTGGCACCTAATATTTCTCCAACCGCCCCGATAGCATCCCAGTCCATCTTTCGATCTCCCGCCAGTAGATTCTGTCGAACAGCATATCCGAAGACCGCGAATGCCTCTTCGTGGCCGTTCGCGTCGATCCGGTAGTTCCAGGCGAGCGTCCGTTTCTGCGAGATTACCCGTCATTCGTTGCCGCACCGCAATAGTTGAACCGACCACAACGTGACGCTACGCAAAGCCATACGCTAAGCTCCGTTGTGGAACATCAATAGGCCGACGAGCATGACGCTCGGTTTCGGTCCGATTAGCTGTTGTGGGGCACGAATGACCATTCAAGATCTGGGTGCGGTAGGTGAGGTTGTGGGCGGCATCGCGGTTATTGCGACGCTTGTATATTTAGCGTCGCAGATCCGACAGTCCAACATCGCCACGCACCGCCTTATGTATGCGAACGCAGCAGAAAAAATCTCCGACTATTGGTTGAACCTCGCTTCGAACTTTGAGCTGTATGAGCTGTACGTGCAGATGTTAAGAACACCTGATGAGCTCTCTCGGCAAGAATCGGAACGGGCGTACCTTGTCCTTGATTCATACTTGACCTTGATGGAAAGCTACTATTTGCATAATCGCCAGTATGGCGAAACGCTATCTCAACAGCGTTGGGAACGCGTGCTTGCTCGCATATTTGGCACCCCAGGCGGAAGGCGATATTGGTCGAGAAGGCGGGTCGCATTTCAAGACGAGTTTGCAGGTTATCTTGATGGAATCGTATCGGAGGCAGCGCCGGAAAAGCAGCCTCAGGAAAGTGCCGTTTAACAGTCGGCGGAGGCGGACGCTTGACCGTACCTTCCGGTTCGCCGCAGCTTTTCCCATCACTATCCGACTCGCGAAGGTCCCTTGTTGGTCGTCTCCGGCCTGACAAGAAATCTGCGTGACCGTCCGTTACCAAGGGGTGAACAGCCGGACGGTGCCGCGCTGCAATAAACGGAAGAGTGCCCATCTGCGACATTCGATTAAGTCGTCCGTCCGCTACGGTATAGAATCCGAACATCGAATCCGGCCAGGACTTCGCCGAAGATTAACAACAGCATAGGATGCCCGATGTATCGGCAGGAAAGGAGGAAGTGTCATTGAAAAACGAATCAGTAGGTTATCTTCAGGTAGACGCCGAGGGGATTGTCCGTTCCCGGGATAAAAGAATGGCAGAAATGCTCGGGTACAGTTCCTCCGATATAGTTGGGCAGTCGATGGAGTTACTCATTCCTGAGTCGTATCGGGAACGCCACTGGCAAGGCTTTCGGGGAGCCATGTCCCGCGGTGCGACGGTACACGACCAGCCAGCCCTGAATGTGCCCTTGCGTCACAGCGATGGCGCGCTGGCTCTACATCCCGCGCGTGAGATATTCCTGCGTGACGCCTTCGGCTCCCCTGTCGGCGTACTGGCAATAATTGGTCCCGCGTGTGCGGCAGGCGAAGAGAACGAGCTGCCGTCCCCATATGCGGATGCGCTGGATTTGTCCGATCGGTGAGGTCGCAGCGACATTCGCAGCCATGAGCTAAAGCCCGATCCTTAAGGATGTACGCACCCCCTACCAGATAGTAACTCTCGAGAGGTGACTCCGACGCAGTCGTTCGCGAGAAACTGGCCGTAAACTGATGACCGGATCACGGGCGACGGAAGTGGATTCGCCGAAGCCTCTTGCTCATGCATATAATCCCCGGCTTTCCTGAAAAAGATGTGCAACATGAGAGGTTCCAGTTCAACGGTTTTCGCATCGCTCCTGTATCTGGCAGCCGCCAGCGCAGCGGCTCAGACCAAGCCCAACGTCGTCTATATCCTTGTCGATAACTGGGGCTGGGGCGACATCAGTATCCAGGGAAGTACTGTGCCAACGCCGACCATTGATGGTCTCGCTGCCGAGGGTACCCGTTTCACGAACTTTAACGTGCAGAACCAATGCACTCCAACGCGCTCAGCGATACACACCGGACGATTTCCTATTCGTTCGGGCACGCAGAAGGTACCGGCCCCGGGTGAACCCCAAGGTATGGCACCTTGGGAATATACGATTGCGGAGCTATTGTCCGATGCCGGTTATGCGACGGCCATGTACGGCAAATGGCATATAGGCGACAAGGACGGTCGTTTGCCGAACGATCAAGGGTACGACGAATGGTACGGCACCAAAGAAAGCGCAATGGAGGCGAGCTATGCGACTACGCCACAATTCGACCCTGAGGTTTTCGACATTCCTCAGATTTGGGCTGGAAAGAAAGGAGAGTCGTCAAAAACGATCAAGGAGTTCAACCTCGAGGCCCGCGCATTGCTTGACAGCGAGATAGTTGAAAAGACTTCTGTCTTTATAGAAAAGCAAGCGCGCGCGAATAAACCGTTCTATATTTATGCCGCACTGACGCAGATTCACCCACCGTTTCTACCGCATCCCGACTTCGAGGGAAAGTCTCATGCAGGCGAATATGCCGATATTCAGATACAGGTTGACCATTACGTTGGCCAGATTCTTGATGCCCTCAAACGTGCTGGTGTCGAGAATGAAACGATCGTCATTCTGACGGGAGACAACGCTGCTGGTGAACATTCGGCTAACTGGGGCGGTGAAGGTGGTTCGAACGGGCCCTGGCGCGGGGGGTTAAGCACTGGTTACGAAGGCGGTACACGTACACCGGGAATGATTCGCTGGCCAGGGCAAATTCCTGCCGGCAAGGTGACGGACGAAATACTCTCCGACCTCGACTGGTTTCCCACGCTTGCAAAATTGGTGGGGGAAGAAAGCAGGGTTCCGAATGACAGGCCAATCGACGGCGTCGATCAGTCCGATTTTCTTCTTGGAAAAAAAGATACATCAAACCGCGAACACATTGTCACATACGTCGGCGATAGGGTGTTCGCGATCAAATGGCGCGCATTGAAGGTGCACTTTTATACTGCCGAGGGGACCTTTTCACCAATCGTCGAGCACACCTTTCCGCAGGTCTTCGATATCAGGAATGACCCGGGAGAAACGCGCGAGTTGTTTCAATCGGAAGGGTACTCCCATCTTTGGGTAATGAAACCTGTCATGGATATCCTTAGGGACCTCACAGTAAGCCAGCAGCGATATCCGAATATCAGACCCGGGCAGGATTTTTCAAGGTATGAATGACGAATCGCTCAGCCAAATGTCTCTTCCTGACCGACTGCCGCAGTAGCTCGATCAGACCGCGAATGTCTGCGCTACTCCAAAGCAGACGTTTGCCGAGGCAGCACCAATCTTAACCATCGTTCCTGATCGACCTTTCACCATGTGCCCCGAATCCAACGCCCTGTTTCCTGATCCATTACGACAACCGGAATCGGTTCAAGGGTTGCTACTTCGCTAATGAAATCAGGTAAAAAATATTGCGTCGCGGCCTGCCACCATTCGACACAGCCAGGTAGACCTTTCATCACAGCCAAAAACTGGCGCTCTGCGAGCCAAACGGATTCTTCTACGACGCCATTCCTGTGTTGCAAATATACGTCTTGGATATGCGATACGTAGTTCAACATCCAAGCCGTGAAACGTTGCGCCTCAGTTTCGTTCATTGAGTCGCCGCGCATCCCCGCAATCGCAAGGGTCGTAAAGTCGTCACTTTCGACCATCTTGTTATAGATATCCGAGCGCCTCGTAACAAGATCGTTGTAACTCTGCTGCCGAGAGGATTTGCTGCCCTGGCGAATTTGCACCGCGAGATAGCCCAGCGTTAAAACTACGGCGGCGGCGCCGACGAGTTCCCCAATCGCGCCCAATGCATCCCAATTCATGGTTCTGTCCCCGTTAGCAAATCCAGTAGGCAGCATATCCGAGGGTGTTGAGCGCGTGAATGTCTGAAATTGGCCGTTCGCGCTCATTGCGGCAGCCGAGTCAGTTGTCTCTTATCCGCCGGTTAACAGCCGGTCGAGGTAGCGGCGCCTACTCACGTTAAGTGCCCATAACGGTCAATTAGCAGTATCTATTATATGCATTTCGATGAGGTTCACCGGATACATGGGCAGTGTCCCTAACCAGTAGCGGTCGGCTTGATTCTTTTGCGTGATATGTAAATCTTTCCGTGGCTCACTTAGCCGCCTGTATTTCGGGTCGCGCGTTCCGACTAATCGGGCGTCCGTACGGAATGGTTACGCCATGGATGTCAGCGCCGCACGCACTTTTTCGGGAAACAGACCCGTCCGAAGACGTTCGAACCCGGCCAACGCATCGTCGAGTACCTCTTTTGCACCTGCGCTGTCACCGTTGCTTACCAGAGCCCGTCCTTCGCCGAAGCGCGCCTGACACCAGGCGTCTTCCGCGCCAATTGCCCGGGCTTCGCCTGCCGCACGGCGGAAATGTTCGAGCGCAGAGTCGTTCGCCTGTCCGACGAGGTCGATCTCGCCGAGGAACGTCTCGGCGACGGCGGCAATAAACGGCACGCCCGCTGCATTGGCTTCGGCGCGAATAGTTAGTGCAAGTTCGAGTGCGCCGCGAACATCACCGGTTTCCAGCCGTGCCTCGATCAAGAGCCGTGAATTGAAAAGGGATCCGGCAATATGGCCGACGCGGCGAGGAAATGCGAACGCCTGTTCGAGTATTGGCAGTGATGCCGTCGCGTCGCCCGCGCGACACATTGCAAAGGCCAGATATCCTGCGGCAAATCCGCGAAAATAATCGGTGGGCGCCTCATCGAGCGCGCGCTGGGCTACTTCCATGCCGCCCGTCGGATCGCCGCTGGCCGTCACGATCATCGAATAAAATGTGCCCCCGAAAGCGGCCAGACCATCGTCGTCCGCGGCGATCCCGATCTCGCGTGCGGCATTGCCATGTTCAGCCGCTGCCGGCCATTGCCCTCGCTGAAAATAGGTAAGCAACAATCCGACATGGACCTGGCATGCAGTCACAGGGTCCGGCCGAATACGAAGATGTTCGAGTGCGGTAAATCCATGACCTATCGCCGCATCAAATTCGCCGCGATAACTGTGTGACCAACATAGCATTTGTTCTGCATGTGCCGCGCCTGCCCGATCACCAACGGCGCTGCTGACACGTTCTCCTTCGATCAAGACCTCGATGGATTCGTAATATCGTCCCGCAGTCCACAATCGATGCCCCCGTTGCGCCAGGAATGCACCGCGCAACGGCGAATCCCCGAGATCATCCACGGCTGTGCGGTAGCGCTCGATGAGCCCCGCATACTCTTCATGACGGTGAGTGAAGTGAAACATCGGGAAGGCTGTCAGTAAGAGGGTGACCCGTCGGATAACATTGTCCGTATCGGGCGGTTCTGCTTCGAGTAATCTGAGCGCATGTTCAAAATAATCGTGCGCCGCCTCCATCGCGTGCGTACCTATTGCTTTAGTTATTGCAGTTTCGAGATGTGGGATTGCTTTTGCTGGTAGCTCCCCCTCAAGAAAATGGTGCGCAATGAGATCGGAGCCCTCCTCGGGAGAGTTCACCTGGTCGATCAGGCGTTCAGCGATCGTGCTGTGCAGTCGCCTGGTATCGGCGCCGAGCATCCCGTCATAGGCCACGTGCTGGGTCAGTGCGTGGACAAAGGAATAGCGACGTCGTGCGATCGACTCGACGAACCCGAGGCTGACCAAATTCTCAAGGCCTCCACGCACGGTGGCACGTTGCTCGACCACATCTTCGAGCAAATCGAGATCGAATTGGCGACCGACCGCCGAAGCAGTGCGCAATAAGTCCTTATCGTCGGCACTGAGGCGGTCGATGCGGGCACCGAGGACGTCGAAGATGTCGCCGGGGACATTTTCGTCACCGTGTACGTCTGCTCGGACGAGCTCTTCGATAAAAAAGGGATTGCCTTCGCCCCGCTTGAGTACCTGCGCGGCATCTTCCGACGACAATGCGCTGTTCTCATCGAGTGATTCGATCAACATTTTCGCTTGCGCATCTTCGAGCGGTGCCATCAACAGGCGGCTGATCCGTGATTGCGTCGCCCACGGCGGATCCGATCCGGGACGGAAGGTGGCCGCGAGCAGCACCCGGTTTGTATCCAGCACAGCATAAAGTGCCGCCAGATAATTGAGCGAACTGGCATCAGCCCAATGGAGGTCTTCGATAATTAGCACCAGCGGTGTTTCTGACGCAAGTCGTTCCACCAAACGAATGAGGCCTTGGGTCGTTCGGCCGAGGCCGGTCGCCGGACCGACGTTCGCCATCCGCTCAACCGCTCCTGCAACGCCAATCAGCGCACCAATTGCGTCGACATGGTCTGTGCTGTCAGGTCCAAGTGCCGTACTCAATGCCGCCACGGTCGATTCATCCGCGGCGGAGGTTTCGAGCCCGAGTAATGATCGAATCAGATCGATAATCGGGACGTTCGGCACCTGACGACCGTACGTAATGCAATGGCCCAACGCGACTGTCGCATCTGCGGCCGCGGCATCCGTAAATTCCGCAATCAAGCGCGATTTACCGACCCCCGGCTCTCCTTCAATCTCCACCGTCCCGCCCTGTCCGGCCAGCGTCCGATCCAGCGCGCGCATCAGGGTAGTCATCTCGTGCTCCCGCCCGACAAATTCCGCCGCCGTGCGCAAGCCCCGCAACGTCAGCTCATTCGCACTCAACAATCGGTAGTACACGATGGGCGCCGCTTTACCCTTGAGTGGCACGGGCGCTCGAAGCTCGGCTTCAATCACGTCGCGTGCCGCTAGCACCGTGGTCTCGCCACACAGGATCTCGCCGGGAACGGCCAACGCTTCGAGGCGCGCTGCAACATTGGTGATATCACCGGTTGCAGTGTAATCCATGCGCAGATCGTCACCGATCGCGCCGACCACGACTTCTCCGCTGTTCAACCCCATACGGATCTGCACGTGCTCCCAACCCGGCAGCGGCGCTTGGGCGCGATGCTCGGCGATGCTCTCACGCAGCGCGACGGCCGTCAGTGCAGCACGTGCGGCGTGATCCTCGTAGGCCAGCGGCGCACCGAAGATCGCCATGAAGCCGTCACCGAGGAATTGATTCACGGTACCTTCGAAACGGTGCACGCAATCGAGCGAGACGTTGAAGAAGTCGGACAAAAGTTCATGCATCGGCTCGGGTCCAAGCGAATCCGCGAGCGCTGTTGAGCCGACCAAATCGCAAAAAAGCACTGTCACATGTTTACGCTCCCCGTGCACCGCGCGCCGGTCGGCAAGAATTCGTTCCGCAAGATGGGGTGGTGTATAGGTGGCCGGGGTACCGAGCAATTCCACGCCTGTCGAGGCGTGTGATGAAGAGGTAGTGGCATGGCCGCAGTCGGAGCAGAATCGCTGGGTACCGGTGACGCCAGCGCCGCAATTCGAGCAGTTCAGACCAAGACGTCCACCGCATGACCCACAAAAACGCGCGTCTGGCGAATTTTCAGCTCCGCATTTCGAACACAGCATGAGGACCCCGCCTCCATGGAATCTCTGTGCCTACTTCTACAGTGTAGCCCCAGCCTGCTGCGCATCAACGCACAATCGCTGTGCAAGTGGAGGTATAACCCTCCCCATTTGTCTAAACCGTCTACTAGGCGGGCGATTTATCGAACCCTGTGGTTGCCCGAACTTCTGTTGTTGGCCGTTCGCGCTCATTGCTTCCGCGGCGGCATTCGTCTGCTTTCCGGTCCCGAACTGCCGTTTCGTTCCGCGCTGCAGCGGATGTAATAGTACTAAAACGGAAATCGCATTTACTCATTCCTTGTCTGCTCACCTTCATAGACGGCGGCAAAAACTCCCATTTTTTCGGAAAAGTGGTAGTGTCCGAGTATCTCCAGAAAATACGGTCGAAACGACGGGTAGTTTTTTAGATAACGCTTCGCTTCGTCGGTTATGGCTTGATAGGAATCTTGCTCCATTATTCCGTTTCGATACGATGTTTCAGCTACCCACCAATTATTCACAAGCTGCTCGGCCAACGCCTCTGCTCGTATTGCTTCATCCGGCGCTAAGGGCGCGCCAGATTTCAGCTTTACAAGAACGTTAACGACTTCTGGTTCAGAGAGAACATTATCCAGAAAACGATTCAATTCTGAGGTTAGTGCAAATCCGGAATCCGAAGCACTTTGCCGATTACTCTGTTTGATTTGGGATGCTACGTACAACAGCGATACGACCACTGCAATCGCCCCGACAATCTCCGCAAAAATACCGATCGAATCCAGACTCATATTTATCTCCCTCGACCAGATCAAGCGAATAACGGGTCTGTCGCCGATTGCAACACAACCAGCGACTGGCCGGTTTCTGCCCGGTTTCTGCCCGATACGAAATCTACGCGACCGTCTCCGACGTGCCCATAACGGCCTGTTAGCCATTGCTAATATAGGCGACTTAGCGACCTGAGAGACGTGGTCAACTGTCGGACTCCGTTGGCTTGTCGGGTGGCGATACTGGCCCCGACACCTTTGCTTCGTCCGAAATTCTAGCCCAGGAATATAATTCAATAATGCTCGGCGGTAGAGATTTCGGATCTCGCAGACGGGCTTCTATGTAAGCGCGTGAAAGCGGGAAGTAATATTCTCGGGTCTGTTCCCATATTTCCCAAGCTCCGGGCGCCTGTAGAAATGCGACGCAGATATTTCCATACATATCGACGTTATCTTGCGTTTCCAATCCTCGTTCGAGCATACGAAGAGGTTGTTCAAGCTGGTTCAGAAACTGATTGAAGATAAAACTGAATTCGAATTTCTCAGAATCCGTTAGTTCGCCGAGTCCATTCAAACCTCGTCTAACCAACTCCGGTTTTTCGATTATTCGATCTAATTGAGATTGAAATGAATTCATCAGCTCGCGCTGCGATTCCCCAGCGGCGAGATTCGTATTTTGCCTAATTTGCACTCCGACATAGCCAAGTGAAATGACTACGACTAACGTGCCAATTACCTCGGCAATTCCAATTATTGAATCCCAGTCCAATTAGTTTCCCCAAGCGCCTAATGTCGCAATCACGTGCGCCTGATAGCAGCCGACCGCAGCGGCGGCGTAAGGAGCATGCTGTAAAGGGTCAATTGCACCAATTGGTTAGGTGGCCGATTCCGGATCATCACTACTACTTTCCCTAGAATTAATGCTCGCGAGATACAAAGAATCCGGTCGCTCCCAATCATGGGTTTCTGGGTTGTACACAACAAGGTTAATTGGCTCGATCCTTGCCACCTCGGCGATGAACTGGGGCAAATAGTACTGGTTAAGTTCACGCCACAAATTTCGAAATCCCGGTTGCCCTGAGAATCCTGCGAGCAATTGCCTCTCTGCGACCCAGACTTCCTTTTCCACAATTCCGGATTGGTACTCCGTATACACATCCTGAAAGTGCGAAAGGAGGTTCGTCATCGTAACTAGGAATCGCTGAGCATCAAACTCATCAAGGTCGCCCGCGTTGAGACCCTTGGCGAAGATCTCAATAGTCTCTCGATCTCTTGAGATACCTTCGAAAAATATCGCCGCTCGGCGACTGACTATAGTGTGATAGCTCTGTTGCCGGGTTGCTTTGGTGTTCTTCCGTAGTTCAACCGCCAGAAAGAGTAGAGTCGCAATTACACCTAGAGCGCTCACAATTTCAGCAACGCTCGCAAAATCAGCTAAATTCATGACTGCCACCTTGCTCAGCTGCTCTTTACCGCGCCGGACTGGAGCGGCAGCGCAAGGAGGGCGCTGTAAAGGGTCGGTTGGAGCAATTGGTTAGGTGCATGTTGCACTTCGCTTGCTAATTTAATTGCCGGATTCATCTGAGCTTAATCTGAATGTCGAAATCAGGAACAACATCCCAGATGCAACCAGCGCTATGAATAACCCGGCGACATGAACCGCCCCAGCGTAATCAGGTAAGAATACTGTATTCAATACAAGCAAAATTATTCCTGATCTTGCTAACCAAACCACGTACTTGACGTTCGAAGACCCTATGGTGTTTCTGGACCTCTTCATTTCCCGTACCGCGTATACATGAAGCGATAACCAGAGAATTGCTGTCGCTATACCGCCGGCTCGCCAGGTGACCTCTGGCACCACACCAAACGAATTGACCACCAACACAATTAGGGCTCCGAAGCAGGCGATGATCCCAAGTTCGGCAACGGATTGCATATTTCTAGCTCGTATTCGCGCCTTTTCTTGATCGGGTTGAAGAAAGCCGATAATGAGCGAAAAGCCTACAAAAGCCGCAGAGACTTCAGCGATTAGAGTTAGCAAATCTGCGTGCAGAAGAGGCATCTATTCAGGGAGCACCTAACAGTGAATCAACGAGCCACTATGTCCGTATATAACTAATAACGGGGGCAACGGTTCTGTTGTTCGTTCCATTTGATTAGATTGACGTTTTTGGAAACTCTAGCTGACCAGACCTATTCATAACAGGTGCACTTTTTTGAGCCTACGGTTTCAGCACCTCCCGGGCTGAATTCCAGCCAGAGAAAGGTCCGTTCGTGGCCGGTAGTGTCGATGGTGACCAGTGTAGCTCGCGTCCGTTTTAGAGCGCTTATCCGCAACCTATGCCGCGGTGCGGCATACGATAGACTCGTCCAACCACTTGATAACGGAGCGGCTGCGGACTATTTCTCCTTATTCGTGGCGTCGGCTTCATTATGCTTTTCTTCTTTTCCGAATATCGGTGCGAAAATAAGAAGATTTCGCATTTCAGAGTATTTATTCGTAACTTCCAGAAATTTTTCGTGCATTTGTGGGTAGTCGTCAACGTACCTTTTTACATCGTCACAAAAAGACCTATAAATTTGTTCATCGATAACATTACGATTTTGAGCAGTTTCTACTGAAAACCACTGCGTTAAATAGCGATTCGAAATAGCTTCTAACAACGTGTCTTCCTCCGGTGAAAGAGACTGGTTTGTTTTCATTTTCGTAAATAGTTGGACGACCGCTGGAGTGGAAATGAAAACTTCCTGCATGCGGTTAAATTCGTCGAAGAGGGTTGACCCTCTAATTGCTGCGTTCTGATTAGAGCTGTCGCGGATTTGAATAGCCACATAGATAAGTGATACGACGACGGCAAAAGCTGCTATCACCTCAGCAATCACACCTGTTATTTCCCAGTTCATTTTTTATGTCCTGCTCCTCAGAAGGAGCCGATAGCATAGTCGCCTGTGTATTCCAGCCCAAGTCACGACTCTAACTGCAATGAACGGCTGAAGGTGGCCGTTCGCGTCGAAAGTTATTGTGGCGCTGTACGTCCGTTCATGACTGACCTACGGCCAGACGAGGTTGCGCCGCAATAGAAGAAAAGTGCCCAACTGAGACCTTTCCATCTGTAGTCATTTCCCCGGCAAATTCTGTTATTTCACCTACACTGGTATTTATGGGTCGGTGAAGGCTATTACCGGCTACATAGGGAGGTACTGGTGATGTATTTTTCGAAAGAGAAGAGACATTTCACTCTAGCAGTACTCTCCGTTTTGTTACTTTTCCCAGGATCAAATTATGCAGCCGTTAGTGCTGCAAGTTTTTCCTGTAATTATGTTTGGACTCTACACTCAGGCGGCGCCCCCGTTAGCGGTTTAAGTGGGGACCCCTCAATTCCTTGTGATCTTCAATTAAGTGCGGCTCCTGTAACGGCTTCTCCAGTACCCCCCTCCGCTGACGGGAATAGCAGTGTCGACTTAACGCCCATCGCAAGTGTTTCAGCGCGTGCTGAGGGAAGTATTAGTGTAAGCGAGATAAAAGCCGGTGCTGCGTATGAAGTTGAACTGAGCGTTCTTGACGCGGCGGTTGCGTCTTTACTTGGGGATGTTGCCTTGCCAGTCAATATTAGCTCTACCGGTCTTGCAACAACCTCAGTATCGGGTCAAGCCTTTGGAGAAATTAAGGCTGTCGGTTTCGTTGATATTACAATTACAGACGGATTGCACGGCAATACGCTAGATCTTGCGAGCTCTGGCGCCGCCTGCACCAGTTCCCTTGATAGATGTTTTGCGGACCAGCCAATGACTCAATTGAATTACTTCAACACGTTCTTTCTACAACCCGACGATAAGCTTGGAGTAATACTTTTAGCAGTAGCATTTGCCCGAGGTGGCTCAACTGTGGATACAGCAGGTATCGCGGAGAGTAGCGCTGAAATTGACCCGTTTATCTGGATCGACCCCGAGTTTACATTCGATATTGATGGCGAAACGGTCTTCGCCGCAGATGTCTTTACGCTGGTTGGAAGTGATGGCATCGGTGGTATAAATGAAATTGGATTTGTGCCTTTGCCGCCTGCCGCACTACTGTTCGGGTCTGGACTACTGGGGCTTGTCGGAATTCCAAGACGTAAGAAAGCAGGGCAACGATAAAGAACAACATCAATAACAACGGCCCCCAATGGAACCGTTCTCATTTGCACGGAGTGACTTATTTTTGCCCGAACGTTGTCGGCCTCTGTCACTGGCTCGAATGTTTGCTATTAAACATGCGGATGTCTCTGTTGGCCGTTCGCGTCGATCTCCACGCCTAGTGTGACCGTCGGCTTTAGAGCGATCCACCGCCATTCATGCGGCATTGCAATAGGCAGTCGGCGGCCCGCGGCTGACACCATCATTTTCGCCAAGTAATCTATCCGTCAGCAAGACGGAGATACGGGGATGAATTGGGACGCCATTGGAGCGATCGGCGAAATCCTTAGTGCTATCGCCGTGGTAGTGACACTTGGCTACCTCGCCATCCAATTGAAGCTCGCTCGTGTGGCATCCGAAGTACAGACTACTTATGCGTCGCACGAAAGCTACTCACGGTGGCGCATAGCATTTATGCAGAATCCGGAACTGCCTAAGGTCATCGCAGAAGCTAATAGAGGAGAGGCGCTTACGGACGACGAAGAAATTGCGATTTCAACACTGAGCCAAGAGTTGTTTATCGGCGCTGCCGTATCAATGGCAACCAACAAGCGCTCCGCAAATTTTTACGATATCCCATCCGAAATCGAATATCTGATCAGAATACTTAAATCCAATCCCGGGCTCGTCCCGTTCTGGCACAGCCATAAAGATATGATTAATCAGTGGGCTCCAGAGCATGTCGCCGCCATCAACTCGGCAGTGTCGAAGGACGAAAAATAATGAGATCCGTTTATCGGTCCGTCGAACAAGTCGCGTATGGACGCGTCGCGCAAGTAGACACGGAATTGTGTCGTAGGCGGTCGAAGCTCGGCTATTGGCCGCAAGCCGAAGTCGCGGCATCAATTGCCAACGTCGGCTTTGCAGTCGGTAGCGGTCGTACCCATTCCGCACCGCAGCAGGCGGAAGGGTGCCCTGAACGGTCCTTCGACGTGACTGCGCACGCGACCATCGGCTAAGCTCGATCCGAACGAACGAGAGGGATTCTGAGCATGATTTGCTGCGCCGCAACGATTCCGCCTAGCTCGGCGAACGTAGATTCTGCCTATTACCTTATTACCAGCTTCTGGCTCACTGACTGTTAGGCGGCAGAAGTGACCATCCAAGAACTCGGTAGCCTTGGTGAGTTCGTTGCCGCTGGCGCGACTATAGCAACGCTGATCTACCTCGCTATTCAGATAAGGCAGAATAGTGATTCCGTGCGAATGGCCGCGGAAATGGATGTATCCAAGTTGTCTGCCGGCTGGGCCGCGCTGGCAGTAAACAACCCGGAATTAGCGAGGATATGGGATAAAGCCGCTGACGAACCGACGGCCTTAACAGATGATGAGATTCGTCAATTCCTGTGGTTTGCGATGGAGCTACTACTGCTTTACGAAGCGCAATACCATCTATATTTGAAAGGACACATTACGGAAGAGTCGTGGCACGCGAAGGCTAGTTTATTTGTTGGACTGATCAAGAATCCAATAGTAAAAAAGTGGTGGACTGCCGGGCTTGCACCGTTGAGTCCGGAATTCCGAAAATATGTAAACGAACGTTTAGAACGCGAAGACTTGGATTGGGAGTACGCAAACGTTGCTAAAGCAGGCCGACTCGACGCCTGACAAGGGGATCAACCCTGACCCGTTACAGCAAGCTCTTTATATGCAGCTTCGCTCTTTCGCATATAAAAAGCTCGCCATAACGGGCAGGTTATCCCAACGTTAGGTGCCAGATGAATCCCGAGGATCTCGGGAATGTCGGGGAATTCGTTGCTGCAATCGCAACGATAGCGACTCTTATATACCTTGCCATTCAAATTCGACAGAACACAGCTGCTGTACGAAGTTCGACGCATCAACAGCAAGTTGACACAACCTTCGCAATACATACGAACGTGTCGAATGATCCGGATTTGGCCAAGTTAATTACGAAGGCGAATTCCAATTTCTCATCGCTCGATGATTCGCAACAATTGCAACTCCTATATTTCTATACCAACTATTTCAATATGTGGCATTTCCAGTATACGAATATGCGAAAGGGGCTTTCGACGAAGACGCGTGGAGAGTATGGGACGAGGGTTGGATTAAGCTACTACAGAGTCAAATGGGCATGTGCGAAGCTTGGTCGTTAATGGGTGAAATTTACGGAGGGGAGTTTGAAGCCCATATAGATGGGCTAATAAGTTCGCTTGGCTTGCAATCTAATAGCACCGAAGCTTTCAGAAAGTTAGTACGAGAAAATGGCACCTAACCGGATGATGAGCGTCACAGATTGTTCGAAAGTTAGGTAGCTAGGGGATATACTGGCTCCCGGTGTGTTGCGAAAGCCGGAGTCGGAAATGAGCCTGGAAATCGAATCGCGTGCCGAGGAAGTCGACGGGGGTTGGCGGGACCAGGACGGGTTTACCGGCCCGACCCAGCCGGGCCACGGACCGCGGTCGGACCCGAGCGGTGAATTTCCGACCGGACCGGAAACGGGCAGCGCGATGCCCGATGTCCGTTGCCTCGACTCGTCCGGCGTGCCGTTCGATCTGCATGATGCACGCGCGGGCAGGCCGGCGATTTTCATCTTCTTTCGATCCGCCGTCTGGTGACCGCCTTGCCGCACGCAGCTCGTGGAGCTGCAGGACAAGATGGAAGCGTTCGAGGCGGCCGGGGTCGGCGTATTTGCCCTTAGCTACGACGAACCGGAGGCGCTGGCCGATTTCGGGAGTGCGTACGGCATTACGTACACGCTGCTTTCGGATCCCGCATCGGAAGTCATTCGCAGTTTCGGCATACTGAACACCTTGATCGACGAGAATGATCATCCGTGGTTCGGGATACCGTTCCCGGGCGCGTACGTCGTCGACGCCGAAGGACTGATCACCCACAAGTTCTTCGAGAACAATCTCGCAATAAGGATCGGGCCCGAACCCCTGCTGCGTGCGGCGAGAGGCGAAGCTGCCGATTCTCCGGTCGCAGATCACTCACCACCCGCTGAAACGAAGTGGCGCATCTTCGTGGACGGCGAACGGCTCGCGATCGGCGTGCTTCGAGACCTCGTCGTACGGATTGACGTCCCGGCCGGCCGCCACCTGTACGCGGATCCGGCACCGGAAGGCAATGTCCCGGTAACACTGAACCTAGATGAAGCGCCCGGTCTCGTGGTCCGGGACGTGGTGAAGCCGGCGAGTGCAGCGCTCACGCTCGGCGGCACCGGAGAAGTCATTCAGGTCTACGAAGGCTCTGTTGAGCTGCGCTTGCCCGTCACGGTGAACGGGGACCTGATAGCGGTTACGAAGGAGCCGGGTGAAATCACCCTGTCCGGAGAGCTGCGTTGGCAGACCTGTGACGATCAGATGTGCGACCTGCCGAGACGGGAGAAATTCGGGATTGCGGTTGCGATCGCCGGTTCCGTTCCGTCCGAGCTGAACGCTTCGGCCGACGGCGTCGTCGTTCGCGGCATGAACGCACCGGAACATTTCGATCGCATGGCGCGCCGTAGAACTCAATCGGGCACGGGCGACGGGGGCTGACGACGAAGCGCGAGCCGTAGCGGCCTCGATCGACCCGTCCGGTCTGGTGGCGGATTGTCCCCTGTCAGTAGATTAGCTGTAACTTGCCAGTAAACAGACGTCTGCTTTTGGCCGTTCGCGCTCGTTGCTGTCCCGGTAGCATCCGCCTGCTTACCGGCGGTAAACGGTCATTTCGTTCTGGATTGCAGCAGGCCGAAGGCGACCCTCGGCGAAACTTTGCTATCGGAATGACCCGAAATACGCAATCGTTGCGGATAAAAAAGGGGTTGGCGACAGATGATTCTCAGCGGTCACCGCCCCCTTTTCTGTTCGTGCTAAGGCGTAGACCTCAGGGGGCAAGGACTGACTGCATACTCGCAGTGCCCCAAGCCTTGACGGTGCGGCTCATAGACGAACCCAGATGCTCCGCACTTTCGTTCACGGCGTCGAGCAGTGCCTGCCAGTCGGAGTCGCCTGTCAGGCTCAATTGCGCAGTCTCCATTTCCGCCTCGCTCGCGTAGCCAACAGTGACCAAGTGGCTCATCGGGGTCATCCCGGCGGCGATAACCTGCGAAAGATGGACCTGACTCGGCTGCTTCTTTCCCGTCGCAGAAGCGCGGAACTTTTCGATCGCAGCCGCGAAGGCCTTGGAATCCTTCACGTCGAAAGCATGTCCCAACCAGACCTTGTCGCTGTTACTGATCTCGCCCCAGCTTTTCAATACCCGGTAACGTGCGGAGACCGTGCCTTGACCGAGTTCCGCAAGCGTGGCGAGAAACTGTTTATACGCCGGCGATGCCCGCAACTGCGCGACCCACGCCTCACCGCTTGTCGCCGATGTGTATATTGGAACAAACGTGTGGGTACTCGGATTGTTACCGTTCGCGACCGACATCTGGAGGAGAAGCCGTCCGGGAAACTGTTTGGCGACTTCGGAAGCCATTAGCTTATCGGTAGCGGCCACCAATTCTCCGGTCTTACCTGCCGGTACAGCGACGGACAAGCCAGACCAGGTTCCTCCTGCACTCGCAAGGGTTGCGACCATCATTAGTCCGACCACAGAGAGCGCCGTTCTAATCGGGCGAAAATACTTCAAGGATCTTCGTTTCATCGTATGTCTCCCTTAGATAATTCTTATTGACGGCTCCACTATACCCCCGCGACCGTTCGTTGAAAGCGAAAGTTCGGAGGAATACAGGTCGAAAAAGGTATTGCACGGTTACCCACGTAACCTTGAGTTACACGAGAGATTTATCAGCATTTGTAGCTGCTCGAATGTCTCATCCTGGCCGCTTTCCGCCCAATTGAGATTTTATGCGACCGTCTGCTTACCAGTCGTCAACCGTCGATTAGTTCCGCTGTGAGATACTCGGAACAGTGCCCAAAGCCGATCTTGGGCCGTACGTTCTTGCGCTCTCGGCGGCGGCGGCGACCGACCGGAGCGGCAGCGCTGTACCTCAGAAATTTTGAGGCCCATTTCTAGATCCTTCTAACGTTTTGCTAAGCTGCGCGAAATAGGTGCGTGTTATGACGTGAGAATAACCGCCAACTCAAAACATGCGACTGTTGACGGCGCGCATTGAGTATTCGGTTAGGTGTCATTTCGAGTTTGCCTAGTGTCGTAGAGAGGACATAAGTCGAGCCAAGTTTCCTGATCTGGGTGTTCGTCCATATAGCCTTGCATCGCATCCCGAACTGTTGGCGTTAGCGTTCTTCGTATATGTTGCCACGCAATTCTCCCTCCGGGCGTTTGCATGACCGAGGTCTGCGTTTGGAGCCAAGCGAGATAATCGACTTCAGGGATCTGTCGTCGTTTGAATAAATCTAAAACATTCTGCATTTGAAATGCCTGTTCGTACATAAACGAGTAAAACCTTCTCTTATCCGTATCGTTGAGGCTCTCGAAGTCCGACATACCACTCGCAAACAAGTCGGTCACGTCCGGCTCTAGATACTGCGGCATGAGGGTTCTTTCGCGACACCCTTCGATAACTGATTGAAGGCTCGAGGCCTCGACGGAGTTGGTATTCGATCGTACCTGCGCCGCTAGATAGATCAGTGAAGCCACGACAGCAACAGCACCTCCGACTTCGCCAATCGCCCCGATTGCATCCCAGTTCATCTTATATCCCCGTCAGAAAATCCAGTGGGCAGCATATCCGAGGGGAGCTGGACCGCGAAGGTCGCTTATTGGCCGATCGCGTCGATATTGATGCAACTGGCGACGGTCCGCTTTGGGCGGTGACCCGCCGAGTTCATGGTGCGATGCAATCGGCGAAAGACGACCCTAAACGTAAGTTCTGTCTAAGTTCCGAACTAGTCTAGTTCTTGCTCCCAATGCGAGACGATTGCTGTGATGATGGGCGTCATACCTTGTATTCCCAGTCGCAGAGGATTATGTCATGGCGGATGGCCTTGCTAAGCGAGTCATTGAAACTGTTGGATTTGTCGGCGTCGTCGGTTCACTAATCTTTGTCGGCCTGGAAGTGAGGCAGAACTCGGTCGCTATCCAGGCCGCCACAAACGCCAGCGTCGCGGAGGCATTTCACGAACAAAACATGATGCTTGCATCATCTCCAGAGCTCGCCGCCGCATTAGCTAGAAATGTCGAGAGCCCCGAAAGCGGGTCCATCGAAGACGTGATTCAGATTCTTGGTGCCTGGAGAGGTGCATTTCACATATGGTCCAACGCGCATAGACAGCACCTTGACGGTACATTGCATCCCGCGATTTTCGCATCGGTGGTTCAAGAGATATCCACATACGCGACAAAATCGTCGGATGACTCGGCAGACAATCCAGTTACGTGGAGAAAAAGACAGATGCGATGGGCATGGGAGAACGAGCGTTTTATTTACAATCCGGATTTCCAAGCGTTTGTCGACGAAACGATCGGTTTCGACAATTAAAACGTTGCATCGTTGGCGCGAGTATTCGGGGCACGACGCTAAATTCGGCCCTATGGTTCCGCTTTTGGCCGGTTTCTGCCGAAAACCAGCAAAATGTTTTGGTCCGTTACCGAGCATTGAACAGTCGCCGGTTTGATACGGCAAAAATCCAGTTGAACCGGAATCAGACAACTGAAAAGTGATGAAGTACGCTACCTCGTGGTTACAAGCTGGAGCGTGCTATGGAATCCGAGCGAATAAACCGATGGCTAACCCTTGGCGCCAACTTCGGCGTGCTTGTAGGCATACTCCTGCTGGTTTACGAGCTGAACCAGAGTCGGGAGTTAGTGCGTTCCGAAATTCGCAACGAGCTATCGAATGGTGTCGTTGAGCTCTTAAGCCAGACTGCCGAAAACGGCGATCTCGCGAGCATAATTTTTCGCGGAAATAGCAGCGACGAGCTTTCGCCTGAAGAGGGTTTCCGATATAGCTCATTCATGCGGGCATTCTTCAGATATGCAGCCAACGTCCATTACCAATACCGAAACGGTATGTATGAAGAAACCGAGTACGTTCGCCAAAGAAGCGCTTGGGGGAATCTTTTCATACTTAATGCCGTAGCAAAGGAGTGGTGCGAATATCGTGCGACATTTCCCGACGAGTTGATAGCGGAATTGGATAGCTTGCTTACGCAAGAATGCTAGGCGCGAGGCGATCTTCGAGAGTGGATAAACCCGTACCGCGAATTTGCGGTGCGAAAGATGTCGAGTGTGTATGAGACGCTCGATCAATCTGTGTTTTCTGGTTTCGCGGGCTGCCGTATGTTGACGCCGAGGTACCGTTCTTTTTGTTCGAGCTCTTCGTCAACGCTCTCGAGCAAAGCCGCGCGCACATCCTCGGTTATTACCGAATGTTCCAAAATCCAAGCGCCTCCAGGAGATTTTGCTATATAGGCCGTCCCGGAGGAATGGGCGCACCACTCCTTATCGCGTAGGGTTCCATCATGGTGGTGATTAACCGCCGTCATGAAGTGATTGATGTAGGATTGCCCCACCATTTGGAAGCGGTAGAGCTGGACCTCATCAAGACTATCCGGATCAGCAAAGCCCTTTAGCATGATCTGAGCGAGCTCCGGGTCCCCGGTGATCTGTGCGTTCAAATTGTTCCAGCCAGTAGACAATGCATCGATTGAAGCTGCTTGGACGGCTTTGCGATTTTGTCGAACCTCGGCGGCCAAGTAGATGAGCGTAACCAAAACGGCTATCGCGCCGGCTATTTCAGCAATTGCGGTTGCGACTTCCCAATCCACGATTTGGTTCTCATAAATTCAATTCGCCGATAGCATAACAACCATTGGTGTCATTGCGATCGGCCGTTCTTGGCCGCTCGCGCTCATTTTCCTCGAGTAGCCGAACGTCGGTTACTAAGAGGATAAGCAGACGCTCATGCTGCCCTGAAATAGGTGACGCGCTCGTCCAACAACAGGAGAAGATTGCCGCCCGCTTTCCAGCCTTATTCGTTAGGGATCATTTTGTTGTGGCATTCCCGTCGGCGTTTGACCGCTCACGTATTGAGACGCTCGTTCGCCTTCAAATTGAGTTTTGCAGGACTCTGTGTAGATACGGAACGGTTCGGTGCATATAGATTTATTAAGTTCATAGAATTCCCGTATTCCGACGTTAGTGCATATGGATTGTGTCCAGCCCTGATCCCAGGCTTCCCAGAATTCGTCATCGACCATACCCTTCCGGTGTTGGTAATGAACCATCTGATATAGATAGATCCACCTAATCGCCATTTGCTCCCATTGAGGTTGGTCCTCTTCGGGTATGTTCGCCACACCACCGGCAGCTTGCTTCCATATGCGAGCTATTGTTGGATTTGAAGATGCGTCAGAAAAAATACCATCCTCTGTATCATGGAGTGCCTGGTACGCGGAAGACCGCAAAGTATGGGTGTTACTGCGTAGTTGGAACGCTACAAAAAGAAGCGAAACGATGACACCAATAGCGGCAACCACTTCCGCCAATACGCCAATACGCCAATTATTTCCCAGTTCATCTTTCAAATCCCGTAAGCAGAATCAGTACGCAGCATATCTGAGGGTGTTGGCCGCGTGAACGTCTGAAGTTGGCCGGTAGCCGAAGTCGCGGTATCAATCGCCAACGTCGGCTTTGCGATCGGTAACAGTCCTACCCATTCCGGACCGCAACAGGCGAAAGAGTGCCCGAAGCGGATGGTCGCATGTTGGACAGGTTTACCTACCGCGCCCATAGCCATCGACGACAATGAAGGCGCTTGTTAGCGCTAACCTGCATGACAGCTTCGCATGAATGTGAACCTGTTGCCGTTGCTCCCTGGCAGAGAATTCGATAAGCACATCCTCTTTACCCGAAGAACGACGGTACCGGGACGCCCGTCAATCTCTGCGGCGCGTACGCTATACTTCAGCCCGAATAAAAAACAGGCGGTGCTGGAAGCGCATGTACACAGATCTAGCCACCCTCGCTATTTTTGCGTTCGCGTTCAGTGCCATCGCCGGCCGGGTAGAACGCAGTTGGATCACCGGCCCGATCGTTTTCATTTGTTTTGGCCTTCTCGCGGGACCCGTGGGGCTGGGCTTTATGGACCTCGATATCAAAACCGTAGAGTTGCGGGTCATTGCCGATCTGACCCTTTCGTTGGTGCTCTTTATCGACGCCGCCAACGCCGACCTGAAAACGCTACGGACCCACGCCAAGCTGCCCAGACGCATGCTACTGATTGGCCTGCCGCTGTGTATCGGCCTTGGCGTGTATGTCGGCACGTTGGTGCTTCCTGGCGTGTCCCTGTTCGAGCTATGTCTGTTGGCAACGATGCTGGCGGCCACGGATGCCGCGCTGGGCAAAGGTGTGGTCACCAATAAGGCGGTGCCCGCAAGAGTCCGGGAAGGTCTGAATGCGGAGAGCGGGCTTAACGACGGTCTGTGTGTGCCGGTGTTGTTTGTCTTTCTTGCCCTGGCCACTGGTTCCACCCAGGCGCATGAGAGCACCGAGCTTGCCCTGGAGCTGGTGATGGAGGAAATCGGAATTGGTGTAGCGGTAGCCGTCGTACTCGTGGCTACGGGCATTCAGGTGCTCCGATTTTGTGAGCGTCGCGGTTGGTTTACGCAGGTCTGGTTGCAGATCCCGGTAGTCACCCTTGCCCTGGCGTGCTTCGCTACGGCCCAGAGCCTGCACGGCAGTGGCTATATCGCCGCCTTCGTCGGCGGCCTTGTGTTCGGCTTCTTTTCCAGGGAACAAACCCACAAGCTGGTGCTGGCCGGAGAGGGTATCGCCGAGTTGATGGCGATGCTCACTTGGGTGGTCTTCGGCGCTGCCGTGCTGGGTCAGTATTGGGCTAATATGACTTGGGATGTCGTTCTTTATTCGCTGCTCAGCCTCACCGTTATCAGGATGGTACCGGTGATCATCGCCTTGACCGGCACAGGAGAGACCTTCGAAACAAAACTGTTTCTGGCCTGGTTTGGTCCTCGGGGCTTGGCCAGTATCGTTTTCCTGATCATTGTCGGAGGCGCGAATCTGCCGTCGGAGTCGGTGCTGATTCACACGGTGGTCTGCACGATTACGTTCTGTGTTATCGCCCACGGACTGACCGCCAACACCTGGGCGAACCGCCTAGCACGGCGGCTCAACTCAGAAGCAGCCTACACAGGCTAACTCGCGCGATCGATGCCGCACAAGGTGAACACGGACGTTTCCCTGGTTTGGTTCGTTGACACTTACTCAGACTCTGAGTTCGTTGCATCCTTGTCTCGCTAGTGTTCTGGCGAATTTAAATCGCGCCATAAACCTAGAGAAACGACCGCCGGCGCACCGAGAATCTCGCCAAGTGCATCAATTGCGTCCCAGTTCATCTTTCAACCCTCGGCAGTAAACCCAATGGGCAGCTTATCGCACGGTGTCCGGGGCGTGAACGTCTGAAATTGGCCGTTCGCGCCGATCTTGAGGTCGCTGCCGAAGGTCTGCGTTGGATCGGGTAAGCGGACGGTCATGCGGCGCTGCAATGGACGGGGGAGTGCGCGACTCGGTCGCCGCAAAATTACGATTGTTCGTCAGCGGGATCGGGGCAATGCCAAGGCAGTACGTCTATGAACCTCGGCGGCAGACTTCGCGCGTCATCTAAACTGCTGTCTAGGTAAGCCCTCGCCTCAGAAGCCGTGAAAGGCTTAATTTTTTCGTACCAATATCGGGTTCCCGGCGCCTGGATAATCGCCAGGCAAATTTCGCCGTAAGTTTTAACGTTATCCTTGGTTTCAAGGCCTTCATTGTGCATCCGAATAGCCTGATCCAGATGGATGATCATTGGTGCGATCATGAGGTCAAAAGTTAGTTGATCTTTTCGCGACATCAATTGAAATTCCACGCATCCACGCTGAAATATTTCGGGATGTTCACGAAATCTATCGATCGCCGTCTGAAATGCGGAGTTGACATCGCGTTGAGCC
>Ga0315336_1001665_pt1 | contig 40355 bp, 31 predicted proteins | sample ASW5metaG_FD_204512 | JGI IMG/M metagenome (GOLD analysis project Ga0315336, IMG submission 204512) | Ammonia-oxidizing marine archaeal communities from Monterey Bay, California, United States - ASW #5 | ecosystem: Environmental > Aquatic > Marine > Intertidal zone | place: USA: California... | reverse complement strand
CGTGAGCCAATGTTCTACCGTGGCCAGCAGTTGTTCTTCCTGGACAGGTTTGGGCAGGAAATCATCCATCCCGGTATCCATGCATTTTCTTCGGTCGCTTTCCATCGCGTTCGCTGTCAACGCAACGATGGGTACGACACGGTTGTGAACACGGGAGGATTCCTTTCGGAGGAGTCGGGTCGCTTCGTAACCGTCCATCACTGGCATCTGGCAGTCCATAAAGATTAAATCGTAGTCCTCGCGTTCGCATTTGGCGAGAGCATCGCGACCATTCATGGCGGCATCCACCGTGACGCCCAGCTTTTCAATAATCATCATGGCCACTTGCTGATTGATCGGGTTGTCCTCCACAAGCAGGACACGAGCATCTTGGAGGATGCGCGCCTTGAGCGATTCCGTATCCACTTTCATTGGCGTTAAGTTAAATCCATTCTCTTCAATCGGTGCAAGACGCTCCTTCGTGGAATCCTTGCCTAGTACTTCCAAAAGCCGCCTTCCCAAATCCGTGTAACGAACAGGCTTCGCGATGCAACAATCAAACCCGATTTTTTCGAAGAAAGCCGGGTCCCCGGGTTCACCGACCGCTGTCATGATAATGAGTTTCGTTTTGTCCCAGGATTCTCGCCGGCGAATTTTTTGCCCTAAATCAAGGCCGTCCGTATCGGGCATTTTCATGTCGATGAGGACTACATCGAACGGGGCCTCTTTTCGTTCGGCTTCCTCCAGGGTGGCGAGTGCGCACACACCGTCTTCACAATCCGACGTGTCCATGCCCAACATTTTCAAATGAAGACAGATCGTGTTTCGAATCGCTTCGTTGTCGTCAATGACAAGGACACGCGTCCCCGCCAGTTCCGGGCCCGTTTCCCTGCATGCGATGCGTGAAGGAGCCAATGCGAGCCGGCATTTAACTTTAAACGTGGAGCCTTCGCCCTCGACACTGTTTACTTCAATGTGGCCATCCATCAGTTCCACCAGTTGCTTGGCTATGGCGAGCCCGAGTCCGGTTCCTCCGAACTTTCGAGCCATAGAAGTATCGGCCTGGGTAAACAGGTCGAACAGGTTTTCCAAGGCATCTTCGGGAATCCCAATGCCCGAATCGGTGACCGAAAATTCCAACGTTACATCATGGTTTTCCGATTCAATAATGCCGACACGAAGTTCAACCTGACCTTCATCCGTGAACTTGACCGCATTGCCCAAAAGATTCAGCAGCACTTGCCGCAAACGGGCCGGATCTCCGAGTAGTTGGTTGGGGATATAAGGTTCGGCATAACAGATGACTTCCAGGCCCTTGATACCGGCTTGGTACGAAATCATGTCACCCACATCATCCAGGAGGGCACGTAGATCGAAACGTACAAATTCGAGTTCTAGTTTTCCCGCTTCGATCTTGGAAAAATCGAGAATGTCGTTGAGCAGACTCAGGAGATTGTTTGCACTGGCCTTGGCTTTGGAGGCAAGGTCCTGCTGTTGAGGCGTCAAGTCTGTCCCTAGAAGTAGGCCCGTCATTCCGAGAACCCCGTTCATCGGCGTCCGAATTTCGTGACTCATATTCGCCAGGAATTCCGACTTCGCGGAATCCGCCGCTTTGGTTAGCTCCACAGCATCCCGCAGTTCTTCGGTTCGAACTTCAATTTGAGTTTCAAGATCATTGATCAGAGACGTAAGCGTGCGCGTAAGAGAGCGAATCTCCCGAGGCCCGGCTTCCTTCACTTCCATAGGCTGTGAACTGACCATGGATTTCGATGCTGCGTTGGATAGCTTTTCGACAGGATTGACCAATCGGCGAACGGTGAGTCGCCACGTGAGCAAGATGACAACCAAGTAGCCGATAGCGGCACTGATCCAGATAAATCTTACCTTATTTAGTTTCGCATTCAGGCCAGCTTCAGTGCGCGCTTCCAATTCGGCAACCGATATCTCCAACTCAGGATGATTCTCCAAGATTTCAACCGTAGCGGCGTCGTGCGCATCCAGCAGGGCGTACAGCTGTTTCTCACGGTCCGGTCCGGAAAGCGTCTCCGCCAATTTCAGCCGTTCGACGCCTTCAATCATATGATTTTGAATCGTCAACAACGTGAGGTTCGAATCGATGTTGGACAGTTTCAAACTCAGGTCCGCAGCCGTATTCGACACATGCTCGTGCGTCTCGATGGCCGCTTCAGCAAGATAGGTTTCTCCACTTCCTAATACGAGGTCTGTAATGAGAAACGCGTGCCGAATATTTTCGACCATGCGCCGGTGAAGCTCCTGCGCGACGAGGGCATCAGCGTGGCGTTCAGAGGCCTGATTGACCTCCTCGTTCACGTTCAGAAAAATACGTCCGATCAACACTCCGCCTGTACAAAGGACGATGAAGCAAATCGTTATGTAATGTGAGATTTTCATGACGTAGGCCTATCGAAAATTTACCCTCTACCGGCATCCGTGCTCGTAACCACAATCGCTTCACATGCAATCAATTGAGTAAAAGTACTGCAGTCTTCTGCTTTGGTTTCGGGGCTTAAGCCAATCGCCAGTTCAAATGCCGTTTGGATTTCTTTGCTTGCCCAGCCCGTGGCGGACTTCACATTGACCACCCTGTGGTCTGCGTCGATATTCCACACAATCTGACGGGTCGTACCTTCGTAAATCCACGGCATGATGACCGTGTAACCAATGACGGCGTTTTCCACATCTTGAACCCGGAAAACGACCACGCCCGATCGCTCGATCCCCAGGTCGGTTTTCGCCAGATCTTTCTCTGCTAGGATTTCGTGGGTCCTATCTGTGTAAACGTCGTTCACCGGTACGATGCCTACTGCGGCGGAAAATGTTGGCAACGCATTACTGAATGCAGAAAGGACTGGCAAATCGTCCCGCCAAACGTTTTCAGTAACGACCAGGGTTTTCATCGCGGACTGGATGGAGGACACGGCCAGTTTCTCGGCAGCGTCAGACCATGAAAGTCGGGGTACCGCCAATCGAGTATGGTCTTCGGACAACAACCCCCGCAATTCGTCCAATGTTTTGTTACTCACCAATTCTCGAAAATAGTCTGAATCCACCGCTTTCTTTTCCGGGCTACGACATCGCTGGAATTCAAAACCGACGATACGCATATTAAAATCGATGGCCCACGCGATTTCGATCAACCCCCACGACCCCTTCTCCGTACGAGCATGAACGACGCCCAAAGGACGCATCTCGTTCTGCGCGACATAAAGTGTATGGCGCCCAAGTTCATTGAAATGAAGGTCGAAGGGCAGTGATTCCGAAACCGTTTCCCGGGTTTCCATATCGACTGTGCGGACGATAGATCGATGCGCGTCGGATTCAGGATACAGCGTGCGGATTTGAGTGATGGGATCCCGAAGCCGGCAATAGGCCTGTGCTTCGGCCCACGCGGGAATCACCACGTAGACGGCGATCGTACTGAAAAACAAGAGGAGGGGTTGCAGCTTCATATGGGGTCCTTTCAAAAAGAATTAAAACCGAAATCGTGTTTGAACCGTTGCCGTGGTGCTTTCTTCTCCGCCGCGAAACGGCTCCAACACCTGAGAGATCTGTGCACTCAGGGCCCAACGATTGTTTACCTCAAGGCGAATGCCGTAATTGCTGGACAGGGCGTTGTCCCAACCCAAGCTATCGCCGTCGGTATCCATTCCCCGGTACATAATTTGTGCGTATAAAAGGAGAAGATCACCGGAAAGAGCATAATTCTGTTCCACCAACCCCGTCATCACATCGCGGTCAGGCCCTTTGTCGTATCCGTAGGAAAACTCTCCCATAGACGTCCAGCGACCGTAGTGATACAGCGCATCGATACCGGTTCGAAACCGTTTCTCTACTCCGGGATTGTTTTCCGCGTAGTACCATGACCAGCCGTATTCGAGATCGCGATCCGGCAATGTGCCGATTCGACCCGAAAAACTGTATTGGTCGTAGTTACTCCATTCCATTTGGTCGCCGAATGTAATTCCTGTTTCGTAATTGAACTTTCCAATTTGACCGTTCAGTCCAATTCCCCAACCAGTTTTTTGTCCCAGGTTGGGGCCGGATGTGTATTGACGAAGTGTTCCGTTCGTGGTGATGGTGTATTCCAGGCCGTAGGGGATTTCGAAATGACCTACGCGGATATTCAAACCTTCGCCTGGAAGGCCGGTGTAGTTAAAATTCATGATTCGGGCAGTCAATTCCCAGTCGTCGGGACCTTCAAAGAAAGAAGGACGTTTCGCCATATTGTTGAGTCGTACCAAATAAAGCTGAAAGTTGAGCGTTCCTATGTCGCCTTGCTCGTTGGAAAAAACTTTATGGGCGTCCACGCCGATGGCGTGAAATGCTGGGTTTGGACCGTCGCTGTCGGGAAAACTAACGCGGTTGGCGATGTCCACCGTAATACGAAGATTTCGCCGAAAGCGGTCCAAGAATCCGTCGTCTTCGTCGAGGCCTAGGTCGCTCAACGTAAGTAGGCGATTGATGTCGGGTTCTTGTTGAGCGTTCGCGGAAATGGGACTTATTAAAATAAGCAGGGCAAGGAAATAGGGTATACAAAACCCGGAAAGTGGGTAGTTCAACGTAACGTCTCCATGTTTCGGTTTTAGGTTGGAAAAAATCGGCAACGATTCGCCTAATTCCGCATGTGAGACATGGATTCAGTCCCAAATTCACCTATTTAACCGTACCATCAAAACTCGTTTTTTCCAAGAATATGCGGGTTTTACGGTTAATAACGGTCTAAAATGGAACGAATTCGCTGATTTATCCATGGATTACTACTAAGATTTCCTCTGTAAAGGCTACGGCAAAGAAAAAACGGGCCGCCGAAACCATCCGACGACCCGTATATATTATTTCGCGCACGACCGTGGAGAATCGCAGATTCTCCTTAAGTAGTAATGACCGTAGGTCAGTACTACTCGACTTGTTCGAGAATCACGAACCCGCCCGGGTTCCAGGCTTGCGCGAGAATGTAATATCTGTCATCTTTCTTCACCATCACCGCGTTATGAATATGCGTGAACAACGGCCGCTTCAAATCCGTTTTAATCTGAATCGTCGAAACCACCTCGTCATCCTTCAATATATAAATCGGCGCGCCGTAATCCTTACCCTTCGGACCATCCAAACAACCCACAATCGTATACCCATCCAAATAATCGATGTCACACGGCAACGATCCTTCCGGTAAATCTACCTTGTCCAAATACTCGCCCTTGTACGTAAACCGCTCCAACTCAAAATTCGGACGGTCGGCCACCGTAATTGATTTTCCATCTGGATAGTTCGTAATTCCATGTCCCGTACCAAATTGACCCGGCTTCCGACCCTTACCGCCAAACGCCTTCTTGGTCCACGTTACGGAGAAATCCTTCTTCTTATCCTTCACATCCGCAATTAACACATAATCCAACCCGCTATATCCCGTCGTGACATAATACTTCCCGTTCGCGTATTCCACATCCGTAGGAATAAACCCATCCGGTTTATCAAACCACTTGAACACGCGCGGATCCTCAAACGGAAACCCTTTCGCCGGAGCATTCAGCGTATTCACCATCGATCCGTCCAAAAGCGTCGTAAAGACTCGCGACCCGTTTACGCCCGGAAAGGTCAAATACCCTTTATCGCCTTTACCTTCCCAAAATGTCGCATTGTGCAACGTAAGGGTCTTCATCCGCATGTCCGTGTTCAACACCTCAACCTTATTCAAATCAGAGTTCACCTTAAGGATACCTACCTTCGGTAAAGCCCAATACGCTTCACCGCGGCCGGGACGCCGATCAACTGCAAACCCGCCGTGCGCTTGCGTAATTCCAGCGTCGGCCGCATCCGGTAAATCACTAGTCTGATAAATCAGCCTGAACGTCAAGTCCCCCTGACCCGTCGTCAACTCCGCATCAGCCCGCGTATCACCATCGCCTTGCGCCACATAAAATTGCGTTTGGGCTTTGTGTTCGTGGTGATGATGCTCACCATCTTTGGTTGAGTGGGCAATTGCCGTACTTGCTGCCGCATACACTCCGAGAGCCGTAACTGCCCCCAGTACTTTCGATGAAATCATTGACGTGTTCCTCTTTGTTGATAAGTTTTCCGTAGGGTATCACAAGACCGAATCAGGAAATAAGTTTTCTCAGCTTCTTCAAATGGCCGGGTATAGCCTCGTAAGGATCTTCCTTACCTTCATATTCCAGCACCACATACCCGCGATAATCCGCATCCTTCAAAATCGATACGACACGTCCGAAATCGGCGGGTTCCTCGACACCGTTTTTGTGGATATTCACCTTAATCTGAGCATTCACCGTATAAGGCGCAATCTTTTCCAAATCGCGATAGGGATCATCCGTCCGGAAATTGCCCGAATCAAAATTGATTCCAAACCACGGCGAAGGCGTTACACGTTCCACGATACGAAGCAACTGCTCTGGCGTCGCCGTGATCCCACCATGATTCTCCAACGCCACAAACACCCCATGGTATGGCGCATATTTCAGACATTCATTTAACCCGTGGACACACCGATCCAGTGCGGCTTCCTCGGAATCTCCTTTAGGTACATTCCCCGCAAAGAATCGAATCGCCGGAGCACCCATAATGCCCGCATACTCGATCCACCGCCGTGCATCCCGCACCTGAGCATCCCATTGCGCACCATAAGGAACACAAAAGTCATTTCCGATAGCCGTTCCCGATATATCCAACCCTAAGCGAAACGCCCGATGTTTCACTTCCTGTAAATAAGGCTCCGTAACCTGCGCCGGGAAATAATAAGCGGTGGGCTCACACCCGTCCAAATCCATCTTCGCACAAAAATCGATAAAGTCTTCCAGCGACATTTTCGCCGTCGCCGCTTCAGCCGGAGTGGGGCGTCGGCTCAAAAAACGATTAAACGAATATCCAGCCAGACTTAGTTTCATATACGACGATCCGTTCCGCTCAGGTTTCGTAGCGCCATGCACCTCTCCGCCTAACGCGATACTCGTCCCTGCTAAAGCAGCGGTCGTCAAAAAGTCTCTTCGATTCATCGTCATTCCATACACTCCCTACGTCAGCCCCAAAAGCCGCGTCGCATTCTCCCAAAACACCTTCCGCTGAACCTTCTTAGGCAAGTCCAACGATTCATACAAATCAAACTGTGGAATATCTTGACCCGGTTTCAACACATCCGTCCCAAACAAAAGCCGGTCCGCATTCCGAATCACAAACTCTCGCCCGAATTCACGGTCTCGCGATATAGCATTCGCGCCGCTCCCCGCAGATAAGTCACCATAAATGTTCGGATACGTTTTGAAAAGGTAATCCAACGCGCCGCCGGGTCGTACTTTTCCCTTCGGATACTGCTGAAGTTCCGCCTTCGTCAACCCACCCGATATCGAAGCCCACCAACCCTGAGCGTGACCAATGAAAGTCCCGTTGGGCACCGTCTCCAATACCTCGGCCAATCCCGGCAGCCCCGGTTCATCCGTATTCCGAACCGTATCCAAATGAAACAGAATAGGAAGGCCCACCTCCGCACAAGCATTGAACAACTCGATACTCCGGGGATCATTCATCGCCGTACCCGGTTTATACTCGCCAAACCCCTTGCACCCGGAATCCTTAAACATTTGGAGCTGAGCCACCTTCCTCTCATACGAACTCAAATTCGTCGTCCGAGGATCAATCCCACAAAAAGGAATCAGCCTGTCCCGATGCTTCTCCGTCGACCGCAACACAAACTCAGTCGATAGGGGATGGTCCCAAGACTCCGGCATCACCAACGGCAACACCACCGCCCGCGCCACATCATGTCGGTCCATCCAATCCACCAGCATCGGCGCCGTAAACTCTCGATTCGCACCCCATCGCTGGGTAACGTGTGTATGAATATCAACGTACGTCCCCTCCGCAAAAGGTTTCGTCCGTTGCGCATCGGCCTTCGCGCCAAGCGTCATCGCGCCAGTAGCAATCGTTGTCTGCCTAATAAAAGCCCGTCTAGAAATTTTCCACATAGTCATCCGCCTATCTTATTCCAAAGCCCCAAAGAATGCCAATCTAATCCTGGGAGAACGCACCAAAACCTGTCATTGCGAGGAGACCGGAAGGTCGACGTGGCAATCTTCTAACATCGAAAGCCAGCACCTTACACGAGGGTCTTCGCACTCGCGCCCACTCCAACTCATCCAAAAATGCCAACAAATCAGCAAAATCCTGATGACTAAAAACCAAAGGATGTCATTGTGAGGAGACCGTAAGGCCGACGTCGCAATCTTCTAACACCAGTTTCTTCGGTAAGCTTGAGGTCGCCCATGTCGTGGCAGGGGCCTCGTTGCGCCAGGGTCTCCTGACCCAGGCGCTGAGCCGGACCCGGAACGGGTCTCCAGAATCACAAAGGGAACTCTCCACCAATGATTCGAGCCCACATGTGACACCGACCTGAAACACAAGCCCTATTCCAACCCATTCAAAAACGCCAACAAATCAGCAAAATCCTGCTTGCTCAAAACCTCTTCCCATTCCTCCGGCATCAACGAAATAGATTCGCTATATATCGACTTGATCTTATGACGCAGCAACGTGTCACTCTGTCCGTTCGACCTCAGCAGCGTCACCGTGTTCGCCGTCTCACTCGAAATTATTCCCGACACATAATCCGATTCTTCCGTCTCAACCGTATATAACGTGTACTGTGGATTCACTTCCATGTTCGGCGCCAATATGTTCGAAAGAATCTTTTCGGACCCGCTCTGAATCACAGTCGTTAAATCCGGACCCACCGCGTGCCCGTCCCGCCCGATCTTATGACACGCACTACAGTTTTCCCGATACAAAACTTTCCCATTAATCGACGAACCTTCCATCGACAAAACATCTCGATAGTCCTCGATGAGCCTCTCCGCGTTCCGAGTTTCATTGGAATCCAAAAGCGTCGCCGCCTTCGTCCGTATCCCATCATCCTTATGCTTCAACAACGCAATCTTCCTAAGTGAATCCAAATGGTTAATGGGGATCGTTTCGTCCACGAGCTTGTCTACCAACATGGACAGCCAGGGAATCTTGGAAAACAACGCTTCGACCGCCGCGTCGCGTGTCCGTGGGGTATAGGTCGGCCAATGGGCCAGAATCAGATCCGCAGCCTCGACATCATCATAGTTACGTAAACCAAGAATCAGATGTTCTTTCACAACCACCGAATCCTGCCCCGATAAAAGTTCTTCGTAAAAGGATTGTTGGTCCGAGAATTCCGATAACAGCAACGTGTCGATGGCCAAGATTCTTTCATTCGATTTCAGCGATTTGTCTGCCACATCTTTTCGGGCCTTTTGTGTCAATCGTACGATGATCGTATCGGCATGGCGCGACTGAATTCGGAGGCGCGCGATTTCACGTACACGGCCCGCCGTCATCATGCCATCAATCAGCGGAGAAAGGAATCGTTCAGTGTTTTCATCAAGGTCGTCGACAAGCGTACGGATTTCAATCAAAGGCGAATTCGCACCGGCCAATCGAAAACCGGAATTGAAAAACGCGTCGGTGGCAACCCATCCTTTATCGCACAAGACACTCAAATAGGTCGCCATATCCGTGTCCAGCGAACTCAAGAGTGCCCAATCCAACCAGTTTGAATGGGATGAGTGGGTTGTTAGGTGAACCAAACCATCCAAATAACGCTGATATCTTGAGAATTCTCCTAACGTGAAAGCGGACGCATATTGAATCGAATGGATGGATTCCTCCATCGCTCGGCTCAACACAGCCTTAAATACCTCGTAGTCATCCGGGAAATCCTCAGCGAGTTTGACTCCATGGAGCCGCAGTAAATAGTTTTTATTGGACAGCGCGTTGAGGACTTGCTCCTTGGAAATCCCCATGCTCTTCAACGCGTATAAGGCGTGTAATTCGCCAAGTGGAGTCACCAAAGGGTCCAAGAATAACTGTTCCGCGTGAAACACTGTTGATTCATCTTGCCTTTCGTACAATAAACGCGCCGCTGTTTCACGATGCCAGGCATTTTTACTATTCAATAATTCCGCCAAGCCATCTGTTCCAAGGCTGTTGATATCGCGTTTGGTCGATTCGTTTCCCTTCCGATGCACCACCCGATAAATTCGACCCCGATCATTCCCACTCGTTAGGTCCAAATGCTTCTTGATGAGGGGAGGGAGGCTATCCGGATGCTCAATCACCTCCCGATACATGTCGGCAATATACAGATTTCCATCCGGCCCATTGGCAAACTGCGCTGGACGAAACCAGATGTCCGTCGACCGAATAAACTCCGTATTTTCACGCGCCCGATCTGCGATCTTCGTCAAACCTTCGCCCCGAACCACCTTCCGGTGCACCAGATTACTGCCCACATCCCCAATAAATGCCTGATTCACATACTCCGCCGGCCAAGCGTCACCCTTATACATGGTGACTCCTGTTGCACCGGTAAAATACCCCGCCGGAGTTCCGCCGCCTTCAATCGGCCCCCGTACCAGCCCTTTTACCCGCAGTCGCGTCCTCACGATGCGCCAAGGTTCCACTTCACTGATTCGATACACATCCGCCGCAGGTCCGTCTGATGCAATGCTTTTTAAAGGACGTGGGGGACTTAGATAGGGATTCCGGGCCATATACCGGTCGTCGTAATGATAGAGTTGAATGTGGCTGCTGTTCTGAGTCGCATAACGATTGCCCAATGTATCAAACGCCATCCCATGCTGACCGCCGCCGCTCTCTGCCCGAATCTCACGCGTCCTCGGGTCAAACGAAAAATCTCTCCCCCTCAACTCCAGCGGCACCGCATCAGACTGATTTCCCGGTCTGACGGACGCCCCCGAAGAACTCGTCGCGCCGTAAATCCGGTTGTCCAACCCCCACCGAAAACTATTCATCAACCCCTGTACATTGCTCAGACCGAAACCAGTAAACACAACCTCCTCATGGTCCGCAATATTGTCACCATCCGTATCCTTGTAATACCGAATGTCCGGAGGATTCCCCACAAAGATTCCACCGTCCCAACAAATCACCGCCGTCGGCCAAGCCAATCCGCTTACATATTGGTGCCGCGTATCAAAAACACCGTCGTCGTCCGTATCCTCCAACAGCGCAATCCCGCCCAAATGCTCGCCGCGCTGCTCCGAATACCCCCGCATCTCCACCACAAACATCCGACCCGCCGCATCAAATGCCATCGCAATCGGATCAAACACCAAAGGCTCCGCCGCCACCAGCTCCAACTCAAAATCCGGATGCACCTCGAACGACCCCAGCGCGTCCTCCGGCTCCAACGGCGCAATCCGCGGCAACTGCTCCTGGTAATCTCTATCGAGACTGTCAGGGTCTAGTTCTTGCGCATCAATCGCATAAGCGATGAACAAAAAAGAAAGAAAAAGGCAAGATTTTTGCATTTAATATTGCACCCCTAAAAGTTTCCCCGTCGAACCCAAACATACCACGTTTGTCGAACCCAACCAAAAACTCTGCCGACACTGACTGTGTCATTGCGAGAAGACCGTTAGGTCGGGACGTGTGGAGATTCTGTGATTCTCCTTAGGTGTTTTCTCTGAAAACACCCGCAATCTTCTAACACCCAAGCCGCGGGTACCCATTAACTGTCACCAGCCGAATGAAAGGAAAATCCTTGACGTGACCAAAAACTTACGTTACTATATAGTCACATTAAAACAAGGAGCTGCACATGAACCAATCCATACCCTCAAACATGATCCTCAACATCAACCAGGAAATCTCGATTGAAGCCGCCCCAGACGACGTCTACCGCGGTCTCATCGACCACCTTACTAAACTACACGCCGGTCCGGAAAACGAGCCCATCCCCATGGTCCTCGAAGAATGGCCCGGTGGTCGGTGGTTTCGCGAGTTCGAAGGCGGGGCAGGGCACCTCTGGGGATTCGTCCAAGCGATAAAGCCGCCGTCCCTCATCGAAATCTATGGACCGCTATTCATGTCCTTCGCTGTCGCCAACAATGTTCAGATTCGTTTGGAACCCACGGCGAATGGCACTACAGTCTCACTAAAACACCAAGTCCTCGGTGCCGTCCCCGACGATTACCGCGAAGGAATCGGCCTCGGTTGGAGCGGCATGCTCGATCGAATCAAAACTGGTCTCGAAGATTAAGTCGGAGAAGTAGAATGGGGGACGACACCGACAAAATCTGGAAAGCCTTGGCCGACCCAACGCGCCGCGCCATCTTGGACGAATTGCGAAACGGTCCGCAGAAGACGACCGAACTCGTCAATCGATTTCCCGACTTGACGCGTTTCGGAGTGATGAAACACATGGACGTGTTGCGCGGCGCAAATTTGTTGACAACGAAAACAGAAGGCCGAAATAAAATCAATTCGTTAAACGTAATCCCCATCCGCGAAATCTACGAACGATGGGTCAGCAATTACCAGGACTTATGGGCGAGTCAACTGGTCAATCTGAAAAATACCTTGGAAAAAGAATCTAAAACCAAAGAAAGCGGGAGAAAGTCATGAAAACACTAACCCAGACGAATCCACGTCAACTTCGATTCGGAATTGCAGTCACAATACTAATCGCATTCATCAATGTCACATCATCGATGGCTGAATCGAAAACGCCAAAACCCTCAACGACACTACCAGTGAAAGTGGATGCCTGGAATCCAGAATCGGATATGGCAAAGATTATGCAGCAATGGGCGTATATAGAAGCCGTTCTTTCCGACAAAGACTATTTCGCCAATCAAAATAACGACATCTCGGCCTGGACCTGCGGACAACAAGCCGGACACCTCACCCTCACACTCATCAGCTTTGGAGACACCGTCACGGAATTGCTCGACGGGCCCGAACAGAACGTCGACGGTAAAGTCAGTGATTTCGGGATGAGCTTCCTCAAAACAGGCGTTATGCCAAGGGGAGTTGGCCAAGCCCCCGCAGAAGTCCGGCCCGGCGCGACTACTCGAACCGAACTTCTCGAGAAACTTCAAGATGCATCTAACGTCTGGAAGACATTGTCGACAAGGCTCGACGATATAAAAAAATCGAAAGCCCGAATCGAACATCCTGCCGGAATGATGTCTGCCTCGGATTGGTTGCGGCTCGCAGCCGTACACAATGCACATCATTTGAAAATTGTACGTGATGTGCTTCTAGCCAACGAAAAAGATGCAACGCATTTGGATCCGACGGGAAACACGCCTTAAACGATTGAGGCTGCCCCGGACATCTGGTAACCTGAATTTCGAACGGTCTGAAATTGGAATCAGGATGTCCCTCAGCTTACGCGCTATAACCATATTGATTTTCGCGATCTCTTTGAATACGTCGGTCGTATTCTCTGAGACAGTGGAGATCGAAGTCGTGTCCGGCCCCGGTCGCGATTCATCAGAAAACCTCCAGGCGGCTATCGAACAAGTCCGGTCGCTCGGCCCGAACGACGACGCCATCATCTCGTTAACAACCGGCCATTACCATCTCGAAAAACCGATCGTGTTGACTGATCTGTCTGCCCGCTCCGTCGCGATTCATTCCGCCGTTCGAGCCGGTGTCCACGTAGTTGGCGGAAGAGTCATCGAAAATGCCGTCCGCTTCATCGGCGGAAAAACCGTAAGCAACTTTGCACTCGTGACCGATACCGAGACCCTCGAGCGCCTCGATCCTTCTGCCCATGGCGAAGTATGGTCGGCGGACCTCAACGCCCTCGGCATCACCGAATTCGGAACCCCCAAATCCCGAGGCATCGAACTTTTCTATCAAGATACCCCCATGCAAATTGCCCGCTGGCCCAACGAAGGCTTTTCGCGCATCGCCCAAACCACCGGCGGCGACCCCATCGACGTCCGCGGCACCAAAGGCGATAAAATCGGAAAATGGAAGTACGACGGTGACCGACCCAAACGATGGGCATCAGAAACGCAAGGTTGGCTTTACGGTTATTGGTTCTGGGATTGGTCGTCCGAACACCAGAAAATCAAAACCGTCGATACAAAAACAGGCACCATCGAAGTTGAATCTCCCTACCACAATTACGGCTATCGAAACGGACAATACTATTACGCGCTGAACATCCTGGCTGAACTCGATCAGCCAGGCGAATGGTATCTCGACGCTGAAGCTGGCATGTTGTATTTCTGGCCGCCAGGCATCATCAATCGTAGCAATACGTACGTATCCGTTCTCCATGCCGGAATCGAATTGGACAACTCCAGCAACGTCTCGGTCAGAGGCGTCACGTTCGAAGGATTTCGCAACACCATCGTGCGTATGAACGGCGGCACCAACAATGAAATCGTCGGATGCACCTTCCGAAACTCCGGCGGCGACGCTATTAGCATCAGTGGAGGCAAGCGAAACGGCGTGTCCGAATGCGACATCTACGAAATCGGCGGGACCGGTATTCGACTGAGCGGGGGAGACCGTCCCTCCTTGAAACCTTCCAGCCACTACGCAGTCAACAACCACATCCACGACTATGCCCGTCTCTTCCGGATGTATCGCCCCGCAATTTCATTGAACGGAGTAGGCCAGCGTGTGGCCAGCAATCTCATCCACAACGCGCCCCATATGGCCATTCAATTCGGTGGAAACGACCACGTGATCGAGTACAACGAAATCCACAGCGTGTCCTACGAATCCAACGACGCCGGAGCCATCTACGCTGGACGGGACTGGACCCAACGCGGCACCGTCATCCGCTACAACTATCTCCACCACATCAACGGCTTCGAAAACAAAGGATGTGTCGGGGTCTACCTCGATGACATGTTCAGCGGCACCCACATTCACGGAAACGTATTCGAAGACGTGACTCGCGCAGCCTTCATCGGCGGCGGCCGCGACAACATTTTCGAAAACAATCTCTTTGTCAATTGCCGTAAAGCCCTCCATATTGATGCCCGGGCCATGAACTGGGCCAGCTACCATGTAGATACCACTATGACGGAACGTCTAAAGGCCATGCCCTTTCAAACCGATTTGTGGAAATCGAAATATCCGAGTCTCCAGCACATTCTCGAAGACGAACCAGCCGCCCCGAAGGGAAACCGTATCGATAAAAATATCTTCATCGGCGAAGGGTGGAACGACGTCTTCAAAGATTCCCGGGATTACGTCAATGTCGAAAACAATTTCATCAGGGATAAATATATATTCGCTTCCGACGAATTCAAAACGATCCATCGATTCCGTCTGGACCCCGGTTCAACCCCCGTCGGTTTTCAAACGATTCCTCTACGCGAAATAGGCCTTTACTGGACCCCGCACCGCGAAGATTGGCCTGTGGAACATTCGGTGCGCCCCAATCCGTAATACCCGCCTCGTTGTGGGAAATTTCCTGACTCAAGCACTTCACCCAACAGACTATGTCATTGCGAGGAGACCGTTAGGTCGACGTGGCAATCTTCTAAAACGGTCGACTTCCTTGAGCGAGAATTCGCTGTCGATATCGTGTTAGGGGCAGCGACCCCGCCCGAATGGTCCATTCATGACTTGTATTACCGACGCTTAAAAAGGCATCCTAACCCTATCCATTTCAAACAACCGGAGAAACCGAATATGCGCAAACTCACCTGTCTACTCGTCGCGATGCTCATTTTGCCATCTGCAGCCTTCGCCGAAAACGGAATGGCCGACAAAGCCGAAGAAACCACCATCGAACTCATGATCGAAGCCGCCACGCGCTTTGTCCAATCCCTCACAGATGAACAACAAAAATCAGCCCTCTATCCCTTAGATAGCAAGGAACGTTTCGATTACAAAATCGTCCCCTTTCACGTAGAAGGCATCAAGTTTAAAGACCTCCGCGCGGGCCAAATCGTCATGGTCAACACCATGATGAATGCAGGTCTCAGCAACCAGGGATACCACAAAGCCGCCTCCATTATGGCCTTGGAAGACTACCTCGTTGAGTTGGAAGCAGCCGCCGGAACGCCTTCCCGATTCCACGGCATCGAAAAATACAGCATCGCCATCTTTGGCAAACCAGCGGCGGGCGAAAGTTGGGCCTTGCGCATCCACGGCCACCATCTGTACATTTCCCTGACCATCGCCGACGGGAAACTCTACAACGCCGGCCCACTCTACTACGGAGCATCGCCACACCGAGTTACGGACGGTACTATGAACGGCTGGCACATTCTCGACGACGAAGAAAACCTGGGTCGGAACATCGTACTTTCGCTTTCGAAATCCCAACAGAAAAAAGCCATGGCTCCTGCCGCAATGCCGGACGGGATCCTCACCGACATGATCGTAGACCTCAAAGGAAAAATTGAAACGGAAGGCGTTGCGTATTCCGAAATGAACGCGTCCCAACAAGCGGCCGTCAAAGAACTCGTGATGGAAAACATCTACAATATCCCCCGCGATCAAGCCCACACACGCCTCGACCTCGTGCAGAAGGGCGGTTGGGAGAACATCCGTTTCGCCTGGGCCGGAAGTACCAAGGTTGGAGAGAAAATGTTCTATATTCTGCAAGGACCGGAATTCATTTTGGAATACTGTGAAGTCTCCATGGGGTCAAACCACATCCACTCCGTATGGCGGGACACCAACGGCGATTTCGGCCGCGACATCCTCGCCGAACACCTGGCCTCCAGCCCGCACTAACGCCTTTCGAAAAACTGACCAACGAAATCCAATAGACGACAACTTTTTTAACACCAAAAACTACACAACCACGGACTATGTCATTGCGAGGAGGCGTCAGCCGACGCGGCAATCTCTTAAAAGGATGACTGAGGCTTGAGAATTAGAATCCATGCAAACCAAAATTCGACAAAATGTTTCCACATTAAAACGATACACAAAGTTAGTCACGAGAATGCGCTACCTAATCCCGATCGCCCTCACCGGCTTGTCCCTAATCTCAGCAGCCCAAACCACCGGTGAATGGCCCCATTTCGGCGGTGACCTCGCATCGACCCGATATGCACCCCTAACCCAAATCGACCAGGACACCGTCGACGATCTCCAAGTCGCATGGCGGTGGACCGTCCCCGACGAAGACATTATCAAACAGACCAATCTCCGGTCCGGCCAATTCAAAGCGACGCCCATTATGATCAAAGGCGTTCTCTACACCAGTACGCCGATGAATCAGGTCGCCGCCATCGACGCGAAAACGGGGGAGACCCTATGGCTTTACGATCCTCAAGCGTACGATCGAGGTATCCCTGCCAACAGCGGCTTCCAACACCGTGGTGTGGCCTACTGGACGGACGGCACCGACGAACGCATCATCATTGCCACCGGCACGCGCCAACTCGTTGCCCTCAACGCGAAAACGGGACAGCCCTACGAAGACTTCGGCACGGATGGCTGGGTTGACCTTGGAAAAGGATACGGTCGCGAAATTAAAGAAACACCTCTGGGATTCAATTCCGCTCCGCTCATCGTCGGAGACACCATCGTCCTCGGTTCCGTCATTTCCGATGGACCACGAACGCTCAACATGCCCCCCGGCGATATCCGCGGTTTCGATGTACGTACCGGTGAACAAAAATGGATATTCCACACCATTCCCCGCGAAGGCGAACCCGGGGTGGACACCTGGCACAACGATTCCTGGAAATACTCCGGTAATACCAACGCATGGGGACCCCTCAGCGCCGACCCGGAACTTGGCTACATCTACGTTCCCGTGGGTACACCCACCAACGACTATTATGGCGGCCATCGCCCCGGAAACAACCTCTACTCCGAAACCCTGCTCTGTCTCGACGCCGCAACCGGAAAAAAAATTTGGCATTTCCAAGGCGTCCATCATGGCCTCTGGGACTACGATTTCTGCGCGGCACCCAATCTCGTCGATATTGAAGTGGACGGCAACAAAATCAAAGCCGTCGCCCAAGTTAGCAAACAGGGATTCACCTACGTCTTCGACCGCAAGACCGGAAAACCCGTTTGGCCTATCGACGAACGCCCGGTTCCTCAAACACGCGTCCCCGGAGAATGGACCTCGCCCACCCAACCGTTCCCGACCAAACCGCCAGCATTCGAAATGCAGGGCTTGTTCGAAAAAGACCTCATCGATTTAACCCCTCGACTAAAAACCGAAGCACTGAAAATCTTTGAACAATACGAGAGCGGTCCTCTGTTTCTACCGCCCGCCATGGCCGGTGAAAACGGAAAAAAAGGCGCGTTCTCATTACCCGGCGGCGGGGGCGGAGCCAACTGGGCTGGTGCCGCATTCGATCCGGAGTCCGGCCTGCTCTACGTCCACTCGAACACCATCGCCCGCGTCTTGGCCATTTCTAAAGCCGACCCGGATCGGACCCAGTTCAGTCACGTCCGGACTCAACCCGCTTATGTATCGGGTCCCGACGGTTTACCACTAATTAAACCGCCGTGGGGACGCATTACAGCCATCAATCTCAACACAGGTGACATCGAATGGCAAGTCGCCCACGGGGACGGCATGCGCGAACACTCATCCATTGCCCATCTCCAATTAAACTCTCTCGGCAACCCCGGCCACCGCGGTACCTCCAGCGGTGGACCCCTCGTCACGAAAACGCTCTTGTTCTACACGCAATCACCGCGTTCACCCGACGCACTGGAACTCATGGACGGAAAATACTTCATCCGCGCCTTCAACAAATCCAATGGCTTTCTCCTCTGGGAACACCAAATGGAAATCGCCCCCCACGGCTCACCCATGACCTACCAACTCGACGGCAGACAATACATCGTCACGGCCGCCGGCGGCTACGGGCGTCGTGCCGAACTCGTCGCATTTGCTCTACCGGAATAAGGTGCCCCAATGGAATTGGATCCCATAGGCATTTTCCACTGCAAAGAAACGTACCCCTACGACGCCGCGAGGCAAGGCACCGTCAGTCAGGATAATTCCGGTTACATAGAATTGCTACCCGGAAAAAACTACGAACAGGCCATAGAAGACCTCGAAGGCTTCTCGCACATCTGGCTGATCTACCAATTCCATAAAAACGAAACATGGAAACCCAAAGTCATGCCTCCCCGAGGCGATCAAAAAAGAGGCGTTTTCGCAACCCGCGCCCCATACCGGCCAAACCCCATCGGCATGTCCTGCGTGCGTCTCGGAAAGATAGACGGAAGAAAGATAGAAGTCTTCGACCATGACCTTCTCGACCAGACACCCATCCTCGACATAAAACCCTACCTGCCTTATGCCGATAGTTTTCCCGATGCGACACAAGGTTGGCTCGAAGACGCAGCAGGGGAGACGTGGCTGGTCGAAATCACGGACAACGCTTCGGGGCAACTGGAATTCCTCGAGTCAAGAGGCATCGACACCCTACGCGGGTTTTTGAATCAGCAATTGAGTCACGAACCCACCAACACCAAAAAGAAACGCGTCACTAATTTGGAAAATACCCACTGGGAATTGTCGTACCGCACATGGCGCATCGAATTCGAAGTGAATGAAGTCGAAACCAGTCTAACAATAGTACGCATCTATTCGGGGTATTCAGAAGAAGACATCGACGACGGAAAAGACCCGTACAAGGATAAAGAAATTCATCGAGTATATAGCGTTTTCTACCAAACATAGTCCCGGTAATGGTAGAATCTCGACGAAATAAGGGAAAAATGGTCGGGGCGGCAGGATTCGAACCTGCGACCCCCTGCTCCCAAAGCAGGTGCGCTAACCGGGCTGCGCTACGCCCCGACGAAGGACATAGATCCTAACATACTGCGCACGGTCAAACCAACTAACTTATGGAATTGAACATCCGAACATGTCAAAAATAATTGATACAGTCACCGTCCAACTCGGTGAACGTAGTTACCCCATCCAGATTGGCCGTGGCAACATCGGCGAACTTCCCGGCCTCGTCGCCGATACCGGATGCAACGGTAAACTCGCCATCGTCACCGACACCAATGTCGACCCCTTGTACGGTGAACAAGTCCAGAGCCTACTCACCGAAGCCGGACACGAAGTGGTACGATGCGTCATGCCCGCAGGCGAAGCCAACAAACGTCTCGACCGCATCGAAGAATTCATCGGACAATTTCTGGACTTCGGACTCGATCGCTCCAGCCTCGTCGTAGCCCTGGGCGGAGGAGTCGTAGGGGACACAGCCGGTTACGCTGCAGCAACCTTCATGCGTGGAATCCCGTTCATTCAGGTACCCACCACTATCGTGGCCCAAGTCGATTCCAGCGTAGGCGGCAAAACCGCCGTTAACCATGCCAAAGGTAAAAACATCATCGGCGCTTTCCATCAGCCGGACGCCGTTCTCATGGATATGGAATGCCTCAGCTCGCTCCCCGAACGCGAACTCCGCGCCGGCCTCGCCGAGGTCATCAAGCACGGCGTCATCGCCGATGCCGGTCTATTCGAATACATGGAAAATAACGCCGAAGCCATCCTCGCCATGGATCTCGATTCACTCGTTCGACCCGTCAAACACTCCTGCGAAATTAAAGCCGCCGTCGTAGCAGCAGACGAAACTGAACAAGGCATTCGTGCCAACCTAAACTACGGCCACACTTTTGGCCACGGCATCGAAGCCGCCACCCACTACGAAAAATTCCTCCACGGAGAAGCCATCGCTCTTGGCATGGTCGCCGCCGGAGCCTTATCATTGGAACTTGGCCTGGTCGACCAACACTTCGTCGACCGCCAAATAGCCTGCTTCCAAGCCTACGGACTCCCCACCCAATGGGGCGAACTCCCCATCCAGGAAACCATGGAAGCCATGAAACACGACAAAAAAGTCCGTGCCGGAAAAATGAAATTCGTCGTCGCCGATCAAATGGGCCACGTCATCCACCGCACCGACATCACCGAACCCCAAGCCCAACGCGCCCTCGAATCATTGACTACCTAATCCTTCAGAAGGCCCCCAAACTGTCATTGCGAGGAAACCGCCCTTCGGCAGAGTTTGATTCCATCAAACTCCAAGCGGTCTTTTAATACCAAAACCTAACGCGTTGCCAATTTCGGCAACGCACGTCACCACGAGGAGACTGCCCTTCCGCAGAGTTTGATTCCATCAAACTCCAAGTGGTCTCCGACCGCCGCAATCTTCTAACACCGAATTTCTTCGGTTGGACAAAAGCCGACAATGCACGTCATTACGAGGAGAACGTTAGGTCGACGTGGTAATCTTCTAACACCCACTACCTTGCCTCCTACGGTTCGCCAAATACCCAAAAACAAATTGAGCCGGATCCGGAATGGGCCTCCAATGATTCTCAAAAATACCCGACCAAATTAATGTGATGACACGAAAGTCTATGGCTTTCGCTATCTCGACGCCCGACCGCTGTGTCATTGCGAGGGTAGCGCTGCAATCTGGTTCTCGCGATTGATACCGTTCTATACTATTTTCTTCCTGGAACCGGAAAGTCCTGAAGGGACGAACCAATTTAGCCCGGGGTGAAACGAAGTGTAACCCTGGGTAACGAATTTCCTAAACATAAGTCCTGTAGGGACGAGCCAATTCGTTCCTCGAAAAAATCATCCGAGCGTACACCAGGAGACAACTGATAAAAAGGGCCAACGGCCCGACAGATTATAGCCTAGGGTGAGGAGCGTTGCTCACAAGCAACGCACCGTAGCCCTAGGTAAAACAATAAATCAACAAAAGGTCTGAAGGACCGACAGAATCTATTCCTCGCGCCGAGAATCTCTCTGCTAACGAATTCGTCGCCCCGATCTTTTGCCCGTGACCCCGGTTTCTACCATTCAGCTCCGAAACCTCTGTGCTCTCTACGGCAAAACCCGTCCCCAATCCCTCTAGCATTCCCGAATTCCCACATGCTATTCTTCACCCGTCGTAACCGTTTGGAGCCTGCCCGTGAGTCCAGAAGCATTTGGTGGAAACAACCCCGAAAGTTTTTATGACGAAGGGTTGACCGCTTCCATGAAGGGCGACCTTCCCAAAGCCATCCAATTCTTCGAACAAACCATCCGCATGGACTCCTCTATGGCCACCGCCTACCACCAGTTGGGAAAATGCTATGCCCGCATGGGTAAAAAGGACAAAGCCGTTCGAATTCTGGCCCAAGTCGTTTCGAAACGTCCCAAGCTCAAAGCCGCCCAAATCGATTTAGGAAACGCCTTAATCCAAACAGGCGAATACGAGCAGGCGATCAAACAGTTTGAGACTGTGCTCGCGAACAACCTTACCGATGCAAAAGCCCTCCTTGGACTCGCGCTCGCTGATTTCAATCGCGGCCATTGGAAAGATGCCTTGACTCATGCCCAAAACGCCCAGATGCACGGTGGAACCAATTTCGCAACGTTGTATATGGTAGGGCGAGCCGCGAAACTGGCAGGGAATGACGGCTTATCCATTCGCACGCTCGAAAAAGCCGACCAGGTGATCGCCAAGTATCAGGAAATGAACGAAGAAAAACCCGAAGGCTATTTCCTTCGCGGCGAAGTCGCTTTCGTGAAAGGCGATTACTCCGGAGCCATCACCCAATACCGTTCCGCAGAAGAGCGTACCGAACTGGAGCATTCCTATTTGGCCTACGGTGAAACCTTCGACATGTGTGGGATCTTGGCGAAACAGGGTCTATGCATGCAACGCTTGGATGAACCCGAAAAGGCCAAAGAAATCGGCGACCGAATTGGCCGCATCAATGAGAAACATCCGCTCGGAAAAGCCCTGCGCGAAAGTTAAGAACTCTGAAGGGTGTACTGTTCCGCCGCCTTAATCAGATGCGTCAGATAATCGTTCGTGGGTGTCGGAATTCCTTTTTCTGCCCCGAACCTGCAAATCGCTCCGTTTATGGCATCGATCTCCGTCCGCTTATGATTCCGTAAATCTTCTCGCATACTCGCATAGTGTCCGCCTGTCGCCGGAATCAGGATTTCAAATAAGCGTGTCACATATTCCGGCCCGGTCGGAGGGTCCAAGGGGATCTCCAATGCGTGCCCAACTGCGTACAACTCCAACACGATTTCTCGCATGATCTGTTTTGTTTCTTCCGTATCCAGCAACTTCTCGTAAGGAACGTCGAACAACGCAGACAACGGATTGAGTGCACAATTATAGGCCACTTTCGCCCACAATAACGCCCCGATACGATCGGAATAGATACAAGGTACGCCGGATGTGTTCATCGCATCGGCCAATTGTTGAATTCGCTCCGTGTTCTCACTCAATTCATATTGACCAAGCGTTGACGGATCCGCCATCACCGTAACTTCCGCTTTCCCCGGCTCCGGCATCCACGCCCCGAAAATGACACGTGCCTCCACAGCTCGTTCCCATCCAATGACCTCCGCAATCTTTTCGATGTTGCCGAGCCCATTTTGAAAAGATACGACGAGCGTATTGTCCGAAAGATGTGGTTCAATAGTTTTCATCGCATCAACGGTGTCGTAGGACTTCACGCAAACGAAAGCAACATCGAAGGATTCATCGGGCAAATCATCGCATGAAGTGTAGCAGGGAATACCCTCTACGTGGTGTTCGCCCCAGATGCCCGATATGTCCACGCCGTTTGACCGAATCGCGTCCATATGGATCTTACGTCCCACAAGGTGAGTCCGGTGTCCACCCTGAGTCATGAACCCACCGATAATGCTTCCCAGTGCACCCGCACCCATAACCAGGATGTTCAATGGATCACCCATGAGTCAGACCGGTGTGCTTTTCCAGCTCGGCCATGACGTCTTTTACATCCTCCGACGAAAAAATGAACTGGTGAGGTTTCTCGTTCGCCAAGCCCTCGACTTCAATCCACGTCTTTTTTCGGGTTTCGAAATTCTTCAAGGAATCAATAGTCGAATACGGCATGCTGATCCGTTGCGACTTGAAAGAGGCAACAAGAAATTCTTCGTAAAAGGTGAGTCGGGCGTAGGGATTACGCACCGGACGAGCATCATTCACCGATCCCGTTCCAAAATACTGCCCGACTGCAACGTTGCCCAGTTCTTCAGGCAACCGGGTATCCCGTTCCGCGTACTGCATTCGGATGAAGACCCAATACATGAATACGCCGAGGGAAATCCAAGCGCCGATGGATAAATATACGACAGAAAGATCGCTCATTGAGACCCTTTACTAATTCTATGTAAATGCAGACGTAAAACGTCCGCCAAATTAAACCGCGTCGTAGAATGCCCGGGCAGCCTTGACAGCCACACCCGAATTGATGGGTGCGCCCATGTCCGTCATTACCGCATCCATAGCGCCAAGGCAAAGGAACACGTTCTTCGGAGTGGAGGAGTGGCCCATGAGACCCACGCGCCAAATTTTACCCGCCAGAGAACCAAGACCGGCCCCGATTTCAAGACTATATCCATCCAACAATTGCGATCGAACCTGCGCTTCATCAACGCCTTCCGGAATCGTCACGGCATTCAATTGAGGAAGTCGCGAAGATTCATCGACGATAAAGTTCATTCCCATGGCTTCAAAACCTGCCTTCAATGCACCGTGATTTCGATGATGTCGGTTCCAGGCCTTTTCGATACCTTCGTTCTTTAAAATCGTCAGAGATTCATGAAGCGCATACATCGCATTTACCGGAGCGGTATGGTGATAGGCGCGTTTTGTCTCGCCACCCCAATAACCCAACAGTAAATTGATGTCCAGGAACCAACTTTGAACTTTAGTCTCGCGTTGACGAATCACATCCAATGCACGGTTACTGAAGGACACCGGTGAAATACCCGGAACACATGACAGACATTTCTGCGTACCGCTGTAAATCGCATCGATACCCCAGTCATCTACGTGGAGAGGGCTACCACCGAGAGACGTTACCGCATCAACGATCGTCAGGCAATCATTCTCTTTGGCCAACGTACATAAAGTCTCAGCATCAGAAAGAGCACCGGTAGAAGTCTCAGCGTGTACAAAAGCAAGAATCTTCGCGTCGGGATTCGCCTTCAATGCCTCAGCTACTTTGTCTGTATCGACCGCGTGTCCCCAATCATCCATCACCATAATGGCTTCACCACCGGCACGCTCCACGTTTTCCTTCATTCGGCCGCCGAAAGCGCCATTCTGCGCCACGACAACCTTATCCCCAGGCTCCACCAAGTTGACGAAGCAACATTCCATTCCGGCAGATCCCGGCGCCGATACCGCAAACGTCATTTCGTTCTTCGTATCAAACGCGTATTGCAGTAGCCGCTTCACCTCGTCCATCAACTGAATAAACTGCGGGTCCAAATGCCCAATCGTATCGCGCGATAACGCTTCCAGAACGCGTGGGCTTACATCAGAAGGACCGGGCCCCATCAGGGTCCGGCGAGGGGGGTAGAAAGGGGTATCCATTGTTCACTCCTATAAGGGGAATTTCTCGGTTATCGATAAGACTGCACACCTTACCCAAACAGGTTCGGCGAACACAAGGATTATCTAGTAAAACCGGGGTTTTGCAAACATACAAAACCCCGGGGTAAAAAATATTTATTCGCTATTAAAACTGTTCTTCTTCCGTTGACCCCGTCATCGCGCCAAGTTCTGATTCACCAGCCGTCACCGCGTTGATCACGCGGTCATAATACCCGGCACCCACGAAACTCTGATGACTCGTAGCCATGTACCCGTCTTCCTTCTCGTACTTGAATTCTTCTTCCTGAAACTCCGAGTACGCATCCATACCGCGGTCGCGATATTGACGAGCCAAATTGAACATCCCCAAATTCAGCGCGTGGAATCCAGCCAAGGTTACAAATTGGAATTTATATCCCATCGAACCCAATTCCGTTTGGAATTTTTTAATCTGTGCATCACTCAAATTCCGTTTCCAATTAAACGACGGTGAACAGTTATAACTCAACATCTTGTTCGGATAGACTTCATGAATCGCATCCGCAAATTTCTGCGCCTGATCCAAATCTGGAACCGAAGTCTCGCACCAAACCATATCCGCGTACGGTGCATACGACAACCCACGGGCAATCGCCGACTCGATCCCGCTCCGAAGTCGATAAAAACCTTCCGAAGTACGCTCACCTTCGATAATAAACTCATGGTCGCGCTCGTCCGAGTCCGAAGTCAGCAACGTTGCCGCATCCGCATCCGTCCGTGCAATCACCAACGTTGGTACACCGCACACATCCGCCGAAAAACGAGCCGCAGTCAATTTCGTAATGAATTCCTGCGTAGGCACAAGGACCTTACCACCCATATGTCCGCATTTTTTCGCCGAAGACAGTTGGTCTTCGAAATGGACTCCGGCAGCACCGGCTTCAATCATCTGCTTCATCAATTCAAACGCGTTCAGTGGTCCGCCAAATCCCGCCTCAGCATCCGCCACAATAGGCGCGAACCAATAGGGTCCATTCTTTCGACCGTCCAGCACTTGAATTTGGTCCGCTCTACGCAGCGCCGCATTAATGCGCTTCACAATCGCCGGTACGCTATTCGCAGGATACAAACTCTGATCCGGATACATCTCACCAGCCAAATTCGCATCCGCCGCAACCTGCCAACCCGACAGATAAATCGCCTGCAGACCCGCTTCGATTTGCTGAATCGCCTGATTACCCGTCAATGCGCCGAGCGCATGGATATAGTCTTCCGTATTCAGAAGGTTCCACAACCGAGTCGCACCCGCCTGAGCAAACGTATGTTCAATCCGCAACGTACCGCGGGATTTCAACACATCTTCTGCGGCATAAGGGCGAGTCACCCCTTCCCAGCGCGGGTCGGTGTCCCACATATCCTGAACATGTTTGAGCTTGTCCTGGTCAATCTCATGACTCATCACGCGCTCTTCAAATTCTTTACCACGTTCTTCAATGGTAGCCATGTGGTCTCTCCTCCTAGCCGGTTTAATTAAGGTTAGAAATATATCCTACATGAATCTTTAGGCCAACGCCTCATACGCACGAAGGGTCAGGAATTCTTCCAACTCATCGTTCTCAATAATCGCTGCAAAATGCTCTGCCGCTTCCGCATATTTGCCGGCATTGTAGTTGTCTTCACCAATCGTTTCCTTGATCTTCGCCAGTTCTTCGTCAAAAATCTGACGGAATAAAGCCAAGTCAATGTCACGACCATCGTTCAACACGCCCTTCGGATGGCGAATCCACTGCCAAATCTGCGTACGCGAAATCTCCGCCGTAGCCGCGTCTTCCATCAGGTTGTATAGAGGTACACACCCAACACCCCGCAGCCAGGCTTCCATATATTGGATACCAACGCTAATGTTCGTCCGTACGCCGTGTTCGGTAATATCGCCCTCGGGAACACGCAATAAATCTTCCGCCGTAACATTCACGTCTTCACGCAACTTGTCCACCTGATTCGGCGTCGGCATCGCATTATTAAATTCTTCCAGCGCAATAGGAACCAATCCCGGATGAGCCACCCAAGTACCATCGTGACCGTCATTCGCTTCACGGTTCTTATCAGCCCGTACTTTCGCCATCGCCGCGTCGTTCGCCGCATCATCACCCTTGATCGGAATCTGTGCCGCCATACCACCAATCGCATGAGCGCCTCGTCGGTGACAGGTCTTAATAGCCAACAGCGAATAGGAATGCATAAAGTGGTTCGTCATCGTCACCAGCGCACGGTCTGGCAAAATGAACTGTTCGTTGTTGTGCAGACGTTTGATATAGCTGAAAATGTAATCCCAACGACCGCAGTTCAACCCGGCCATATGGTCACGAAGTTCATAAAGAATCTCATCCATCTGGAAAGAAGCCAATATCGTTTCAATCAATACCGTAACTTTGATCGTCTGTTGACGAACACCAAGCAGGTCTTGAGCTTTAACGAAAATATCGTTCCACAAACGTGCTTCCAGATAGCTTTCCATTTTGGGAAGGTAAAAGTATGGTCCCGAACCCTTGGCTGCCAATGCGTTATGGTTGTGGAAAAAGTACAAACCAAAATCAAAAATGCCGCCAGAGATAGGTTCACCATCCAAGGTTACGTGTTTTTCCTGAAGATGCCATCCACGCGGACGAACCATCAGCGTCGCGATTTCTTCGCCCAACTTATACTCTTTGCCATTAGGGTTCGTGAATTCAATGGTCCCACTAACCGCATCCCGCAAATTAATTTGACCGTCTAACGTCGCTTCCCACGTAGGCGAGTGTGAATCTTCCAAGTCAGCCATGAACATACGAGCGCCGGAATTCAACGCATTGATGACCATCTTTCGGTCGACCGGTCCCGTGATTTCAACACGACGGTCTTGAAGGTCGGCAGGTACCGGGGCGATTTTCCAATCCCCTTCACGTACGTCCTTCGTCTCATCTAAAAAGTGGGGGAGGTTTCCCTGATCCAGCTCCGCCTGAACGTTCATTCGACGTTCCAGTATTTCTTTTCGACGCGGACCGAAATCCTTCACTAACGCCGCGATAAACTCCATCGCTTCTGGAGTAAGAATCGTCGCATGCGCGTCGCTGATCGGTGCGTTTACGCTTAAGCCGCCAATTTCAATTGCATCTGACATGTTGATTTCCTTTAATTCTGTTGCCGGTAAATAACCGTACCGGGTTTCCAATGAATTGTTCCGGGTGCAGCCGGAATCCCCGCGTAGATTGCTTCACTATACAATATGAGCCGCCATGCATAAATGTTTAGACACAACTCGCTCTTGATAGCTAAGGGGAAACAGGCCAAAAGTATACAAAAGTTGCAAGTATTTGTCAAATCAATTATATTAATACTTATCATTGACGTTAGAGATATAAATTTTGTATATATTGCTCGGTCCCTATAACCCAGCCCGGAGTCTAAAGTGCCTAGTCGAAACATGCGCTATCGCCACAATCGTTTACAACAGTTAAGAGGCTTCTGTTACGCCGCACAAACTGGAAGCATGTCAAAAGCCGCGGCCAAAATGGAATTAAGTCAACCCTCGGTCTCACTCCAAATCCAAGCGTTGGAAAAAGAGTTGAACGCGACCCTGTTCGAGCGCAAGGGCCCGAAGATCGAACTTACCCACGACGGGCGAATTTTGTTCGAACTTGCACAGGATTTGGTCGAAGGCTTTGCACTCCTCAACGAAACCTTTGAAGCAAAAAGAAGCGAAATCGATGTCGGTCGCCTTGAAATCGCGGCCGGCGGTTCCACCATTCAATACGTGTTGCCCGCATTCGTCGAAAAATTCGTTGAAAAATATCCCGGCATCGACCTCAAGCTCGTCAACGTTACTGGTCAGGACGGCCTAAAACAATTACGCGACGGGGAAGTCGACTTCTGTGTAGGCCCCATGCTCGACATCCCCGACGACATCGAATTTCGTCCCATCGTCAAATACGATCCAGTGTTGATCACGCCGAAAGGTCACCCGTTGGCCAAACGCGACCGCGTCACGCCGCGACACATCTGTAAATATCCGCTAATCCTCCCTCCAAGGCATCTGAGCACCTGGCGCCAAGTTGAATACGCCTTTACTCAGGAAGGCCTCACCTACGAAGTAAAACTCGAAGTAGGGGGATGGGAAGTCATCAAAAAATACGTTGAGTTAGGCCTCGGCGTGTCCATCGTGATGAGCATCTGCATGACCGGAAATGAAAACCTCGAACAAATTCCCGTTCAAGGGTATTTCCCGCAACGCACCTACGGGGTTGTTTTAAGAAAAGGGAAACAACTTTCCCCGCAGGCAAAAGGATTCATCGAAATCATGAACCCCGATTTTTCAGAGTTGTGGGACCCGGCAAATAAATAGACAACAAAACCGTAAAGTTGACCTTTCTGCCCGAAGCGACTAAAGTATATTCAGGTATGGCAGTCGTTTCACCATGAAAAATTTTCTCTGGATTCTGATTCCACTCGGCGGGGTCTTATTGACTTTTATTTTGAAAAGTCCCTATGCCGCGTTCTCTATTTATGCCTTCATTTTCCTCGTCGCACTCGCAAACATGTCCTCACGCGCATGGCTCGCAGGGCTCGATTGCGATCGCGAGATTGACGTCGAAACCGTCCAGCAGGGGCAAGCCGCCAAAATCGAAGTGCGTGTTACAAACCGCCGTGGTTTCCCCATCCCCTGGATCTATATCGAAGATATGGTTCCGAAGGGGACCCATCGAGCCGGCGACCATTCCAGACTCGCAACCCTCATGCCCGGTCGCTCCCTCGTCGTCAACTACAAACTGACCTTCCAGAAACGAGGCTACCACAAGGTTGGCCCCATGATGATGGAATCCGGCGACGTCTTCGGTCTTCAAAAAAGATTCAAATCCGGACGGCGTCAAGACTACGTCTCCGTTCTCCCGACCATCGCCTATATCAATACCTTCAACGTTGCATCGAAACGCCCCCAAGGTCCAGTAAAATCGACCAACAAGATCTACGAAGATCCGTCCTTGCTCAGCGGCCTCCGCGAATACCAACCCGGCGATCCCCTCAACAGAATCGATTGGAAAGCCACGGCCCGTACCGACAGCCTCGTCACCAAAGTTTTCGAACCAACAACCGTCACCGGCGCAACGATGATCTTGGACCTGCATGAAGACAGTTATGAATTCGAAGAATGTGAACTGCGCCAGGAACTCGCCATCACCACAACAGCATCGATTTCCTACCTCCTCCAATTGTCCGGCGAGCAATTAGGCATGATCACCAATGGCCTCGACGCCGCCGAAATCGCCCAATATGAATTCAAAGCCAAAAAAGAATTGTCCCGCGAAGAAATCGAAATCGAAATGGAAGCGGAAGACAAGTCAGATCGACTCAAACCGCTTCAGGTTCCCACACTGAAATCTCCCATCCAGTCCCAGCTCATTATTGAAAACCTCGCCCGCATTCGGCCCGGATACGGCCTGAACGTCTGCGATACCTTGCTGGAAGAATTCAGAAACCTTCCTCGCGATGCGACCCTCATTCCCGTAGTGCCTTACGTCGACGAAAAACTCGCCATCATTCTCGCTGAAATGAAGCACTCCGGCTTCTCCGTATCCGTTTTTCTCATCCGCAATAAGAAACACTACCCGGAGGCCGCCACCCTGCTAGCACGCCACCAGATCCACGTGTTTCACATCATGGAGGAAGCGTCGCTGCATGAAATCTCCCCGCAAAAAATCGGACATTGACCTGCAGGAATTGCTGGCCTCTCCCGATTACGACGTGGAGGCCGCCGGTTTCAAAGAACGAAAACTCAAAGAGCAGACGACCGATCTGAATAAACTTCGAGATGAATTAGGCGGCATTTATAAGGCCGAGCAGCGCCTTACGCTCACCGATCATCTCGTCGACATAATTACTCCATTCATGATCTTCTTTATGGTCTTATCCTTAGTCTGGTACCTCCTCGATGTGCGATATATCTTTACCGAAACGTCCGATGGCCTCTTCCGAATTGTCGCCTTCTGCCTGGTCATGGGCGTGGTTGCCCTCAATCGCCTCATCGCCCAAAGTCATTCCAACGAATCCTCCATGTACGTCTTCGGGCTTGTAGGGGTTACCGCCGGATTTACCATCATGATTTCCATGGTGGACGGCTCAGTCGCCAAGGGCGTCATGGATTCCGGAGATGAGCTCGCCCGTGAAGGCGGCGGATGGGATTTCGCCTTGTTGCCCCTGATCTTCAACGGCGTCGTCGTCACGTTCCTCTGGTGGCTTGCCAATCGACTCACCCACGAATGTTGCGTCGACGAAAACTACTCCGCTGGCGACATCGGGATCATGACCGGCACACTGCAGAACCTGAAGAAGGCTATCGAACCCATAAAGAAAGCACCCGATCTACCCGCCGAACTAAAAAAACAGGTATCCGCAGTCGCCAAGGAAACCTTCGAGAAAAAAGAAAAACGACCCGTCATCGAACAAACCGAAGTAAACGCCTTCGACCCCTTGGATTGGAAAGACCCCGATAAAGAACAAGAAATCGAAATCGAAGTCGCCTCTACAGCATCGCGATTGAACAAACGCCATCCGGGCATATCCATTTTTTACTTCAGCATTCCCGCCATGATCGTATTCGCCATGGGCCTTCCCGTACTCCGTCAAGGGGGCCGCTACTTCGAACTGAAGGGCCACTTTTTCGTCGCCATATTTACCATCTCCGCGCTGTCCCTGTTGATGCTTTCCAGCCTCGGCGGACTGCGAGCTTATTTTCGTATCCGCAAAGTCCGTTTCCCCGCCAAGATTGGCGTTTTCTGGGTTGGGCTCGGAGCCTTCATGATCCTCATCGTATTACTCGGCGCCGTCAATTCGCCCATGCCTCAAATGCCCGCCATGGCCCACGTCGAAGAACACGAAACCGATTACTGGAGTAAAAACTCCCGCTTCGAACTCGCGGGCCAGAAAAGCGGCATCGTCGGAGTCGTCAAGGCCGTCGACCAAAGCAACGCCATACAGTACCTCAGCGTCGCCGTTCTTGCCGGCTGCATCCTCTTCGGCATGTACGGCGCTACCCGCGGAATCCTCATCGTCGCCGGCAACATCGGACAAAACAGACACGAATACCCACGGTGGATTGTGCGCTTCTTCGAGAAGTTGGACCAGGCCCTTCAAAAAGTATCTTCCTTACCAGCCCTCCCCGGTGGCAAGATCTTACGCGTTAAAATTCATCCAGCAAGGTCCCAAAGCTATCAATTCGAAAACCCGATGAAAGGCGAAGCCGGGAAGGGAGACCGGGAACGAGCCGAAGCCTATATCGCCTACGCCTACGATGCAATGTGCGCCTTGGCCTATGACATGGGTGTGCCCCGCAAGAAAGACCAAACCCCTTACGAATTCCTGAAAGAATTCCCCAGGGAAATGAAACCCATTCTCGAAGAGGCAGAAGAACTAACCCACATCTATGTGAAATCAGCCTATTCGAATTTCAAGTTGGACGACCGCGTACTCGATAGAGTCAGAAAGTTTTGGATAGCCTTCGATGCGTTACGTAAAAAATATACCGTTCGTGACAAAAAGCCGACAAAATCGATCTCGAAATGAAGTCCCCGTCAACCAAACCGCACAACGACTCCAAAAGTACCTTGGCGGCCCCCGACTACGATCCCTCCGAAGCAGGTCGGAAAGAAAAAAAGAAAAAAAAGGGGAGTACCGACTTCCAGCACCTGAAAAAAGAACTGGGAAGCATTGAAGGCGTGGAACAACCGCAAACTCCTACCGATTTTCTCATCGAATACCTCACACCCACCATGGTGTTTTTCATGATCGTCTCACTCATCTGGTTTCTCCTCGACGTGAGATACATTCTCCTGAATTTTCCAGGCAATTCCCATAAATTCATGGCGTTTCTTTTGGTCATGGGTATCGTAGCGATGAACAGGAATCTGGCCCAAAGCCACGTCCACGATAGGCTAACCGGTTTTCTCCTCATCTATTTAGTTGGTTTCACCGTGATTTATACGTTCTTCATGACGGTGTTCGAAACCTCCCTCGACGAAGGATACTTTGCCGGACTATGGAAACCGTTGGGATTCAACTTTTTCGTCGTCGTACTCGTGTGGTGGATTTCCAACCGTCTCACCCGAGAATGCTGCATCGACGAAAACTACCGCGCTGGAGATATAGGCATACTGACCGGCACTATGCGCGATTTTTCAGAATCCATTCGACCCGCCTTCAAAAAGCCTTCCCTCAAAGGAATGTCGAAAAGAGTCTTCGCCCGGGAATTCGAAGAACCCCCGACCCTCCTGGAAAACGAACTGGCTGCTTTTGAACCCACCGACCTCGAAACGCTTGCCAAAGGGGGGACAGTCGAAGTGAAGGTACCCTCATTCGCCGAACGATTAAGCAGCCGCCACCCCGGGATCTCTGTCTTCTACTTTTTTATTCCCGCAGTCGTTATCTTCACCACCGGCTTGCCCATCATCCGCTACGGCGGCACCGGCTTCGAACTTCGAAGCCACCTCTACGTCGGCCTCTTTACCTTCGCCGCACTATCGCTCCTCATGTTGACCAGCCTCGCCGGACTTCGAGCCTACTTCCGCCAGCGACGTGTCCAGTTGCCCGAAATGATCGGGGTGTATTGGGTCGGACTGGGACTTTTTATGACCGCCATCGTCATGTTGGCCGCTCTCAACGTTCCCAAACCCGCCTTACCCAATGTCGCCGAAATGGAAAACCTCGAACCCCTGAACTATTTCGAAATGACCTACATTCATACCCGAAGCCAGGACGACCGGGACCAGATCGCCAAATCGCTCAACCAGAACGGCTACGTCAAAAATCTCAGCATCGTCGTAATCATCGGCTGCGTTTCATTCGCCGCATATGGAGCCGTGCGCAGCGTACTCATGCTCATCGGCCTTGTCGGCCGTAACCGATATCGTTTCCCACGATGGATTGTCCGCTTCTTCGAAAAGCTCGACCAGGCCCTTCAAGGCCTCACCCAACTGCCCTTCATCCCTAAAAGTACACTACTTCGAATCAAGATCGACCCCGCCAACTCACGCAGCTACCGATTCCAAAATCCACTGAGAGACGGGGGAGACGCAGCGCCCATAGACACCGCCGACTACATCGCCTACAGCTACGACGCCCTCTGCGCCCTCGCCTACGATATGGGCGTCCCCCGAAAAATCGACCAAACCCCCTTCGAATTCCTCGAAGAATTCCCCAAAGAAATGAAACCCATTCGCGAAGAAGCCAAGGAACTCACCACCCTCTACGTAAAATCCGCCTACTCCAACTTCCAACTCGACGACAAAGTCCGCGACCGAGTAAGAAAATTCTGGCACGCCTTCGAGTCCCTCCGAAAAGCCTATACCAAATAATCCAGGCGCCCTGGAAAATTAGATTCCGCATACGCGATTCCACTAAACGCCACCTCAACCGACGACCGAGAAGTCGTCGAAAGAGGGCCGTAGGTCCGAAATATTACAGCCTGGGGTGAAACGAAGTGCAACCCTAGGTAAACGTCATTCGCCCCAAATGAAAGCCCTGAAAGCGGCGACATATATGCAACGCCGGACAAAGCACAGTGCCCATTATTCCCGCGATGATGGTGGCATTACGAAAGTCCTGAAAGGACGCGCTAATTTAGCCCAGGGTGAAGGAATGCGAAACCCTGGGTGTGAATACCCAATAGATCAAGTTCTATAGGAACGAGCCACTCTCCCTTCGCGTGTCATTGCGAGAAGACCGTCAGGTCGACGCGGCAATCTTCTAGCACCATCAACGAATGAATGCAATGATAGCTATGGATAATGTCGTTTCGCTTTAAAAGTCTCTTAGGAACGAGCTAATCGTTCACGTGGACTTCAACAAAACCCAAATGCTGTGTTGCCCAAACCAAAAAACCGAATCACGAATACCCCGCGAAAGAAACAAATGACCAATAACTTCAAAGTAACCTACGACCTCGACCGACCACGCAAGAAGTGGTCGAAAAAAGGCCTGAAGGGCCGACATAGTACAGCCTAGGGTCAGGCGCGTTGTTAAAGAACAACGTACCGCAGCCCTAGGAAACAGATATCAATAAAGAAAAGGTCTGAAGGACCGACAGAACCTAAACCCATCGAATACTTATTCAATAACTCCACAGTCGCCCATTATAAAGTAATCAGTTAAACTCCCAGAAAAGAGCAGCGCCCATCCGCGCCATCTGCGGACTCTAAAAACTCTTCGTGAACTTCGTGCCCTAAACGGCGATAAAGAATGAATACATATTTGGCAATACACTTATATCGAAGGGTGACCAATTAGTAGCGCACAAGATTTCAATCAAAATTTCAACAGTTACGACGGTCGTACGTGAATATGTTGTTGTATGAGGTGCCTGAGTATGGCGTGGAGGTCGTGCCTATCCATACCGTAGCAGAATGGACCGGGCACACGGTAGATATTTTAATGAAGAATTATAGGACAGCGAGACGGACCGACCTAGGGATGGACGGTTTCTGAGCAACGGGATTTAGACTGAATCAAAAAAGCCTTAGTACTTTTTCGAGTTCGTTTACATTCTTGCCCAATATAAGTTCATCGATTAATTTTTTATGGGGGCCTTCCTTTTCTATTAGTTTTTCGAATGCCTGACGTAATTCGAATCTTGTGTAGCCCATCTCCTGCAATTTACGATACTCAATAGGAAAGTTTTCCGATATACGATATGGGTCGTCTGCCAAATCCCTTGAGGTTTCGCCTTGGTTCCCAAGAATTGGTACTCGATTTGAAGTTCGAACGTGCTTCAAAATCTCCTCAAGAAGTTCTCGATCTTCGCGGACCGGTTCGTCTGTCGTTGGCGCACTGCCATCGAGTATCTCTGTTACCGTCGCTTCTAATTCTGGCCACCATTTCTCGAATACGATTTCGAGTGTTGAATCTCCCAGTTTTTGTTCTCCCGCAGATTCATTGATCGTTTTTATCAAACTCTTGAAGTCCTCCTTATTGAATGATGTGTTTTGAAACATCGTCAATGGGCCACCAATGTCCGCCGAGTTGAGACCAAACAAGAGAGTGCATACTTTAGCCTCATCGAATCGGTTGGACAATGCTCCAGCTTCGAATAGAATCCAAGGGTTCTTAAGATTGTCTTTCGTGAGACAGATTATTCCTACACCTGACGTTTTCAATTCCCTTGTGATGTCTGACAGCCACAAGTTGCCTTTGTCTATATCCGAAGGCGTGAAGTAAGGTGTGACGAACTGAAGAACGCCTGGAAGCCATTCTCGCACAGCCTCTGCGAGTTTTTTGCTGAGATCACCGGACCAGCTTATGAATACTTTTGTTGCCATTATTCGGCTCCTTATTTGTTGTCCGGAGGAGGTTGATTGCCTAGGATATTTAAACCTTGTACGTTGTCCTGAGGGGGTTGATTGCCCAGGATATTTATACCTTGTTCGTCGTTCGAAGAAGTTTGTTTGCGCAGAAATTCTGCGCTTTCTTCGCTACGCGTCCTGTAGTACGATCTGAAGAGTTCTGGAATTTCACTCCCGAACAACATATATCTATCTATGGCTCTAATTTTTCTACTAACAGCTTCAGAGTCTCCGAAACGATCGTAGAGCACGGAGCGCGCTACCAATTCTAACACTGGCAGTACCCATGCTCCTGCCGACGCAGGGTCCAATGTGGGGAGTACTTTGTGTGTTTCGTTAAATCGACTATTCAATCGAGCGAGTTCAATAAGCTCCTCGAGCATATCACGTTCATCGCGAAGCTCGTTTTCTCCGTTGGAGACGTGCTCGTTGAGAACGATACTGACCTGTTCTTCCAACTGGGGCCACCACATTTCGAAAACTTTATCGAAAGTTGAATCGTCCAATTTCGAATCACTACCCGATGAATTGATATCTTTCACAAGCTTCTTGAAATCTTCTTTGATAAACATAGTCGATTGGAACATGCTCAACGGACCTTCTAAATCGGTAGGTTTGACATTAAAAAGGAGAGTGCATACGTGCGCCTTGTCAAAGTTTTTGGATAAGGCTCCCGCCTCGAAAAGTATCCAAGGCTTATCTAAGTTCTCTTTGGTGAGGCATATGATACCCAGGTCAGACGCGGATAATTCGTTCGTGATGTCTGAGCTCCAACGAGCCCCTTTTTCGATATCGTCAGGGGTGAAATAGGGTTTGACGAACTGCAATACGCTCGGGAGCCATTGTTGGACCGCGTCCGCTAATTTCTTGCTCAAGTCGCCAGACCAGCTGATGAATACTTTTGTTGCCATTGGTAATTCCTAAGTTTTTCATTCGGTTAGCGATTCTTCGATTTGGCAGCACGATTCAGTGCACGTTGAAAAATAGTCTGGTAGGCTTGTCTGTTTGCCTGCGCAGCAGCTCCTTCCATGTCTGGAAACAGCGTAGCTGAACTGATGTTCATGGTCTCTAGATCGTAAAGTGCTTGCATACAATCGCGACCAGGAAGAGTGTAACAATGTAAATTAGCTTCCTCAGATTGATCCTGAAGAAACGCCATGAGATCACGGTATTCGGGATTCTTCAAATATGTGAACACCCCCCTTTGTGCTTTTTGACGGTAAAATGTGTCGCGCCTCTGACGTACGAATTGAAATTCTTTCTCATAATTTTTTTCAATGGCACCCGGATCCTTAAGTCCCCAAATTACGATGTCATTATGCGGTACCCGGAGATAAGTGTCGGGTAGAGAAATACCTTCATTTGCGTGAGCCAAAGCATCCTGATAAGCGAAATGGGCAGCAATGTACGGACTAAACGTCCAGTCGAGCAATGGAGTAATCAAGTTATGATGCCGGCCGTGAATCGCTATTTCGAGACGGTTTTTCGTATCTTTCAACTCGGGAAGGCCTAGTGCGGCGTCCTGGAATAAATTAACGAATTCACCCATGATTTCGGTTTCCAGAGGTTCCATTAACGGTTCCGTCAAGGATGTCCCCTTGGCCCATGGTCTTGACTCCATTTGATTGAGGACGCGATCATAGGCTGTCGACAACGTCCAATCCATATTCGCATGCCCTCGATAAATGATTCCTTCGTGGCTAGTTCTTTCTTCTCGAATTTTGCGGATGAAATCATCCCAATTAGCACAGACTATTTTTCGAAAGCTTTTACCATTTTGAATCGAGCCCGATGACTGGGTATGACTGGTGGTTTCGTCATCTGAATTCTCCATTTGACTTTTCCTATCTTGGGAACGATGCCGCGGATTCACAAGTTAAGTGCAACGATGGCCTCATTAAGATTTAATATTGAATTAGTGTAGCGAATGAAATAGTATATGAATATACTATTTATACAATCAACACAAAAATATCGACTCCACCTATGGCACGTCTAGCAGAAGAAACCAAAGTACAATTTCCGGAAGGCCTGCATCTTAGGCCAAGCGAGGTTCTCGCCTATTTGTCCCTAAAATTTAGTTGTGAGGTCTATTTGATTCATAACGAGATGAGGATTAACGGAAAGAGCATCATGTCGATATTGACGCTCGGCGCCGGCTGTGGCGTCACGATCACGATTGATTGTGACGGCGAGGACGCGGAAGAGGCGGTTGCTGCATTGTTAGAGTTTTTCGATTCTGACACATGGGATTGATTCGCCTTTTATGTTAAACCGGTTTTTGTATTAGAATCGATTGGGCAGTTGGTGGCACAAGGAGTCCTACAGGGCGGTGATCGGTAATAGGACGGTATTGGAAGTAAGGGGGCAGTCTCCTAGTATTGTCTGCTTCAAGACATTCAGGAAAAATTCTGCACTCATCGTTGTGGATTCAAAAATTTCGCCCGAGTACCCTTATATTAAGAGTCGTTATCACCCGGACTGAGTATTTCGCGTTCTTCCCAGCAAAAAAAAATCTGCGCCCATCAACTCCACCTGAGAGGCCCAAAAACTCTTCGTGAACTTCGTGCTCTTCGTGGTGAAAAAAATCTCCGTGCCCCCTAAAACAACCCCTGCTGAACCCGAACCGCCCGATCCGTCAACCACTGCATCTGAATCGACAACTTCTCGATCCACTCCACCGCGTTGTAACCCGCCACTTTCCCATCCAACTGCTTAATCTGAAAACATACCATGCGATATGCTTGATGCCCCCTTAAATTCGAATGCCCTAACATTCAAACGGACGTGTAGGCGGACAAAGTCAAACCAGCCCATTGAACCCGAAGTCCATTTCGAGAGACGAGAGTTAATTGGATGGGACGTTGTGGGTCAATAACCTGCCTAAAAATCTCTGTACAATCTACGATAATATTTTGAGATGTCCCCTCGGTATAACTTCTCTCCATATGGGCCAAGCATTGTGGCAAATGCACGTCGGTCTCGGCATTTGCGTTGGGATAATTTAGATATAAAGCTAAATCCAATACGCCTTCGGAGATCCCCTTGGGCAACGTGACAGAATCCAAGGAAATATTTGCCTTCACGATCCCCGCTTTTTCGAGTCCTGCCAAAGACTGGGGAGGAGCCTTGTATACGCCTTCCGTCGCCTCGGTTCCATATGCCAAAGTATATACGTTAACACTTTGTTCACCCCGTTGATTCTGTTGCATTTGATCACGTAGAAGATCACCCGAATATCCTTGGCCCAGCATGAACATCATTTTTACCAAAGCCGCCTCAGGCGTCATATCAACTCCATTGATGACTCCGATACGTTGCAAGGTCGCACTGGCATCATACAATCCCATTTCGACCATCCCCTCCTGGCATTGTGTGACATTGAGTACCGTGATGCCTTTTGAAATTGCTCTTTCGATTTCAGCCAAAAATTTCTCACCAGTGGGAGCATTTCCTGCTCCATACGTGCGAAATACGACCCCTTTTAAATCATCCATTTCGAATATGCGACGGAGTATGGCCGGTTTGATTCCAGGAAAAATGTCAAACATCATTACATTCTGTTCCAAAGATTCGTGTATAAAAAAACCTTCCTTGGACGGCGGAGAAACGAATTTTTCATTCACTTTGATATGTTCGCCTATTTCAGCCAATGGTTCGTAGTTTGGCGTTGCAAATCCCGCGAACCCGCTGGAACTTACTTTCCTTGATCGATTACCTCGCAACAACTTCCCGCCAAACAGGATGGATACCTCGGCGACCACGGGAAGGTTAAATGCGTTCGGCGCGGCCAACATGAGGGCCGTAACAAGGTTTTGCATCGCGT
>Ga0315336_1001664_pt1 | contig 40364 bp, 34 predicted proteins | sample ASW5metaG_FD_204512 | JGI IMG/M metagenome (GOLD analysis project Ga0315336, IMG submission 204512) | Ammonia-oxidizing marine archaeal communities from Monterey Bay, California, United States - ASW #5 | ecosystem: Environmental > Aquatic > Marine > Intertidal zone | place: USA: California... | reverse complement strand
ACAAGACCGGAGTAGTTGATTTTGCCCGCGCGTTGGTCGAAATGGGGGTCGAAATCATATCGACTGAAGGCACCCATTCCGCTCTCGAAGCCGCTGGAATTCCTACGATTGAAATAGCCGAATTCACCGGCGTACGTGAAATGTTGAACGGTCGCGTGAAGTCTCTCCATCCGAAAGTACATTCAGGCTTGCTGGCCATTCGCGACAACAAACTTCACAATGAAGAAATGCAGACTTATGGATACCAATGGATTGATTTGGTAGCCGTAAACCTCCATCCCATCGATTCCTTGATCGATCAACCCGGTCTTGCTACGGAAGAAGTCATCGAGCAGGTGGACATCGGCGGAATTTCGATGATTCGCTCGGCAGCGAAAAATTTCAGGTACGTAACGGTGAGCGTCGATCCTTCTCAATATACCTCAATCATTCACGAAATGCAGGCCAGGGAAGGCGGACTCTCTTTTCCTATGCGATATAAACTGGCGAAGGAAGCCTTCGACGCCACGGCGAAATACGACCAAAACCTCGCCGACTACCTGCTCAAGAGCGAACCTCCACAGGAGTAAATGAGTGAATGTTCTTTTAATTGGTTCCGGGGGACGAGAACATGCGCTTGCATGGAAGATTGCCCAAAGTCCGTTACTGACCAAACTCTATTGCGCCCCCGGCAACCCGGGCATGGCACAAGTGAGCGAATGTGTCCCGATTCAAGCGATGGAATTGGAAAAAATTCTTTCGTTTTCAAAAGAGAATGCCATCGATTTCGTCGTCGTAGGTCCCGAAGACCCCCTCGCTGCGGGCTTGGTCGATCTATTGAACGAATCCGGCATAAAAGCATTTGGACCATCAAAAGACGCCGCCCAAATTGAAGGGAGCAAAGCATTCGCCAAAGACGTCATGGCAAGGCACGATATCCCCACCTCCGCATACGGAGAGTTCACCGACGCTGACGAAGCCAAGAACTACATTCGAGAACACGGCGCGCCTATCGTGGTGAAGGCAGACGGCCTCGCAGCAGGGAAAGGCGTAACCGTTGCGCAGACCACCGAAGAAGCCATTGCAGCAATCGACGAATACATGGTCGACAAGGTTTTTGGTGAGGCGGGTGCGACGGTTGTTGTAGAAGAATTTTTGCCCGGCGAAGAAGCCTCCATATTTGCACTCACCGACGGCGAACACATTCTGGTGCTGGATTCTAGTCAGGATCACAAGCCGGCCAACGATGGTGATACGGGCCCAAATACCGGCGGTATGGGGGCGTATTCTCCAGCGCCGGTGGTCACGCCAGAACTATTCAAAGAAATCGAAGAAACCGTCATAAAACCTTGTATTCATGGGATGAAAAAGGACGGTAACCCTTATCAAGGTGTTCTCTATGCCGGATTAATGATTGGGAAAAACGGCCCTAAAGTCGTGGAATTTAACTGTCGTTTCGGTGATCCCGAAACCCAGATCGTACTGCCCAGAATGAAATCCGACCTCTTGCCGATATTGTTAGCATGTGCGGAGGGAAATTTAGACCAACAAAATGTCGAATGGGACGAGGGCGCCTGCGTCACCGTGGTCATGGCGTCGGGCGGTTATCCCAAAGCCTATGACAAAGGAATCCCCATAACCGGGATCGATGACGCGGAATCACTCGAAGGCGTCAACGTGTTTCATGCAGGTACGTCGATCAAAGATGATGCCCTGGTTACGAACGGCGGCCGCGTTCTGAACGTCAATGCATTTGGATCGACGATTCCGGAGGCCATCAACAGAGCCTACGAAGCTGTCGAAAGAATCTCGTTCGACAAAGCTCATTATCGAAAAGATATCGGCCAAAAAGCCTTGTCGCACTTGTAAGCAAACGTTTGAAGAAGGGAGACAGTGTGGAAAAGGTCTTTCGTCATGTTCGCGATACTTCCTTGTTCCTGCCTATCCTCTTTGCATATCTGGTCCTCATTCTAATTGTATCTCCGGTCGGTGATTTCCCACTCAACGATGATTGGGTCTACGCCAAGACAGTACAAAGTTTTCTCGATACCGGCACCTATGCGGGGCATCCATTTACCGACGCACTTTTCGTGCTCCAAGCCTTCTGGGGGTATCTCTGGACGTCCGTATTCGGATTCAGTTTCACTGTCCTAAGATTTTCCACGATCGCGTGTGCAATCTTGGGGGCATGGGGGATCGCATTGGCAGCCCGTCATTGTGGTTTGTCCCGAGGGGTTGCGCTCGTTGCGGCTGGCCTCTTTCTGAGTAATCCGATCATTCTCAACCTGACATACACGTTTATGACAGATGTTCCGTTTCTAAGTCTTACCGCGCTGTCAATGGCCTCATACCTGAAATTCTTCAGCGATCCCGCGCGACCGATAAAGTGGGTGTTGATCGGGAGTATACTGGCTGCCTTGTCCTGCTTGATCCGGCAATTTGGCATCTTCACAGGTGCTGCATTCGTGGCTGTTCTGGCCCTGGATTCATTGCAGCGAAAGGAACGCCCTAATCTCTCGGTGCTCGTCGCTTGGTTGGCTCCTTGGCTGGTGGTTTACGGCGGAACGACGTTTCTTCCCGACACGGGAGCCGGATTGGCCATGGCATGGGATTGGGACTATCTCGGGTGGAGTCTCTTCAATCGAATATCTAACGGGACCAAGCACTTCTTCACCGTGATGCTCTATCAAGCCTACTTTCTTCTTCCTCTCGTGCCTTTGTTTTTCATTAGCGGTTGGCGAAACAGGGATAGAAATTTCTGGAAGATTTTAGTGGGTGCAGGTGCAGCGTTTCTATTTTGTATTTGGATGTTGGAAATACATTTGGGAACACGAATCCCTTTGATCGGCAATATGCTTTATGACTTCGGTGTCGGCCCGCTGCTTTTTTCCGGGATGCGTGATGAGGAGGGGCTAGTCCGATCGTCCGTTAGGATAGGCGGTGTATGGGGTATTATTACGCTGCTCACCGCGGCCGCCGCAGCATGTGCGCTCGTGTACTTCGTTCGGTATTTTTCTTCTTTCAAGGATTTTTTCTCGAAAGCAAAGGCATTCGACTTCGACCGAAGAGAGTTATTCTTGTTAACCCTTTCGCTGTTGTTCGTAATGGGCCTGTTCAATCCCGGGCTTGACGTAATCTACGACCGATATTTCGTTGCGGCGTCAATTCCCTTTATCGTCCTGGCCCTGATGAAACTTTCCAGCCATCCGATCCGCTATATGTCTGTCGCCACCGTACTTTGGCTGACCATCAGCGCATTTCAGGTTCACGATTATATGTCCTGGAATCGGGCCCGATGGGAAGCCATCGAAATACTACACAACGAAATGAACATCGAACCAGAAATTGTGAATGGGGGATATGAGTACAACGGCTGGTTTACAAGCGATCCCTTTTTCTACGACAAAGTGTCGACTGATCGACGGATCTATGGGACTAAAGGATGGTGGGTGGTCGATGATGACTACGCGATGTCGATGGTCCAGTTACCCAATTACGAAGTGGAACGAACCATTCCTTATTCTTCCTGGTTTGGGTTGAGTAAGGGAGAGATCTTGATTCAACGTCGCGTGGCCGAAGACGAAAACCCGTTCATTTGACAGTGATATCGACGAGAGCAGGGGTGGCCTCTTGACTACTTTTAAAAGTGCGCATATTGTACCGTGACTACGGAAAAACAACAGGATACACGCATGGAATTTTCAAAATATAATCCGGAAACTGATCGCGATGCATGTCGCCGTATTTGGAACGAAACTGGCTGGTTGGACCTCGACGAAGAAATCCCGCTCAAGGGGTTCGATTCAATCCTGAAGTCAGGCAGAGCGTGGACCGCAAAGATTAACGGCGAACCCGAATGCCTCGTGCTGACCGCCTCCGGATCTATGTGTTATCAGGACGAAGAGATCTCGTTTTCCGGCGTATCCGGAGTCACCACAAGTCGAATTGCTCGCAAACAAGGTTTCGCGGGCCGTTTGACTGCCCACGCAGTGGCCCACGATGCCGCCGATGGGTTTGCGCTCTCCGGACTGGGAATGTTCGAACAAGGCTTCTACGATAAGCTGGGTTTCGGATCGGGGAATTACATCCACTGGATGGGCTTCGATCCTCAGATGTTGACCGTCCCTTATGCAACGCGCCCGCCCGCACGACTTACGTACAAAGACGCTGAAAAGATCCATGCGTCCCGGATTGCGTCGATGAAGCATCACGGAAAACTCACGTTCGAATCTATCGACATTACCCTTTGCGAACAATGCGACTCTCCAAAAGGGTTCGGTCTCGGGTATTTCAATGACGATGGCGATCTCACTCACCACATTTGGTTTTCCGACTCCAAGAAAGAACATGGGCCCTATACAATCGTCTGGATGAGCTGGCAATCGACAGAAGAATTCCTGGAACTGATGGGCATTTTGAGAAATATTGGAGACCAGGTTCGTTTAGTACAGTTGATCGAGCCGGCAGGAATTCAACTCCAAGATCTGCTAAGAGGCCCTCTCCAGCAACAAATGATCACGAGAGGGGGCAATTATCCCCAGGCGAATTATGGCCTCGCAGAATGGCAGATACGAATCAACGATCTCAACGAGTGCATTGGCAAGACTCATCTGACGTGCGAATCATTTTCGTTTAATCTTGAAGTCAACGACCCCATCGAAAAGTACCTGGACAAAAATGCCGCCTGGAAAGGCGTGACCGGCTCCTACACCGTAACGCTAGGCCAGGAGTCCAGTATCAAGAAAGGGACCGACGCTTCGTTACCCGTGCTGAAAACATCTATCAACGCATTTTCCAGAATGTGGCTGGGATGTCGTCCGGCATCGGGCCTGGCCGTCACCGCCGGAATCGATGCATCACCTGAATTAATTACTCAACTCGACGGCGCCTTCCGCCTTCCGGCACCGCACCGATATTGGGAATTCTAGTAGAGTCTAGAATTCCTTTTCGGTGTTGAATTACAATGCTCCCAGTGATTCGGGGAGTATTGTATGGTCAATGTACTGTTTGTGTGTCTCGGTAATATCTGCAGAAGTCCAAGCGCCGAGGGGATCTTTCGGAAGATCGTTGCCGATGCAGGGTTGGCCGACTCTTTCTCGATCGACTCCTGCGGGATGATTGATTATCACCGGGGAGAAGCACCTGATCGGCGGGCGCAGGCTACGGCCCTCTCAAAAGGCATCGATCTAAGCCAATTGAAAGCACGCCAATACCGCGCGACCGACTTCGAAGAATTCGACTATATTCTGGTGATGGATAAGCAGAATAGGGAAGCGATCCAGAAAGTTTGTCCAAACAACCATATCGATAAAATCCATATGATGTGCGATTTCACCGTCGAATTCGACGAAACCGAAGTCCCCGATCCCTACTTCGGAGGCGACTATGGATTCGAGGCGGTGTATGCCTTGTTGACAGACTCTTCCCGCGGCCTGCTGGCGCACATCAAGTCTGCCGGCTCGGACGCCAATGGATAGCTGGTTAACGGCAGAGATTCTGGAACACGTCGGGGTCGATCCCATTCATATGTCCCCGTTGAGTGGTGGATGCGTGGGGGAGGTGTACCGCGTTGAACTCGCTGACTTGAATCATTGCGTGTGCAAAGTAGGGCGGGACAGCGATTGCGATCTCAGTATCGAAGGGTACATGCTCGACTATTTGGCGAACCATTCAGGGCTACCCGTACCGAAGGTGCTTCACGCGTCTCCGGACATTCTGATTATGGAATTTATCGAAGGCCTTTCTACCTTTACTATCGGAGGCGAGGCACATGCCGCGTCGCTCCTGGCGACGCTCCATCAAAATTCTGCCCCTCGATACGGGTTGGACAAAGACACGTTGATCGGAGGTCTTCATCAACCCAATGCTCAATCCGATTCGTGGATTTCATTTTTCGGGGAACATCGCCTGCTTCATTTTTCCGAGTGTGCAATGAAAGAAGGAAAAATGGGTCTCGATACGTTTCGCCGCATGGATCAATTTGTCTCCAAGCTCGACGGGTTTATAGCCGAGCCAAAAGCCCCGGCTCTCTTACATGGCGACGTTTGGACAACAAATGTGCTGGCCGTTCATGACAAGATCACGGGCTTCATCGATCCAGCCGTCTACTACGGACACCCCGAAATAGAATTGGCCTTCATCACGCTGTTCAAAACCTTCGGTCAAAAGTTCTTCGATGAATACCATAAACTGAATCCGATAGCCGACGGTTTTTTTGAAGAACGCAGAGATGTCTACAATCTCTATCCACTCTTGGTCCATGCGAGACTATTTGGCGGGGGATACCTGAAGAGCGTTGAAAATACACTGGCCCGTTTTGGGTTTTGAGCCCGTTAGGGCTGGGGGATTATATCGGCCAGCACGGCTCTAGCTACGCGCTCCAAACTATCGGCGCCCAATCCGGCGTCTTCAAGCTGTTCGGCGCGCGTGCTGTGGGGCAGGAATCGATCTGGAATCCCAATTCGACGGATACGTAATTCGTGTAGTCGGTTTTCCGATTCGAAGTATTCCATCACGGCAGATCCGAATCCGCCTTCCAATGTGTTTTCTTCAACCGTAATTAACGGCAGATGAGCGATTTGATTGATTAGTTCCGTATCCAATGGTTTCACGAAGCGAGCGTCAGCGACGCCCAATGAAATCCCCGCGGGTTCGAGTGCTTCCGCGACTTGTAAGCAGGTCGATAAAACAGGCCCGACTGCCAGGAAATAAGCATCGGTACCCTCACGAAGTATTTCGCCTCTGGAAACGTCCCGGTCGCGAGTATCGCCAATCGTTGGTCCTTTGCATCGAGCGTAACGGAACGCGACCGGAGAGTCTTGGCCCAATGCCCAATGTAGTGCCAACCGCGTGTCGACGTTGTCTCTGGGTACCAGCACTTGAATATTTGGTATGGCACGGAGGAAGGAAATATCGAATGCACCCTGTTGAGTGGGGCTGTCTTCCCCGACCAAACCAGCGCGGTCTATCGCGAACACAACGGGAAGGTTTTGCAAACAGACATCATGGACGTACTGGTCGTAGCCGCGCTGGAGAAAAGTAGAGTATATAGCGGCTACCGGTTTCATACCTTGGGCAGCGAGTCCGGCAGCGAACGTGACGGCATGCTGTTCACAGATTCCGACATCAAAGAAGCGATCCGGAAACTGTTTTTCGAATTTCGATAACCCTGTTCCAGTCGGCATCGCGGCCGTAATGCCGACGACTTTATCATCGGACTTGGCAATTTCAATCATCGCCGATGCAAAAGCGTCCGTAAAAGATGAAGCATCGTCGCCATCTACGACTTTGGATGCGTGCTGCGTCCCAGTGTCAATGTCGTACGGGCCTACACCATGATACGCAAGGGGATCTTCCTCCGCGTAGGGATAACCTTTTCCTTTTTGCGTAACGCAATGGAACAGAATTGGCTTTTTGGTGTCCTTTAAATTCTTGAGACACTCGACCAAGGTGGGAACATCGTTGCCATCGACCGGCCCGATGTAGCGAAAACCCAATTCCTCGAACAGCACACCGGGGACAATCATATGTTTGAATTGATGTTCCAATCGTCGTGCAACATCGAACAACTTGTCGCCGATCATGTGCTCCATAAAGGATTTGATGTCGCCTTTGGCACGGGTATAGAGGCCACCTGTAATCAAACGGCTTAAATAAGATGAAAGGGCACCGACGTTCTTCGATATAGACATGTCGTTGTCGTTTAAGACCACGATCAGATTTTTGTTCAAATGCCCCGCGTGAGCCAATGCTTCAAAGGCCATCCCGCCCGTCATGGCCCCGTCACCGATTACGGCGATCGCTCGTCGGTCTTCATCGCCCTGGAGATTCGCGGCGGTGACCATGCCTAGGCCAGCCGAGATGGAAGTGGAGCTGTGACCCGTTCCAAATGAGTCATATTCGCTTTCGAAACGGCTTGGATATCCGCTGATACCACCTTTGCGCCGCAAAGTGTGAAATTCACTGAATCGACCGGTGAGGATTTTGTGCGCATGGGCCTGGTGACCAACGTCCCATACTACATGATCTTTTGCCAGATCATAAACGTAGTGAAGGGCAACAGTCATTTCGACAGCGCCGAGAGGGGACGCTAAGTGACCCCCATTGTGGGACGCAACTTCGATGATTACATGACGAACTTCTTGCGCGACTTCTTGGAGTTGTTCAACATCAAATTCTTTGAGATCGGAAGGGGAATTGATCGTGGCTAGCAGAGGATACTTTTTAGCTAGTTCTTCGGGTGTGAGCATGAAATAATTTGAACCTGTTCGCTTCTTTTTTTGGAATGAAATTGTATTAAATGATTTACTCGTCATTATACACATCCGTTGTAAATAGTTGCTAATTTTAATGATACGTACGGTGCGTTTCCGAGATTAGTTGCGCGTAATCCCGACGTACCTGTATAAATACTCCCAGTATCGTCCAATTCGAAAGAGTTTCATGCGCCATACCGAAGACAAAAAGCCTTGGCTGGATATAGAAAACATCCTGAATAAGGGCGATTCGCAAGAATTACACGAGTTTTTAGATACTCTGGCTCCTCCAGATATCGCTCGTGCAATCTCGCGCCTGTCTGAAGCTGAGCAATCGACACTGCTGACCATTTTGGAACCGGAAGATGCCGCCGATTTGATCGAAGAACTCCCCGATGCGCAGGGGGCCGACCTGATGGAAGAACTACCCGCCGAACGGGCTGCTGCCATCGTCGATGAAATGGAGAGTGACGAACGAGCTGACCTTCTCGGGGAAATGGATGATGATGACGCGGAAGCCATTCTCCAGGAAATGACTCCGGAGGATGCGGAAGAAACCAGGGAGCTGCTTCAACACGAACCGGACACGGCCGGGGGCCTCATGATCACGGAATTCGTCGTGTACAATCACTCCCTAAGAGTGAACGATGTTTTAGAGGATTTGCGGACGAATGCCGAGGCCTATTCGGATTATGGCGTCCAATATGCCTACGTAGAAAATGACTCGAACCGCCTCGTTGGTGTGCTCCGGCTTCGCGATTTGGTGTTGTCACAAGGCGATACGCCCATTCAACAAATCCTGATCGTAAACCCCATTAGCGTATTGGTGTCCGATGATCTGGAAGAACTGGAAAAAACGTTTGATCGATTTATGTTTTCCGGACTGCCCGTGATCAATAACCAAGGAAACATAATTGGGGTTGTTCAACGCGCGGATATTGAAGAAGCTCACTCGGAACAGACTGAAAAAGTGTTCATGCGTTTTAGTGGAATCATTGGCGGGGAAGAACTACGCACCCAGCCCGTAGGGAGTCGTTCCGGAAGAAGACTGGCATGGCTCGGGCCCAACTTGGTTTTGAGCGTCATTGCTGCAGGCGTCATCATGTTTTTTAAAGATACTCTGGAACAGCACATCGCATTGGCTGCTTTGTTGCCGGTATTAGCGAATTTGAGCGGATGTTCCGGCAATCAGGCGGTCGCTGTTTCGATTCGTGAAATGGCTCTGGGACTCATTAGGACGGAAGACGTGTTACGCGTAATGCGCATGGAGTTGGTTGTAGGTGTTATCAATGGTCTGGTCTTAGGGGTGATGATTGCCGGCGCAACGTTGGTTTTTGAACGAAATATCATGTTGGGTGTGTTGGTCGGAATTGCGATGGCGCTCAATACAGTATTGTCCGTAGTTCTCGGAGGTTCGTTACCCCTTGTTTTGAAGAAAGCGGGTATTGATCCTGCCGTCGCCGCAGCGCCCATTTTGACAACCATTATCGATATGGCAGGGTTCTTTTTGATGTTGAATCTCGTTTCGTCGTTTCTTGGTTAAGAGTTTAAGGAGTTAGCAATGCCTACAACAGTAGAAGAGATTTATCTGGACTCCGTACGCAATCGTTTCAAAGGGCTGAAAATCGTAGGCGACAAAACACTTGAACAATTGAGCATGGAAGATTTGTTGTGGCAACAGAACGAGGAAACCAATTCGATAGCTCAAGTCGTCAAGCATTTGTGGGGAAATATGCGTTCGCGCTGGACCAACGCGCTCACATCGGACGGTGAAAAAGCTGATCGACATCGTGACACAGAATTCGAGTTGGCGCATGATTTGACTCGAGAAGATATCATGCGATGGTGGGAGGAAGGCTGGCTTTGTTTCTCCGATTCGTTGGAAAGCTTCACGCCCGATGACTTAACGAAAACAATCCTGATCCGCAATCAGGGTCTATCTCTGCTCGACGGAATAAATCGGCAGCTCGCTCATTATGCGATGCACGTCGGGCAAATTATTCATATTGCGAAAGAGCGGAAAGGCGCCGATTGGAAAACGCTCTCTATTCCACGTGGTCAGTCCGAAGAGTTCATTCAGAGAGCCTTTAATCCGAAAGGCGACTAACGGAATTTTTGACAATCTTTCGGCGTGATTGGTACCCTTTACTTCCTATTCTCCCAAACAGTTACCAAGGACTGCGCGCCAATAATGTCTATTCAAGATGCCATTGCCAAAGTGATCAATCGAGACGATTTATCTATTGACGAATCAGCGGACGCACTCAAAGCCATCATGAGCGGTGAATGTACGCCGTCCCAAATCGCCGGAATTCTGGTTGCGTTGCGGATGAAAGGCGAGACCGTAGATGAGATTACTGGATTTGCTAAAACCATGCGAGAGTTTTCAGCGACCGTCTCTTCGTCACGTTCTCCTTTAGTCGACACCTGCGGTACGGGTGGGGATGGTTCAGGTACATTCAATATTTCGACCACTGCTGCGTTTGTAGTTGCAGGCGCTGGAGTTGCAGTGGCCAAGCATGGAAATCGGAGCGCGTCGAGTAAATGCGGAAGCGCGGACGTGCTCGAAACTCTTGGCGTGAACATCGACGCGACACCCGAGTTGGTCGGTAAATGCATTGACGAGTGCGGTATCGGGTTTCTTTTCGCTCGTTCGCACCACCCGGCAATGAAACATGTTGCTGCGCCGCGCATGGAATTAAAAACGCGCACCATTTTTAATTTTCTTGGACCATTAACGAATCCCGCAAATGCTTCACGTCAGGTGATGGGGGTATTCGATAAAAATCGAATACCCGAGATAGCACGAGTGCTATCGAATCTCGGTGCCGAAAAAGCACTCGTCGTCGCGGGAGATGACGGCTTAGACGAAATCACTCTCTGCGGAAATACCTTCGTTGCGGAAGCGGCGGGGGGAACCGTCACGAACTATGAATTGAATCCAGAGGAGTTAGGGTTTTCCAAGGTCGCACCGGACTCCCTTTTAGGCGGTGAAGCGAAAGAAAACGCGGATATATTGAATGCAGTCTTGGGCGGTGAAACAGGCCCAAAAATGGATATCGTACTCCTGAATGCGGGTGCTGCGATTTATGCGGCCAGCGACGAATTGAGCATGAATGACGCTATAGACCAGGCAAGACAATCTGTTGATTCCGGTGCTGCTGCAGCAAAACTCAAGCAATTAGTGACCCTTTCAAACGGGTGAAGTGGGAATTCATGATTTTAGATGATATATGTGCATATAAACGGGAAGTGGTGGATGAAGCCAAAACTTCGGTGAAACTCGATGACTTGATCGAAAAAATAGAAACCCTTCGTCCTGCCCGAGATTTTCATGCTGCACTACGAAAAGAAGGAATGAGCCTGATTGCAGAAGTGAAGATGGCGTCTCCTTCAAAAGGTCTAATGCTGGAAGGTGTCAAACCCATAGACTTGGCTTCGTTGTACGAAAACTGTAAAGCGTCAGCAATTTCCGTATTAACGGATGAGAAGTTTTTTCAAGGCTCGCTCAATAATTTAGTCGAAGTCAATCGTTACGTTTCGATTCCTTGCTTACGAAAAGAATTTATCATTGATGCCTATCAAATTTACGAAGCACGCTCGGCCGGTGCAGATGCGATCTTATTAATCGTATCGATTCTGTCTGATCAGGAATTGAAAGAGTTTCGCGAATTGGCGGAGTCGTTGGGCATGGGAGTGTTGGTGGAAGCGCATGATGAAGTCGAAATCAAGCGCGCGTTGGATACTGGCGCAAAAATCGTAGGTGTAAATAACCGCGATTTAAAAACGTTTGAAGTGAATTACGAAAACACCTTGGAACTAAAAAAGCTTGTACCCGGCGGTGTCGTGTTGGTGAGCGAGAGCGGTATCCACCGGCGAGATCAGGTCGTGAAATTGGAGAATGGCGGTATCGATGCGATTTTGGTCGGAGAAGCGTTTGTTACCAGCGAAGATATCGCCGCAAAAGTACGTGAGTTGATGGGCCATGGTGAATATTAAGATATGTGGAATCACCAATCTGGATGATGCCCAATTTGCGTGTGATGCCGGAGCCAACGCCCTCGGATTCAATTTCGCTGAAGAAGCAAAAAAACGAAATCGTTATATTGAACCATCTGCGGCGCGAACAATTATTGAACAGTTGCCTGACGAGGTATTGAAAATCGCCGTAACCGTGAACGCGGAACCCTCAGAAATTGAAAGTTGGTTGGCATTCGTTGATTGCATTCAATTACACGGCGAAGAGTCCGCAGATTACACAAATAAATTAGGTAAAAATGCTATTAAAGCATTTCGAATTGAAGATGGATTTAAATCAGAATCCTTAATGGCCTATGACTGTAAGGCATGGTTACTCGATGCGTACGTTCCCGGTGCACGGGGTGGAACAGGTAAAACAGCCGATTGGGATACTGCAAAAGATATTGTTAGTTTAGGACATCCGGTCTATTTGGCCGGTGGATTAACACCGGACAATGTTGCCGAAGCGATAGAGAAAGTACAGCCATTTGGCGTAGATACAGCGGGCGGAGTGGAATCTGCCCCCGGAGTAAAAGATCATGAGCGAATCCGAGCATTCATCAACAACGCGCGAAAAGCATCACTATCCTGACGAACGAGGACGGTACGGCGATTTCGGAGGCAAGTATGTACCCGAAACATTGATGCCTGCATTGCAGGAACTTGAGGAAGCCTACACGGCAGCAAAAGAAGACCCGGTATTCCAGGAAACCTATCTCCACTACTTGAAGCAGTATATCGGTCGTCCGACACCTCTTTATTTTGCCGAACGGTTGACCAATCATCTCGGTGGTGCGAGGGTGTATTTCAAACGGGAAGATCTTTGCCATACAGGCGCTCATAAGATTAACAATGCGCTCGGTCAGGTGCTCCTCGCACAAAAGATGGGAAAGAAACGCATCATCGCGGAAACCGGTGCTGGACAACACGGTGTAGCGACCGCCACTGCAGCCGCTTTGCTGGGGTTGGAATGCGAGATCTACATGGGCGCGGAAGATATCGAGCGTCAGAAGCTGAATGTATTCCGTATGCGCTTGTTGGGCAGTAAAGTGAATTCGGTAGAATCTGGCAGTAAGACCCTCAAAGATGCCATCAACGAAGGCTTGCGTGATTGGGTCACAAACGTGGGCGACACGCACTACATTATGGGTACCGTCCACGGTCCACATCCTTATCCCGAAATCTGCCGTGACTTTCAAAGCGTAATCGGACGTGAGGCCCGCCAACAGATACTGGAACAGGAAGGTCGTTTACCCGACAAATTAATCGCGTGCGTCGGAGGCGGAAGTAACGCCATCGGGTTGTTCTTCGATTTTATTGGAGACGAGTCCATCAAAATGATTGGTGTCGAAGCAGGCGGTACGTCCATAGAGCCGGGAAAACATGCCGCACGGTTTGCCGGCGGAAAACTTGGAATGCTTCAGGGAGCCATGAGTTACGTTCTACAAGATGAGCACGGACAAATAGAAGGCACCCATAGCGTTTCAGCGGGTTTGGATTACGCCAGCGTGGGTCCGGAACATGCATTGCTGTACACGTCCGGCCGCGTAGAATATACGAACGTCAACGATGATGAGGCACTGGAAGCATTTCAGCTGAGCAGCAAGTTGGAGGGAATTATTCCAGCCCTGGAAAGTTCTCACGCAATCGCTGAAGTCGTCAGGACAGCGCCCACGATGTCTAAAGATGAAATCATCATCATGAACATGTCGGGCCGCGGCGACAAGGACGTTGTGCAGGCCGCACAATTTATTTTACCAGGAGAGAGTTTTTCGTGAACCGAATCGATCAACGTTTTAAATCTTTGAAAGAAAGTGGAACGACCGCATTCATTCCATTTATTACCGCCGGCGATCCGAACCTGAAGGCGACAGCCGCCCTGGTCCTGGAATTGGAAAAAGCCGGCGCGGACGTCATCGAATTCGGAGTACCGTTTTCCGATCCGCTGGCTGATGGTCCCGTGAATCAGGAGGCCGCCCAGCGTGCGTTAATTCACGACGTTAATTTACACCAGATTCTGGATACTGTTCGAGAACTGCGTACTCAAACAGAAATACCAATTCTCTTATTTACTTACTTCAATCCCGTATTGGCGTATGGATTGGAAACGTTGGCGCAAGACGCCAGTGAGGCGGGGGTCGACGGAATACTCTGCGTCGATTTACCCCCCGAGGAAGGCGGCGACTACGAAGCCGCCATGGGCGCGAAAGGCCTTCACACGGTATTCTTGTTGGCACCGACAAGTACCGACGAACGCGTGGAATTGATCGCGAATCATTCCAAAGGTTTCATCTACTATGTGTCCCGAACCGGCGTCACGGGGGAACAGACTTCCATTGAATCATCAGTGGAAGCAATGGTCAAGAAAATAAAGCAGCACACGGACATTCCAGTTGCCGTTGGTTTCGGGATTTCCAATCCCGAGCAGTCCCGCGAAATTGCGGGGTATGGCGACGGCGTCGTCGTAGGCAGTGCCATCGTCCGAATGGTCGGCGAACTGGGTGACGCGCCCGACATGCCAGCAAAGGTAGGCGCCTTCGTGAAGTCCCTCGTGGATGCCGCTAAATCCTGAGATTTAACCCTTCCATCGCTTTTGGGTATAATTCATTTTTCGAAATGAACCTTCGCGTTAGAAAGTGGACCTAAATGTTGGACTTCTCCCCGGAAGCGTTAGAAAGATTACATCCTTTGTTTCTTGTTCTCAGTGCGGTGATGGGGGGCATGATCGGTAGCTTCCTGAACGTGTGTATTTATCGGATGCCGGCCGGACTCTCCGTGGTAAAGCCAGCATCCCGGTGCCCAAAATGCGAAAACGGCATTGCCTGGTACGACAACATACCCGTTCTGAGCTGGCTGATTCTCGGAGCAAAATGCCGCCATTGCAAGAACCCGATCAGCTGGCGTTACCCGCTGATTGAAGCCATCACAGCTGCATTGTTCCTTGGGGTGTATATTAAGTTTGGCGCCGTAATCGCCACACCTGTTTATATGATTCTCGCGGCCTCGTTGGTGGTCGTAACATTCGTCGACTTGGACGACATGACCATTCCCAATGAAATAACAATGCCGGGGATGCCGATTGGACTCGCGTTTTCTGTGTTGGCCATGATGGTTACGGGTACCGGTCTTCTATTGGACGATCCTCTGATGAGTATTATCGGTTTGTTCCTGGGAGGCGGAGTGTTGTACGGGTTGGATCTCGTGAGCCTTGTTGTATTCAAGAAACGGGGGATGGGGTTCGGCGACGTAAAACTACTGGCGATGTTGGGAGCGTTCTTTGGCGTTAAAGGTGCACTCTTGATTCTCGTCCTCGCCGCATTCTTCGGGAGCATCATCGGAATCAGCGTTATTGCAATCAGTCGCAAGCAAACAGTGATCACCGACGATGATGGCGAAGAAAACGTCGGGTATTACCTGCCCTTCGGTCCCTACATTGTTTTAGGCGGCCTAGTCTACATGTTTGCCGGACCCGAATTGATTGAATGGTATTTGGGAATGATGAAAATTTCCGGGGGCGTGTAGTGTCCACCCTCGAATCCATCGAAATATTCAGTCTGCTCGAAAAAAACCACATTATACCCATTAGTCTGCCGACACCTTTTCCAGTCGGACCTGTCAACTGCTTTCTTTTTAAGAAGGACCCGGTCACACTCTTTGATACCGGGCTGAATACCGACGAAAGTCATCACGAGTTGTCCAGGCAACTTTCCGATCACGGACTTATTCTGAATGATATTGACAATATCGTAGTAACTCACGGGCATCGTGATCATATGGGACTTCTGGGACGCCTTCTCGAAGAAACGGACGCGAAGGCTTATGGGCAGGCGACCATCAATCGTTTGGGCGCATTTACCGAGGAAGATGTCACGAATCGAAAAAACTTTTTCATCGGGATTTTGAAGGAGTTCGGAGTTCCGTTGGATATTCGAGAAAATGCCAATTCATTGTACGAGAGGTTTCGCCGGTTTTCAGAACCATTCGAATTGGACTTCACCTTTGAAGAAGGCGAGAAAGTGTTGGATTACGACACGTATTTCGTGCCTGGACATTCTCCTACGGATACAATCTTCACGGACCACGAACAGCGAATCAGCGTGACCGGCGATCACTTATTGACAAACACCAACCCAAATCCATTATTACGGCGACCGGACGAAGGAAAACCGAGGGACAAGAGTCTCGTCGAATACCAGGCATCGTTACGTAAATCTCGAGAATTGGATCTGGGACTTTGTCTGCCGGGCCACGGACAGCCCTTCGACAATCATATCGAAGTAGTTGATCGCATTCTTCAAAAACAATCACGCCGGGAGGAGTTGATTCTCAGGCTTGTTAGAGACGGAAGGACTACCCCGTATCTAATCTCCAAGAAACTTTTTCCAGATTTACCGCCCCCTCATCTGCACCTTGGACTCTCCATTTCTGTCGGCCATTTAGAAGTTCTGGAAGAAAATGGGATTCTGAAATCTCACCACGATTCGGGCGTGCTTCATTTCGCTCCGGTTTAGGGCGGCTCCAATATGGAACATTTTATGCCGATCCATGACCGAAACGTTACTTAGTATACAGAACTGATTGGGGAAGGTTATGAGTAATGTGCAATCTGACGCTATGTTGGTGCATCGCTGTATAAACGGCGATACCGACGCGTACGGAGAACTCGTAACCCGGTACCAAAAAGCGGTGTACGCCACTGCTTACTACTACGTAGGTAGATTCGGTTCTGCGGAAGACGTAAGCCAGGATGCGCTACTAGCAGCGTACAAAAGCTTGCCAAATTTGAAGAAACCTGATCGATTTGCATCGTGGCTAAAAGAGGTGACGTGCAGGACGGCTTCCAATTGGCTTCGACAGCACGGGAAGACCATTAATCTAGAAACCCCGTTGCCATATAAGCGGACCATCTCCATCGAAGATGCCAGAGCCAATCCGGAACACGTTTTCAGAAAACAGGACCGTGTAGAAATGATTCAGCGGGCTATCGATACCTTGCCGGAACGTTTTCGATTGCCGGTGATACTCAGATATCTACAAGAATTGTCGTATCAGGAAATAAGTCATTTTACGGGCGAGTCCCCCGACGAAGTCCGTGGCATCTTACAAAGGGCCTTGAGCCAGTTGAAAGAAATATTGGTAGAAGACGATGAGCAAAGCCAAGGAGAACAAGATTGGCGTCGTGTTTAAAAATAAGCTGTGAGCTACCTTCCTATTTGGATAACGAGCTTTCGCATTCAGAAAAATTGATTGTCGAAAAGCATATCCAGGAATGTCCCTCATGCAGACGCGAATTGTCTCAATACCAGAAATGTGCCGCGGACCTATATGAACAATTTTCTCCGCATCGAATGCAACATGACGTCAAACAATACGTGATGGAACATCTTCCCGAGTTGGATTACTCCACGCGCGATGTGGCGGGATTGAATCAAAGGGCCAAACACCCTTCGATCTGGCGTGAACGGGCAATTCGTCTAATTCCTGTTGGTTTCGCTACGGTGCTCGTGGTGTTAGCCTTTTTGATTAGTGAACAATGGCCGACGGATGATGCGTGGCATGAGCACGTTGTTGGGGTTGTAAGCAATGTGTCAGGCAATGTTGTGCGTTTGTCCGACTTTGGGATGACTGAAGACACTACAGACTTAAAACAGTTCTCATCTAAAGGCGATTCTATTAGAACCGCAAAAGACAGTCACGCCATCGTTACCTTGAAGGGCGGAACGGACATTACTTTGGATGAAGGTTCCGCAATCACGTTTCAGGATAACCGTCAGGTGCGAATGGATTCAGGTCAGGCCTACTTCAATGTGACTCCTGCGAATCAACTATTTCGCGTATTGACTCCCTACGGAGATATTACTGTCTTCGGCACCCAATTCAATGTGGTTGTGGACTCTGAATCGGTCCGGGTGGATGTGACGGAAGGCGTTGTTCGTTTCGAAAAAGATCAAATGTATGAAACGTTGAAAAAAGGAGAATCCGTGGAAGTGCGGTCGAAAACCAGGCGCTTGCAATCGACCTATTCCCCTGCAGTAGCAGAACGATCACTTTGGGCGAAGAAAATTGTCCCTAATAACCTGGTCAAAAGTAATTTCATTGCCAGATATGATGCATTGCCACCGAAAACGGAACTGTCCGCCGAAAAGGCATTCAACTTCTTAGACATAAACAATATTCCATTGAAAGCCATCGAATTGAAGTGGAATCAATCTCTCGGCTCCAATTATGATCTTGCTGGATATCATGTCTATGTAACGTCATTTGAAGAAGAGGAAATTTTTCATCGATTTATCGAACCGTCTGAATTCAGAAACGCGAGAAACGGACGTTTGATTATTGAAAATAATGGAAAACGGAAACTTAGGGCGAAATCCATGTACGTTCGGGTCGTACCTGATATTTCCTATGGAGAGGAAAAAATAATCTTCAGTGGGTGTAAAGCCATACTGGATTTAGAATAATTTGGGTTTGAAAAAGGTCGGCTTGTAAGGCATTGTTTGCTTGATATCTATCCAAGTCACTCCTTCCCCAAGGGTAACTGCAGTCAAGTTTGTTTTGCGAGCCTACCTTTTTCAAACCCAAAAAATAACCAGCCAAAAAGAGTCGGGATCTTAATGGCTGGCTGGAATAAGTAGAGCCCTGCATTCGCTGGGCTCTATTTTATTTATGGTAACAACGATGACTTAATATTACAAGTTAAGATTATACGGAATTGTTGCTTTCAGTATTTAATTTATCACGAATATTTGATATTGTTCATCTCACAACACTTTTAAACTACGGGGATTATCATATGAATCGCAAAGTCGTGCCTCTCTTGCTCTGTTTTTTCTGCGTCTTCAATCCCGTCATTGCGGATTCAGAAGAAATATCACAAGACCTACGCGAAATAGTCGACAACGCGATCTCCATAGTTAAACCATCGCTGGTTCGAATCCACGTCGTTTCCGCCAGTTTTCGGGAGGGGCGTGAATATAAGTATCAATCATCTGGAAGTGGAGCCATTATCACTCCTGAGGGACATGTTATTACGAACCACCACGTGGCTGGCAACGCGACACGCCTCTTATGCACGCTTTCCAATCGGGAAGAAATAGACGCCGTCTTAATCGGTACGGACCCGCTGAGCGACATTGCCATTATCAAGCTCACACCGAAAGATAACCGAAAGTTTCCAGTAGTCGAATTTGCCGATTCTGGTTCCGTTCAAGTGGGCGACCGCGTTCTTGCCTTGGGGAGTCCAAGAGCATTGTCGCAGTCTGTCACCATGGGCATAATCAGCAATACAGCGATGGTGATGCCGAAGCGTATGGGCGGGAGAGGTCTACAACTGGATGGAGAAGATGTAGGTTCATTAGTGAGATGGTTCGCCCACGATGCGGCCATTTACGGAGGAAACTCCGGTGGCCCATTGGTCAATTTACAAGGGAAAATAATCGGAATAAATGAAATCAGTATCGGTCTTGCCGGGGCCATTCCTGGTAACCTGGCTAAGTCGGTTATGGAATCTATTATAGACACGGGAAAAGTATCTCGTTGTTGGTTGGGCTTTTACGTACAGCCATTATTGAAACACGGTGCCGTCGATTCTGGAGTCTTTATCACCGGGTCTATCGAAGGGTCGCCCGCCGATCAGGCCGGCGTCCAATCCGGAGATATTCTGTTGGAAATTAATGGCCTGCCGACACATGCCTCGTTCGATGAAGACATTCCCGTGCTGAATGGAATTTTATCCGACCTACCCGTCGGGAAATCGATCCCGATGAAATTACTGCGAGGAAACGAAAATATTGAACTGGTGATTACCGGCATCGAACGTCAAAGAAGACTACCGGAGCAATTGGAATTCAAAGAGTGGGGAATTGCGGCGCGCGACTTATCCTATTTGTTATCTAAAGAATATAAACGAGAATCCAACGAAGGTGTATTGGTGACCTCGCTTCAACCCAGTGGGCCGGCAAGTGATGCGAAACCGCCACTGTTACGTCGCGATATTATTACGAAGATTGACGGAAAGCCGATCAAGAATATCCAGGAACTCAAAACGTGGACGGCCGAAACGATGGCGGGTAAAGACAAACCTTTTCCCGTATTGCTGACCTTTGAACGCAAATCTCAGGAAATGGTAACTGTAGTGAAAGTTGGGATTAAGGACATCCCTAAACCGGCATTGCAAATTCGTAAGGCCTGGTTGCCGGTGGAAACCCAAGTAATTACGAAAGATTTGGCAGAGAGGTTTGGTGAAAAGAAACTGACGGGGTTCCGAATCACAAAAGTTTTCGACGGGAGTACTGCCGATGAGGCAGGCCTCAAGGTCGGGGATCTGATTCTTGATGTGGATGGTGAGAAACTGACCGCAACGAATATGGAAGATATTGATGAGTTACCGGCCTTGATACGAAATTACCGTGCAGGAACGGAAGCCGAATTTGGACTTCAACGAGATGGAGATCCTTTAAAAATTTCAGTGGAACTAATCAAGACGCCGAAAGCAAAACGTGAAATGCCAAAATTTCGCGATAACTATTTCGAATTCACCGCGAGAGACATAACTTTTTTTGACGACGCGGAAGAGCGGTGGGGCGGGGAACAAACCGGTGTTCGTATCGCTGAAGTGAAACAGGGCGGATGGGCGGCCTTAGGGATGCTGCAAGTGGGAGATCTACTCCAGTATATAGATGGAGAAGTCGTTCAAGATGTTGGTACACTTGAATCCAAGATGGATGTACTGTCAAACGAAAAACCCCAATCGGTTGTCTTTCAGGTATTAAGGGGAATCTACACCGTGTTTATTGAATTGGAACCACAATGGGTCTCCTGATAAGGAATTTCTAATGAAAAGTTTAATCGCCGCTACTCTGTTTTCGATACTCACACCTTACGCGTGCTTTTCTGACGTGATCACGACCAAAGGTCAAGAAATTATTGAAAAAAATTCCAACGCGGTAATCACGCTACAGTTGGTCATCAAACAAAAGGTCTCTTTCGGTGGAAGCCCCTCACAAGATAATGAATCCAAAGTGGACGCTACCGGCACAGTGATTAATGCAGACGGATTGACATTGGTATCACTTTCGCAAATCGATCCGACTGTGATGCTGGAATCCATGATGGCCGGAAATCCACAATTGGCTCAGTTGAACATGGAGACCGAAATCCAGGACGCAAAACTGGTCTTGGAAGACGGGACAGAAATTGAAGCCGAAATCGTCCTTCGCGATAAAGACTTGGATATGGCTTTTGCTAGACCAAAATCGAAGCCTGAGGAACCTTTTGACTTCATAAATCTGGAATCATCTGCGGATGCCGTTTATCTCGAAGAAATCATCTCGTTGAATCGGTTGGGAAAAGTAGCCAAACGTGTTCACGCAGCCTCGGTGGAGAGGATTTCGGCTATCGTGGAAAAACCGCGAAAGTTTTATGTTCCGGGTAACGCACAAACGCAGACCGGCTTGGGTTCTCCTGCGTTTTCGCTGGACGGGAACTTGATAGGTGTTTTCCTCCTGAAAACGGCGCAAGGGAGTGGGAACAGTCTCGGAAGTATGATGGGCGGGGGAATGGCAAATAATCTGATGTCGATTATCCTTCCAACCATCGATATCGCTGACGCAGCTTCCCAAGTCCCTCCATTCGCCGAGTAGTTTCTGAGTGGAAACGTTCTGATGTTGCCTGGCAGAAAAGCCCTTATTACCGGGGGAGCGAAAAGGATCGGTCTAGCCTGCGCAAAAGCATTGGCACAGCAGCGTGTCGACATTGTTCTTCACTACAACTCCTCCGAAAAAGAAGCGACTCAATCAGCCGAGATGCTAAAAAGTCTCGGCGTGGATGTTTTTCTCCTCCAGGCCGATTTATCTCAGCCTGACGTCGCTGAAACTCTGTTCGAAAAGGCAAATCAAAAATGCGGTGCAATAGATATTCTCGTGAACAATGCATCGATTTTTCCTGAAGACACTCTTGAGCAAAGTAATTTTTCATCAATGCAAACCAACTTCTCCATAAACACATACGCGCCGTTCGCAATTGCTAAATCTATGGCAAAGTCGGGAAGCAAAGGGGTCGTAGTTAATTTTCTGGATACCCGGGTGCAGGACTACGACGCCGGTCATTTTTCCTACCACGTCAGTAAACGGTCTCTTCTTGATCTGACTCGGATGATGGCACTCGATTTCGCTCCGGATATTCGGGTAAACGGGATCGCTCCCGGTTTGGTCCTTCCTCCGGAAGGAAAGGATGAATCTTATTTGGAAAGTTTGTCTTCCACCAACCCTATGAATGCAGTGGGGGATGAATCAGATATCGTCAAGGCGTTACTTTTTTTGATCGAGAGTGATTTCGTGACCGGCCAGATAATTTATGTGGATGGAGGAAGACACATGAAAGGAAATGTGTATGAATGAAATAACGCTGGACAAGATTCACATTCGTGAATTACACATACGGTGTATCGTTGGAATTTATCCCGAAGAGCGCCGAGAAAAACAGGATGTGATTATTAATATTACTCTGCATAGCGACCTGTCAGTTCCTGGGAAAACCGATCAGATTGAAGATACCGTCGACTACAAAGTGATCAAGAAAAACGTCTTGGCGATGGTTCAGCAGTCCAGCTTTTTTCTCATCGAGAAAATGGCAGACGAAATTGCCCAATTGGCGCTAGCGGATGAAAAAGTTAGACAGGTGGATGTTTCGGTCGATAAGCCGGGGGCTCTACGATTCGCGAAAAGCGTTGCCGTCGAAATTTCCAGAAAAGCAAACGGTTAAATTGGAAAAGAAGGTATACATAGGAGTGGGTTCCAATATTGCTCCGAAAGAAAATATACTTCATGCTTTGGAATCCCTGAAGTCTGACGAAAAGGTCTCGGTGACCAATATTTCATCCTTTTATAGGACTCCACCTATCGACGGAAAGAAACAAGATGACTTCTTGAATGGAGTATTCAAATTGTCTACAGGGATTACTCCGGGAATTTTGAAAAGAAAAATCTTGAATACGATTGAAGAAAAATTAAGGCGGGAAAGAGGCACCGATAAGTTCGCCTCCCGGACGATCGACTTGGATATTTTGTTGTTTGGTAATATGATTTTTTCCGAAGAAGGAATGAAGATTCCGGATCCGGATATTTATGCGAGAAACTTTATCGCGGCGCCGCTACGGGAATTGGATCCACATTTAGTACTGCCGGATTCTGGAACCCGAATCGACGCACTTGCGGTGTCAAACGAAACTGAAAAGATGCATTTGGAAGCGGAATTTACGCAAATGCTTCGGGAAAGGCTTTTCGATGAATAAAGAACGTGTGGAATCACTTATACATGATTTACTGGTGGAAATCGGTGAAGACCCCAAGCGCGAAGGGCTCGAAAAGACGCCTCACCGAGTCGCGGAAGCATGGCAATTCTTGACCTCAGGATACAGGCAAGACCCCGAAGAAATAATTAATGCGGCGGTTTTCGAAGCCGAGTCAAACAATATGATCATATCTCGCGACATTGAACTTTATAGTATGTGTGAGCATCACATGTTGCCGTTTTTCGGACGCTGTCATATTGGCTACATCGCTGATAAAAAAGTTCTTGGACTCAGCAAACTCGCCCGAATTGTCGACTGCTTTTCGAGGAGGCTCCAGATTCAGGAACGCTTGACATCCCAAATAGCCCAAGAAATTATGAATGCGACCGATGCGGACGGGGTTGGCGTAGTGATCGAAAGCCAGCATTTATGTACGATGATGCGTGGGGTAGAAAAACAGAACTCCACGATGACCACTTCATCGGTATTGGGTTCATTTTTGACTGACTCCACCACACGTACCGAATTTTTGAACCTGATCGCCCGTACAGTTTAAGGAATGCCCCGACGTTGAAAGAAAGTACCCTGGGAGAGGACGCCTCCGGCCGATTTTCCAATACGGCGATTGAGACGATGCGATCAACGATCCATTCGTCCAATAACAACGAAGTGTTTTTCGCCGGAACGCCGAACGAAGACGGGATCGTTTTAGAAATTCGAGTATGTGCACGAGGCCATAAGAACGCAGTCTCAGCTGTTTTCGAACAACTACGTGCCCGAGAAGTGGTTATTCATAATCATCCCTCAGGCGACTTGACTCCTTCCGAAGCCGATTTGGAGTTGTCTGTTGTGTATAGCCGTAACGGCCACGGAGTTTTTATCGTCAACAATGATATTTCGAATGTTTATGTTGTAATCGAACCGTTTACAGCGTCAAAAACTCATCAGTTAAACCCCGCCCTAATGAAAGATATCTTTGAGTCTTCCGAGGGCATGTCGAACGTTATCGACGATTATGAATATCGGCCGCAACAACTCGAAATGATGGAAGTGATCACCGACGGGTTCAATCAGGAAAATGTCGCGGTGATTGAAGCCCCCACAGGCGTTGGTAAAACCCTGGCCTATTTGGTGCCCGCGGTGCATTGGGCCGTCGAAAATAGTTCGCGCGTCGTTATCAGTACACGTACCATCAACTTACAGGAACAAATTCTCCACAAAGATATTCCTTTGCTCCAAAAAGTAACTGGCATGGATTTTTCCGTCGCATTGGTCAAAGGACGGAATAATTATTTATGTAAGAAACGTCTAGGGAAAGAACTTTCAGAGGTCACGCTTTTTGACGAAAAAAACGAAAAAGACACCCTGACTTCACTGTGGGAATGGTCGGAAAAAACGACTGATGGCTCCTTAGCCGAACTGCCGTTTACTCCTCCTTCAGAGTTGTGGGAACGGATTTGCTCCGATGCTGATTCGTGTACAGCATCGGTGTGCTTTGGAGCTAAAGATTGTTTCTTGACCAAAGCTCGGCGCGAAATCGCGAAAGCCGACATTATCATCGTGAATCATCATTTACTCTTTTCTGATCTCTCGATTAAAAAGGAATTGGGCAACTTCAATGCGGTTGGAGTCCTTCCATCATTTGATCGTTTGATCATGGATGAGGCCCATCATATCGAAGACGCCGCGACAGAATATTTCGGTTCCATGGCATCACAGTTTGGTGTGAATCAGACGCTGGGACGTTTCATCCGTAAGGAGCGAGGGAAAGAAAGGGGACTCCTCCCATATATCTCGCAAAAGATTTTGGTTGATTTCCCGTTGGTCGCCAAATCCGAACAAGACGCGATCCTTGACCTGATTCACGATATAAGGGAAACGCACATCCCAGGGTTCAAAGAAAGCATTGTGTTGGCTTTCCAGATGATTCGGTCCATTGCGGCGGAAAGCACGAACCAAATTGGAAAGGGAGTAAAATGGCGATTGACGGATGAGATTTTGGATTCGGAAGAGATTCGAGACATCCAGCGAGACCAATTCTTACCAATCGCCGCGGAATGTCAAGCCTTGGCGGCCAAGCTAACAGCCCTACACCGGAAATTAAATCAATTGACCGTTTCCCCCGATGTGGACGAACCGCCATTAGCCATGGAATTGGCTCAAATCAAAAGTGGACAAGACAGATTGAGCCGACTGGGGGTTTTTCTTGCGGAATACTTGTTTAAAAATGAAGAATTGACCCACGTAAAATGGGTCGAAATTGACAGTGAGAAAGCCCATATCGTTCGGTTGAAACAATCTCCGCTGGATATCGGTAAATCGCTGTCGGAGTGGGTGTATCCCAACCTCAACACATGTGTAGCCGTTTCCGCGACTCTTGCAGTGGACAACCGATTTGATTTCTTTTTCAAACAAGTAGGTCTCAGCCAATACTCTGAACGGTCAGTGGATTCAGTCCAACTGGACTCTCCCTTTGATTTCTCAAGCCAGACGCTCATGTGCCTACCTACGGATTTGGCCGAACCTGATAGCCCCGACTACATCGAATCTATTTCACAACACATATTGGAAATCCTGCTCGTTACGAAAGGGAAGGCGTTTATTCTCTTCACATCTTTTTACGTCCTCAATCAGGTCCACTCTAGGATTCAAAACGAACTGAAGCAATCGGGAATTACATCACTCAAGCAGGGAGAACTACCACGGCATAAAACCCTGGAACAATTTCGTCACGACGTTCATAGCGTCTTGTTTGGAACGGAGAGCTTTTGGGAAGGCGTCGATATCGCCGGGGAATCCCTTGAATGCGTGATTATTCCGAAGTTACCGTTTCGCGTTCCAACAGAGCCGGTTCTTGAAGCCCGCGTTGAAAAAATAGAGGCGGATGGGGGAAACCCATTCATGGAATATACACTACCGTTGGCCGCCATAAAACTTCGGCAGGGGATTGGCCGTCTCATTCGTAAAAAATCCGACAGAGGCGTGGTCGCTATCCTGGACGCGCGCATTCATCGCAAATTTTATGGGAAAATTTTTATCAATACCCTACCTCCTATGAAAAGAGTAAAAGGAAGTGCGCATGCTATACTGATCGCGCTTGAGAAATTTTTTAATGACGATAAGGAGTAATTCGTTGAGCCAAGAGATTCAGTTGGACATTTCCGGAGTACGGTCGGCCGCCATAGGTACGGAACATGGAATTACTCCTTCCGTTTATAGAGAAATAGAACGAGATTTATCGGAAGCACATGAAATTATAAAGCAAGAAAAGAAATCCGGCGATTATGGGTTTTATACGATTCATAATGATCGCACAATGTGGAACGATGTCGAAATAACCGCAAAAAAATTACTTAAAAACGACATCGAGAATCTGGTGATCTTGGGAATAGGAGGTTCGGCGTTAGGGATTACGACATTGCTGACGGCCCTGAAACCACAGTATTACAACCTTCAAACCAAAGAAGAACGACGGGGGTTTCCCCGTGTTTTCGTCATGGACAACGTCGATCCCGATTCGTTTTCCGAAATGATGGAGCTATGTGACCCGAAAAAAACCTTGTTCAATGTGATTTCAAAATCGGGAACCACAGCCGAAACGATTGCGCAACTTTTCGTCGTGCTAGAAATGCTCCAAAAGTCTCTCGGGAAGTCCAATATTGGAAATCACCTAGTGATTACAACCGGACCCGTAGCCAAAAGAAAAACTCTTACACCCATGCAGGAGATTAGTAAGAAGTACGATTGTAAGACATTTGTCGTTCCCGAAAATATAGGCGGTCGCTTTTCCGTGTTTTCGCCCGTTGGTATTTTCCCCGCCGCGATGTTGGGCCTAAATCTCAGGGAGTTGGCGAAAGGGTGCCGATTAATGGCAAAGCGGTGCGCCTCTTCTGATCTCAAAAAGAACCCCGCGTATCTCAACGCGGGCATTCATCATCATTTGATGAGCAAGAGGGGACGTTCAATTTCGGTTATGATGCCGTACTCCAATAAACTGCGAGATCTGGCCGATTGGTATCGCCAATTGTGGGCTGAATCACTTGGGAAAAAGGAAAATAGAGATGGTTCGGAAACTAAATTGTTCGCCGGGCAAACGCCGATCAACGCATTGGGAGTGACGGACCAGCATTCACAATTACAGCTTTATCTGGAAGGCCCACACGACAAAATCGTTACGATTATGGAAGAATCGCATTTCAATACCAATTTGCCGATCACAGGGATTCCTCGGTCGTTCAAATCGCTCAAGTACATGCAAAAACGGACGATGGGGGACTTGATCCATGCTGAAAGAAAAGCGACCGTTCACGCTTTGAAGGCGGCGAAGAGGCCTGTCGTAAAAATCAAAGTGCCTAGAGTAAATGAGTCTACGTTGGCACAGTTGTTTTACATGTTTGAAGTTCAGACTGCCGTCGCCGGCGTTCTTTTAGATATCAATCCCTTTGACCAACCTGCAGTCGAACAAATCAAGATATTCACACGGGAATATTTGGGAAAAAAATAGTGACCACCATGCCAGACAATGTATCTGACGCTGAATCTCCTCCCGACATCTCTGGTTCGGTTCGTGCACGCAAGGCATTTCGATTATCGGTCCTCGGCCTGTTTATTTTCACGTCTCTCTTGTGCTTTTCGGAACTTCAACTAAAGTATCCGCAGCCAGAGACGCTTTATAACGATGCACTCACCCTATACAAGGGGGCCTCACGTGTTTTTCTTGTGCAGGCCGTGCGATTGGATAAGGAACGAAACGAGACACAGAATCCTAAATACATAAAGGCACTTGCAGTTCGTGAAGAAAATGACAAGGTTTTAGAAACCTATCCCGCCGCACTCGAATTGGACGCGGAAGACGTTCTATTTCAGTTACGTTACGTGAGTAGATTGCTGACAATGGGACGACCGTACCTGGCGCTGGAGCAAATCGCTCATATCGAAGAGCTACAACAGGGGAAGTCCGCAAATTCATTGACCGGATATTTGAAAGCGGCAGCACTCACCATAAAAGGCGACAGAAAAACGGCTGTAAGAAATGCGATGGCCGAGATTGCGCGAACGAACAACAGTCAGGCCACGGTCACCTACCCAACTCCCTTCTGGTTTTCAGAATATCCGAAAACTGGAACGCAGTTCGCCGACCATACCCGTGAAATCACCGATGAAATTATATTTCCGTTAACAAGGTTATTGACCCATATTGTGATTGAAATCCAACGCGAGATAAGAAATGGGAATGCTTCGGAGGTCAAACCATGGCTTCGTGAGCTGTCGTTGATGGGACGCAATATGTACACCGATCCCGACCAGACTGGGGTCCGCCAAGCACTATTCGGAATCCAATGGGAATTGAGAGTGGCCACACTCTCCCAAGAAGCAGCGTTCGCACCCACTGAAGGGGAACTGAATAGGTTTATCGAGGAAAAAGTAAGATGTGAAAACATACTTCGTACACTCACAGAATTCGAAAAAAACCGAGATGACGCTATCAAATTGGAGGAAAGAAAAATCAGCCAACCGACATTCCTGGCAGTAGGAACGTGGTTCATTACCTTTGCTCTCTGGTCTTTTTTCGTCGTACAAAATCGACTGTGGTCCAATCACGGAGACTCCTGGACCATTCCCATTGGCCGTTACGGAAAGATACTCATCGTATTGACGAATTTCCTGATTGTTGTTCTTTTGGTTCTCATGTTCAACGCCTCTACGAAAGACGCGTACACTTCGGAATTTTGGGATAACACTTCCTTGATATGGAAATATTCGATAGGCGTGTATCTTGGAATTGGCTTAATCTATCCTTTTTATTTGTTATCAGGGTATCCATCTTTGAGGCATTCGAGTGAAGGGGATTCGACATTTAGCAAGATTATGTCGATGATGCCCAGGTTTTCTACCTGGGGATTAGTTACGCGACGTTATTATGGGATGGTGTTCGGCTGGTACACCATTTTGATGTGCCTAGCAGTGATCGGATATTACCTTGTTTTCAATCTTTTCCCATGGCAATTCAATTTACTTTCTAGTGGCTTGCTGGATGTTGAACGCGATTTGGTGCTGGTATTGACTCGCGGGTAGTAAGGTCGAGATTTCCGGTGGTTATAAAGCAGTCCCGCCATTAGTTATATACATTCTCGCGGGTAAAATATTGACGCAATTGAATGGCTGTTTTTTGATAAATCCTTGACTAAATGGCTCCGTTTTCTAAAAACGTGATATTGTTAAATTTAATTGACAAGAACATTTACGGCGAGTATACTAAAAACCAATATAAGTATTGTGTAAATACTCGCTTTGCAATTCTGAACACAATATTTTACCGTTTGTCTTATTTTTAGCACTAAATTAAGGAGCTGTCCGTGGCTGATCGTGACCAAAAAGCCTTCACTACTTTTGAAGCTGCAAAAATCTGTCATGTTACCCATCACAGTATTAAAAATTGGATCAAGCAGGGCCTAATCAAAGCTTCGCGGACTCCCGGCGGTCATTATCGCATTCTTGAAAAAGATTTGGACGTTTTTCGGGAAGAGTACGACATGTTTCCTCGCGATAAGGCGAATTCCAAAGAACGCGTTATGATTGTCGACGATGATCCTGACGCGTTAGCTTTAATGGAGAATATGCTCGCCAATGAAGGATACGAGCTCGTCAAAGTGAGTAACGCCACCGAGGTAGGTCTGAAAGCCGCACAAATGGCACCTGACCTGATTCTTCTGGATTTTCTAATGCCGGAACTCAATGGCTTTGATGTGTGTAAAGCCCTCCGTGCGAATGAACTCACGCGTGGCATACCCATTATGGCCGTTACCTGTTTGTCCAAAGAAGATGATATCGAACGGATTTTCGAATGCGGTGCTGATGAATACCTTCCAAAACCTTTTAAACTGGAGCAACTTCAGCAGAAGATAGATAGTTTACTTGGGAAAGGAAGGACGGTTTAAGCCTGCCTTAAGATTATATGCCTCCTTCACGCCCGCGTTCCGGGATTGAAAGAAAGATACTGACGACGATTTTGTGGGTGGGAATACTCCCCATGGCCGTCGTCATTATTTTAGGTTATGTGACCGCGCACCGAGGACAAAGTGCGACTGTCAAAAGCAGTCTTCTTAACGCCGTTCAAAAAACGTCAGAAGGCGTTCACTCTCAAGCAGTTCGAAGGGCTGCAACGACGACGAAAATTGCCTCTGTAGTCGCTCAACACACCGACGATCTCTCCCGGCTCAGAACGTCTGAGTCGAGTAAGAATTTCATTACCATGTGGCTGAATTTGTCACAACGGTTCAATATCGAGTCGTCGGTGATTACTTTGTACGACCTGGACCTGACCAGAGTCTTGTCCACCGACGAACCGAAGTCCGCAGCTCGTCTGGATGTCACCATTCCCGATGGAAACTTCGCTCCATTCTTTTTTGATTTTGGTTCGACTGGACGGGAATTTTTTGGGATGACGCTTTCGCCGATTCTTCACAAAGATACGAAAGAAGTCATTGGGTATCTAAGTCATCAATTTGGTATCAATAGTATCGTTACGTACGTGATGGGCGCCGGCATCAATCCTTCCGGCAGTCGAAATCCTGATTTGAATTATCAGTTGGTCTATTTTCCTCTCGAAGGGGCACTCATTGACCAACCCACTGCCATTCACGCAAACAAAAAAAACTTTTTGAACGACCCGGTCGACGGGGATTTGATTCTAAATTGGCTTATTCCAACGAGAGTTGATCCGGAATTGGAAGCTGTTTTGGCGCAGAAGCCTTCCTCTGGCGCAATGGTTATCTCCAACTTTGCGGGAGCTCCAGGTACTGACCCGAGTACTGCGTTGATAGCGTATGAGAGTTTACAAGATTTTAGGGCCGGCGGAGACGTTTTTCTAATTGCATACCAGTCCACAGATTCTGTTTTTGCCAACATCAATCGAATTGGGATGATTATGTTGGCCATTTGCTTCATCTTCATCTGCGTTTTGTGCGTCAATGCCTATCGGGATGTACATAATAATATCGTGCGCCCCGTTTCCCTGTTGAACGAAGGCGCCCAAATTATTCGCCAGGGAGATTTTGATCTTAAGCTGAAGATTGGTACGGGAGACGAAATTGAAGAATTGGCGATGTCGTTTAATAAGATGGCATTGGCATTGAAAATGAATATGCAACAGTTGGAAGATTCGGAAGAGAAATACCGGAATCTGGTAACTGATTTGCGCGACGGTATTTTCCAGACCGACCTGCACGGAAATATTACTTTCGCGAACCCAGCGACACTTGAAATTATGGGTTACGATTCCATCGACCACATTTTAGGTCTTCCATTGGCACAGTTTTTTGAGGACGCGATACAATTTTCATACGATGAATATGGCGATGCCCTGGAAGCCTCCGGGAAACGCGAACGGTACACGCTCAATCGGCGAGATGGCGAAAACGTTTGGGTCGAATTGACCCGAAATTTCATGTTGAATGAATCGAATGCTCCGATAGGAATTGAAGGTACACTTCGCGATATTACCATCAGTATCCAACTCGAAGACGCCGCTCGTGAACGATCAGAACGTATTGGAGCTATCAATCAGATTGCGAACGCGATTAACTCAAGCCTGGAAGCCGGTCGTTTATATGAAAGTTTGGTCGCCGAACTTCAAAAGGTGCTGATTTTTGATTATGCATCGGTGACTCTACTTGATGAAACCGGCACCCGTTTTGAAGGGCGGCAACTTTGGCCTGATAACGAGGAAACTCCGGGATACACATTTACGCTTGAAAATCCCGATTCGAGTTCGAGTTGGGTCGTGAGAGAGGCGCAATGTCTGTTGTCACAGGATTTACCGGTTGAGTTCCCGGAATTCGTTCGGGACTTTTCTGAAAATACAAAGAGTTGCTTGTGCGTACCGTTGTATTCGACGGGGCGGATCATGGGTACCTTGAATCTCGGTTCTCAAGAGACGTCTGCATACCGAGTTGCAGATGTTGAAACGATTGAAGCCATGGCTCCTCACTTGGCCGTTGCCATCCGAAATGCTCAATTGTTGACGAACCTACAGTTGTCGCTGGAAGAAGTGACGCGTGCTCGAGAAAAATTACACGAAGTGAATGACGAACTTAAGACATTGGATGAATTGAAGACTAACCTGCTGTCCAATGTGTCGCACGAATTGCGTACACCTCTGGTTTCGGTGATGGGTTACACCGATATGATTTTGAACGGAAAAGTAGGTCCGGTAAACAATACTCAGCAGGAATACCTGCAGATTAGTTTACGCAATATCGAAAAACTCGTTACCCTAATCGAAAATCTGCTGGACTTCTCGCGCTTGCATCGAGGTGATGACCGATTGATATTCAATGCATTCGATTTAGTGGATTGTGCAGAAATCAGCCTACAGGTCGTTCAGCCCTTGGCGAATTCTAATGGCATAGAACTACGATTCAAAAAACCACCAAACGCCATATTAATTGAGGGTGACAAAGGGAAACTGGGGCAGGTGTTCAACAATCTTTTGTCCAACGCAATCAAGTTTAACGCGGAAGGAGGATGGGTAGAAATCGAATTGGTATTGATGAGTAGAAACGTCGAAGTGATTTGCCGAGATACCGGTATCGGTATCCCACAAGAAGCGCAAGATAAGATTTTCACCCGTTTTTATCAATACGATGCCACGTCTACGAGAAAGTACGGTGGAACGGGAATTGGTCTCGCGATCGCACAAGACATCGTGCGTTTACACGGAAGTAGTATCTCAGTTTCCAGTGTCGAAAATGAGGGTAGTATCTTCCGGTTCACCTTGCCATTGTCGCCTGACCACGTTCACGATGACGCTCCGGAAGGGCAATCCATACCGGCGCAAAATGAAACCCATATTCTCGTTGGGCTTCTTACTCAAGACAAGGCGTTGGACATACAAATCCGTGATCTGCTGTTGAGCGAAGGGATGGATGTGTTGCATGCCTTTTCTACGGACAAAGCGATCGCCTTAGCCGAAAAACATCACCCCGACTGTATGTTGATTGATTTGTCTTCGGCCGATGAGGCGAACGAACTTATTGATACGATTGCCGCACTCGACGTCGACCGCCCCATACCCATCATCCTGGTTTCCAATCAAGACGAGATTTTTGAATCCGTCAAATCGAAGATTGCATACAGATTGAAACGTGATTTTCGCAAGAGCACGTTATTGAGCAGTATTCACAATGCGCTGAATAAGGACAAGACGCCATCATTGGTTCCTGGAGGTAATAAGATACTTTGTATCGACGACGATCCCGAGATTTTGATTTTTGTCAAAAGGTGCTTGGAAAATGAAGGGTACGTTTGCGAAACGTGCACGTCCGGCGAAGAAGGAATTAAAAACGTGAAAGACGGCGAATTTGGCCTGATTTTAATGGATATTTCCATGCCAGGAATGGACGGCTGGGAAACGTGCCGTCATCTAAAAGAAAAAGAAGATTCCAGCTCAATCAACATTTATATGGTCACAGCCAAACCCATTGATCACAACACCCCGGAAATGAAAGAATCTCATGCAGACGGTTTCTTATTGAAACCGTTTCGTCCTGAAGATTTGATTCAGTTGGTTCATGGACTTAATTTAGCGTCCGCCGAAAGAAACTAACCAAGGGGAAGTCATGGAATACCGTCGTTTTGGCCGTACTGATTACCAAGTACCCGTAATAAGTTGTGGGGGAATGCGCTACCAGGAATCCTGGAAAGGCAGTGACCCCGTCTCGGACGAGAGCCAGAAGAACCTTGAAGCCTGCATTCACCGCGCGTTCGAATTGGGTATCAATCATATCGAAACCGCCCGAGGTTACGGTACCAGCGAATACCAACTTGGTAAAGTTCTCCCAACACTTCCCCGCGAAAAAATATTAGTCCAAACCAAGGTTGGACCGTCTGAAAATCTCGATAAGTTCAAGACCGCAGTCGAGAAGTCCATGGGGTTGCTAAATATGGACTATCTAGATGTTTTTTCCTTTCACGGCATCAATGACGACAAGACGCTCGGCTGGGCGCTGAATGCGATGGACACCATCAATGAATGGAAGAAAGAAGGGCGCATCAGAGATGTAGGTTTTTCTACTCACGGCCCAACCGACATCATCGTCAAGACGTTGAAGACTGGACTCTTCGACCACGTGAATCTCCACTATTACTACATTTGGCAGGATAATTGGGCTGCCATCGAGGAAGCTCAGCGTCAGGATTCTGGAGTATTCATCATTTCTCCCAACGATAAAGGCGGTATGCTATACAAGCCAAGCGACAAATTATGCGAATTGACGGCGCCTTATCACCCAATGATTTTCAATGATCTTTTTTGTCTGAGTCATCCCGAAATTCACACACTAAGCTGCGGCGTTTCCAGACCTGAGGATTTCGACATCCACGTGGAAGCTGTTGAACTTCTGCCACGCGCGGCTGAAATCCTCCCGCCGATTCTCGAGAGATTGAAAGAAGCTATGGCTCAAGAATTGGGCGAAGACTGGGCGGAAAACTGGGATGAAGGATTGCCGATCTGGTCTGACACCCCGGGAGAAATCAATCTTCACTGGGTGCTGCGTTTACGAAATCTGGCGATCGCCTTCGAAATGATTGGCTACGGCAAAATGCGATACAACATGCTCGGTAATGCAGGGCCGTGGTTTCCGGGCCAAAACGCGTCGACAGCCGGTGAGCAGGATTGGGAAGCAGCCTTGAGTGGCTCCCCCTACGCAGAACAGATTCCCGGCTATTTGGCTCAAGCTGACGAAATGCTAAAAGGCGAGAAGGGTAAACGGCTCCAGGACTAGGTCGTTTTTTTGCCGATGGAAAAAATGGATAGACCGAATGGGAAAGAAACGAATCGCAAAATATACGATTCAGCCTTAAGAATCCCAAAAAGGAAAGCCGAAGCGATACCCGGCCGGTAATTCTCTAAATCCGACCCGCTGCCGGCTCGATTTCTTCTTAGAACACGAATCAGCACGATCAACGGGAACAGAACTGTATTCCAAAAGGTGATTTTTTCGACGGAAAATTTCGCTTCCGTCAACAAATCGTGCAGTTCGCCGTTCGTAAATCGCTTGTCCGTATGGATTGCGTCGTCGTGGGAACTTCGAAGCCACTGGTACGCGGGTACATTGATGAGGAGAATTCCGCCCTGCTTTAGTACACGGTAGGCTTCTTCCAAGGGCACTGATTTATCAGGAACCGCTTTATGATACAAAACGTCCATCATGCACACGAGATCAAATTGGTTCGAATCAAATGGGAGTGAAGAGGCGCTCCCTACGAGTAGATTCTCATGGCCACGTTTTTGGGAGAATTGGATCGCCTCGCCCGAAATATCCACACCAGTGACAGTCCCGAAAGAATCTAACAATGAAAGGGTGCGCCCGGTACCGCACCCTAAGTCGAGAATTCTTAGGTTATCGGATTTGAAGTTTCGTACGACCGATTGCGAAATGATTTTACGAAGCCCTCGATACCACCAGTGGGTATCTTCGACTTCGTACATGATTCGATATTCATCCAGATTCATGAAAAAAGCTCGCGATCGAATCGATCACTTTTTCAATACTGTCTTCGCTAATCAGGGGCTGAAGTGGGAGCGACAATATTTCTTTTGACAAGCGTGTCGCATTTGGAAGGTCTTGGTCCGACATGATCGCGTCTTGCATGACTGGCTGCTCGTGCACCGGGATTGGGTAATGAATCTGGGTTCCGATTCCCGCTCCCATCAAGTATTCTTTCAGTTGGTTTCTACTCTCATGTCGAACGACGTACAAATGAAAACTATGTTCGATGTTTTCAGACGCCGTTGGCAGAATCAGTCCCAGATTTTTCAATCCGTTTGCATACGAGATTGCATGACTCTGACGCAGGCCATTCCAAGTGGTCAAGTATTTGAGTTTCACTCGTAAAATCGCCGCCTGCATTTCATCCAAACGACTGTTTATACCTGTTGTATGATGGGTATAGCGATCGGATTGGCCATAGTTTCGAAGACGGGTGAGTCGTTCGAAAAACGTGTCCGATAGGGTGGTGACGGCGCCACCGTCGCCGATCGCCCCCAAGTTTTTGCTCGGATAAAAACTGAACGCGGCCAGATCACCTAACGTGCCGCAAAGGTTTCCTTTATATCGAGCCCCGTGAGCTTGTGCACAATCTTCTACCACAATCAGTCCGCGACTCTTGGCAATTGCGTTGATCGCATCCATATCGCAGGGGTGGCCGTAAAGATGAACAGGAACGATTGCCTTGGTCTGGTCCGACAATACGGCTTTGATGGATTTTGGACAAATCGTAAAGGTGGTGAGGTCAACGTCGGCCAAAACCGCCGTGGCCCCCGTGGATTGAATTCCCACGATCGTGGGCATGCACGTGTTGGCTGGAGCGATTACTTCGTCTCCTGGTCCGATTCCGGCCGCCAATAGGGCTAGTTGAATCGCTTCAGTTCCAGATGCGACACCGACCGTATGGGTTACCCCCAGGAAATCGGAAAACTCTTCTTCGAAGGCTTCAACTTCGGTGCCAAGAATATACCAGCCGCTATCCAAAACCCGCTGAACTGCCGCGTTGATTTGGTCGCGAATCGATTCGTTTTCCAGCTTGAGGTCAGCGAACGGAATTGCCATTTAGGGCTTTTCTCCCTTTCCTAATCGATAAAAGAGAAAATTGGACCACCACAATTTCTGTAGTTGCCATACCACACGAGCAACTCGCGGGAAGTTAAAGAATTGAGATTTTCCGTGGGCGCGTTGAAAATGATGGACTGGGACTTCCTTTATTCGAAATCCCTCACGTTGAATCTTAGTCATCATTTCCGCGCAGATGACCCCGCTATTGCTTTTCAGTTCGACTGTCTCAAAAATAGAACGCCTTAGCAACCGAAAATCACAATCGACGTCCCGCAACTTCAATCCGAACGCGATTTTGACGATAGTGTGATAAATACGCCCAATCACGATACGGTGGAGGGGGTCATGGCGGGTGATTTTGTACCCCTGAACGACGTCGACGTTATCCGAGATTTCTGTTACAAGGAGCTCCAGTTCACGGACATCGTATTGCGCATCGCCATCCGTGTAAAAAATCCACTCCTTCTCGCCCGCCGACAAGCCACTTCGAAGCGCACCACCGTACCCTTTGTTTTGCTCGTGGTTAACGATAGTTACTTTGTCGAAGCGGGCGTCAATTTCATTCAATAATTCGAGTGTGTGGGCATCGCTCCCATCATCAATGATCGTAATATCATAATCGAGGCCTAAACGCTCAGCAGTTTGGACGGAAAAGTGAATCATGGAACCCATCGTGCCCCAATCGTTGTAACACGGGTAAAAAATGGATACCCCTACCGAATTTTCGTCGTTGTTTGCGCTCAATCGATTTCTTTCCTTTGCCGTTATGATCAACGATACCATAACCGAATATTCTAAATGAATTAGCCGCTCCATTTGATTACGCGAGGTGAGTATGAAATCATGTCTGACAATGTAAATTCGCGCTGAATCGGAGGGCCTTTCTCGTCATGCTGAAGTCTTTTTTTCCTGGAGTTGTTGTGTGAATCAGCAGGGGCTTTTCCTCCAGAATATCATCGCCGTCATTTGGGATTTCGACAGAACCCTATCGCCCCGGTACATGCAAAAGCCCCTCTTTGACCATTTTGGTATAGACGAGAAAACCTTTTGGGCCGAAGTCGGGGAATTGTCCGCGTACTACCAGAAGGCTGAAATTTCGGTCCACAAAGACACTTCCTATCTCGTCCACTTGTTGTCCTACGTTCAAAACGGGGTCATGAAAGGCTTAACGAATGGAAAACTTCGTGAATTAGGGGCAGAAATAGACTTCTTTCCCGGAATGCCTTTTTTTCTGGACGAACTACGAGGGCTCTTGGATTCCGAGGAATATCGGCAGGGGGATCTAAAATTAGAACACTACGTAGTTTCAACCGGACTCGAGGCGATGATACAAGGAACGGAGATTTTCGATAAAGTGGATGGAGTTTGGGCGTCTTCTTTTATTGAGACCCCAGCCAAACCCGGCCAAGATTTTTCCGAAACACCTCTCGCCGGCGAAATCAGTCAGATCGCAGGTTTTCTGGATAACACCACGAAGACGCGTGCGCTATTTGAAATCAATAAAGGCGTGAATATTTCCGACCAATTCAGTGTGAATGATTCGATCCCCCTGGCAAAACGCCGAGTACCTTTTCAGAATATGATTTACATCGCAGACGGACCGAGCGATATCCCATCCTTTTCGGTAATGCGGAACAATGGCGGGTTTGCGTATGCGGTCTATGATCCCGAAGCCGAAGGACATTTCGAACAGGCTGTGAAATTGAATGAAGATGGGAGAGTCAACGATTACGGACCAGCCGACTATACTTCGGGGAGTACAACGAGTCTTCGTTTGAAACTTCAGATACGAAATATCGCCGATGGAATTATGGCGGCCAGAAAGACTCAAACGGAATCTTCGTTCAGCAAGGCTCCCGAACATTGAGGGCCGCGATGCTCGACTTTTCACCGTATAGAGTAACGGTATGAATATCCCTTCCGTATACGTCCTCGTCATCAACTGGAACGGTATGGAGCATCTGCAGGTCTGTTTCGAATCGCTTCAAAAAACGACCTATGAAAACGCGTTTTTCGTCCTAGTCGACAACGACAGTAACGACGACTCCGTAAAATACGTGGAGGAGAATTTCCGGACGGACAAGCGTGTTTCCGTTTTAAAAGCTCCCGAGAATCTCGGATGGTCCAAAGGTAACAATTTTGGTATTGAATGGGCTCTTGACCAAGGTGCCGACTATGTTCTTTTGTGGAATAACGATACATGGACCCACAAAGATGCAATCGCCAATTTGGTGGAATCGGCCGAGAAAGATGGGGAAATCGGAGCTTTGTCCCCGAAACTTTTGATGTTTGAAACGCCCAATATCTTGAACTCATTAGGTATCGAACTGAGCACCATCGGTTCTTCGTGGGATTTGGGGATCGGGAGGAGAGACTCGGACCAATGGAAGGGACCAAGGGAAATTCTTGGTGTTTGCGGTGCCGCAATGTTCCTGAGAAGCTCAACACTGAAAATAACAGGACTTCTCCCAGACGATTACGAAATCTATCTCGACGATCTCGATTTGTGCCTTCGGATTTGGAATGCGGGGTTCTCGATCCAAAGTTGTCCGTCCGCCGTGGTCTATCACAAGTTTAGTGCGACAACCGGAGAGGGTGAGTGGGCGAGAAAAAAGTATTTTTTGAACACCCGAAATCGACTCAAAATCATTCAGCGTTTTTTTCCCCTTCACAGTTTTCCGAACGTCGCTTTCAGGTTCGTCCTCGGCGAAGCCAGGGCTATCGGGCGTTCGGCGGCAACCGGCGAGTTCTGGAAGATAAGCGCGCATCTCCGTTCGTGGGGGGGCGGAATTATCGATATTCCAAAATCCATCGGACTCAGAAAAAAATATAAGTCCTTAGGGTTGGTTCCATACCGTTTTTGGCGATTCGTGAGAAAGGACAAGATGTTTTTCGAAGGAACCGTGTTCCCAAAGTCAGGTTTCTATCCCAAGAACGACCTCGGCGAAAACCCAATTTGCGATGTGGCCTGGTGGGACCACGATGGAGGAGAAATGTGTCTATCCATCATAAACCCAATGCCCGAAAAAGGCCGTATGAAGGTCGAGGTTCTCCATCAGGCAAATCTGATTTTGGACGAGGAAATCGAAACTGAAATCGTGAAGAATTTCACATTAGAATACGGAAGCATGACGGTTATTTCGAAAACCCTATATCTGAAAGAAGATACCGGGCTTCTGTTCGATATCGGTGCTTACATAAAAGTTA
>Ga0315336_1001663_pt1 | contig 40377 bp, 37 predicted proteins | sample ASW5metaG_FD_204512 | JGI IMG/M metagenome (GOLD analysis project Ga0315336, IMG submission 204512) | Ammonia-oxidizing marine archaeal communities from Monterey Bay, California, United States - ASW #5 | ecosystem: Environmental > Aquatic > Marine > Intertidal zone | place: USA: California... | reverse complement strand
GCTCCAGCACCAGAGGTCACGGCTGGACTAAATCCAGATATCAGTGCCAGAATTGTTAGTATTCCCCATACTCGCGTGTGCTTTAACCTCATTGCAGCCTCCTAGGGGTTTCAATAGACTGTAAATATATTAGAGACCGTAACATTATTTAATATATTTATCTAGATTCGTGATTTTTAGTCACTAGTTAACCTTAGGAGATATAGGACTTTAAGATTTAATATTATGCAGGAAATTTTTCTGTTCTAATGAATGATGATTATGTGCGTATTGTATCGACTGTTCGATAAGGGTGTTGAGTAGAAAGAGGAGTCTAGAATATTCAATTGATATGAGGAGTTACCATGCTTAACAAAGAAAAGCAGAAGAGGCAATACCCTGAGATGTTAACTAGACTGCTTAATTCAGTTGGAATGGTATTGATTGTAGTTATCGTGTTTTCTACGTCTAGCATGAGAGCGATGACCCAATCTCTGAGCAAGGAAGAAACAGTTGTATCGGTCATACCGTTCACAGAGGAACAGGCTGCACGAGGTCGTGTCCTCTTTCGTAAAAATTGCATGTTTTGTCATTCTTCGAACGAAGGCGACCGTCAAACACCCGAACAGCATTTGCGAGGTTTTCTTGTGGGGGCAGATTCGACACCTATGGCATTCAGTGTCGGTGGCAGATATCCGCTGAAGTACCCAACGGTTTATCACTTATTTGCTAGGATTCGTGGGTCGATGCCAGCGTGGGATATCGAAAGCGTGAGTCACTCTCACAAAGTTGACATCGTAGCATATCTTCTAAGTGAGGCCGGACTGGCATCTGGTTCTAAGGAACTCTTGCTTGATGTGGAAGAGATGAAAAGGATGCGTCTTAGCGATTCGTCTATTTCATCACAAGAACCTGGGTTTAAACCTGTCTTTAACGGTAAGGATTTTTCAGGCATTAAATTTCTTTTTGGAACAAATTGTAGACCGGCACCAGACGGTTGTGGGAAAACAGAACCCACAAGCTTTAGGGTTGAGAACGGGACAATTGTTGGTGAAGGTCGTGAACACGGGTACCTATACACAGAAAATCAATATTTAAACTTTAATCTTCGGTACGACTACCGATGGGTGCCACCGGCGGATCACGATTTAGGGGATTCGTACTTTAGTACAGCTAGCGCTGGAACGCTTCTTTTTATTACCGAGGCAGAGAATCAAATTTGGCCTAGGTGTATGGAAATTGAAGGTGACAACAGTAATATCATGCGTGCCATTGGGATGGGGGCTCAAATCAAAACCGAACACGATGCAGTTGTCGCTGTTGCAGTTAATAAGGGACCTGGTCCTTGGAATTCAGTTGAGATCGTGTCACAGGATGGAGAAGTGATGGTTTACCTAAACAGTGTTAAGGTTACTCACGTGACCGAGCATCCATTTGTGAAGCCAGGTTATATTGCATTTCAGTACCAAGGTGGAAAGATTGCCTATCGGAACATTCGAATCAAAGATGAATAATTATTTCTTTACTGAATGGCAGCGTGTTGTTTTGCGCGCCAAAAGGAAGCAAGGCAGGCAAGGAGACTATTTGTAACATTCAATAGAAACTCATGGTCCGGCGGTCTTGAAAATATAAGAAACAAGAAAACCGCCGACCATGAAATGCATGCAGAAGCTATCTAGTAATCTCAGGTGATGTCATATTTTCCACCACTACTTTTAGTGGATCATAATCTTGACTGATGCTGTCATCTGACCCCAATTAATGCTGAATGTATTTTCATCGAGCGACAAAACAAGTTGTTCAGCTGGTGGATCAAGTTGACTAACATCCATCGCGACATGTGCTACATCGTGATTTGCATCGTAGGCGGTTCCCCATTGGCCAGTTTCACTGTTAATAATTAAATGAAACTCATCGTTCATGTTCATCGTCCAGAGAGTATATTCGCCAGCTGGAATGTGCGCTTCTCCGAACATTACATCTTTGTCGGTCATCAGTGTTGTAGCTTCATCGGCTCCGATGCGCCAGACTTTATCTATTAGCGGTTCAACACTTTCCCCAACGGTGCGACCCTTTAGGTACGGTCGTCCGTAAGCAATCGAGATGTTGGCGTCGCTTAGCACCCAATCAACCTTGACACGAGGGCTACCACCCATGCCGGGATGTACTTCAGTTGATGTGCCGCCACCGAGCATAGTTGTATTACTAGCAGGTTGCGACTCAGCTATTTCAGTTTCAGCTAATTCAGATTCGGCCATCCCTCCTCCACTACAGGCGGCAAGCAGGATGAACATTGCAATCAGATATCGCGTCGAAAAACTTAGTATTTTCACGGCTACTCCTAATTTGTAGGCCACAGCATTATGTAATAAATCCTATGCTATTGCAGGTTATCGCATATTGTAAAATTAATATCCTCTATTTGTAAAATTCAAAGGTCAAGTAGTCTTTTTGAATAGATTACGTATTAAGAATATTAGGCGAATAGATTGCATGCGTTTCCTCTCATGAAACCTGTTTCAGACTTAAAGCCAACAGGGCTTAAAGTGGCCTGCCTGGTTTTTTTAATCTAGCTCGCCTTCAAGGCATATTTTGTAGCAGTTGTTCCCACCATGCGTCCATATGCAACACAGTCAGGAATTCCTATTCCTCGGAATCCAGCTCCAGATAAATAAAGTCCTGGCAAGCGTTCGAGGCGTTCATCTATTGATCTCATAAGGTTAAGGTGGCCTACTTCGTACTGGGGATTTAATCGCAACCAGCGATAAACTCTTTTAACGATAGGTTGGGAAGAAATATCCAGTAACTTTGCTAGATCGTGATGTGCAGTTTCAATTAGTTCCGTATCTGTTTTATTTAATGCTTTCGGGTTTCGTGCGCCGCCAATAAAGCCTCTTAATTGCACATGGTTGTCTGGTGCACGGTTTGGCCATTTTGATGAAACCCACGAACCTGCCATTAACGAGAATTCTTTTTCCACTCGGGGAACTACAAATCCAGTACCTAATAGAGGATGGCTAATAGCTGATCGGGGATAACCTAAAACGATGGTTGATGTAGATGTGTATGGAATACTGTGGCATAGCTCGTTGAGGTCAGCATCAATTGAGTCTACTAACTTGGCTGCTATATATGCTGGCACAGATAACACGACCTGGTTGGCAGAGACACGCTGGCCGGTATTCAACTCGAGGTTAAATGGTCCTTTTCCCCATAAGCGCACAACTTCAGTACCGCAATGTAGTGAGTTTTTAGATAGATTGTTAATCAATGAAGTCGTGAGTTCTTCAAGTCCTCCCGGGAGCGAACGGAAAGGTCCATCAGGAGAAGTTGCTGTTTTAAGCTCTCGCAATGAACGAATCACACTGCCATGTTTTTGTTCGGCATTTGCTAGTCTTGGAAAGAGTGCCTGCATCGATAAGCGATTAACATCACCAGCATAAATGCCTGCGAGCAGTGGTTCGGCGATGTAGTTAACCATTTCACGCCCGAATCGTCGCAGAAAGAACGATGCAACTGATTCGTCTTCATTGTTATTAATTCGACTTCTTCGCATTGGATACGTGAGGTCCGTTGCGATTTGAATCTTGCCCGGCAGGGAAAGTAGTCTGTTGTTGATTAGTGGCCAGAATTTGGTCGGAATTCCTAGAATAGATCCAGCGGGTAGGGCCTGAAGTTGGCTATTGCGAAGCACGAATGCTGTTCGTGGTGATAGCGTTGGAATAAGACGGTCTCCCAGTTTAAGTTCATCGCATAGTTCAATTGCGCCTGGTTTATTAAATAGAATTGCATCGGGACCACTATCTATAGTGAATCCATCAACTTGTTCGGTGTTAATAATTCCACCGAATCTGTTTGTTCGTTCGAATAGTAGATAGGGGATTCCATGTTTATGAAGTTCGTAGGCTGTTGAAAGGCCGCTGATACCACCACCAATTACTGCAACAGCAATATCAGTCATTGAGGCTTTGCACTTTACTTATTTCCATTTGTGAACGAATTGTGCGAGTTCCTGAACATGTTCGACTGGAGTGTTCGGAAGGATACCATGTCCAAGATTGAAAATATGTCCTGGACGTTTGCCGACACGTTGTAATATTTCTAAAGCGCTCTTGAGCATTTGGGGAACAGGTCCAAGCAAGAGGGTCGGGTTAAGGTTGCCTTGGACGGCCTTGTCTTTGCCAATTCGTGACCAGGCTTCGTCGATTGGAATTCGCCAATCAACTCCGATTACATCGCCTCCTGCTTCGGCCATCGCTGCAAGCAGAGTTGAGGTTTCAGTGCCGAAGTGAATAATTGGGATAGATGCTGTTTGCACAGTCGAGAGGATTCTTTTTGTATGTGGCAATGCAAATTCTCTGTAATCTGACTCACTTAAAGTTCCAACCCATGAATCGAACAACTGGACCACTTGAACTCCCGCTTCGACTTGAGCTATTAGATAGTCGCTGATAATAGTTGAAAACTTTTCACATAGCTCATGCCACATCTGAGGCTGTTCGTACATGAATGCCTTGGTTTTGGCGTAGTTATTCGATGGTCCTCCTTCGATTGCGTAGGATGAAAGCGTGAAAGGTGCTCCAGCGAAACCAATAAGCGGTAGGCGTTCTCCCAGTTCCTTTTGGACAAGTCTAATGGTTTCTAAGACATGATTAAGTTCGTCTCTGGGTTCAAACAATGTGAGGCCTTTAACGTCTTCAGTTGTGCGTATTGGTTTGTGAATGGAAGGCCCTTCACCTTTGACAAAGTCGAATGGAATCCCCATGGGTTTCAGAGGTAGCAGTAGATCCGAAAACAGGATAGCAGCGTCGACTTCAAGACGTTTAACTGGTTGAAGTGTAATTTCTGTGGCTAGTTCAGGTTGAGCGCAAATTTCGAGTAGTGAATAACGACTCCGAATATCTCGATATTCAGCCATATACCGACCGGCTTGTCGCATGAACCAGACCGGTGTTACATCGACAGGTTTACGGAGGCAGGCACGTAATAGGCGGTCGTTCATCCCTCTATGCTACTACGTCAGGCTTTGATAGGTCTGGCATCCATGCTAGGATGGCGCGTTTCTGTATTTAATCGGTTCTGTGAGAAGTTCTCTGGAGATGGAATGTCACCTATCCTTTTACGCCCAATTCGTGAACAGTTAGAGCATGATCGGATAATTCGGCAATTGCAAGCCCGTTGGCGACGTCGGCATGCAGTAGCAATAAATATTGGTTCCCAACAAACGACTTCTGTGCACAGTGGTAACAAGAATCTATTTCCAGATCTCGTGTTGACCTCAACCGAAGGAGGAAATCGACCTCAGATAATTATCGAAGTAGAAACAGCTGAATCTATTAATACACTTGAGGCAATGTCTCAGTGGGTTTACTTTTCACGAGTTCGTTGTCCCTTTTATTTGTATGTTCCAGTTGGCTTGGCTGACACTGCTCGTCGCTTATGCGCAGAAAACAAAATTAAGGTAAATGAAATTTGGACTTACTACAGTGTTGGAACTCAAGCTCGATTTTCGATGTTCTATCGTTCGCCGGAAACAGTTCAAGCTATTAAAAATAAAACTCGAAAGGATGCTTCGAAGGCTAAAGCATCTAAGAACCAAAGAGTCCGGAAAGGAAAGTCTGCTAGTAAGCGCGCAAGCGTAGCGTCTAAAAAGAAGTCTTCGGTTAAAGCTAAGAGAGTTGTAAAACAAAAATCTAAGACCAAGAAAACAAAGATAAAAATTGCTTCGAAAAAGAAATAATCGAACAAATAAATGCCCTATCTTAGATTTTCTCGGGACAAGAGTGGCTACGAGAATACTTACGTGCTGCATACATATAGGAGCGGTGGAAAGTCGAACCGGAAGCTGCTTTATTGGTTTCGTACACCTCCAGGCGTGCACATGGGCCGCCTTCCCCTCGATGAGGATGCGATTCGAGCTATAGAGGAAAGCAATCCTAATCTTTCGTTCGATTGGGGCAAGATGCTGAAGCTCAGGTCTTCATTACAGCTTACTCAAGATTTTTTGGTTCAACCAAAAGATTCTGACGAAAAGAAACGTAAGACTCAAATTCGAAACAAACATAAATTAAGACAAGTGACTGAAACAGCAGTTCAAGATGATCGCTCGAAGATTGAACACGAGTCCAACTTTAAAGAAGTTCTTGAGAGTGGTGAATTGGCTGAGTTCTTTGCTTCGTCTCAGTCGAGTTCCTCTTTAAAGAGGATTGAGGATACGGATGATGTGCAAGAAGTAGAATGGAAACACCCTGTTGTGGTGTTAATGGGTGATGAGACGTTGGCACGACTTCGCGCTCGCTATGCAGAGATTCAAGTTCGAATTAACGAAAAATTAGATGATAAGAATTCTCGTAATCCGACAAGGGTGTTAGCTGAGGCATTGAATCCCGATCGTTGGAAAACGATCGAAGAAGCAGTAAGGGGCATTGAAACATTCGAGGCCAAAGCAGAAGAAATCAAGAAAGTTCTAGGTCGAAGGCGACGGCGTATTCGAAAGCCTGGAAGTGAGCACTTCGAGGCTTCTTAAATACCTAGCTAATCAGGTAGTTTTTGATGAAATAGAGATACTATGCAACACTCTGTTATAATTAAAGAATCATGATGAGTATTTTAATTAGGCTTTTTGGTATGAATTTAGTTCGGTATCTGTGCATCGTTGGAACGGTGATTACGCTTAGCGTAACGACAGGCGCTCAGACTCCACCGGCGCAAGAACCAGTATCTGCTCAATCTGAGAATAACGAACAGTCTCCTACTTTTCGTTCTGGTGTCACCTTAGTAACAACAGATGTAATTATAAGAGACTCTAATGGACAGTTTATTCCAGATCTTGAAACGGAAGATCTCTTAGTGTACGAGGATGGTCAGCCTCAAGAGATAGCATCGCTTGTGCTTGTGCATGGAGGGCGAGTTTACAATCAACTATTGCCACCACCACCAGTTCAAGAAGGGATTATCCTACCCCCTGCACGCCCTGTTGCTGATTCGGCTGGACGCATATTCATATTTTTTGTCGATGATTTGCATCTCGAGCGAGGTTTAACGCTGCAAGTTAGAAAGGTTTTTAAAAAGATTGCTGACACGTTAGTTCATGAAGGAGACATGTTTGGAATTGTGTCAACAGGCACTTCAGGGCTTGCCATCGATATGACTTATGATCGTTCGCTTCTGTATTCGGCAATGGAACGAATTACTGGCGATGGATTGAATGCCCAGGAATTTATTGAAGAACTGAATGGCGGGACAAATGGACCACTTGAGCTTCGTTGGCGTGTCCATAAGGCATTTAAATTAGCCCGGGAAATTATTGGAAATCTTGAGAGAGTAGAAAATAGGCGAAAAGCGTTTATTTATCTCAGTAGCGGTTACGATTTTAATCCCTTTCATATGCAACGTCTGAGGGAGAGTTCGACAGGCGCAGCTCTGAGATCGCTCGAAGAATTTGATAATACTTCGTACTATAGGGGCATTCCAGAGTACCGCTTAGAACAGCTTGCTGGAATGATCCAACCAGGGTCGGTTTTTGCTGATACTGACCTTGCAGCAGAATTGGCTGATTTGGCACGTTCTGCTAATCGAGCGAATGCGTCATTTTACACGATTGATCCTAGAGGGTTACAGGCTGTATCAGATATTGAATATGACGTTCCGCTAATGGAGTGGCACAGGCACCTGCAACAAACTCAAGTGACAATGCGAATGTTGGCTGAACTAACTGGTGGAATAGCGGTCGTTAATACAAATAATTTCGATGATGCCTTGCAGAAAATCGATGCTGAAACTAGTGACTACTATGTTCTCGGTTTCTACTCTAATAATCCAGATCCTACATATCGGACTCGTGAACTTAAGGTTGAGGTTAACCGTTCTGATGTAGAAGTTCGCCATCGAACCCATTACACTTTTGCCAGAGAACTAAACAACACTGTGCTAGATAGTGCGCAGTAGCTTTAGTGTGTGTTTGAATTAGTTCGATTCAATAACTTCTTTTGATTCTGATTTGTGTCCTTTTTGTGCTCTAGCAAGAGGTCTCTTTGGTTTTTTCTTAAGTGTTTCTCTTACTCGTTCTACCGCTTTATCTAAATAAGCTCTATCCATTTCAATGCCAATAAAATCAATTCCTAATTCAGCGCACGCCACAGCTGTGCTTCCCAGTCCCATAAACGGGTCTATTACAAGTCGTGCTCGTTTAAGGCCATGTAATTTAAGGCAGTAAATTGGCAATAATGGGGGAAACGTAGCGGGGTGCGGACGATCTCTTTCTCGGTTTTGAATTGTTTTATATGGAATAAACCAAGTGTTTCCTCGGCAGCGGACACCACTACCAGTCGCTTTCCAACGTGTAATATTTGACGAAACCTGATAAGGGACTCCGATCGCTTGACGGTCGAGTAGAGTTCGGCCAGTAGGAGTGAAATGAAAAATAAATTCGTGACAGTCATTTAAAAATCTGTCGCTGTTGATGGGTTTGTAATGACCCACTGCAAGGTCTCGTTCTAGGTCAACTTGTGCACTGGTTAACTCCTTGTCGATTGCTATAGATTTGATCCAATGGATGGTATTTTGTAGGTTCAAGTAGCGACGAGCTTCAGCCGCCACGTCAAAAGCTGTCCAGGGTTGCGTTGGTTTATTTCCAACATTAAGAAAAAGTGATCCTTGTTTCGAGAGTGCACGGCTAGCCTCATGTACCCAGGCATCTGTCCATTTCAGGTAGCTTTTCTCTGGCAGAGTGTCCTTATATGAACTATATGGGATGCCTAGATTGTAAGGTGGTGATGTAACTATTACATCGACAGAGCCAGGTGATATATCGCGAAAAAATTCAAGAGAATCGGTGTTGTAAAAACGGAATGTGTTACGTGTTGAGCGAAGAGTTGTAGTTGCTTTTGGGAATCGTTGGACTCGATTCATGTGGGCTCACGGTTTAATAAATGGCTAGTTAGTTTCAAGTAGGTAAGTATAGGCGTTACAATTATGTTTGTGTGTATTATGTTACCCAGTCTTTAATTTTTGTCTGAACTTATAGCACCTTTGCTACAATGTTTTCATCTTGTCCAAGAATAGCGAGAGACTTATACTGGGTGTTTTATTGATTTATGTCTGAACTGCCTAGTATGCGCATTGTCTGGGTTTGCATCTTCCTACTGTTGTTTGGTTCGGTCGGTTGGGCTCCAAATACTGGTTTAGTAAAACCAGAGTCTTCAACAGTTGCATCTAAACCAGAAACAATTCAGCCCATAAGGCATGACATTACTTCCCTTCGAAAACCTCGAGTTAGGGCACAGGCTACTCTGGTATATAAACCATCGACTCACGAGATTATTTGGGAATCTAACGGAGACAAAATTTGGCCAATTGCTAGCATTACCAAAGTAATGACAGCTCTTGTGTTCCTTGAGCAGGGACTAGATTTAAGTGCCGATGTTGTGATCTCACGGCATGACATTCGTCGAGCTTCTACGACGTATCTTCGTCGAGGAGAACGAGTGACTCTTGAAGCCTTATTGAATCTAGCTTTAGTTGCTTCGGATAATGTTGCAGCACGTGCTTTGGCTAGGGTTTCACTGTGGGGAACACTCGGTTTCGTAGAGCAGATGAATCGTAAAGCGTTAGAGTTAGGGTTAAGCGATACTGTTTTTACGGATTCATCAGGTTTAAGTCGAAGCAATGTTTCGACGGCATACGATCTGTCTCGGCTTATTGTACATGCCACTAAATATTCTGAAATTACCTCGATAATGAGGCAACCGAGTTACCGTTTTCAAACAAATCGTCGGCGAAGAACAGTGCGAAACACAAATAGACTTCTTAATGGAGAATTTGCAATCCAGGCAGGTAAAACTGGTTATATTGATGCCTCTGGTTATTGTTTAGTTGTTGTGGTTGAAGTTCCAGAAAGCGAACCACTTGCTGTGGTTGTGCTCGGCGCTCGGTCAAGTTCTGGCCGTTTTACTGAAGTGCGACGACTTGTGAATTGGGTTTCTACACACGGTCGTTCACTTATTATTTCTGGAACAACCTAAGCTGATTAAGTAACGGTTTGTCTCAAGCATACCCGCCAAGCGTATAAGTAGCATTTTAGTCTAATGTGTTGTAGCACAAGCGATAGATGAAAGGATTACGCATGCATGAGATTGTCATCATTGGATCTGGTCCTGCCGGGCTGACAGCCGCGTTGTATGCAGCTCGCGCAAATCTCAAGCCGCTATTGATTGAAGGAATCGAATCTGGTGGTCAACTTATGCTGACCACTGCAGTTGAAAATTATCCAGGTTTTAGGGATGGCATTATGGGGCCAGAGTTAATGGTAGAGATGCGTGCACAGGCAGAACGATTTGGCACTGATTTCGTCACTGGAGATGTTACTGAAGTTAATCTTTCCGTTTCGCCATTTACTCTGACGACAGCAGAGAATATTTTTAAGACTCGGGCACTTATTATTGCTACAGGAGCTTCGTCGCGACTGCTTGGGTTACCGTCTGAGCGCGAATTAATTGGTCATGGAGTCTCAACGTGTGCGACATGTGACGGTTATTTTTTTCGAGACAAGCCAATCATTGTCGTGGGAGGAGGAGACTCGGCTATGGAGGAAGCCACTTTCCTTACAAAATTTGCATCCCATGTAACTGTTGTTCATCGACGCGATACACTGCGGGCATCGAAAATTATGCAAGAGAAGGCATTCAAGAATCCGAAACTCTCTTTTATCTGGAACAGCGTTATTGATGAGATTAAAGATGCTGAAAAGGGTTTAGTAACGGGCGCTGTTCTGCGTGATGTGAAAACTGGGGACACTAAGAGTCTTGATGTTGATGGGATTTTTGTTGCCATAGGGCATACTCCAAACACTGGCTTATTTGTTGGAAAAGTTGAGTTAGACACTAATGGTTATATCGTTCCGAATGTTGGTGCTAGCACTAATGTCCCTGGGGTCTTCGCAGCAGGAGATGTTCAGGATCACGTTTATCGTCAAGCGATTACTGCAGCTGGATCCGGTTGCATGGCTGCTATCGATGCCGAGAGATATTTAGAAGGTATTCTGGAATAAGTGGCAGTTAAATTAACAAAAACTATTTTAGTTAATTAATCAATCCACCCTCCGCCAACTACTGACTCTCCCTCATAGAATACAGCTGCTTGTCCAGGTGTAATTGCTGGTTGTGGTTCGTTGAATTCTACTCGAGCTTTGTTATTCTTAACTGGCCGAACTGTTGCCTCAGCTTCTGGGTGCTGATGACGAATTTGAACCATTAGGTTTCGTGGGTGTGTTGGTGGTTTTCCGGTTATCCAGTTGATATTTGATACCGTAAGTGTTGACTTTTCTATGGCTTTGCGTGGACCAACCGTTACCGTGTTTGTCTCAGCGTCTAACGAGACAACATAGAGCGGCACAGGGCTTGATAATCCTAATTTTTTTCGTTGTCCAATAGTAAATTTATGAATGCCTTCATGGTGTCCAACTGTTTCGCCATTAATGTTAGTGATACGTCCATGTCGAGTTGCACTCGGTTCACGCTTTTCAATAAATGAGACATAGTCCCCATCTTGAACAAAACAAATTTCGTGACTGTCAGGTTTTTGAGCGACTGGAAGTTTTCGTAACTTTGCATATTCTCGCACGTCAGATTTTTTGAGCCTTCCAAGTGGGAATTCGGCACAAGCGAGTTGATTCTGAGTCAGCGGGAATAAGAAATACGATTGGTCTTTAGAGCGATCGATGCCGCGTTTAAGTGAGTACATACCGTTCGAAACTTTCTCGACACGGGCATAATGGCCGGTAGCTACTTTTAATGCACCGAGACCTTTGGCTCGATCTAGTAGAGTTGTAAACTTGAGATCGCTGTTGCAGCGCACACACGGAATCGGAGTTCGGGCAGAGAGATAATCATTTACAAAGTTTGATACTACATGTGTGTTAAATTCTCTTTCGAAATTCATGATGTAGTGGGGTATGCCAAGAATAGAGGCGACACGCCGTGCATCGTTCAGGTCATCGATCGTGCAACAACTTCCGAATTGAGTGGAATCAGTTCGTTGATCGTATAGCTGCATCGATAGACCGATGACATCGTAACCTTTATCGGCTAATAGTGCGGCAGCCACTGAGGAGTCAACGCCACCAGACATAGCTGTGACAACTCGCATAATTTAAGAATCACTCATGATGCGTGGACTCGCTCGTTCGATCGGGAGAGGCTTCGCAGTTTGTTAACTACTAGTGGTAAAACATTTAGAACACGGTCGACATCAGACTCTGTGTTATTTTCTCCGAGACTGAACCGAATTGAATTTTGTGTACGGTGTGGCGAAAAACCCATAGCGCGAAGCACATGTGATGGTTCAAGGGTTCCAGACGAGCAAGCTGAACCTGTTGAGATCGCTATTCCTTCTAAGTCGAGTGCAATTAGCAATGATTCTGCTTCGATGCGATCGAAGCTAATGTTGGTAGTATTCGGAACGCGCGCGTCGCAGTTGCCATTGACGATGGTTCCAGCAACATGTTGTAAGATGCCAGCCTCGAGTCGATCTCGTAACTGAGCCACACGGATTTTTTTAGCTGGCATGTTTTGAGTTGCGAGTTGAGCGGCTATGCCGAGTCCAACAATGCCCGCTACATTTTCGGTTCCAGCGCGTCGATTGCGTTCCTGTCTTCCGCCGGTTGTATTTGCAACTAATTTGACCCCCCGTCGTATCCAGAGAGCTCCAACACCTTTGGGGCCATTGAATTTGTGAGCTGAGAGCGAGAGCAGATCAATATTTAAGTTATCGACTGCCACTGGAATTTTGCCAACTGATTGCACAGCGTCTGTGTGAAAGACTGCTCCGACACTATGAGCGATAGTTGCCAATTTGTTTATAGGTTGGATAGTGCCAATCTCGTTGTTAGCATGCATGATTGAAACCATGGCGGTATCATCTGTGATAGTTGTTTCAAGCGAGGCCGGATCTATAACACCACTACGATCTATTGGGAGGATTGAAATCTTCCAACCCTGTTTACCGAGAAACTTGCATGTGTTAAGGATCGCCTCATGCTCGATACCGCTTGTAATAATATGTCTTCGGTTAGTAGAGGTAAGTGATTCGGCTATGCCTCGGATTGCAAGATTGTTCGATTCTGTGCCCCCGCTAGTGAATACTATTTCCTGAGGACGGGCATCCAATAATTTGGCGAGCGATGTTCGAGCCTCATCAATGTAGGCCTTAGCGGTTTGGCCAAACGTATGTACGCTTGACGCGTTGCCGAAGTGTTCCCGTAGGACTTCGGCCATTGTGTTTGCAACCTGTGGGTGGATGGGTGTTGTCGCATTGTGATCGAGGTAGATACGCATTATTGCATCAATCTTAACACCTCATCTATGTCGCAGCAATGAAAGGACTAGACAGGGTTGGAGGGGCTCCCGTATACTAAATTGTTATTACCTATATAGTGATTAGCTGTTCTTAAATTTATTTTAAGTAGACTCTTTAGCGGAAGGTAAAGATTTCGATATGTGGAAGCGTGACGAAGTGCTTCGCCCATCTACGTCGACGGTAGGTTCAGTTAAGGCCACTGATAACGTGAGTTCTGAGTCAAGAAAAAGAATCGGTGACATTGGAGAACCATTAGGAAGAGATGTTGTGAATATAGGCAAGTCTGTAATCGTTAAGGGTGAGTTAAGTGGGTCCGAGAATTTAACGATTGAAGGTCAAGTCGCTGGAAAGATTGAATTGCGCCAGCACGTGTTGACGATTGGGCCGCATGGGAAAATAAAAGCGCAGGTATTTGCTAAGACAGTTATTGTGATGGGTGAAGTTAACGGAAATATAACAGCGACTGAAAGAATTAATATCCGAGAGCAAGGTTCGGTCGATGGTGATATCTCGTCACCACGGGTTGGGATAGCTGAGGGGGCGCACTTCCGTGGTAGCATCGATATGCAGCGCGCGAAAGCTCAAACTCCAACAACAGTTGCACAAAACACTGTGAAGGCAGTAGCTAGAGCGACATCTCAGTAGACATCCTACCCATGTTTCTAAGTTGATAACCTTAATGAGTCATGTGACTCGTGAGGAAATCCTTGGATTGGTAAAGGCACCATAGGCCAATAGTTAGGCATGAAGTTTCGCCTGATATGGCGTGATTAGTCCTGTCGTTCTAACGGAATCTGTTTTGATTATTCCAGTTCACGATCAGGTTTTTTCGACGAAGGCACTATGTGATTTTCTGTTAGTGCTCAGGAAAAGGCTTGCCCCAGTTGTTGTTGATTTAGGTCCTGCAGTCGGAAGCAATGTTTCCTTTTTAGGCGAGCAACTCGGGTGCAAGCTTTTTGTAGTGGATCTATTGTCAGAACTTGATCTAGTTAAAAGCAGTGATGATAGGGAGTCTATTCTACGCTTAGATAATGCAGATATGAGTGTTGATGGAATCTTTTGTTGGGATGTATTGGATTATCTTGATCAAGAAACAGGTCGGATGGTGGCCGAAGAAGTTAAGCGCGTGCTTCGCCCAGGAGGCGTAGTCATGTTGTGTTATGGGATGGAACCCTCGTTTGAGACCGAACAGAGTAGGTATGAAATCATTGACGATTCAAGCTTGTTATATCGTTTGGACAACAGTACACGACAAAAGAAACGCGTGCTACAAACTAGAGAAATGTCGCGTTTGTTTGAACCGCTAACGATCGAAAACTCATTCTTACTATCTAATCAGATGCGGGAAATGTTATTTCGCAAGCCTATTTCAACAGCAACCGGATATTAAAATATTTATGTCGGTGATGTTAGGTAGGAGTGAACCAGATGGCGCGTCCTCTGATTGCATTACTAAGCGATTTTGGCTACAGGGATCACTATGTGGGTGCCATGAAAGGCGTCATTCTTGGAATCTGCCCGGAAGCTACGTTGGTAGATATTTCCCATGAAATTCCAGCGCATGATGTAATTGCAGCTGGATTTGAGCTCGCTTCGGTCTATGAGTTTTTTCCTTCGGGAAGTGTTTTTCTAGTGGTGGTAGATCCTGGTGTTGGTTCAACTCGGCGTGGTCTTGCAGTGGACACTGGTGGTTATCGTTTTGTTGCCCCAGACAATGGTGTGTTGACTCCAATTGTTCGCAAGATATCACCCAAACTTGTAGTTGAACTTACTGAGCGACGTTATGCACGTCCAACAGTTAGTAGGACATTCGAAGGACGTGACAGATTTGCGCCGGCGGCTGCTTGGCTCGCCAAGGGTATCCAACTTTCAGCCTTAGGACGACCCACTGACTACAAAGTGCTTGATCTTCCACTGCCAGATATTAATAAGAATCGTATTGTCGGTCAGATAATCAAGATAGATCGCTTTGGAAATCTTGTGACAAATATTAATAGAAAGATGTTTGAACAGTTCTCCGAGGGGGGTTCAATTTATATTGAGGTCGGTTCGCACGCGATTAACCGTCTTGTTGGGACATACGCTGACATTGAAAAAATGGAAGTCTGTGCATTGTTCGGCAGTACTGAACATCTTGAGTTTGCTTCTCATTCAACTAGTGCAGTCAATAAGCTTAGCGTTGAGTGTGGCACTCGTGTTGTTGTTAGTCGAGGGAAGCCTGATAAATAATCGGCTAAGTTTGCACTAAATTTCTTTATGGCCAGACAGTGAAAGCTTTTATTTTGCTAAGTCTGGAGTATGTGAATAGGATCTTAACAGAGAGAATTTATTTCTAAGGAAGTATATAGCTTGGGAAGAATCATCATGCATGGAAATTTATTGCAAGGATTTTTGGAAGTCACAGAACAAGCTGCGGTGGCATCCGCTAAAACGATAGGACAAGGCGATCGTCATCATTCGGACCACGTTGCAGTTGAGGCGATGCGTTCGAAACTTGATCAGGTTCCTATCGATGGTCGTATCGTGATCGGAGAGGGAGAGCGTGATAATGCACCTATGCTCTACATAGGGGAGCGAGTTGGTCAAGTCGTTCAAGGGAAGTCTGACGATCTTCCAGCAGTTGATATAGCAGTTGACCCTTTAGAAGGCACTAACCTTTGTGCTACGGGAAATCAAAATGCTATTACTGTTTTGGCTGCAGCTGAACGCGGAGGTCTTTTGCATGCTCCAGACATCTACATGGACAAGCTAGTGGTTGGTTCACATTCTAAGGATGTTGTAGACCTTGATGCACCCGTTGCAGACAACCTGCAGGCGATTGCGAAGTGTTTAACTTTGACTGTCGAAGAACTATTAGTTGTTGTTCTTGATCGACCTCGGCATGAGGTTTTAATTAGAGACATTTATAGTGCAGGGGCTCGGGTTAGGCTGATTGGTGACGGGGATCTTTCTGCTGCTATTTCTGCGTCGCTTGTAGGCAGTGGTGTTCATGTTGTTATGGGGTCAGGTGGGGCTCCTGAGGGAGTGTTAGCCGCAGCTGCTCTTCGGTGTTTGAACGGAGAGATTTTTGGCCGATTAATTATTGATACACCTGAGAAGGAGAAGAGGGCTCATTCGATGGGGATTACAGACTTTAAAAAGGTCTATAGCTCAGTTGACTTAGCAGCAGGGAAGCAGATTTTTTTTGTGGCGACCGGTGTTACAGATGGAACATTTATGAAAGGAGTTAGGTTTTTAAACGATGGGTATCGAACAAGCTCGTTAGTTATGCAAACTGCACCTCATCGAATTCAGTTCATAGAGACGATTCATGTTCGAGACAATGCAAGCCTAGAAACAGGATTTCATTTTTAACTAAAAGGTGATGTTGCTTTGTTTTTCGTTAGGTTTAATATTGCAAATTAAGACACGCTAGGCACCTAGTTCTTTTTCCTCGTATTTTTATACGCAGCATCAATTAGCAGACACGATTAAAATTTTTTATGTATGCAGTGCACACATTGATCTGTAAGTTAGCACAAGAATCTGATCGAATTAGATTTGAAAATAATTTATAGACTGGCGAATAGATTAGGTGCTGTATCTTTTTCTGGCTTTCTGTATTTTTGTTTTCTGGGCGGAAGCTTTGTCTTGTTTTCATACGGTCCACCTTTTTGACGTGGTAGAGGAATACGGCATCGACGTGACTTTTTGCGTTGTTATACGTATATAAATATAGTGATTTTCTATTAGTATGCTGGTTAAGAAGGCTGTCAATCCACGCGAGCCTGATCATATGATAATTCAACAGGCAGTGGAGGTGCTTACTGATTCTAAGCTTGTTGTTTATCCGACAGACACATTATATGGTTTGGCTGTCGACCCTCGGTCTTTAAAAGCCGTAGAAAAATTATTTTCAGCGAAGGCGCGACCGCCGAATTTACCTATTCCTCTGATTGCTTCGGATATTGAACAGGTGCAAAAGTTTACTGGGTCGCTTACGCCTTTGGCTTATCATCTGGCGCGACATTTTTGGCCAGGTCCACTCACTCTAGTTATTGACGCGATGCCGACTCTTAGCAAACGATTACTCGGCGGTAAAAATAGTGTTGCTGTTCGAGTTCCGGATCATAATTTAGCAAGGCTTTTAGCTCGGAATCTTGGACACCCTGTGACTGCTACTAGTGCTAATTTAACTGGCAAGCCAGTGCCAACGACAGCTAGAGATGCGGTAGTTGATCTTGGCACATCTGTCACATTAGTTCTCGATGGAGGTCCAACTTTGAATTTATTGCCGTCTACTATTGTAGATGTCCGCAGTGAGGAACCTATCTTAATCCGAAATGGCGTTTTGACATGGGACTGCGTGTTAGAATCGCTTGCGTGAATAGGGAATGCAAGCCTTTCTTATGCATTGAGACCGAAGTCTTTATTTAGTGCTTTTGTTGTGGGATGGCAGTTTGTGGAGATGGTTAGACTAGAAGCATCGCACAGTTCAAAATCATTCACCTTGGTTTTATTGGAATGAAAAAATTTTTTTGTCTACAACAGGTAGTTTGGTTTGTAACTTTTGTAGGAATTGTTTGGTTAGTAGGTTGTGCCAATCGAGTGCCTATAGTTATTACACAAGAATATCCAGAATTCGTATTTCCTGTAGTTCCTATTGATTATATTGGTTCACGAGCCGCTAATCGACATAGAGAAGCCTGGGCTTATCTTCAGAACGGAGATCTTGTGTCTGCAGAGACTCGTTATGTAGATCTCGTTGAATCAGTTCCTGATTTTTTCCCTGCTCATGCAGCACTTGGGTGGGTTCGTTTGGCACGAGGAGAAGCGAACGCTGCTATTCTTAGCTTTGACCGTTCTGCCATAGCGCAGTCTAATTATGTTCCCGCCCTAGTTGGTCGGGGTGAAGCAATGCTGGCGCTTAATGATGTCGAGGGGGCACTTCAGTCATTTGAGGCAGCATTAGCAGAAGATCAATCTCTAATTCAAATTCAGCAGACTGTTCAAGAACTGCGGTTTACACTATTACGAGAAAAACTTCAGTCTGCGCGTTTGGCTGTAGAGGTTAACCAGATAGTAGAGGCCAAAACTTTATATGAACAGGTTATCTCGATATCTCCAGATAGCGGATTTCTTCATGTTGAACTCGGGAAACTAGAACTTGAGCAAGGAAATACGGAAGCAGCGCTCGCCCAGGCTCTCTTGGCAGAGCAATTAGATTCAATGGATCCTGACGCCTTCCTTCTGCAGGGTGAGTTGTATGAGATTATGGGAAACCTAGATGAATCTCTGTTGGCGTACAGGAATGCCGACAAAATTTCTCAAAGTGAGAATACAGCTAGTCATGTCGACAGATTAAATAAACTTGTTAGATTTTCTCGACTTCCAAGTGAAATGAAGGAAATCGCTGCTAAGTCTGTTGTTGCTCGAGGGGAATTAGCGGTGTTTATTGCCGTGAGTTTTCCTGAAATGCTTCGTCTTGCTTCAGATAGTCGTACGGTAATTATCACTGATACAAGACAGCATTGGGGTGGTGAATGGATTTTACTTGTTGCCGAAGCTGGGATTATGAATGTCGACGCTGGGTATCGTTTTAATCCTGCAAGTACGGTTAGTAGAGGGGATTTGGCCGACGTAATCGATGTCATGCTTAGATTGATTTCTAAGTTTAATTCGAATGGGGAGTTCAACTTAGAAACCCAGGGGATCGTCTTTAAAGACATGCAGTCTGGACATTTAAACTATCGATCGGCAGCTCTGGCAGTTGAAGTTGGGATACTCGATATACTTGAAAACGATACTTTTCAACCAACGCGACTAGTTAATGGTCAAGAAGTAGTTCAGGTAGTCGATCGTCTAACTCAGTTGATGTCAGAATCTCGATAACTTAGAAACTGCTATGACGATTCTAACCCTCGCTAATCAATTAACTTTGGCTAGGCTACTGTTGATTCCAGCTCTCGTAATTTTAGTAGTGTACGGTTACAACGGTTGGGCTCTAGTAATTTTCATCGTGGCCGGAATTACTGATGCTCTGGATGGTTTAGCAGCAAGACGTGCTGGACAAAGAACGAGTCTTGGGGCTTTACTTGATCCGATGGCTGATAAATTGCTTCTTTTGTCAACCTTTGTAGTCCTTACCCTGCCCGGACTTGAGTTAGCTAATCGTTTGCCTATTTGGTTGACTGTTCTTGTTTTTAGTCGGGATGTAATTATCGTGCTAACTGTTGCTGTGGTCAATCTTGCTATTGACAGATTTACCTTTCATCCATCAATGTTTGGAAAGATTACTACTTTCGTTTATATCCTTACAGGTAGTGTAACTCTATATTTTAACTATCTAGACAGGCCGTCATCTGTGGTAGATGTTGCTGTTTATGCTGCGTTGATTGCAACTCTTGTTTCTGGTTTTCACTACATTTTCCATGCAGCTCGTCTCGTAAATAAATCGCTCTGATGAAGTTAAATCTCTAATAAGCGTGTCGGTGAGACAGAACTCGGACTACAGTTAGCCATATAATTTTAAAGTCTAGGGTCATTGACCAGTTTTCGATATAGTATAAATCGTACTCGATTCGTTTCTCGATCGAAGTGTTTCCCCGCCATCCATTAACTTGCGCTAATCCAGTTAAACCAGATTTAACTTTATGGCGGAGCATATATTGTGGCACTCTGTCTCTAAATTGTTCTACGAAAAAAGGTCTTTCTGGTCTTGGTCCCACTAGTGACATTTGCCCTTGCAGAACGTTCCAGAGTTGTGGAAGTTCATCAATGCTAAATCGACGAAGAAAGCTTCCTATTGCTGTGCGTCGTGGATCGTTCTCGCGTGTCCAGACAGGTCCTGTGTCTCGTTCTGCATCCTGGTCCATCGATCTAAATTTCCAGACGTTGAAGGGTTGTCGATCTATTCCCATACGTTCTTGTCGATAGAATGCAGGTCCTGGCGATGTGACTTTGATAGCAATGGCTATAATCGCGAACGGGACCGATAAGACAGTCAGTGTTAATAAAGAAACAGTGAAATCAATTAGGCGTTTAGCGGCACTATTTAGGCCTCTGAGAGGAACGTCATTGATGTTGACCATTGGAAGACCGTCGAGATCTTCTAGTCCGGCCCGAAGTGTAATGAATTGCAATAAATCTGGGATAATTTTGACATCAATACATTCTCGGTTTGCCACTTCTATTAGATCAAGCATCTTTACATGTTCTTCGAGAGGGAGAGCTACGTATAACTGATCGATACGTTCATTTTGAATTAGGTTCTGAGTCTCAGGAAGAGATCCGAGCAATGGTATTCCACGATATCTCAACACATCTGCGCCGGCATTATCGTCAACGAAGCCAATAATTTTATAACCGAATTCTCTGTGTTGAAGAATCTTGTCTGCGACCCGGCGTCCTAAATTTCCAGTTCCAGCAATTAAGAGTCGCTTTAGTCCTAGTCCAGCTTTAAAACGGCGCTTCATTATGTTTCGAACGGTTTCACGTGAGCTATAGGTTAAAGCAACGTTGATAAGCAGAAATAGTCCCCAGACTAGGCGGGACACTTCATATGCTCCTGTCGAGCGGGCTTGTTCACCAGCGTAATAGACCTGCATGTACAAAGTTTCCACAAGCCCAATTATTACGACCAGAACGCTTCCGATTAGGATCGCGAAGAAGTCATCAATTCGTGTCCTGTTCTGTCTTAGACGATATGCGCCTCGGAGGTAAAATGTAAATGGAACTAGTAGTCCAATGAATGGCACTATAACTAAATATTGGTCAAATGGAGGTTGCCCCTTTGGAGCTGACAAGATTGTTTCAAATCTGATGGCATAAGCCATTGCAAAAGCTAACATGCCTATAAATGCATCAAGGAGGACATGAAATATCACAAGCAAACGTGTTTGGCGAGTTAGCATGGTATCTAAAGCATCTATTAAGAAAGACTATTAGTAATGGAAGCTCGCATTTCATCGTAGAAACGTTCAAGTGAAAATCTGAGCGAGGATTGACGGATGTAAGTAGAATCGAAGTTAATGTCGGTAGCTCGATTAAGTCCATCTGCAAGAGCTTCGGCTGTCGGTTCATTAACTAGTATGCCTGTTTCACCATCAATTACAGTTTCAGTGACACCTCCTTTATTTAGCGCGACCACAGGCCGACCACAAGCGAGAGATTCGACTGGTGAAATGCCGAAGTCTTCCTCGCCTGGGAGTAACAGTGCCAATGAACCACGATACAAATCACGTATTTCAATGTCCGAACACGTTCCCATGAATTCCACGTTGTGTTCTGATAGTGTCTGCAGTCGAGGTAATTCAGGTCCGTCTCCAACGATTCGAAGGGGAACGTTTGCAAGACGGCATGCCTCAATTGCCACGTCTATTTTCTTATAAGGTACGAGAGCTGAGACTATTAGAAAATACGAATCTGGACGTGAATCACTAGGACTATAAAATGTTGTGTTGACTGGAGGATAAATTACCGTAGCCATCCGATCGTAGTATCGGCTTATTCTTGTTGCAACATAATGAGAATTAGCAATATATTGGTCCACTCTATTCGCTGTTGAAGCATCCCACCGGGCTAGTTTGTTCATAGCGATTCTATAGCCCAAGTTTGCCAAGCGTCCAACACGTTGAGAACCGAAATATGATTCGAATTGATCCCAGGCGTATCGCATAGGTGTGTGACAATAGCAAAGATGAAACGCCCGATTTGGAACCACGGTCGATTTAACAGCGCAGTGGCTTGTGCTTATAACTAAGTCAAACTCGTCCAGATCGAATTGTTCGACTGCTATCGGAAACAGTGGTAAATAACGTCTATAATGACGTTCGACTCCAGGAAGGAATCGAATAAAAGATTGTTTGGGTCGACTGGCTTCTAGTTTTGATGAAACACTTCCAGGAATATGTAATAGGGTAAAAACTTGAGCCCTGGGTAATAAGTCCACTAATCCTTCCAGAACTTTTTCGCCACCTCGCATTCCAGTTAACCAGTCGTGAACAATTGCGACTCGCGCATCGCCGGTATCAGCTGGACTTGGAAGTGTCGAAAAGTCTAATTCGTAGTTATTGTTTTCTGTCGTAACGTGTTTCATTTGAAAAGTATTAACTATCTTCAGCTATCTCTTTATAGATCTTATGTATCTTCGTAACAGATTCTTTCCATGAAAACAAACGGGCTCGAGCCAGGCCACGAACCTTGAGTTCTTCTCGAAGTGTATTGTCACATACTACTTGACTGATACCATCTGCGATCGATCTAGCCTCATAAGGGTTTACTAAAACTCCTGCGTTTCCCACAATCTCAGGCAGTGAAGATACATTCGATACAACCACAGGAGTGCCGCTAGCCATGGCTTCAAGTGGTGGCAATCCGAATCCTTCATAAAGTGATGGAAATACAAAGACATAAGCTAGGCGATATAAAATAGCCAAGGTCTTTTCTGATTGGTAGCCAAGAAAACGCACATGTTTATGAAGATTATGTCGATGCACGGCACGGCGCAACGGTGCATATTTTGAGATCTCACTGCCTGTCACGAGTAGTTTAAGGTCGTCTAAGCCATCTTTCCTGAGCAGAGCAAAAGCATCGATTAATAGTTCAAGATTCTTGTGTGGTTTAATATTTCCTGCGTACATCAAGAAGCGGTCGTTTAGTTGATACCGTTCACGTACACGAACTAAGTTTTCTTCTGAACATTCTTTGTAGAATCTTTCATCGATTGCATTATAGATAACTGTCACTTTTTCTTCTGGGAGATCGAAAAGTTTTAGAATGTCTCTTTTGGATGCCTCCGAAACAGTTAGAATCCGTCTTGCTTTATGCACCGCGATCCAGAACATAGTGTGCGCATATGTGGATGCTAAACGGTTACGTAAGTACTGAGGGAAAAGAAGATGAATGCAATCGTGAATTGTTACAATCGATTTACAGGGAGTTAATACTGGTAATACATAGTGGGGCGTGTGAAATAGACTAGGAGAAGAGCGGAAGAGGTTAAATGGTACTGATAGTTGTTCTCGGAGTGAGTACTGATTAGACGAATCAGGTATTGCGCGAAAGTTTTCACTCAGTTCGTTTGTAATGTTGCAGTCATCACTTCGGCAAAGGAGTACGTATTCCGTGTCTTGGTCTATTTGCCCAAGTTGACGAATGAGGTTTTTAACGTATGTTCCAACACCAAAATCGTTAAGCTTGCGAATGTCGATTCCAATACGCATGTTACTCACTATAGCAGGAGGTCTGTTCCTAGAGGATTCTATCGCTAGAAGTTCTTTTTTGTTCTTCTGGAAGGCTTCCTTTTAAACGGAGATATAGACGGAGAACTGGTAGCCAGGTTGGGTGATGCTTAGCGTAGAAGGCTAGCTGACTACGCCGATAAGCTGTATGCGTAGCAGCCGGGGTAGTTGCCCCAGAGCGTCCCCTATAGTGGACAACTTCAATTTCTGGAACAAAGAGTAGCCTTCGACCTAATTGGCGAACCGAAGCACAGAAGTCGACATCCTCTCCGTACAAGAAGAAACGTTCATCCAATAAACCAGCAGATTCTGCGTCAGAACGGCGAACTAAGAGACATGCTCCACTTACCCAATCTGGAGAGTGGCGTTTTATTACGGCACGAGTTATGCGATTTGATAACAGTGGAATATTGCAGGCGAGTGTTAGTCTTAACAATTTTTGGCGCACCTCGTTTAAGGGGCCGATCATGTGACCAAAAGATAGCTCGTTTTTTCCACTAGCATCAATAAGTCGTGGACCTACGATAGCAGTATCTGGATTCGCACGAAGTTCTTGGACAAGGCCGTCAATTGAGCCTTCTGAAATAATTGTATCTCCGTTTAGAAGTAGTATTAATTCACTATTAGTTGATCGAATAGCAATATTGTTAGCACGTGCATACCCAAGGTTCTCACTCATTTCGATTACACGAACCGATGGCCAATTCAAACGAACTGCTTCAACGCTGCCGTCTGTTGAAGCATTATCCACAACTATTATCTCGTAGTGCACAGATGAGTTGGAGGCATGAATAGATTGAAGGCAGGCCTCAAGGTGTGCACGAGTATTAAAGCTAACAATAATAATAACTACATCTATCATTGGGGCATCTTTGCAGCTGCTTCTAGTATCTTAAGGGTCTCTCGAGCCGAACGTTCCCAGCTGAAGCGTGTTAAATGAGTTTCTGCACGAATTTTTTTCTTTGTGCGAAGCTCTTCGTCGTTTACTAGAGATACAATAGCTTTTGCTGTTCCAGATATGTCTGTTACATTAACAAATGAAGCTGTATTGCCGTACACCTCTCTCGCTACTGGCGTGTCTGCAACTACTATCGGTACTCTGGCAGCAAGTGCCTCGAGCGGAGTAAATCCAAACCCCTCGTATTCTGATAAAAAAACGAAAACACTTGCACGTTGATAGAAGTCGGAAAGTTCGTTGTCAGACACGTAATCAACCAGTCTAACTTTTTCTCGAAGTCCTTCTTGTTCGATGATAGCCCTTAGATCCTGCAAGGGGTAAGTTCGATTCTCGCCAACGATCACTAGTTTGGCATCCTGAATTTCTGACGTTACTTTGTTAAAAACTTTAATCAACGTTGGCAAATTTCGTCGTGTAAATAAAGATCCGACATAGAGCACTAGATTATTGGCTGTGGTATTGGATGCCCTTGGTCTGGCTTTTATTCCTGGCCACACGACATGAATTCGTGAAGCCGGCACATCAAAGTGACGAATGATTTCGTCTTTAGAAAAATTTGAATCAGCAATAATCTTATTTGCAATCGATAGGGTTTGTTGAGCCAGCCATCTTCGCCTAGTTCCTTCTTTCCACCGAAACCACTCAGGGTGGGAAGCAAAAGATACGTCGTGCATGGTAACGACGGATGGAACTTTTAGTCGTAAAGGAACGGAGTAGGCTGGACCAAAAAAAAGATCAAGGGAGTCTCGATTAGCAACGTCTGGAAGCAGTGCCTGTTCCCACCAGGTTCCCGAATTTCCTTGAACTGGTTGGTGTCGAAATAGTCCCTGTTGTGCGAATTTAAATGGTGGACCGAGAACGCTAAGTTTAGCGCTAGTAGTTGGTGTGTAGATTATAAATTCGAAGCCACGGTTGTCTTTAAGCTTAAGCCATTCTGAGCAGAGCGATGCTAAGTATCTTCCAACCCCTGTTTGCCTGTTGAGGAGTTCTCGGCCGTCTATTCCTATGCGCATACATGTATCACCCTTAATTAATTAGGTTCAAGTCTACTTTTGACCTTAGCAGTCTCGAAAGCTTTTTTGTACACATATCTGAGTTTTTCAGCTGAAGCACTCCAACTATATTTAGTTGCTTGCAATAGACCTTTCTCAATACAGGAATGTACGAATGCATTGTCAGTGAGCATTCGTTCCAATGCTTCGGTTAGCATGTCTATTCGATTTGGTTCTATTAGTAGTCCTGCGTTTCCTGCGACCTCTGGGAGTGCGCCTCGATTAGCAACGATAACTGGAACGCCTATAGTCATTGCTTCAAGAACTGGAATTCCGAAACCTTCATTAAAAGAAGGAAGCACAAGAACTCTCGCGTTTTCATAGTATTCCTTTAGTCTTTCTCTTGTTAGATAACCTGTACAGATCACACGTCCACGGAGAGGCGGTTCTTTAATAGCGGTTTCCCACTCAGCAGATTGTGGTATCACTGGACCGGCAAGTAATAGCATTGGGGTGTCCGGCCGTTTCTTTATTAGTTGAGAATAGGCGTTAATCAAGGTTCCGACATTCTTTCGTGGTGTTATCTCACCAACAAATAGAATATGTCCATCTTTTGGATAATGTGTTCGTTTTGGCCAAGATGGTGCTCCATTAGGGCAAACCGTTATTTTCTCCGGTTTGATTCCAAGACGTTGTTCGACCTGATTCCCTGTATAGTTCGAAGGCACAACTATATGTGTTGCTAGATGGGCATGATCCATTACAAGGCGTGAGTAGTCACGTCTTATTTCGGCTCTTGTTCTTTCCGGGTTATCCAGGAAGTCAAGATCGTGAATGGTGATAACCTGTGCTGCATGACGTGACGGAATAAGAAGAGGATGTGGGGAATGCACCACGTCGAAATTTTTTCTTGCTAGCAATTCAACCGGCGGCCATTCGAGTCTATTCCAGCAATAGTTCAAGACAGTGACAGGTATTCGTCTATCTATAGTCGTTGTTCCTGGTAGAGTTTGTGTTAAGCGATCTTTCCATGAACTACTAAAAATAGTTAGGTCGACAGGAATAGCAAGAGACTCGTTATCGGTCAGTGCCTTTACCAAGCTATGGATCCACATACCAACACCTGTGCGTTTGCTGAGGGCTGGTCGATAATCAATTAGGATGCGCACGCTGGAGGGATCTTGTTAACCGCAACCAGACGCTCACCGGAGTGCTGGACAAATGCGGGCTTGGTGTTGATCGTAGCACATGATGATGTGGATTCAAGTAGTAAACGAATGTCGCAAGGATCTGGCAAGTCCTATCATTTCAGTAGATTGACAGCATTTTTGACAGATGTTACGGTTAAGTTTTTGTTGCGTTGTTGAGTTCGAAACCATACTCGACGAATATCATAGTCCTAGTTAACGGTATATGTGGGTTTTGTGTTAGGGGTATACATGTTGACACTCGTAGCTAGTCAATTTATTTAGATTGAAATTAGATAATGGGATCGGTTTTATTAACCGGCGGAGCAGGATATATAGGGAGCCACACTGCTAAAGCATTACGGTCTTCTGGTAGAGAAGTCGTAGTTCTTGATAGTCTTGTTACGGGACACCGGGAAGCAATTCAAGATTTACCATTAGTGGAAGCCGATATTGCAGATAGAGAGATCGTACGGAATACGATTCGTCGTTATAACGTGAAGGCGGTAATACATTTTGCTGCCTTTCTTTCGGAGAGTGAATCTATAGCTGATCCTAATCGTTACTATACGAATAATTTTACTAAGACTTTGGAATTGCTCGACACACTTATTGGAGAGTCAGTCAGAAATTTCATTTTTTCATCTACTGCCGCAGTGTACGGTAGTCCGAAAGAGATTCCTATTCAGGAAAAGTGTCCAGCTAATCCTATTTCTCCGTACGGAGAGAGCAAGCTTGCTGTGGAACGGGCTCTGCCTTATTTCGAACGGTCTTATGGACTTCGTTTTATCTGTCTTAGATATTTCAATGCGGCAGGAGCTGATACCGACGGCAAATTAGGAGAGGATCATAATCCCGAAACCCACCTTATTCCCAATGCACTTAACGCGACCACTGGAGGGCCTGAGTTAAAGATCTATGGCGATGATTATGAGACCAAAGACGGCACGTGCGAACGAGATTACGTTCACGTATCTGATCTTGCTTCTGCGCACTTGTTAGCGCTCGAAAAACTTGAATCTGGGAATTCGTCATCGGTGTACAACATAGGGCTTGAGCGCGCATATTCTGTTTTTAACGTGTTAAAAATTGTAGAAAATATTACAGGAAATTTAGTTCCGTATAGTGTTGTGAGTCGTCGAATTGGAGATCCGGCAATACTATTGGCTTCGAGTGATAGGATTCGAACCGAGCTTGGTTGGAGGCCCCAGCACGAGGCTTTAGATACGATCGTTGAGTCGGCATGGAGCTGGCATCGCTCTCACCCCAATGGATACGCTTCTGTTTGAAACGTCTAAGAATCGGGATATAGCGTGAATCCTGTCCTACGTCTGTGTCGCTACGGATCCCCGCATATTCGCTGCTTGATTGGTGCAGTGGTAGCTATGATTTTTTACGCTGCAGCTTCAGGTGCATTAGCGTACCTTTTTAAGCCCATCTTCGACCAGGTTCTACCTAATCGAACTGGTTTTAGTTGGGTCTTTGGAGCCATTATTGGATTTAGTATCTGCAAGGGAATTGGGGGGTACTTTTCGACGTATTTAATGACAGACGTAGGTCAGCGTCTTGTGCGAGACATTCGGAGTGAGTTATTTGGGCATATTTTAAATCAATCAGCTAGGTTCTTCGATTATCGAACGACCGGTGGCTTAATGTCGAGGATTACTAACGACATTAATAAAATTCAGCAAGTAGTTTCTGAAACACTTGGTGATGTCCTGCGCGAGTCAGTTACCTTGCTCGCCTATGCAGCACTACTTTTCTATTACGATGCGAGGCTTGCCCTTGTTTGCACAACAGGTGCTCCACTTGTTATTTACCCCCTTGTTCGACTAGGTCAGCGGGTTAGACGAACGACTCGACTAAGCCAACAAGAACACGAGCATCTATCACACATCTCTGTGGAAGCTTTTTCTGGACACCGTATAGTTAAAGCTTTTTCTGGGGAGCAGTACGAGCGTCAGCGATTTAATGCGGCTTCTGATCGATTGTATCGGACGAATATGAAGGTAACAAGTTCGTTGTCTATATTGCCTCCATTGATGGAATGGTTCGGTGCATTTGGTATTGTCGGAGTCCTCTGGTATGGCAGTCGTGAAATTGCCGATGGGCAATTAACTCCTGGCGAGTTTACGTCTTTTGTTGCAGCCTTACTGTTGATGTATGGGCCAATTAAGAGACTCAGTCGTGTAAATGCAAATATTCAACAAGCGATCGCTGCGTCAGAGCGAGTATTTGAAACACTCGATATTCATACGGAACCTATGGATAAAACTGGTTCTAGTCCTCTTCCGCCGTTGAGCGAGAAGATTGAATTCCTGGATGTAAGTTTTGGATACAACGATAGTGATAGACAAGAAGTCCTTGAACAAGTTTCATTTAAGGTTAAGGCTGGACAGGTTGTCGCTATTGTCGGTTTGAGTGGTGCTGGAAAGACTACGCTCGTGAACCTCGTTCCAAGATTCTATGATGTTACTGGAGGTTCTATTTCGATTGATGGAATCGACATTCGGGATGTCACGGTGGCATCTCTACGTGCTCAGATAGGGATTGTTACGCAAGATACGGTTCTTTTTGATGACACTATTAGAAATAATATTGCATATGCTTCACCCAATGCATCTGATGAGATGATTGAATCTGTGGCCAAGGCTGCTCACGCACATGAATTTATAGTCGGACTTTCTGATGGATATAAAACAGTTATCGGAGATCGAGGACAGCGCTTGTCAGGTGGTCAGCGACAGCGGCTTGCAATAGCACGGGCGCTACTCAAAAACTCGCCGATCTTAATTCTAGATGAAGCCACCTCTTCTCTAGATGCAGAATCCGAACTTCTGGTTCAGGATGCACTGGCCAGGCTTATGTTAAATAGAACATCTTTTGTCATTGCTCATAGGCTTTCTACGGTGCGTCGAGCCGATCTCATAATTGTGTTAGACAATGGAAGGGTTATGGAGACTGGGCACCATGAGGAACTGTTACAAAAGACAGAAAGCTTGTACTCTAAGTTGTATTCATTGCAATTGTTTGATTTAAGTGGAATCAATTCGTCATTTTCAGACACGGACAAGAAATTACAAAATTCTCGCCCTAAGCAAACAAACGCTTTCGATTAATAGACATGATTAAATCGATGACTGGTTTTTCCACTGTTTCCCATGAGGATAAATGGGTAGCTCTTACAGTTACTTTGCGAAGTGTAAACCATCGCTATCTTGATGTTCAGATTCATTTACCGCAGGTCTTAATTGGGCTCGATTATGAATTACGGTCTCTTATTCGTAAGCATATTGCGAGGGGTCATGTTCAGCTTGATGTAACTATTCGATTAAAGACTACGCCAGATGTCGGTATAGATTTAAATGAGTCTTTAATTGAAGAACTTGTAAAGGTCTCTCAGTTAGCGAAAAAACATGGATGGACCGAGCGAGGAATGTCGGTTAGCGATTTATTACGATTCCCGCAAGCGATGACAGTCAGTGAACAGCCCATGCAGGATGATATTTGGAATTCAATCTCTTTAAGTCTTACAAGTGCTACAAGTCGTGCAATTAATGAATTGGATAAGATGCGACTTCGGGAAGGGGAGTTTGTTCTTAGCGACCTAGAAGAAAGAATAACTGAATTACGACATTTAGTTGATCAAATTGTATCCGAGTCCGATGCTGGTTCAAATTTGCTCTCCGAACGCTTGTTGGAAAAGTTAGATGAGTTAGGAGTACATGATCACATAGATCAGCTCTCCGTTTCGCGAGAGGTTGTAAGGTTGGTTGCTAGATCAGATATTCATGAGGAGATTTCTAGAATGAAAGGGCATTTAGATCATATGGCTGGTCTTACAGCTGAAACAGAGCCGTGCGGACGAAAACTCGACTTCCTGGTTCAGGAAATGAACCGCGAGGTGAACACCATTGGGTCAAAAGCCGAGGGTCAGAAAACAAGTAGTTTGGTAGTTGCGTCCAAGGCCGAACTCGAAAAGCTTCGTGAACAAATTCAGAACGTAGAATAGGTTTAACAAGATGAGAAAAGGCCTGCTCTTTATTATTTCCGCTCCATCTGGAACAGGGAAGACAACTTTAGTTGAACGATTAGTTCAAACAGTTCCAGATTTAGCAATGTCTCGTTCGTATACATCAAGACCGCCCCGTTCTGAAGAAATCGATGGCATAAACTATAATTTTGTAGACGAGGCTCGTTTTTTGGAAATGGTTAACGAAAACAGATTTCTCGAATGGGAGACAATTTTTGGATTCCGTTATGGTACTAGCACTGTCGACACGGAACAGCTTCGGCTTAAAGGTTTGGACGTGGTGCTTGTAATTGACGTACAGGGAACACAAAATGTGATTGCTAATTATGCCGATACGATTGGAATTTTTATCATTCCACCTTCATTCAATGTTTTAGAAGAACGGTTGCGCGGTCGAAGTGGGTCTAGTCTTTCTGAGGATGCATTACAACAACGATTAAATGCGGCAAAAAAGGAAGTCGATTCCTTGGAAAGTTATAGATATGTTGTTGTTAACGATGACGTAGAAAAATGTGTTGACCAGTTACGGAGCATTGTTATCGCGGAGCGATTGCGGACAACAGAAAAAAAACACGAAACAGTTCAGATCATTGATTCATTTAATGTTGGGAGTTAATGAATGCCAATTAGAACTGATGTTAGATTGTTTAGTAAAATATTGATAAGTCTTAACGAATTAAATTTTGAGCTCTGACTTAAGTAACCATAAATAAATGAGGTTAAATGGCTAGCGTAATTCTTGGAATCACGGGGGGAATTAGCTCTTATAAGTCTGTCGAGGTTGCCCGTAAATTGCAACAGAATGGTCATCAGGTCAACGTTGTGATGACAAAAGCTGCCTGTCAGTTTGTTGGACCCCTAACGTTTGAAGCAATTACACAGCGTAGGGTGGTGACTGATCAATTCGAGCCTGGTTTAAATACTGACATCGAGCATATTTCACTTTCGTCAAATACCGATTTACTTCTTGTTGCACCTGCAACCGCTAATATGATCGGAAAGTTTGCAAATGGGATTGCTGACGATTTTTTATCTTCTTTGTATCTAGCTACCACCGCTCCAACAATGATTGCACCAGCAATGAACACAAAGATGCTTGCACACAGAGCAGTCAAGACAAACTTGACAAAGCTTATTGAGCGTGGAGTTCACATTGTTGAACCTGGCGAAGGATACTTGGCTTGCGGTTGGGTTGGGAAGGGTCGACTAGCAGAGCCTGATGAGATTGTGCTGGCGGCTCAGCAGGTATTGCGACCAGTTGGTAGTCTAGTCGGGCGTTCTTTACTTATCACTGCAGGGCCTACATACGAAGATCTAGATTCTGTTCGCTACCTGGGTAATAGATCGACAGGTCGTATGGGATTTGCCTTGTCAACTGAGGCAGTCAAGCGAGGCGCACGAGTTATGCTTGTTGCAGGACCAAGTGATTTGAAGACTCCGATAGGTGTCGAGATAGCAAATGTAAGAAGTGCTTCTGAAATGCACGCAGCGGTAAACGAAAGGGTAAGCGAAGCTGATGTTGTCATTATGGCTGCCGCTGTGGCTGACTATACGCCAACGGAAGGATGCCTACCTGGAAAAATTCAAAAGGACAATGATCTAATGATGTTAGATTTGAGTAGAACTACTGACATCTTGGCAGAGCTAGGTTCCCGTCGAGGTAATAGTTCCAGGCCAGTACTGGTAGGGTTTTCAGCTCAAACAAACAATCAGATTGAACAAGCCCGTAACAAACTTAAAGCAAAGAAGATCGACCTTGTAGTGGCAAACGATATTACGCAGCCAGGTGCTGGGTTCGCTGTGGAAACTAATATAGCCACTCTCGTAACTGAGAAGGACACGGAAGAAATTCCAAAAACAACGAAACTAGAATTAGCTGGACGAATACTTGATCACATCGAAACGATGTTTTTAGTCAAGAAAGTACCTGCCCAGTCGTGATTGTTGGTAGTTAAAATTATGTAACGTTATATTTCTTATGGCCGAATCACGAAGAAATACGATTGACAGAATGCAATGAAACAGTGGAAACAGTTAGCCGATCACCTGGATTATTTTTTAGAACTTGGCATAACGGGTGTTAACAGAGATTTTTCTTGGCGTTCTCGTGGAGTAGTTAAAAATAACTCCATAGAGTGTAGCGTTGAAAACAGTTCAGTTATAAATAGAGAGGGCTCTTTGCCTAAACATTCGAAAGCTATGGGTAAAAGTGCTATTGGTTTAGAAAAAGCTGATCTAGTTAACGTCTTAGATGTTTCGAATTCAGAAAAAAGTCTTAAATTGATTCGAGAAGAACTAGGCGACTGCACCAGGTGCAAACTTCATTCCAGTCGAAAAACATTAGTATTTGGTGTTGGCAATCCTAATGCCAGACTAATGTTTGTTGGCGAGGCTCCTGGTCGAGATGAAGATCTTCAAGGGATTCCCTTTGTGGGTCGAGCAGGTAAATTACTAACTAAGATTATTGAGTCTATTGATCTGAAGCGTGACGATGTTTATATTGCGAATGTTATTAAATGTCGTCCTCCTGATAATCGGAATCCTGATCCAGAAGAGATCGAAACTTGCGAACCGTTTCTTTTCTCGCAGATAGATGCGATTAAGCCTCTTGTAATAGTAGCTCTTGGAACGTTTGCTTCAAGGACTTTACTAAGGTCTGAAGAGGTAATCTCAAAATTGCGTGGTCAAGTGTACGATTATAGAGGCTCTAAATTGATCCCTACGTTTCATCCGGCTTTCTTACTGCGGAGTCCTACTCGAAAGCGAGATGTGTGGGAAGACATGAAGAAGGCTAGATCGATTTTGCGAGAGGGTTAATGGAGAGACGACAGCAGTGGTTATCTGTGTAAAATTCTTCACATGTCTCATTTTGTTTCTGTCGCTGTTCCGGTTCCGCTGTTACCTGCTTTAACCTACCGAGTCCCTTCTGAGTTTCGTCTTCCCGAGCCTGGGTCTCGAGTTCGGGTTCCCCTGGGCAAGCGAATCGTGACAGGTTGCGTGGTTGGCATTAGCAATGATAGCCAGCTAGGTAATGTTAGAGATTTAGTCGACTGTCTCGACTTGGAGCCGTTTCTTACCCCAGCCGTGCTTAAACTTGCGCTATGGGTTGCAGATTATTACGCATGCGGACCTGGGCCGGCACTCGTAGCTGCGATGCCTCCATATGCTTGGGTACGTGGAACTAGTCGCAGACAACGCATGTCTTCGTTTAAATCAGAGAATTTCGTTCGCTTAATATCTGAGGGCAGAGATTTTCTTGAAACGCAGAACCTAGGGTTGCTTGGACTTCGACAAAGGAAGGCATTAGAGCTTTTGGTTAAATCGCAAGACGGATTAACTACAAAGATGTTGGCAGGCCACGGAATCACAAGCGATACGTTGCGTAGAATGATCAAAAGAAAATTTATTGTTGTTGAGAAAAGAACAGTTGAAAGGGATCCCTTTAGTGATGCGAAGTTAAACATTGAAAGTGAACCTATCCAAGGCATAAGTCTGGAATTAACCGATGAACAGAGGGAGTCACTCAAGACGCTTACTGCAATGTCACTGACCGGGCATTTTAAAGTAGCGCTACTTCACGGTGTAACTGGAAGCGGCAAGACTGAAGTGTATCGCAAGCTAGCGTTAACTGTTAACGGTAGAGGTCGTCGAGTGTTGATTTTAGTTCCAGAAATTGCACTGACTCCGGCTATGGTTAGGACTTTTCGTCAAACATTTGGTAATCGAGTGGCGATTCAGCATAGTGGTTTATCTAATGGACAGCGTCATGATCAATGGCATCGAATTCGAAGAGGTGAAATAGATGTTGTTATTGGTACTCGATCTGGCGTGTTTGCTCCACTCGAAGATGTTGGCTTAATAGTAGTAGACGAAGAGCATGAAACATCCTACAAGCAAGAAGAAATACCTCGATATCATGGAAGAGATGTAGCCATTATGCGTGGTCGCCATGCTGATGCCCTGGTTCTTCTCGGTTCTGCTACGCCATCAATGGAAAGTTACCATAATGCAATGACAGGACGTTACGAGCATGTGTTGATGAGCAAGCGTATTCGAAACCGTTCAATGCCAGAAGTTCATGTGGTCGATATGCGAAAGGAAATGGCAAAGAAGGGTTCGGAGGTGGTTCTTGGTGAGGCGTTACAAGAAGCATTAGCGGCTAGGCTTGATCGGAAAGAACAAGCACTAATCTTGCTTAATCGTAAGGGGTACGCCACAGCTATCATGTGTCGACAGTGCGGTCAATTGCTCCAATGTCCAAATTGTAGCGTGGCTTTAACTTTTCATCGTTCTGCAGGTCGAGTGCGTTGTCATTATTGTAACTACTGGCGCGCTAAGCCAGTAGCCTGTCTTCATTGCGCCGGTCCATTTTTTGAGCGCCTAGGCATTGGCACTGAGAGAGTCGAGGCTGAGGTCGTGAAAGCTTTTCCAAAAGCTAAGATTGCAAGACTTGACCACGACACTATTCGTCGACCAGGAGGTGCGCAGAGACTGCTGAGTGAATTTGAACGTCAGGAAATAGACATTTTGATTGGCACTCAAATGATTGCAAAAGGTCATGATTTTCCAACTGTTACTCTAGTTGGAGTGATCTCTGCCGATATTGGGTTGGGTCTGGCTGATTTTCGTGCAGCGGAGCGTACTTATCAGTTGTTAACCCAAGTTTCAGGTCGTGCTGGACGAGGAGAGCTTCGTGGCGAAGCGATTATTCAAACCTTTTACCCTGATCATTACAGCATTGGCTTTGCCTGTAATCAGGAGTACGAACCATTTTTTCTTGCTGAAATGAAATTTAGAAAAAGCATGAGGTATCCACCTGTGGTTTCGATGGTGAGTGCTATCGTTAGAGCCGATAGCCTACAGAAGGCAATGCGTAATGCCGGCAATTTAGTGAAGGATCTTCGGAACGAATCAAATAGCTTCCAAATCTTAGGACCAGCCCCAGCACCTATTACTAGATTGCGTGGAGAATATAGGGCGCAGATTTTTTTAAAGGGAAATCAGCGGCGTAGGATGCGTGAAGCTCTGCAGGTAGTGTTGGATAGACATCCCACGTTTCGCCGTAGTGTAACAGTTGATGTGGATCCACTGACGGTGCTTTAGTTGCTGTCGACTTGTTAGAATTTCTATTCGAGTAAAGACTGCTGAAAAATTTATACAATGCAGTGCTTTTGGAAAGTTATATTTTATAAATTTATCTTCAATTAAACATGCAGGATTTTCTTGAACACTAGTGCTTGTCAAGAAAGTCTGTTAGTTCAATTGGTATAGGGGTGAAGCAGAGAACAAAAATAATGACGGCACCAATAGCGATTAAATAACGAGTTTGGTCTAATGGGACTTCGTTGTCTAGTGTCGGTGGATGACGGGGTCCACCTATTGCGATCATCAATACTATTAGTATTGCCCAAACAATCCAACTTGTTGAAAAAAACGCAAGACCGACAACAATTGATGCGCTCGCGAGTGTAACCGCAGTAGAACGAGAACCAAGTGTAGCGTATGAGATATGTCCGCCGTCTAGTTGGCCGATTGGAAATAAATTGAGGGAGGTAACGAGTAAACCAAGCCAGGCAGCGAAGCCCATTGGATGAAGATTGATCGAATAACCCTCAGGGATACTTCCCCAGATTATGCCAGCAGCTATTTGAAATAGAAGAGGTTCTCCAAGAGAAAAAAGGAGAGCGCCTTCTGAATCTGGAAGAGGTGAAACCTGGGAAAGCCAGATTCCAAGAAAAAGGGTCGGTACGGTAATTATGAAGCCTGCAATGGGTCCAGCTATGCCGATATCAAATAGCATTTTTTTGGTTGGTATCTGTTCTCGTATCCTGATAACGGCACCGATTGTGCCCGTCATAAATGGAGCGGGCAAAAAATACGGCAGTGAAGCATTTAAATTGTAGTATCGGCATGCAAAATAGTGACCAAATTCGTGAGTGCCAAGTATTGCTAGGATCGTGAGACTGTACCAAGAGCCTTTTAGAAGCGATACCGATGGTATATCAGCTGTGAAGTTTGATTGAAAACCTGCGTAATAGAGACTTCCTGTGTACATCGTGCTGGCAAGAGTAGCCAGAAAGAGAAGCAGATTGATTAAAGGACGATCTCGTTGGTGCTTTAGTGGGATTCCTGATTTAATGATAGGTGGTTCGAATAGTGTTGTGGATTTTGTGGTACGAATCTGTTCTGTAGAAGGTGCGAGTGGGTAGTTAAAATTTTCTGATGACAAGCGTATTTCCCGTGGGGTTTAACCTTAAATATTTCGGAGGTCCTTTCCAGCTTTGAATCGAATTGTTCTGCCAGGAGGGATTCGGACTTCCGTTCCAGTTCTTGGATTTCGTCCAATGCCACGTTTTCTGGACTTTACCTGAAAGACACCGAAGCCTCTGAGCTCAATTCGCTCACCCCTCTTCATTGACATGCGCATGGCATTTAATACTGAGTCAACCGCCATCTCAGCTTTAACTTTTGTAATCTTTACGGTTTTAGAAACCCTGTTTACAATATCGACTTTAATCATGGGAAAAAGCTCCTCAGTTACTCTAAATATCATAAATACTATAATTTAGAGCTGTCAAGAACTTCTCTCTATTGTGAAGAGTGGAAATGACATTGTCAAAGAAACGTAAGAATGGTTCCGTTGTTCTCGTAGGACGCCCAAATGTGGGTAAATCCACTCTGTTTAACCGCGTGACAGGGTCTCGACGGGCAATTGTGAGTACCGAGCCAGGCACTACTCGAGATGTGCTTCGTGCGCCAGTTGAGTGGTTGACAGAAACTTTTGAGCTAGTTGATACAGGAGGGGTATTTGGAGCTAGCAACGATCCACTGCAGGAAGAGGTCGCTAGCATAGGGTTAAAGGCGCTCGACAATGCTGATGTAGTTGTGTTGGTTGTCGACGTAATTGATGGATTACTTCCAGCGGATAAAGACTTAGCTGGAAAAGTGCGTCGAGTCGGAGTTCCCGTGGTACTAGCAGTTAACAAGGTTGATAATAGTAAAGTTGAAGGGCGTGTAGGAGAATTTCATGCTCTTGGTATTAATTTAGTAATGGCTATTGCTGCCGAGCACGGTCTGGGCATAGGAGACCTTTTAGATGAGGTCGTGTCTCTTTTGCAGGGTTCAGGACACCACGTCAAAAACCTTAAATCAGCTGACAGTCGAGACGATCTTTCGGTTGCAATTATTGGGCGGCAAAACGTTGGAAAATCTTCTCTTGTCAATGTTTTAGTTCGTGAAGAACGAGTGCTTGTTAGCGATTTAGCTGGAACAACACGCGATGCGATCGATACAGTAATTAAATGGAATGGACTTCAGATCAGACTAGTGGACACTGCTGGTATTCGTCGACCTGGAAAAATAGCTTCCTCTGGACTAGTGGATGAAGTGAGTGTGGCGCTAGCAAAACGAGCCATGCAAAGAGCGGATGTGTCGGTTGTTGTGATGGATGCCTCAGCAAGAATAGCAAAACAAGATGCTGCAATTGCTGGCGAGGCAGAGCGTGCTGGATGTGGGGTCGTTCTTGCCGCGAACAAATGGGATCTGGTAAAGATGCGTGGATCTGACTTCGCTAAAGAGTTTGATCGGGATCTTCGCGATGCACTGAAATTTGTTGAGTTTGCACCTATTGTGCACTTGTCGGCTTTGACTGGTGAACGGACAACCAAACTTTTAGAGACGGTTTATAAGGTTTCGAGAGCAAGGGCTACTCATGTTTCAACGGGAGAACTAAATCGTTTTCTCGAGCAGGTTACGAAACGTCACCCTCCAGCAAGTCCAGGGCGTAGAGAGGTCAAGATTCAGTACGGCACACAGGTTGGATCTAAACCACCACGTTTTCTGATCTTTACTAATATTGCATCCAGCTTCCATTTTTCTTACGAGCGCTTTCTAAAGAACAGACTTCGCGAGACATTTAACTTCGTGGGAACGCCTATCCGGTTATTAGTTCGGGCAAGACGGGTTCGTTCTAGTCGAGGAAGCTAACCTGGTATATTTCAAAAAACTTTTCGCTTAGTTTTACTTCACTAATAAGGGCAATGTTATACTGGCAAGATTCTTCAGGATCATGACAACAATGGTTAATATTCCCAAGCGAGCTTTATTTAAGGTTTCGGAAGTTTGTTTGTTGGTCGATTTAAAGCCATATGTGCTCAGGTCCTGGGAAACTGAATTTCCTGCACTTAGAAAAAAAAATAATAAGAGCGGAGCTCGAGTATATCGGCGCGCAGAAGTCGAACTAATTCTTCAGATTAAGCAGCTTCTTTTTGTCGACGGTTTAACGTTGGGGGCTGCACGAAGAAAGTTAGAAGAAGAGAAAGAAGGGCTAGGGTCAGCGGGGAATAGTGATAGTTCTCTTGAAGAACTATTTAATAAGAATTTTCGAGAACGACTTTTAGAATTAAAAAACAGTTTAAAGGAATTACTTGAGTTACTTTCCAGTAATAGTCAGGAACCTGTAGAAGTTCGTGCTCCTGCTTCTCGAGTTAAAAAGAGTGGGCCGTCAAAAAATAAGCGTATTAAACAGTCAAATAAATATAAGTCTAAGACGAAAACAAAGTCTAAGACGAAAGCAAAGTCTAAGACGAAAGCAAAGTCTAAGAAAAAAAGTCGTGCTTTGTAAGGATTCTGAATGAGAGATTCCTGTCGGATTAAATAACATAATGATTTCGGTTTTACACAACAAAAGGGCAAACCAGGCGCGCCCATTAGCTGCTGAGATATAGTGCCGGTGTTGTGGGACTGCGTGCCTGATGATTAATTGGGGACTGGCTATTTCCACCCACTCGATTTCCGTGTGAAGCGGGTGGGCAGTGCTGGTTTGCGTTCGGGGGGAGGTTCTGATTCTCCGGTCGCCTCCGCAATCTCTTCCTCAAGCTCTTCTTCGTTCGGCAATCCTGAGAATTGTTCTGCGAACATCATCGAATGTTGAGAAGGAATTTCAAATTTTTTACGGCAGGTCGTACACGTCACATGGTCATCAAGACGTACCAGGTAGTCACGTAGTTTGTCGAACTTCTCGCGATCATCTCGATTTGCTCCGGGCGGGAGCTTGGACTTCTTGGAGTAGAGCACCCACTTAACGTTGTAGCTACCTATCCGTTGACACTTGGGGCACTTATACTGTCCCGAGCGGGTTTGTGGTTTTTTGTTGAAAAGAGCTTGTTCGTCAAGAGGCATGTGTTTCTAATGGTAACAAAGTAAAATCGATGTCTTCAGAAATGGCCTGTTCTTTAAGCTCGATAGCAGAGGCAAGTTCGCATACGTATTGATTTAGCCTACAACGAACCTGGATGCCCAGTCCACACTGGTATTTATCTGCGAGATTTTCAAGCCAGCGGTCGATGTTGTTTCGATCGTGCTTCCCGCCATGCCCCGTCTTCGAGTAGGCGCACCAGCGGTTCCAGAGTCCCTCGTCTCCCCGTGACGATGATGCTGCTAGGTGGCGTCGACATGGGCCCCGGCGATTAACGCCCGCAGCCGGTCGGGGTCGGTGGCCGTCGTCTTACACATGAATCCGCTCTTGTGCGCGAAGTGCACGTCCGGCTCTTGTTGCACGCGTGAGAAGTCGAAACGCGGATGGTCCTCATAGCGTCCGATGCCGTATCCCTCGCCGCGGCGGTCTGGGTACACGATGACCTGAATGACTTCGCCG
>Ga0315336_1001662_pt1 | contig 40386 bp, 37 predicted proteins | sample ASW5metaG_FD_204512 | JGI IMG/M metagenome (GOLD analysis project Ga0315336, IMG submission 204512) | Ammonia-oxidizing marine archaeal communities from Monterey Bay, California, United States - ASW #5 | ecosystem: Environmental > Aquatic > Marine > Intertidal zone | place: USA: California... | reverse complement strand
GCGTTGACTGTTTACGATATGTGTAAGGCGCTATCGCATCAAATACGGATTAGTGATGTCAGGCTAATCTCTAAGGCGGGCGGAAAACGGGATTTTGGGGAATAGTCAGCGGGATGATTGGTGTAACGGCCCAGTATTTTGCTTTATTTAGGGAGCTAGCCGGCAAAGAAAGCGAGACGATCAGTACCTCTGCTGAAACTGCTAGTCAACTTTTCTCAGAATTATCGCAGCAGTATGGTTTCGTCGATCTAATGGAGCGCTGTAAAGTGGCGATCAACGATGAACTTGTGGACTGGGATTCTCCGCTTTCCTCTGGTGATGTCGTTCTGTTTTTTCCGCCAGTCGCAGCAGGCTGAGAATCCCAATCTGTACCCTTCTGGGTGAAGCGTCCACCATTTTTTTCTCACATGGATAATGCTTACAGCGATCAGGTGCCCCAGGCTTTGATTGAATTTTTGAGTTGGGTATAACCCTCCAGAAATCCTGGTCGTTCCCCAGCGTACACCTCATCAAAAGTTGTGAGCACTTTATCGAGCCAGGTATGAAGTTCTTTGTTGTCAGGGTTGGCGTCCTTATAGGCATCACGTGTGAGGACGAAGTGGATGCGCGGGTCGTAGGGGCGCTTTATCCCCCCCATTGATTCATCACCATCAAGTAGCCTTAAGAGCATGGCATCTGCGGATCCAAGGGTCTGCTCATGGATCGGGGGTCCCTGTATGCGGTACATGACTGATGTCATATCGCGGCCGTTTCCTGTCGTGTAGCCCATGTCGCTCCAAAGATCCTCGACCTTCGTGCCTATGTAGGCATCGAGAATTTCACGAACTGGTTGCCCTCGTTTTTCAGTAGCTTCGACCCAGTGATTAAGTACCATTTGTCCGAACATTCTCAGTGGGTCGGATACATCTGCGAGAAGATCAGTCAGCCGGTCACCATCCAGGTCCGTTGTGAGAATAATGACATCCCGTTTTTGAATAAGATCCCAGATCAGGATCCCGTAGTTGGTGTCGGCAATGTGTTGCTCAATCTGCCCACCCCAGTTTTCCATTCCGTTCTTGAAGTCTTTAGGGAGTAAGTTGACAATTCGATCAACAAGTTCCCGATGTTCCACATAGCCATCCACAGCGTACTTTCGCCCAACTTTGAACTGCGTACCTTCCAGCATCCAGGAAAGCAACCCTGAATTGATCCCGTCTTCCTGTGCCTGGGTTGGCTTGAAGGCAACTCGACCGAGGCTGCCAGTTTCATGCACCATTTTCAAAAAACGACGGTTGGCATAGGCCATTTGCACACCTGGAGTATTCATTTCGCTGTGAATAATGCCGGTCTTTGAATTCACGTCAAAGACGGATTTGTCTTGGGAGTATGGGAGGCATGGCATACAGCGCACGACGGTTATTGGGCCGTAGGGACGCACGTTGCAGTAGACACCTGCCTGCGTTCTAAGAGGTGCATTACCTGATTTGCCCATCACTACCACTTTGTTGCCACTGGTATCGTTAACGTATGCATCACCGGCAGTCGACCACTTGATGGAGATACAAGGCATATTGCCGAACCAGCTGAGGGGAGCGAGCGCCATATCGTGGCGATATTGGGCCCACATGGGAACCGCATAATAGGGTAAGCCAAGAACGTCGATGGCAGCTATGGTTCCAAGGAGTGCGTACGCATCCGTGAGCGAATGCGCGACCGGGTTGACTGTCCCGTCATGATGTCCTCCCTGCCAGATTATTGCGTCCGGGTAACCTGTCGGTCGAATGTCTGAGGACTCGAACAGGCCTTGCAGGACATTGAACAAGTCGCCACCACTGGCCTCAGTCCGGGCAATCTTCATCAGATCAAGCATTTTTTATTTCTCCAACAAAAATGCAGCGTTTCCCCTGATCTGAGCACGGGGGTATCTGCGAAGGGCAGGCATTATAACGAGTTTATTAGGTTGGATCCGCGTGGCTGGAGCGAGCTACTGGCTTAAGAATGATTATTGGGCGGTCACCGCGTCGAGAGTAGATATGCTCTTTAGTCATTTCCTTTAAAGCTTGATCTCTTTGTTTTGCTGTCTCATACCAGTGAAATTGTTCCCAATCAGCCCCGAGCAAGCGGCTAAAAGGGTCACTACTGTCCAGACTGACCCGTATCCCAAACAACCTTTCTCCATCCAGCGCGTAATTCAGATTGTGGTCGTGACAAACTTTCATGCAACGAATTGTAAAGGAATGCTGTAAGTCAGTCGTCTTTAAGTGGAGACCAGAGAGACTACGCAGAACCTAGTTCAATGTAAATTTGGGCTGATGATTTCACCTTATTCACCCCGTTCAGCTTTAATGTGCACATCTTGTTGCGGAAATGGTATTTCTATTTTCTCGCGTGTGAATGCTTTGTAAATGCCACAATTCAGTTCATGTTCCAATCGCCCTTTATGCACTGGCTGTTCGACCCAGGCTAGAAGTTCGAAATCAATGCTAGAGCTACCGAAAGCCCTGAATCTCACTCGGGGTTCCGGTTTTTCGCAGACTTCCGGGTGTTGTTCAGCCGATTCAATTAAGACCGCTTCTACTTGGTCCACATCGCTTCCGTAGGCGACACTGACCTTCATTCGTATACGGAATTTTTCGTACGGACCACCGCTTTCATTGATAATTTTAGCGTTGCCCATAACGCTGTTGGGGACACTGATTTCCACGTCGTCCCTAGTCAGCATGCGCGTACTACGCAATCCTATATGAGTGACCTGTCCGCGCTCACCGGAATCCAAGTTAATGTAATCACCCACTAGATATGGGCGGTCCGCCAGAATAGACATGCCACCAAAGATATTGGAAAGTGCATCCCTTGCCGCGAAACTGAGCGCAAGGCCGACAATTCCGGCAGAAGCTACCAAGGCACTAACATCAATACCCCAAGCCAGAAAGATGAAGTAGATCGCCCCCAGGAATAAAATGATTTTGGCCGTGTTATCAAACAAGGGTAGTGTTGAGGGCTGAACAAATTCGTAGCTGCCTCTGAGTTTACTAACGATGCCAAGCGCTAGGCTTGCGAGACGAATCAGGAATCCCAGCCATACGATCGTTGCTATGGTTCCAAGGCTTGCTAAAGTGATGCGTGTGAGGGTATCGGGCAATGCCAGCAATTGTGTAGCCGTAACCAGACCGACAAAGAAGATGCTTAAGAAAAGGGGCCGCCTAAGGCTTTCAACTAACTGATCATCAATGTTGGTTTTTGTGCTACGTACCATTCGGGCTGTTGCAGCGACTACGAACCTCTCGATTATCCAGGCCAGGATCAAAGAGAGCCCTGCAATAAATAGTGCTTGTAACCAGGTTGGAATTAGGTCAAGCCAGGGGAGTTCAATGAGGCCGGTGAGACGCTGCAGTTGATTATCCATGGCTAGTTCCCCTACCAGCTAGCTTCATTAGCGCAGACCGCAAAAAACATTCACGACTTTCCCTGAACTGCGAAACAAGAATTTCGCCGGGAAACGAAAAACGAATAATCTTCCTGCTTTTACCCACTGATAGTCCCCATCATAGTATTTGTTTAATGTTACCCCATGACATTAGTGGCGGCTCAGCTAAAGGGCCGAAATTTGATCAACTGGGAGGCAGTGGCAATTTCCCAGTGCGCTGACTACCCATCAATTTCTAAATGCATTCATGCAAAAAATAGAAAAAACGTCTATCCAATAAACTCATAAAAGCTCATGTTTCTCAGTACCTCTTTGTTGCTTTGGGCAAGGGAGTCAATTAGAATTTGGCCCTACCATTTAGGTAAGACCAATTTGGTCCTACAATGTTAGGTTGAGGTTGGTATTGAGCATGTCCAGAACAGAGGAAATAGCCTTGATACTCCAGGACGAAATACTCCGGGGACAGTATCGGCCTGGTGAGCGCCTGCCGTCAGAGCGTGATGTGGCTACCCGCTTTGAAACTAGCCGCGGCACAGTCCGCGAAGCGTTTAAAAAGTTGGATCAGCTCGGCATCGCATCGGTGCAGCCGGGCGGCGCCCGTGTAATCGCCGTGGAGGAGTGCACACTAGACGTTTTAGGGCCGTTGTTGGATTTGAACCGATTACCTGATCCGGTGCTAGTTGAAGAGGTCATGGAATTGCTTGGTCTGCTTGCTGGTTTTGCTGCTCAATCCTTCCTTCAAAGAGCTAGTGAGACTGAAATTACTGAAGCAAAGACGGTTTTGGATGCACTTCAGACGGTAAGCCAAGAGAAGCAAGGCCAGACTTTTCGGAAGCTTTTGAGGCTGTTCGTCATAGGTTCGGACCGGTTAGTTTTGCGATTGATTACCAATGGACTGAGGATGCAAATGTTACCGCGGATTGAGGCTACAGGGCTTATACCTGCCCTTGATCTCCAGCTGGTTTCAAGTATTGCTGGTGGCATGCAGGGTGCCTTAGATCGAAAAGATCTGGAAGATCTCAGTGAAGGCATACAAAAACTAGTAGATGTCTTTGGGGGCAGTCTTGTTCAGTTCCTCACCGAAGCCAACAGTCAAGGCAATGGAGGATCAGCGTGAAGGTTAAAGTCGTTGCCCCCGTTGCCATTCTGGCAGTCGCTTTTTTGGGTGCAGCCATATTATTGGCTACCAGTCAGCGGTTACGACCGGCGCAGCCAGATCCTGCGCCGACAGCAGTTCGCGTGGTTCAGGTTCGCCCAGGGATAGTTCACATGGCCGTGCATGCCCAAGGTTCAGTTGCACCAAGAACCGAAACGGATCTGGTTCCTGAGGTTTTCGGCACGGTTGTCTGGGTTTCCCCGAATCTGGTTTCAGGCGGGTATTTTGAACAGGGAGAGCTGCTTCTTAGAGTGGATGATCGTGACTACCAGAATTCAGTGGATCGAGCCGAGGCAAGTATCAGTCGTGCGGAGGCAGAGGACCAGCTGGCCCAATTCAATCTGACCCGCTCGATCGAATTGGAATTAAAGAAACTTATCAGCCAGTCGGACTTGGAGAATGCTATTAGAACAGCAAATGTAACCAAGGCGACACTGAGGGATGCGCGCGTGGTTTTAGAGCAGGCAGAACGGGACCTAACACGCACACAGATCCGGGCCCCCTTTACAGGACTTGTAAGAAGTGAGCGCGTAGATGTGGGGCAGTTTGTGAGTCGTGGAGCATCAGTTGCGAGTGTCTACGGGTCGGATTATGTGGAAGTGCGCCTTCCTATTGCAGATAGACAGTTAGCATACCTCAGCGTGCCACTGACGCAACGAGGAGAATTGGATGGGGATGCCCCTATGGTAACTCTTTCTGCCAGTTTTGCCGGGGCAGAGCAACAATGGCTTGGTAGGATCGTTCGTACTGAAGCCGAAATAGATGCTGCCAGCCGTATGGTGCATGCAGTTGCACGTATTCGAGCAGGTGAGGACGGGAACACAATGCCTCCGCCAGTGGGTTTATTCGTGCAGGCAGAGATTGAGGGTCGTCTGGTAGACAATGTCACCGTCTTGCCACGTTCTGCGCTGCGCAATGGCAATCAAGTTCTTGTGATGGACGAAGATCGGCGGCTCCAGTATCGCACAGTCGAAATCCTGCGGATCTACCGTGATGAGGTTTATATCGTTGAGGGGCTGAGTACGGGGGAGGTGGTATGTGTCTCACCTCTGCAAACAGTAGTGAGCGGCATGTTGGTTAGCCCGGTCTATCCTGACATCTCAGAGTACTGAGACCCATGAAATCGATTATCGCTTGGTTTGTTGACAACCCGGTTGCGTCTAACCTGCTTATGTTGATTTTGGTTGGTGGCGGCTTGATGTCGCTGACACAACTCAACCAGGAGCAGTTTCCTGACGTGGAGTTAGGGATCGTACAGGTCAGCGTTCCTTATCTGGGGGCCGCGCCCGAGGAAGTAGAGGAAGGTGTTTGTTTCCGAATTGAGGAAGCATTGGAAAGCGCGGAAAGTATTTTCAGGATGACGTCCAGAGCAAGGGAGGGAGGCTGTACTGTTACCTTGGAAATTGACCTTGGGTCTGATCTTGCCCAAGCGCTCAACGAAATAAAAAGCAAGGTGGATAGCATTAATACGTTTCCGGAAGAAACGGAGCGACCGATTATTTCCGAATTAACGGTCCTGAATCAGGTACTGCACATCGTTATTTCGGGAGAGACCGATGAGCGTACTCTCAAACAGTTGGCAATGGACATGAGAGAAGATCTTGTTGCTATAGACGGTATTTCCCAGGTAGCGGTGGAGTATGTGCGTCCGGACGAGATTTCAATCGAGGTCTCAGAGCAAGCACTACGGCGCTACGGACTTACGTTACAGGCGGTGGCGAATGCGGTGAGGCGTTCTTCGCTCGATCTACCAGGTGGCTCTATCAAGGCCGGGGGTGGTGAGATCTTGTTGCGAACGAAGGGGCAGGCGTACGAAGGTAGTGAATTTGAGCGCATCATTATTGTGACCCGGGCAGATGGTACAGCGGTTACTCTCGGTGAGATTGCCCGAGTGGTTGACGGGTTTGAAGAAGGTGATCTTCGGGTGCGGTTGGACGGCCGGCCGGCTGCGGTGGTTAAGGTGTATCGGATTGCAAGTGAAGACAGTAGGGCTGTTTCAGAGAACAGCAAGGCTTACCTTGAAGAGGCCCGGCACCAGGTACCCGAGGGCATCGAGTTGGCTATTTGGCTGGATGAATCTGAGGACGTGAGCGAGGCGATCAACACGATGCTTGGTGTGGCCCTGGGGGGACTAGTGCTCGTATTATTAGCGCTTACCCTGCCTCTCCAATTTCGTTTGGCAATGTGGGTTGCTGCAGGTATTCCGATTGCGCTGCTTGGCGGGATCATGACGTTTGATTTCTTTGGGATCACGATGAGCATGCTTGCCACCACCGGATTTATGTTGGTGCTCGGCATCGTCGTAGACGATGCCATTGTGGTGGGGGAGCGTGTATATGCGCACGAGCGTGGCGGGGAAGATCAACGCACCGCCGCCATTAATGGTGCGCACGAAATGTTAGTTCCTGTGGTTTTCGGGGTCCTAACCACCATGGCAGCCTTTATACCCCTCATCTTTACACCGGGGCGCATGGGAGCGTTCTTTTCCATTATTGGCCAGATCGTTGTTATTTGCCTGATATTCAGCGTTATCGAGTGCCTATTGATTTTACCGTCGCATCTTGCCCATCGAAAACGTGAGGATCTTTCCGGCAAGCAAAAACTTTTTGTTAAGAAATGGACCCGGTTTCAAGGCGGGCTGGGGGAAGGGTTGGAGCGTTTTGCCAAGCAGCGATATGGAGAGTTTTTGAAAAAGGTATTGGAATGGCGATATGCAACATTGGCTACGGGGTTAGGTGTGACAATGCTGATGCTAGCGGTACTTTTTAGCGGGCGTATTAATTTTCAGTTTATGCCCCCGATTGAGGGTAACCGCGTATATGCGAGCCTTACCATGCCGGAGGGGATTCCTATAGAGGAAACTGTGCGGGCCGCAGAACAAATTGAGCGGGCGGCATTGCAGCTTAAAGCACAGCTGGACAGTGAGGACCCAGATGAGCCAAGTGTCGTTACCCATATTCTCACCTCGATTGGCAGGGCCGCCGGGCGAAGTGGCGGAGGCCCAAGAGGGTCCTTTTTGGTACCCGGGGTCAGTCACCTTGCCGAAGTGTCCATGGCTTTGGTTCCGGTTGCTGAGCGTGACATCGGTTCCTTGGAAGTCGCATCACGCTGGCGTGATCTTGCCGGTCAGGTAGCGGATGTGGTGGAACTCAGATATTCCGCGGTTGCATTCAATACTGGCGAGGCGATCTCCATTAATCTCAGGGGCCGTGATGTGGGTGAGCTGGGCGAGGCTGCTGCGAGAATTCGGGCTGAACTGAGCAGATTCGATGGTGTTGCGGATATCTCAGATTCATTCCGCTCTGGCAAGCAGGAAGTGAAATTGTCATTACGCCCTGAAGCACGCCATCTAGGACTAACCTTAAACGATTTGGCGCGTCAGGTCCGTCAGGCCTTTTATGGTGAGGAGGCTCAGAGGATCCAGCGAGGCACTGAGGACATCAGGGTTATGGTCCGTTATCCCGAGCTCGAGAGAAGGTCTCTCGGGGACCTTGAGGATATGCGAATTCGAACCGCGACTGGCTCCGAGGTACCTTTTGCGGCAGTAGCTGAAGTGGATTTCGGTACGGGTTTCTCGACCATAAGGCGTGTTGACCGGCAACGCGTGGTCACTGTAACCGCAGATGTTGATCGTAGTGTAACGACCCCCGGGCTGATCCTCGATTCTTTAGAGGCTGAGGCGTTGCCGTCTATTCTGTCAGACTACCGAGGAATGAGCTATTACCTGGGAGGGGAACAGGAGGAGGGTATGGAGGCATTTTCAGGGCTTGCGTCGCTTGTACCCCTGGCTCTTATGATTATGTTTGCTTTATTGGCGATTCCACTGAAATCCTATGTTCAACCTTTCGTGATCATGAGCGTGATGCCGTTTGGGGCCGTCGGTGCTTTGATAGGGCATGCAATCATGGGATGGCCGGTAGTTATGGCCTCGGTGTTAGGAATGATTGCTCTTTGCGGCGTGGTGGTGAATGCAAGTCTTGTGCTGGTGCATTACATGAACGGTTTGCGCAGACAGGGTGCAACCATCCGTGAAGCAGTGGTGCAGGCTGGAATAGTCAGGTTCCGACCTATTTTTCTGACTTCGGTAACTACCTTCGTCGGTTTAGTTCCCCTGATGTTGTCGAATAATCCAAATACAGCTTTCGTTGTGCCCATGTCCATTTCTCTCGGGTGGGGCGTGCTGTTCGCCACCTTGATGACGTTATTCTTGGTGCCGTGCCTTTACCTGATTCTGGAGGATATATTGCCAGCAGGTTGGTCTATGGATAGAGCGCGAATTGGGCCAGCTTTTGATACCTGAGGGTATCTGTTGCTTGGTCTAGGGGGGGGTGCTATTGCTCTAGACTTAGATCTACCTGCACGTTGACTTCATTAGCAACCCACGATGTGTCTGCCCAGAAACCCTGGCCCACACCAAAATCTAAACGATTTATTTTTACCGTTCCGGATAGATTTCCCTGGTTGATACCACTGACCTCAGAGTTCTCAAAGGTGAAGTCCATGACTACAGGGTTAGTTGTACCACGGAGTGTCAGCTGAGCATGGGCACGATAGCTTCCGTCCCCCATTGCTTCAATTCGTTCAGATTCAAACTTGGATTCGGGGTAGTTATTCGGATCGAACCAATCCCGATCCAAGAGTGTTGCGTCCCGCTCAGCATCTCCTGTATTTACGGATGCGGGCTCCACAATACCGATGATTTGACCACTGCTCGGATCAGCAGTATCGAAATCAACTTCTGCGGAAAACGTTTCAAACAAACCTTGAAATTGGGACCCCTCTTGGGTTGCAACAAAGGTCACAGAACTGGAGCTTCTGATAGTACTCCACTCGGTGGCTTGGGTGATGTAGCTGATACCCAGTGCCCCTATCGGTATGAAAATCAGAAGCTTAGAACGAAAAACCATGGAACCCCTCCTTGATATTCAGTTATGAAACCGCATTATAACGGAGACATCCGGTTCCCCCGACTATCCACATTCATTGCGAACGCCGTCGCATGGTACCCAAGCTCATCTATCATTGCGAACCAGCCTTGGGTTTTAGGTGACAGGAGCTTTCCTCCGCTCGAGCTACTGGATTTCTCAGAAAATAAGGTTCTTTCGACTTCCTTTGGGGTAGCTTAGTAAGAGTTTTTCTATTCAAATTGCTCCCGATTTTGTGTGTGGTGCCGCAAGTACTCATTCAAAATTCTTTTTGCTTTTCGGGCAAGGAAAATCACTAATGCGACGGTAGAAATAAGTCCTATTAAAAGTAAAACATAGTCAGCCGCACTCTTCTGAGGTGCGTCAGCCGTAATTGCAAAAATGTCTTTGGTTACTGACCCGGCATACGTGTATGCAAGGGTGGCGGGCAACATTCCGATCCATGTTGCTAGACAGTAATCCTTGAGGCCTACTTTTGTCAGGGCAAGGATATAGTTCAGTGCATTAAAAGGAATCAACGGAGAAAGCCTTGTTAGCAGAACAATCAAGAACCCGTGGTCATGTGTTGCATCATCCAATGCGCTAAACGTAGGGGTCCTTGCTAAATACTGAGACACCCAATTCCGAGCAAAAAACCGTCCAATTAAAAAGGCATTTACAGCGCCGAGCAGGCTGCCAGCAGAAACGAGGAGCACACCTATGGGGAGCCCGAATGCGAATCCGGCCGCAAGGGTCAGGATGGTTCCTGGAATCAGGAAAATGGGGGCAAGGGCATAGGTTAGGATAAAAATTATCCACGCCGCTGAATGGTTGGCGTTAATCCAGATGATCCCTGTGGTGAGCCAATCTCGCACCGGCAAAAATATACTGACGAGTATTAGCCCGAGGGCAATAGCTGCCAGGAACAATGGATTTCGGTATCGACTCATAGTTGCAATTTTAGTTTGTTCGCACAATGCAGGATGTTGATATGTTTCTGCTATAGTGCGCGCCTCAGATCTATTGCTCAAATCCAAACATATTCGCATGATTAAACTCGTTGTCACAGATCGGGAGGGGCAAGTTTTATCGGTGGACGCCCATGCCGGGATCTCTGTGATGGAAAACATTCGTGAACTGGACAACAGTGTTGAGGCTATATGCGGAGGGCTTTGTGCTTGCGCTACGTGTCATGTTTACATAGACCCAGATTGGTTTCCCCGCCTCCAGTCTCCTGCAGGAGAAGAGCAGGACCTACTGCAGAGTCTGACCGGCTTCAATGAGGCCCGGTCCCGCCTGAGTTGCCAGGTAGAAGTGAGTGCTGAGCTTGATGGAATGGCTCTTACGATCGGGCCCGAAGAATAGTAACCTCCAAAGCGTCCCAAAAGCAGTCAGGGGCCGATTTCAAAATTAGGAAAAGAGTTCAAAAACTGCTGATTTTGAACTATCAAAGAAACATTTTTGCCAACACCTGCCCTTGGCAATTTACCTCATTAGCCGTTCATTTATGTTTCCCGAGGTGCCATCGGCGGGTTGCTCCATATCGGTGCAGAGATGCCTGCTAGCAGTGCATTTTTTACCAATAGTATTTTTTTCAGGCCTGAAATTAAGCCAAAAATAGTTGGCACGAATTCTGCATGTAAAGTTATGTACTGCTCAATCACAAGAACTGGCATGAGGAGATTTTAGCGATGAACTTGAAAGGCTTAATAATACTTCCGGTTTTGGCCCTGCTACCGGCTGTTTCCATGGCTCAATGGAGTGCAAACGTAGGTTACGTCAGCGACTATATTTATCGGGGTATCTTCCAGACAGAGAGCTCTGCATCGGCCGGGATCGACTATGAAGGTGGAAATGGCTTCTATGTCGGCACCTGGGGGGCCGATGTGGGGGATGGGATCGAGACTGATCTGTATTTCGGTTACGGCGGAGGGAGTGGTGATTTTAGCTACAGTGTCGGCTGGACCGGTTATTACTACAGTGATGATTTTGATGATACGTACGAAGAGTTCAATCTCAGTTTCGGTTATGGATTCGTTGAGCTGGGATTCAACGCGGGTGAATGGGGTGGCAACGGAGCACCTGAGGATTACACGTTTACTTCCCTGACTTTCAATATCCCGGGCGACATGTACCTCACGTATGGCAGCCATGGAGATGATTTCTCTGGAAGCTATCTGGAATTTGGTTACGGTTTTGAGTTGTCGGGTTTTGACCTAGGCATCGGACTGATTTCTGCTGATGGCTTAGGGGCTAGTAATAATAAAGGGGAAAAGGCCCTATTTTTCAGCATCGGCAAGGGTATTGACATCGGGGGAGAGTAGCGCAAGAACATGAGGAGGCAAACAAAATGAAACTTATTACAGCAGTGATTAAACCGTTTAAGCTCGAGGATGTTCGTCAGGCTCTCGGAGAGACCGGCGTTCAGGGCATGACGGTGACAGAAGTGAAGGGATTCGGGCGTCAGAAGGGTCACACAGAGCTCTACCGTGGTGCAGAGTACTCTGTAGATTTTGTACCTAAGACGAAAATTGAAGCGGCCGTATCAGACGAGCTCGTGGAGCAGGCCGTAGAAGCTATTGTGGGGGCCGCCGGAACCGGTTCTATCGGTGACGGAAAGGTATGTGTTTCTGACTTGGGTCAAGCAGTCCGAATTCGGACGAATGAGACCGGCGATCAGGCACTCTAGATTAATGAAGGGGAGAAGAAAGATGCAGAACAAAATTTCGAAACACGTTCTGGCCAGTATGTATGCGGTTGTGGCTCTGGCTGCACCTGGTCTTGCTGTTGCTCAGGATGGACTGGACTCGGGGGACACCGCATGGATGCTCACATCCACGGCCTTAGTGTTATTTATGACCATACCCGGGCTATCGCTTTTTTATGCGGGCATGGTGAGAGCCAAGAATGCTCTTTCAGTCATGATGCAGTGTTTTACCATCGCCTGTCTCATGACCGTACTTTGGGTGCTATATGTCTATAGCCTGGCTTTTGGAGACGGTTCGGCCTACGTGGGCGGTCTCGGGAAGGCTTTTATGGCTGGCGTAGGTGTCGACACGATGAGTGGCACTATCCCGGAATCCGTATTTTCCATGTTTCAACTAACATTCGCCATCATCACGCCGGCGCTTATTGTCGGTGCATTCGCAGAGCGCATGAAATTCTCAGCCATGCTGTGGTTTATGGGGCTGTGGGTGACGCTGGTATATGGGCCAGTGTGCCATTGGGTTTGGGGCGGTGGTTGGCTAGGTGAAATGGGCGTACTTGACTTCGCCGGAGGTACCGTAGTGCACATCAACGCAGGCGTCGCAGGCTTGGTAGCAGCTATCGTGCTAGGAAAGAGGGCTGGTTATCCACAGTCACCCATGAAGCCGAGCAACTTGGTATTGACCATGGTCGGGGCTGCCATGTTGTGGGTAGGCTGGTTTGGTTTCAATGCAGGTAGCGAGCTGGCTGCGGATGGGGTGGCTGGAATGGCTATGGCTGTTACTCAGATCGCGACAGCGGCTGCAGCTTTAACCTGGATGTTTATTGAGTGGAAAAGCCATGGCAAGCCAAGTGCACTGGGTTTGGTTTCAGGTGCAGTGGCAGGGTTGGTTGCAATCACTCCAGCATCGGGTTTTGTTGGGCCCATGGGCGCTCTCGCGATCGGCATCGCGTCTGGCCTTGGGTGCTATTTTGCTGTAGTTAAGGCAAAGCGCGCCTTTGGCTATGATGATTCTCTAGATGCCTTTGGTGTGCATGGTGTCGGTGGCGTGATTGGCGCGCTCTTAACGGGCGTGTTTGTAGATGCCGGACTCGGGGGTGCGGGTCTTGGTGAGGGCCTGACCATTGCTTCCCAGGTTGGCAAACAAGTCGTTGGTATTGTGGCGACGATTGTCTACTGTGGCGTGGTTAGTTTCATTATCCTCAAGGTGCTCGATTCGGTGGTCGGCCTTCGTGTAGATGAGCAGGACGAGCAGGAAGGACTTGACCTCGTACTCCATGACGAGCAGGGCTATAACCTATAGGTAGCGTAGATAAGGACTGCAGGCACTCGTGATCTAGCGCCGCTTTTGCTGATGACTTTTTCAGTTTCAGTAGGGGCGGCGCGGGCCACGCACCTCGACTAAAGACGCAGTCCTCCGTCAATTTCAATGACTCGCCCGTCTACATAATCGTTTTCAAGAATGTAGATCGCGGTGTGGGCGATCTCGTCCGGCCTGCCCAGGCGTCGAAGTGGTACCCCTGCCGCCATTTTTTCCAGCATTTCAGGACGCATGCTAGCCGTCATCTCAGTCTTGATAGTGCCTGGTGCAATGGCATTTACGCGAATGTTGTGGCGGGCCAGTTCCTTGGCCCAAACCACCGTGAGCGCACAAACTCCAGCCTTGGCGGCTGCGTAGTTGCTTTGCCCAAAATTGCCTGCTCGGGATATGCTGGCCATGTTGATAATACAACCGCCCCGACCGCCGAGAATCATTTGAGCTGCTGCTTCTCGCCCGCAGAGAAAAACACCAGTGAGGTTGACATCAATAACTGCCTGCCAGTGCTCAAGGCTAAGTTTATCGATGATTTCAGATTCTTTTGTTTTAACAAGTAGGCCGTCACGAAGTATGCCCGCATTATTGATACTCACATCCAGTCGCCCGAACTCATCTGCAACGCTCTCATAGAGCGTAGTTACTTGTTGTTCGTCTGCTACATCGGCCGTATAGGTGCGGGTGGTTACGCCCAGTTCTTCACATTTGGACTGAGTGGCCTTGAGGGCTTTCTTTTCGAGGTCCACGAGCGCCAGTTTTCCGCCCTTGGCTGCGATTTGCCGAGCAATAGCAGCGCCTAGTCCCCGGGCAGCACCGGTGATTACGATTACTTTGTCTAGTAAATCCATGGCATCCAAACCTAGGCTGTAGGCAGCAGATCAATGTTAACATTCCCTTTGAATGATGAGCATTTCCCACTATTTTGACCGGATAGCTATTACGCTGTCCGGTATATGTATCGTCCACTGCCTGGCAATTCCGTTGCTTGTGGCGGTACTGCCAGTCGCTGCCTTAAGTCTGGGTAATGATGCTCATTTTCATGGTTGGATGTTGGGCTTGGCAGTACCTACCAGTTTGGCTGGGTTCTATTTTGGGTATCGTATTCATCGTAAGGGCAATCTCGTTAGTCTTGGTCTGGGCGGGATTGTGGTTTTAGTAGTTGCGTTTGTGGGCCATGGCCATTGGGCTGAGGAGATCGAGATTTTTGTTAGCGTTTTGGGGGGGCTGCTTTTAGCAGTAGCGCATTGGATGAATCTTCGGGGCGTTCGTAAAATCCATTCTCACTAGCGAAATAGCTTCTGAGTAGTAGTTCATGATTATTGTTCAGACCGCCTGCCCTCTTGCAGGGGAGTCACTGAAAGCACATGTCCGTTCTCGAGTGTAAGTCGATGAGTGAACCAACCTTGCGCGATGTTTAGGTGTGAGGCGCAGATCAGTTGTGTGCCGTGGTTTGAGATGTCCTGAAGTTTCCCCTCCAGTAATTCTATAGCGCCCGGGTCGAGCCCCTCCCAGGGTTCGTCTAGCAGAAGGATTTTAGGCCGGTTGACCAAGGCTCTGGCGATCAATGTGCGCTTAAACTGCCCGTAAGATAGCGTTCTTATGGATCGCTCGGCTAGCTGCTGAAGTTCCAAATCCTCCACTACACTGGTAACCAGTACCCGTTCTTCTTGCTTGATCGGCCTTACCAGCCCGAGGCTCGAGTCGATTCCTGACGCGACACAGTCTTGAACAGTTGCGGCGTAGCGATAGTCCGCCTGAAGTTCCGGTGACACCCAACCTATTAGGCGTCGCAATGCCCAGATATCGCTGGGATTGCCCAACCCGACCCAGCGGATGGAACCGGTTAAGGCAGGGCGCAGCTGACCATGCAGAAGGCGCAGAAAAGTAGTTTTTCCTGAGCCATTGGCGCCTGCAATATGCCAGTGCTGTTCTTCCAAAAGTCGCCAATTAAGACCTGAAATAATTTTTCTTTTTTCAACCCAAATATTGGCGTCATCAATCTCGATGAGAATTTCAGGTTCTGCAGTATTGCGGGTATCAGTGACTAGAATTTTCTCGGGGCTCTCTTGTGTGCCATCGACATCAGGTAAGCCCGAGATGCCCCCAGTTTGTTTTCCAAGATTTTTTTCGGATATTTGTCCCCCTTCGATATATAACATTTTGTTGACGCATAGAGGCATGTCATAAGAGCGGTGACTCGAAAAAATGATCGTAGTGTGTCGAGAGATGTCATCAATAGTGTCATTTAGAGTTTTTCGCGCGCTATGATCCAGGTTGGCGGAAGGCTCGTCTAGGAGCAGTATTTGAGGCTTGAAGGCCAAGGCCCGAGCAATAAGCACTCTTCGTTGTTCTCCCCGAGATAGTTCGAGAAATTGCCGGTCAGCGAGATGATCTAGGTGGAATTTTTCCAGGAGATTTCTGGCTTGGGCATCTTCCTTTTTGTTTGCACGCTGCCGGGGAATATTGGTACGAAAGATTCCGCTCAGCACCACCTCGACCGCACTGAAATTCCAGCCTAATCGAATATAGTGATCCTGTAATTCGTGGCCAACCAGAGTGATTTTGCGCAGGGCCTCAACCGCATCTGTTTGAAGCCCTGAACCGAAGTTGTATTGCCTTTTTCCATTTCCAGGGACGGGCCAAAGAGTGCCCGAAATAAGTTTTAAGAAGCTGGTTTTTCCGCTTCCATTTACACCCACAATGGCCCAGTGTTCGCCACGTTGAAGATTCCAATTTAGGTTTCGGAGTATCGTATTTCCTGCGATTGCGACATCCACTCTACTTAAGGTGACTACAGCCAATGGCGTACCTTGGTCCGGTGTGGATTGTTCTGGGGTGGTATGTTTCATAAAACTTATTTTTCAGAAGGCCGCAGACTCGCTACAGCCCCCTCTAGTGATAAGCTAGATATGATCAATTATAAACTTTTGATTCAACTCCGACCTGCTCCAAGCTACCGTATACATGCACATTTTTGAACCGAAGAGCCAAGGAAACTAGTTAACTGATGCACACAGACAACCTTGATCGGTGGAGGAAGCCTCACTCTTTTGGCCAAGAACAAAAACGCCCCGGTGAGGCCCGTACTCTTATTGTGATCGTCATTACCGGGCTAATGATGATAGTTGAGGTTATTTCCGGCGTCATTTTTGGATCTATGGCACTTCTGGCTGACGGGTTGCATATGGGCTCACATACTGCTGCGCTCAGTATTAACGCGTTTGCGTATGTTTACGCCCGGCGTCATGCGCGTGATGAGCGCTTCACTTTCGGCACTGGCAAGGTGAATACATTGGGTGGTTTTGTCGGTGCCATTTTGTTGTCTGGCTTTGCCTTTGTGATGGTTTGGGAGAGCCTCTCTCGCTTGAGTTCGCCCGTGGCAATAGCCTTTGATCAGGCGATTTTTGTAGCTGTACTGGGATTGATTGTAAATGGGGCGTCAGTTTTTATCCTTGGCCACCATGGTCATCCAGATCACGAGGGAAATCCAGGAATTGGCAGCGGGGCAAATGCTCATGGCCAGGGCCCAGCTCCTGCTTTCAATCACCAAATCCACCATGATCACAATTTGCTGTCTGCCTATTTGCACGTCCTGGCAGATGCTCTAACCTCTTTTCTGGCGATTTTTGCACTTCTGGCTGCAAAGTATTTTGGTCTAATATGGGCAGATCCCGCCATGGGGATTATCGGCGCGGTGTTGGTTGCGCGCTGGTCCTTTGGGCTTCTTCGTAGCACGTCCTTGATTTTACTTGACTGGGAAGGCCCTGAGGACCTAAGGGATAGGATCAAACAAGGCATCGAGTCCCATGATGATAATCGGGTCACTGATCTACACGTATGGGCCGTCGGGCCCAATATATATTCAGCCATTGTTTCGCTGGTTACCCATTACCCAAAGTCACCCGATAGTTACAAGGATCTCATGCCAGCTGATCAGAGAATCGTGCACTTAGTTGTTGAGGTAAATGTATGCGACAACAAGGACTGAGTCATTTTAGTTTTACACTCGGCTCCATGGAATAATATAGGCCCTGTCTCCCTCTTTTCCATTCAGCGCTGAGATGCGATATACGTGTTCTAGATTTCCCGCGGTCAGGATTTCCTTAGGGGCACCGCTATCAACTATTTGTCCTTGTTTCATTAGTAGAAGTTTGTCCATGAACCGGGCTGCGAGTGTTAGATCGTGGAGGACAACTAAAACGCCGACACCACTTTTTGCTACATTTTTGAGGATCTCCATAACATGAATCTGGTGATAAGGGTCCATATCAGCCGTAGGTTCATCTGCCAGTAAAAAGGGGGCCTCTACAGCAAGCGCCCGAGCGAGAAAGACTCGTGCGCTTTCTCCCTGAGATAGCGTTGTCACGCTGCGCTTTGAGAATTCCGTGGCGTTTACCACCGAAAGAGCGCGATCTACTGCAGCTTCACATGCAGCAGACGGGGCTTTAAATACTTGTCGGTGCGGGAAGCGACCAAGCATTACTAAAGTTCGGGCAGGCAGTTGCCATTCTGTTCGACGGTTTTGCGGCAAGTAGGCAACAGTGCGCGCCCGCGCTTCAGCGGATAATTGTTCGGCCAACTTTCCATTAATCAAAATTTCGCCTGTGGCGCGGCTCTGTACCCCTGCAAGGGTTTTCAGGAGAGTTGATTTTCCAGCCCCATTAGGGCCTATCAATCCGATCAAGCTACCACGTTCGAGTTCTACAGAAACTCCATCTATGATTTTTCGTTTGTGTGCGAAAACACAGACGTTTTTTGCTTTAAGGCTCATGTGTTGAAGGTGGCTTTGGTTTTAAGGATGAGGTGCAGGAAAAAAGGTGCCCCAAAAAAAGCAGTGACCACACCAAGCTTTAATTCTGTGCCTGGAGTGATCAATCGAACCAGCACATCCGCAGACAAAAGAAGCGTAGCACCCCCAAGGGCACTGGCGAGCAATAGACGACTAGGAGAATAGTTCACCCAGGGACGCAGTATATGAGGGACCACGAGACCAACAAACCCGATAACACCAGAAACCGCTGTAGCTGCACCCACACTGATCGCGGTACCAAAGATAATAAATAACTGTGTTCGCTCCAGATTGATGCCTAGGCTGATTGCTGTTTCCTCTCCGAGGCTCAGAACATCCAAGGCCCGGGCACTCAACGCGAGTAATACCCAACCTGAGATTATGAAAGGTGCTGCTAGCCAGACATGATTCATGCTCCGATCGGTGATTGATCCTAGCAGCCAGAAAATAATTTCAAGTGATGCAAAGGGATTAGGGGAAAGGTTCAAAACTAAAGATGTCAAAGCTCCGCCAAGACTGGAAATCGCAACCCCTGCCAAAATTAGAGTGAGAATGCTCCCACTTCCTGCTAATGCCCGCAGTATTAGAACTGCGATCAAAGATCCCCCAATAGCCATAACAGGGAGAGCTAACGGAACACTTGATGACAACCCAGTGTAGATCGCAAGCACGGCACCTAATGCCGCCGCTGTTGAGACCCCGATTACTCCAGGTTCTGCTAGTGGATTCCGGAGATAGCCCTGTAAGGATGCACCAGTCAGGCCGAGGGTGGATCCGATCAGCAAACCCAATATAGCCCGGGGTAAACGAATTTCTCCTATGATCGTTGTAGTCATGCTTGGGTTTTCGCTAAAAATGGCTGTTACTAGATCTCTAAAACCCAGCTCAGTTGGCCCTATTAATATTGATGTTACAAACGCAAGCAAAGTTGTTGTGAGTAGAACAGCTATTAATGCTGGATAAGATGGAAGATTTTTCACAACGTATTCCGTGGCTCCAAAGGATCCAGTTGATCCCTAGCACGCCTCAGTCTGGCTAGGGCTCCTAGGGTATAGGGAGACCCGCAGGCCCACGCCGGATTTGGTACTTTTACTAACGCAATATTTTTTAGCAGCTCAGATAGTGCAGGGTGCTTAAATTTCTCTGAGGCCAGAGCCGGTGATTCTTTCCAGTCGTAACCCAAATCGAGGAGATCTGGCTGAAGTAGTAAAAGTTGTTCTAGTGAGAGGTACCGTCTCCCAGTAAATCCCAGCCGCTCACCTATAGTTTCGAACCCAGCAGCTGAAGCAACATCGGCAATCAGCGTATTTTGACCAACTGTCCAGCCATTAGCCTCGTACCGTGCAAAAAGTAGTGGTTTTTTTTCGCTCCGGTAGGTCAAGTGTTTTAGTCTCCGATTGAATATGGTAATTAATGCTTCTGCTCTTTCAATTTCATCGACGGCCCGGCCTAGGTTAGTGAGGTTTGTCTTGATATCTTGCAAACTCGAGGCGAGTTGAATCTCTTTCACCCTATATCCCAACTTCCTAAGGGTGGTTACCGTGGGACTAAAATTAAAAGCGCCCGCTACCACTAGGTCGGGAGCAAGAGCAATAACTTCTTCGGCAGTAGCGCGATTCAAATGTATGCCCTGGACTTCTTCAACTATCATGGAGTTATGTGGGTCTCCAGCAAGGTGGGTTAATGATGCAATACGCGTACGATCCACCAGCATGAACAAAAGATGATCAGTGCACACGTTTATAGAAACTATCCGGTTAGGTTTTTCGGCGGCAAAGGTGAGGCATGTTGTGATCCATAATCCGCAGATCAATACAATCGTTCTAATCTTGTGTGCCATGGGGATCACTTAGTGAATGAGTCCTAAAATTAGTTTATCGATAATCTAATTCCGGCGTAAAATCCACGACCAGGGGTGTTATAGGTCAGCACTTCCTCGTATTGTTGGTCGAACAAATTTTCTACCCACCCGTAGAATTCTAACCGTTCTGTTAGTAGTACTGAGCCACCGAGATTAATCAGTGTGTAATTATCTAACTGGCTTTTAGTAGGTACATAACCCCTTCTATAGTCATAATCTAGCATGCTCCCATTGTGTATTACGCTTGCATGAATTCTGGCGCGCTCTCCGGGAAATTGATAATTGAGACTCACATTGGCTGTTTTTTTTGGCCTACGAACTTCGGTAGCTCCGTCCAGATCCTTGGAATGTAAATGGGTATAAGATCCACTTAAGTTGATTTGTTCGCTAAGTCTACCTAAAAAACTTACCTCAACACCGCGCCTATTATTTTCCCCCGCAGCATTGCTGGCAGACGGGAAAATAGTTTTGATCTCGTCCTGTAAATTTGATCTGAAGTATGTGACGTCGACGGATATACGATTTTCAGAAAAGCTGCGCTCAATACCTACATCCCAACCCGTAGATTTTTCCGGCTCCAGATCGGGATTTCCGGTAAAAATATTCGGTATGAATCCAAATTGTTCGATAAAGGTAGGATTAGTTACTCCCGTACCGTAGCTGGCGTGAAAGCGTATTTGTTTTTGATGAGCTAGGTAAGTAGCCGTTAATCGGTGGGTTGTTGCATCGTCAAATTCTTTATTCATGTCACGGCGGAGTACTGCTGATAGGTAGAGTTTCTGATTGAACTCAGTGCGGTATTCAATTCCTATTCCATTAAGCATTCTGTTGAGTATGGGGTATTGAGAAGGGTCCGAAGGGAATCTATCGCGAAAATTTTCTTCCTCGTGCTCCGCAAACCCAGTAAGAAAATGAGTTATTTCCGTTGATGGCTGATCCATGGCCATCGTCGTTTGCAGAGCAAGTTTAGTTCTTGATGTTATGGAGCCAAAAGGGCCAAAATTTCCATCTGCATCCAGTTCTGCCTCATTGTAAGTCGCACTAAATTGAGTAGACCAATTACCTTTTCTATTTAGCCAAGTCGCCCTTGCTGCAAGATTGACATTGCGGGTGTTTGATCGTCCTGGGCCATCAATGGACCAACCTTGGGTAGGTCCTCCTGTGAAATCAAAATCATCCGTTTGAGTATGTTTTTCGACGTAACGGTAGGAGCCGTCCAACCAGAGATTTTTGTAAAGCGAGAGGTTGCCGTGACCAGAAATCGTAAGATTTTTGTCACCATCTTTTTCGTCGCCCAATTGGGAAATATTTGTACCTTCAGTGCTTCGATAGATGACACTGATATTGCCGCTTTTCCTGTCACTGGCAACTCCTCCATTGAATGTCAGCTGTGAACTTTTGAAGGACCCATGCTCAAGGGAGACCGACAGGTCAGGATGTTCAAAATTTTGACGGGTGGTCACACTGATTACACCCGCTAGTGCATTTGACCCATACAGCCCACTCTGTGGTCCACGGAGGATCTCGATGCGTTCAATGTTGTCGGTCAGCAAGGTAGAGAAATCGAATTCTCCCGAGTTGGCGGGTGCTACTTCAATCCCATCAATTAGAACCAGTACGTGGTTGCTCTCTGCCCCGCGTAGCCTGATCTGAGTAAAACTACCGAACGATCCGGCGCGATTTACAGCTACTCCAGGTACGTTGCGTAGGGCATCAGCTGCGTATCGAATACCCTGTTCTCGGAGATCTTTAGCCGTGAGAACAGTAATAGAATTGCCTACTTTCCGTGCCTCTAAGGGCATGGAACTGGCGCTAGTAACAATTTCTTCAATTTCTGGTCGAGCGGACTGTAGCTGGGCACTAGAAGGATATACCGTTAATGCGCCGAGCAAGGCAATAACACCAAGTTGGACTGGACTTTTGGCGGACATGACCCTGTATTCCCGTAGTGACGACACCAGACACTAGAGAACCGAGTTATCGACTAGCCCTTTTGACTGTAACGTGGGCCTTGGAATCGCGCGCCGGCAACTCATTCTCTCAGTGTCGCCGCTGCGGAAAAAGACCGCTCCGTTGAGTCAACCCGCCTCGCGGATGGACGACATGACGGCAGGTTTCCTGGCTTGCAGCTCCATGCTCAACCCTTCGCCTTCCCAGGCTATGTAGCCCAGTGGCAGATGTTGAAAGATGAACTCGCCACTTACAGTTGCGGGCGCAGCCACGGCATCGGCTTGAGGCTTCACCGTGTTCCCTTTAAAACCCTCAGCGGGGCACCGTCAGTAGGCAATATAATCCTGACTTAGGTCCATAGCAAGTTGCGTTGAGTTTCCTATGTCCAAGATATTACCCAAGGTGTCAAATGTGGAAGAGGCAGCCGCCCGCCTAAGAAATTGGGTCATCGAGACACCTGTTTTAGAGTCAGGTATTTTGAATGAGCGGGCTGGTACTCGTGTGCTTATCAAAGCTGAGTCTTTGCAGCGTGGAGGCAGTTTCAAGATCCGCGGTGCACTAAATCATCTTCTGCAGCTTAGCCCCGATGAATGCCGAGCGGGTGTTGTAGCATTTTCTTCTGGAAACCATGCCCAAGGCGTTGCGTTAGCTGCCAAGTGGTTGGACATAAAGGCAACAGTTGTCATGCCGAAGGATGTGCCAAAGATCAAAATGCTTAATACCCAAGCTTTGGGCGCTGAGATTGTATTTTATGATCGATATTCCGAGGACCGCGAGCATATAGCCTCACAAATTGCTGAAAAACGTGGCTTAGCATTAGTCCCTGCGTTTGATCATCCAGACATCATTGCAGGCCAAGGCACAGTGGGACTGGAACTCGCGCATTGGACTAAGGCTAGAGGACTGCAGCTCGGCGAGGTTTTCGTGCCCTGTGGAGGGGGTGGACTAAGCGCAGGTTGTGGTCTTGCACTGAAAATGGAGTTTCCCGAGTGCTCTGTATTCGCCGTTGAGCCTGACGGTTACGATGATACGACTCGCTCGCTGGAGACTGGGAGCAGAGAGATAGTTCAGGGCCATCCCTCTACAATTTGTGATGCCCTTATGGTGCCTGCGCCTGGTTTGATCACCTTTGCTTTGAATCAGGAGCTATTGAGTGGTGGGGTAACGGTCAACGACGCTCAAGTTAGTCACGCTGTAGCATTTGCTGCGACGCAGCTTAAGCTTGTGCTTGAGCCTTCTGGTGCTGTGGCTCTTGCTGTCGCACTCAACCGGTCGGCATTCGAGCATGAGTGTATAGGTGTCGTGTTATCTGGGTCGAACGTGGATTCAGAGGTTTTTCTTACCAGCCTTAAGCGGCACCCTTTACCTTGAACGGAATGCGGCGGTTATCGATTTTGCTGTTCTGCTACTGTAGCGCAACGAATGCAAAGGTTCGCAAATGGATGTGCTTTAAGCCGAGCAATGGGAATTTCTTCATCGCAATTGACACATATGCCAAAATTACCATTCTTCATTTTCTCTAAAGCCCGTGCAATTTGACTAAGTTCGATCCTGGCTTCGTTACCAAGTGCATCAACTACCTCCGCATTTTCTAGTTCTTGGGCTTGTTCTTGTGAGTCAGCACTTCGACCCCCAGTAATATTTTCTTTAATACTTTCTAGGCGCGCTGTCAGTTCATCGCGTTTTCCGATGAGCGTTTTTCTTATCTCTATATAATCTTCATTCATCAAGGGGAAACTATCTCTTTTTTTAATCCCAAGCTCAAGTTAAATTTTCAGGTTTATAGGTTTAGCTTGCGAAGTATGTTGCGTTATTCGCTACCCTGTGCAGCGTGTGAGAGGTATATTTTCCTCTTAACTAAGGCAGGAGAACGATATGCAGGGTCAGATGATGAGAAGCCCGCTGCTAATTACAGAAATAATGAGGTTTGCAGGCAGGCAATACGGAGATACAGAGGTAGTCTCTGTTACTGATGAAAACTCTCTCCACCGATGTTCCTACAAGGATATCATTCGCAGGGCACATCGGGTGGCTAATGTGTTGCATAAGCTTGGACTGGCAGAAGGGGACCGTGTTGCAACCTTAGCTTGGAATGATTTCCGTCATCTTGAGCTCTATTACGGGGTTTCCTGTGCTGGCTATGTTTTACATACTGTCAACCCACGACTTTTTTTTGAGCAACTCTTGTATATCTTCAGCCATGCAGAGGATCGGGTGCTTTTTTTTGATCCCGCTTTTTTACCACTTGTAGAAAAATTATCCGATCAACTCCCTAAAATTGAAACCTACGTTGTCTTGTCATCTGAAGACAAAATGCCTCATACGTCATTACCATCAATCAAGTGTTACGAAACACTTCTTCATGAGGCCTCTGAGGATTACGAATGGCCCGTCTTGGATGAGGGCACTGCGAGCGTATTGTGTTACACCTCTGGGACCACTGGGAATCCAAAGGGTGTTCTTTATGATCATCGTTCAACGGTGCTCCATGCGTATGCAACCTGTCAGAGTAATACCCTAGCTTTGGGCCGGCGTGACACAGTGCTTCCAGTGGTACCCATGTTTCACGTTAACGCCTGGGGTACGCCCTATTCTGCATTTATCTCTGGTGCGAAAATGGTTCTACCTGGGCCAAAGATGGGTGATGGCAAGACTCTTCAGGCCCTAATTGAAGGCGAGGGTGTCACTGTGGCACTTGGTGTACCCACGGTTTGGCTCGCACTTTTGTCTTACCTCGAAGAAACAGGCACTACGGTTAATTCTTTGGAGCGCACCGTTGTTGGGGGTGCAGCATGTCCTCTATCTATAATGAAAGAATTCCAAGATAAACACGGTGTCTATACTCATCATGCTTGGGGAATGACAGAAATGAGTCCACTGGGATCACTCAATACTCTTAGCAAGCCCATGGAAAGTTTTAAAGACTCCGAGCTCGATGTGATTCGCGCCAAGCAGGGTAAGGCGCCTTTCGGGGTGGCAATGAAAATCGTCGATGACGATGGCCAGGAGCTTCCATGGGATGGAGAGGCTTTCGGAGATCTCAAAGTTCGAGGTTGGTGGGTTTGTGACAATTACTTCCGCTCTGAGGGATCTGATGATGCATTTGATGCTGATGGTTGGTTTTCCACCGGTGATGTGGCCACGATTGATCCGGAGGGTAATCTAGGCATCACAGATCGCACAAAAGACGTCATTAAGTCTGGAGGCGAATGGATCAGTTCCATCAAACTTGAAAATCTTGCGGTATCTCACCCGGATGTTTTAGAGGCAGCGGTGATCGGTGTCGGCCACCAGAAATGGGGAGAACGACCCCTGCTCGTTGTAGTGCCGAACGAAGGAGCCATTCCAGATAAAATGACCATTCTGGGATTATTTAAAGGGAAAGTGGCAGATTTTTGGATTCCGGATGATCTAGTTTTTGTGGATGAAATTCCACACACTGCAACTGGTAAGGTATCAAAGGTAAAACTCCGAGAGCAGTTCGCTGATTATCGTCTGGATCTTCTTCAAAAATAATAGCTCTGCTGGGTAGCTGGTTGTTTACCAACCTAGATTTTGAGTGTCTGTTATTTCTCTGTTGTCGAAATAGAAAAACGTTCGCAATAAGCTAGGAATCTTTTCCGCTCTCTCATTGGATTCAAACCATATTGCTCGAGAGAGTAGCGATGTACGCCATACTTGTTTTTTGGATTGGAGTCTAAAAATGTCTTCATAGACTGACTGGTCCTATCCTCTATCTTCCATCCTAAAAAATCGTAAATACGATAAATTTCTTCTAGTGGTTCGCGTTCAATATCGTCGTAGTACACATCTAAGAATTGATCTGAGGGTGATCGATCCCTAATTTCCAAGAATTTTCCAAGAGCTAAATGCCAACGCATAGTCCAGTCTTGGGCTACTTCTTTTGGGTTAACTTGGTTACTGAGTGCATGTCTCAGTACGGTGGCATGGCTAGCCATAGAGGGCATTACTTGTAGGGGGTTTCTGTGAGTTTGAATAATTTTAGCGTCTGGGTAGCGTTTTAAGAGGGCATCCAATGCGAATAGATGGCCAGGCGCTTTAAGTACCCAATGCTGAGGAGTGCGCTCGATTTGTAGGTGTTGCAGTAGTCGATGGTGGAATTCATATGCTAATTTTTGAGGTTCTTGCTCAAACCAGTCTTGGTAGGAGGGAACATTACACGCAGTGTGGAACTGGGTACTAAGAAAAACATGTGCAGTTATAACTATACATTCTTGCGGGAGTTCAGGCGCAATGTTGTGGATGCGTTTGAATCCAGGTGCTAACTGATTAGCCCAATTAAGACGATTTCGGGTACGGTCTCGCGCTTTGTTAGATTCCTCGATATTGCCTGAACAGTTTGCCGGAAACATAACCTCCCAAGTTTGAGGTACCCTAACTTTAGCATCCTGCTCCATTAGTCCATGAAGAAGTGTGGTTCCGGTCCGAGGTAGGCCAATAATAAAAACGGGATCAGTAATCGGCTCGATTTCTACACTAGGTTGGTATCGTCTTTTTTCTTCTAATAAAAGAAGGTTAATAAGGATATTAACAATGAGTTCGTGCACGGTGATACGGCCTAACATAGTTAGGTTCGCTTCTTGTTCATACGCCTTTATGAGTTTTTCAAGTGGTTTTTGGAATGCCCAGTCACCAAAATTAGAAAGCCCTGTTCGTTTTTTGGCTAGATATTCAAGTTTTTTGAAACTAAGGTCTGGAGTCGCAAGCCCCCACTTTTTTAGCATGGCACCTCCAGCATTAAGGGTCCGGACGGTTGCGGAGATGCCAAGATCGGTCAAAAACATAGTTGAAAAAGATTTTTTATTAAAGTTACTATTGTTCTACTAGAATTATAAAGTAAGAGAGAGACGCTCTATTTCTTTCGGCTGATAATAAACTCGGATAATTCAATTAAGCCCTCCGGGCTATTGCTAAATGTCTGCAGCGCGTCCATCGCCAGACCATAGATTTCATTTAACTGTTGACGTGCTTGTTCAATACCTAGCGTAGATGGGTAAGTAGCTTTTAATTGCTTCTTGTCAGATTTGGCGCTTTTACCAAGGGTTGCGGTGTCTTCCTCTACTTCTAGGAGATCATCACGAATCTGAAATGCAAGACCAATGTTTTGGGCAAATTTATCGAGACTACGTTTTTCTTGGGCGTTAAGTTTTGTGAGCTCGGAGGGCATCATAATAGCAGCCCGAATGAGCTCACCAGTTTTGCGTTTATGAATATCTTTTAGCAAAGTCTCGCTAACCTGTTTGCCTTCAACCGAGATGTCCAGTACTTGCCCTCCAACCATTCCACTCGGGCCGGCTGCTCTGGCTAGCCAACGTATAATTTTTGTCTGAGCTTGGGTTTGCTTGCAAAGTTCAGGATCAGAGGTTAGACAATAGAAGGCAAGCGTTTGCAAGGCGTCTCCAGCTAAAATCGCTACGGCTTCATCGAATTCCCTATGAGTCGTTGCACGACCGCGACGAAGATCATCATTATCCATAGCCGGCAAGTCATCATGAACTAAAGAGTAGGCATGCACTAATTCTATCGAAGCTGCAATTGCATCAATGGCATTGCCTTTTAGGCCTAGAAGTTCTCCGGTAGCATAGCTTAGCAGTGGGCGAATCCGTTTTCCGGCTCCGAAAACCGCGTAACTCATGGCTTCTTGAAGTAATGTTGGAGTATTATTTTCATCAGCTAAAATTTTAGCTAGTTTTTTTTCGACCCGCTGAATATAGTTGTCCATCCATTGTTCGAAGGGCATGTCGTGATGTCGTGCTATCATAGCTATCCATCGTACCACCGAAAGAGCGCGCTAAGTGCGCTGACGATCTGTGAAATCTGAAACAAGCAGCCTCACCTTTAGATTTCAAGATGATCTCCAGTATCAGGCAGATATTCTTGAAGGAGTTTCGCGTACATTTGCTCTGACAATTCCCGCGTTACCGAAGGGGTTGTCAGAGGTTGTTGCGAATGCCTACCTGTTGTGTCGCTTGGCTGACACAATCGAAGATGACATTGGCTTGAATAGTTTGCAGAAATCTATTTTTCATAAACGCTTTATTGATGTAGTAAAAGGCATCGAGAATCCCAGGTCGTTTTCTAAAGAGTTGTTTCCATTATTATCATCAGGGGCGCTACCAGAGGAGAGAGATCTGGTATTTAACATCAACAGAATTGTTCGAATCACCCAGGGATTTCCATCTGAGCAACAAGAGGTAGTGGTTCGGTGTGTAAGTATTATGTGTAATGGTATGCCTAAATTTCATCACAGTACTGGCTTGCCAGGGTTGAAGAATTTGGACGAGCTTGCCTCATACTGTTATTTCGTCGCGGGGGTGGTGGGTGAGATGCTGACAGAGCTGTTTTGTCAATATTGCCCTCAACTCAAAGGAAAGCACAATGAGATGATGGAGCTTTCGGTGTCTTTTGGCCAGGGATTGCAGATGACAAATATTCTTAAGGACATCTGGGATGATCGAAAAGTGGAGAAATGCTGGCTTCCACGATCGGCTTTCAAGGGTAGTGAAACTGAGATCAAGTGCTTTGACAAGTTTCATGATTCAGAGGCATTTTGTCACGGACTACGAGAGCTTGTGGCATTGGCACATAGCCATTTACGGAACGCTTTGCAATATACGTACCTTATTCCCCGTCATGAGATTGGCATCCGTCGTTTCTGTTTTTGGGCGATTGGGTTAGCTTTGCTGACACTACGGAACATCCATCGCGAACCTACTTTTACATCCGGTACCCAGGTGAGGGTTTCGAGGCGAACCTTAAGGGTGGTTATGAGCACTACTAATCTTGTTCTGCGTAGCAATTCTGCCCTGAGTTTATTGTTTTCTTTTTTTTCTCGCGGGGTTCCCTTAGCTGCTATTGTTCCCCAATCCAGGCCCCCATCTACCTTCTTGTAATGGCAATGGACAGTAAACTCGACTACCAGCAAGGTGTTCTCGAGCAACAATATTCTGGGGCGGAGAATAGTTTGCGGCATGTTTCTGCATAAAGCGCTACGATTACCCTCAACTATGAACTCACAGTCTAAAGCGATCGCAAGAGCCAATATCGCTTTGATCAAGTATTGGGGTAAGGCCGATTCAAATATAAACATTCCTGCGACAGGCTCAATATCTATTACGCTCGATGCGCTTTGTTCAGAGACCGTTGTTTCCTTTGAGGAAAGTCTTTCGGCAGATGAATTTAGTCTGGATGGGGAAAGTCGACCTGAATACGTTCCTAGAATATCAAGGTTTTTAGACATCTTACGCGAACGCGCGGATATAAAAACTCGCGCCAGCGTTATTAGTAAGAATAATTTTCCTCTTGGGGCCGGATTGGCATCATCTGCTTCGGGGTTTGCTGCCTTGGCCGCAGCTGCATCAGCAGCTTTGAAGTTAGAAATATCGCCTCGAGAATTAAGCATTGTCGCACGGCAAGGTTCTGGATCTGCCGCCCGTTCTATTTTCGGTGGATTCGTCGAGATGCATGCGGACAGAAGCAAAGATGGAGAGGGTAGCTTTGCGGAACCATTACTTGAATCATCTGCTTGGCCCCTTGAGGTCGTTATTGCGCTTACAGATAGGTCTGAAAAAGCAGTAGGATCCCGACAAGGTATGAATAGATCCTCGGCTACCTCTCCTTATTATGTGGCTTGGTTGGACGCTAGCGCTAAAGATTTAGATCGAGGGCGGGATGCCATTTTGAATCGAGATTTTCAAATGCTTGCTGACGTAGCGCAATCTAGTTGTCTAAAGATGCACTCCGTTGCCATGACAACTCAACCAGTACTAATGTATTGGAATGGAGCGACAGTCGAGTGTATCCGGGCAATTCAAAAACTGCAGCAGGATGGCGTTCCTGTGTTTTTCACCATCGATGCTGGTCCGCAGGTCAAGGCCGTCTGTGAATCTTCTGCCGTGCAGCACGTAGCTGGTGCTCTTCAGGCTGTATCTGGGGTGAAAGAAGTGATTCTCAGTGGGCTCGGGGCTGGGGTGGAGTGGGGTTGAATCGTGAATGTCAGTGCAAGAGCCCCAGGCAAAGTTGTCGTGCTAGGTGAATATGCGGTACTCAAAGGTGCGCCCGCGCTGGTTCTAGCAGTTGATCGCTACTGCCGGGCCGAAATTTCCGAAAATTTGGAGGCTCCGTGTCATCTTCGGAGCTGGGCCCCTAAACTACAGGAATTTAGATTTGACTCATTGGCTGAATCTGGACTGCCCCTAGTGGACATGGTAATTGATGATAGCCGCTTGGGGCATCCTTGGAGAGGGGATTTGGATTCCCGGGCGTTATACAGCGAGCTAGGTAAGCTTGGGATCGGTTCCAGCGCAGCGGCACTCACGGCGTGGGCAGGAGCTTGGTGTACTTTCGCGGGCCTGGGTAGTATCGATAAAAACAACGAGGGTCTAGGGAAGCTTATTGACTGGCACCGGAGCTTGCAGGGCGGACTTGGTAGTGGCCTTGATGTGGCAGCTAGCCTTTTTGGTTCGATGATTTCTTTTGAATTGCAAGAAGATTCTGCGCCTGTTGTTGATTCAGTCCAACTGCCAAGCAGTGTAACATTCGTGGGTATTTGCGTAGGCCACTCCGCATCGACGCAAGACTTTTTGAGGCGGTTCAATGTTTGGCAAGATGTATTTCCAGCTCGAGCATCAGAGCAATTAGCGGAGCTAACTTGCTTAGCTGAAATTGGTCATGCTGCCGCAGCAGAAAATGATGATGCAGCATTTCTCAGTGCATTGACTGAATACGGAGGATGCCTAGGAGAGTTAGGTGAATCTATGGGCGTTGATATAGTAACTCGTGCGCACAGGGAGATAGGCAGAGAGGCAAAGAGATATAGTGTAGCGTACAAGATAAGCGGAGCGGGCGGAGGCGACTTAGGGTTAGCTTTTTCGGCAGATACTGGAGCACTCGAAGCATTTTTGAGAACGATAGAAAGTAGCCAATACAAAATTATCAACTTTGGCCTCGATAAGCAGGGCCTCTGTATTGACGGTCATATTTAAGGAGAAGCTGTGAGCGAGAATGGCTTAAGAATTCCAGAGTTCTACAAGTTAAGTGTAGAAGAGCGAGTCAAGATTGTGCATGACCGAGGTTTATTAACAGGAACCGATTTTCGTGCGTTAGTTTCTGGGCGTCATACGCTGGATTTGGCGGCGGCTGACAGAATGATAGAGAACGTAGTGGGTGTCATGGGGTTACCCTTAGGGCTAGGCATGAATCTTCTTGTAAATAGCAAGCAATACATAGTGCCTATGGTGGTTGAAGAACCTTCTGTCGTGGCTGCATTGAGCGCCGCTTCCAAGCTTATTAGGAAGTGCGGCGGCTTCCAAGCGGAAGCTACCGACCCTATTCTGATTGGACAGATCCAGCTGGTCGATGTACCAAATATTGAGAATGCCAAGCAGAAGATCAAAGAGCGGACACAAGAAATTCTGAATTTAGCTAATAGCTTCCATCCCAATATGGTAGCTCGAGGCGGAGGTGCTAGAGATATTGAAATGTTTGTTCACCCGCTTCCTTCCACCGGCCGTAGGACACTAGTTGTTCATCTATTGGTAGATACTCGGGATGCCATGGGTGCCAATTTAGTTAATGGGATGTGTGAGGGTGTAGCACCTTTGATAGAGTCAATTACAGGTGGAGAAGTATTTTTACGCATTCTCTCTAATCTAACTGACCGCTCATTAGTGCGCGCAAGTTGTAAGATTAAATTACAGGAATTAGCTGGTCGCGGTTATACCGGTGAGCAAGCACGTGACGGCATCATTGTCGCGGCTGATTTTGCTTCAGTAGACCCATACAGGGCTGCTACTCACAACAAGGGCATTATGAACGGGATTGACCCTCTTGCCATTGCTACAGGTAATGACTGGCGGGCTATTGAGGCTGGTGCTCATGCATATGCAGCAAGGGGGGGCAGGTACACTTCGCTCACCCGATGGTGGTCAGATGAGGATGGAAGCCTTTGTGGAGCCATTGAATTGCCTATTAAAGTGGGGATAGTGGGTGCCCCACTCGATTCTAATCCGACAGTATCCCTTAACTTAAATTTACTTGATGTGGGTTCGGCTACTGAATTAGCGAAAGTAATGGCATCCGTAGGCCTTGCACAAAATTTTGCAGCAATTCGGGCTTTAGCAACCGAAGGTATCCAGAAGGGGCATATGACATTACACGCACGTAGTGTAGTTACGGCTGCTGGTGTGCCAGAGGAAATCTTTGATGAAGTTTTGGATCGTGTGATTCAGAGTGGTGACGTTAAAATCTGGAAAGCCCAGGAGATTGCTAATGAGTTACAAAGGAATGAGCTGGGAGCTAGTGGACTGGATAAACAAACAGGTCCAAATGAATCTGCAATGGGCATCGGCTACGGAAAGGTGGTGCTGCTTGGGGAACACTCAGTTGTTTATGGACGTCATGCAATTGCTGTGCCTGTACCCATCACCGTAAAGGCCCTTGTAGAAGATCGAGAAGAGGGGATTGTGCTTATGATCCCTAGGTGGGGTGTTGAATACGAGTTGGCAGGAAGTCTTACCGAGCGACGTTCTTTTGAACGGCCTGCTGGCGTGATACTTGATAAGCTTGGTTTGAGTAACCGTGGCATGTGCATCGAGGTATTTCCAGATGTACCTCGTAGTATGGGACTAGGTGGTTCTGCTGCGATTGCCGTTGCGATAGTGCGAGCACTTGATCGACACTATCGGATAGGGCTTTCTGATGAAGATGTGAATCAATTAGCGTATGAGTCGGAAAAAATTGCTCATGGAAATCCAAGCGGTCTGGATAACACATTAGCCTGTTATGCGAAACCTCTCGTATTTCGGCCAGGGGATCCTCCTTTAGTTGAACCTTTAAATATCTGCAAACCGATTCCGGCTGTTATTGGAATCACTGGCCGCGAAGGCTTAACAGCTAAAACCGTGGGCCGGGTCCGCGAAGCATGGCGACAGGACAAAAAACTTTATGAGCGAATTTTTGATGAGATTGACACATTGGTACTAAGTGCTGTGAAGGCGATTCAGGATGAAGATATCAAGGTATTGGGCGAGTTGATGAATGTTAACCACGGAATGCTGAATGCTTTGCAGGTATCAACACCAGAGCTTGAACAACTGGTAGAAATAGCACGGAAAAATGGCGCTCTTGGTGCAAAGCTGACCGGAGGAGGGGGAGGGGGTTCGGTTATCGCTGTTTGTGATGGCGCAACTGAACCTGTAATTAATGCTATTAAGGATGCTGGGTTTCAAGCAATTTCAGTAAATTTGGGAGCGACACTTGATGGTTCGTAGGGAGACCGTGTCTAGTGCTAATGAGGAACTTATTATAGTAGACGAGCAGGACAGGGAAATCGGTTGCAAAAGCAAGAGTGATTGCCATATCGGCAACGGTATACTTCATCGGGCTTTTTCTATATTCATATTTAATACTAATAATGAGGTTTTGATTCAAAAACGCAGTGCAGAAAAATTACTGTGGCCTAACTACTGGTCAAATGCGTGCTGTTCCCATCCTAGATACGGCGAACCTATGAAGATTGCAGTTGTTCGACGTTTAGCCCAGGAATTAGGCTTTAACTGCCCACTAGTTTTTTTGTATAAATTTCAGTATCACGCCCAGTATGGTGGTGTGGGCGCGGAGCATGAACTTTGTTGGGTCTATTACGGACTTTTTGAAGGCAACGTAGATGCCAACAGTAAAGAGGTGGCGGATTGGAAATTTCTTGGGGTCAGCGAACTGGAAGCCGAGCTTGCTAAACAGCCCCAGAAATTCACGCCTTGGTTCAAAATGGAATGGGCTAATATAAGGAGTAATCACTTAAGCGCGATTCTTGAGCTTCCTACTGGGTAGGAAGGACTGGCATATGTACAGCGCATGCTATTGGTGTGCTAATGCGTTGATCCGTCCTTGCGCACTAAGGCTGCAAGATCAAACGAAAAGAATTTTTTAGCGAACAAATTTGTAATATTCAATGCCTTCATCACTGAAACTTGGGTGTTCGCTGGATCCAATTGAGTCCACAACAAATCCTTCATTTGGGCTCTCTAGCCCTTGTGCGTTGCCAGTATCATGAAGGTTTTCGTACTGTATTTGGGTGAGATTCTGCTGGGGCTGGAGGGAGAGATTAAAGCCTATTTGGGCCGTAGCTTTTTCCCAGTCCTTCATGACTACCATGGGAATTGCTTCTGCTGCATCTCCACTTCCGTAACCAACGGCAAGTATTTTCTTTCCAGTAATATCTCTTTTTTGCGCAAGAGCATCTTCTAATCCCGCAGCTATCCAAGCTGGTAAAGCTGCACAGTAAACATTACCAATATCCTTCATAGCTTCAGACCCTAAGGCCATTTTTGGAGCCACAGCACTTTCAAAAAAATCACTATCGCAGAAATCCTTAAGTAGCTGGATGCTTAATGGGTACACATCATCATCGATGTTTCGGTTTTTAACTAATTGCAGAATATCTGGTGTCGAACGCATTTCTTTGATTATTTCATCCACATTTATGGAGGCGTGGTCACAGTGTTTGGCTAATTCTTTTTTTCCTGCTGTTCCATTTCTGGCCAGCCCAAAAAGATAGCTCATAGCAAAAGAAGTTACCGGCATTCGGTGATAGGGTCGATGCATAAAGACTGCGCTTAGGCTGCGATAATAGTCAGAAGGGTTTTTCCCCATGCGACGCAACATGTCCTGCAACGCATGCAGCGTTTCATCCAAATAACAGGTAATGGAGTATTTCCCGTTGAACACGGGTAGGTCCTGAAAATGGCAGTTGAGTGTACCTCGGATAATATTCCGTAATACGGGTTTACGGAAGTCAACGGCTCGATATGCGGAGGCGGAGCCAATATGATTTAACTCAACCGCCAGCATTTTTGGTTCTCGCTCAAGCAACATAGCTACTGCGCCAGCTCCTTGTGTGGGCTCTCCTGAGCTCCCACGGGCGTACTCGGCAATGTCCGCGCTAACTACGATTGCACAGGAATCTTCCTCTTCGAGCGCTAGATAGCGCAAGCCGTGTTTTAAGGCATAGATGCCACCGAGACAGGCATGCTTTATCTCGGGCACCTCGCAATTTCGAGCAAGTGGCTGAAGACCTTTCGCCCTAAGGGCCTCGTCCAGCATTCCTTTAATGATGACGGCTCCCGCCGAGTTGTCGGTACTAGATTCAGTGCCAAATCCTAAAAATCTTACCCGGTTGGGGTCAATTTGATAATGTTCTATCAGGCGCATGACAGCAGTGGCTGCCATTGTGTAGACACTCTGGTGGGGTCCACGCATTCGGAAGCTACGTCCTACTACAGAGCAGGTTTTGTCCCACGGCTTCTTGGTCCAATCACACCATCGCTCAAGATCAACTCGATAAGGTGGCACATAGACCGCAAAGCCACTGATACCGACGCACTTACCCGCCATGTGACAAGCTCCTCAAGCTAAACATCTCTGTTACCGGTAATCGATTTGTCGACCGACGTAGTTGCGATTATATGGCAAAGGCTTAAGAATCACCTCTTTAGCGTATAACTCAATGAGACTGGGTAGCTTGTTTGTGGTGGATTACTACGGGAAATTAAAGAGATGAAGTTGAGAATTCGCGGTAACTCGTTGCGTGTTCGGGTTTCCCAAGCCGAGCTCACTCAAATTACCAAGCATGGATATCTTGAGGATACTTTAGAGTTTTCACCTGAAGATCATTTAAGTTATCGGCTCGATATTGTCCCTAGTGGACCGGCCCAAGCCAGTTACAGGAACCACTGTATCCAGATAGCGCTTCCTAGTCATAAGGTAGATCAATGGAATCAAGTAGATCAAGTTTCTATTAGTTTTCAGTTACCATTGAGCAAGGACAAGCAACTGGTCGTTCTCGTAGAGAAAGATTTCCAATGTCTGAATCCCCGGGAGGGGGATGAGGATACTGATTCGTTCCCTAATCCTGGAGCAAAGCAATGACTAAAATAACATCAGGGGTAATGGTGCTTAGCGCAATATCCTTTTTCATTTGGGGCGTCGCAAGAGGGGCTTCGGACGAGGTCCATCTTGATTCTGCCCGGGTGCTGGAATCTGCTGAGGAAAATTATGAAAGTATTGCCCTTGAAATATATCGATTGGCAGAGTTGGGTTACTTAGAGTTTGAGAGTTCACGTCTCCTTCAAGAAGCGCTCAGTTTAGAAGGTTTTGAGATCGAAGCAGGTGTTGCAGGGATTCCTACAGCCTTTGTTGCTAGCTATGGTAGCGGTCGTCCGGTAGTAGCATTACTGGGAGAATTTGACGCGTTGCCAGGTATTTCTCAGACGGTTAGTCCCTTGCGCGATCCATTGGCTGAACAAGCTGCCGGCCATGCCTGTGGCCATCATCTTTTTGGTGTTGGTTCAGCTGCTGCAGCTATAGCGGCTAAGGAATGGCTCTCTTCCGCAGCTACACCAGGAACCATTCGGTATTACGGTACTCCAGCCGAGGAGGGTGGTTCAGGGAAGGTTTATATGGTGCGAGAAGGATTATTTGATGACGTAGATGTGGTATTGCACTGGCATCCCTCTGATGAAAATGATGCCAGCCCACAAACATCGCTCGCTAATCGCTCAGCAAAATTTAGATTTTATGGGCTGTCTAGTCACGCTTCTTCTGCACCGCATGTGGGCCGTTCAGCGTTAGACGGTGTGGAGGCTATGAACTATATGGTCAACCTCATGCGTGAACATATCCCGAGCACGGCGCGTATTCACTATGTAATTACCGCTGGTGGTAATGCACCAAACGTTGTTCCAGATTATTCAGAAGTTTTCTACTACGTTCGAGGTAGTAACGCAGCTCAGGTAGAAAGTTTATGGATTCGCGTGCTGGCAGCTGCGCAAGGAGCGGCAGAAGGAACGGAAACGCGTCTTGATTACGAAATCATACATGGTAATCACAGTGTTTTACCTAATGCGGCACTTTCAAGGGTGATGGACAACAATTTACGTAAGGTTGGGGGTATCACCTATAATCCAGCCGAGCAACGCTTTGCTGAGCAGTTATATCTTTCTTTTGTGGAGCCGGATGCAACGGTGGGCGAGCAGAACCGAGTGCAGGATTTCGAGCTTCAGCATGGACTTGGTTCGACTGATGTAGGTGATATCAGCTGGGTCGTTCCTACGGTAGGTTTGCGAGTGGCAACATGGGTTCCTGGCACGGTTGGCCACAGCTGGCAGGCTATTGCCGCGGGTGGTACAAGTATTGGAACCAAGGGTATGATGGTGGCGGCTCGAACGCTTGCTACTACTGCTATTGACCTACTGTCCAACTCTGTCTTGATCGAAGATGCGCGCGAGGAGCTGATCCAGCGGCGAGGCGTGGATTTTCAGTATAGATCATTATTGGGGGAACGCCCGCCACCATTGGACTTTCGCCTATAAGCGCAGCGGTTGTGGATCGCCTGTTTTCTGGTGGAAAGGTACAATGCGGTCTGTTTTTCTTGGAACCGCACCCGTGAATGACAGCCAGGAAAGCTCAGAAGAAAATCAGCGTATCTTCGCAATCCTAGAACGCGAGGCTAGTCGCCCCGGCCCGCTTCTACCTGTTTTGCACGCGATCCAAAATCAACTGGGATTTATACCAGAATATGCGGTTCCTATTGTTGCGCAGGCTTTAAATCTCTCAAGAGCTGAAGTGCACGGGGTAATTAGTTTTTATCATCTTTTTCGTACGTCCCCACCAGGCCAGCGAACACTCTATATTTGCAGGGCTGAAGCTTGTCAATCCATGGGCGCCCGGGCTCTTGAGTCGCATGCCAAGCAATCATTAGGTGTGAGCTTTCACGGTACAACGCAAGATGGGCGCTACAGCCTAGAGCCAATATATTGTCTTGGTAACTGCGCATGCTCTCCCTCGGTAATGATAGATAAGACGGTGTATGGAAGGGTTACGCCAGAGCGCTTAGATGAACTCCTTGCAGAGGAATCAGGGCCAGAGTATGGCAAGGCATAGTACAGTCAGGGTGTTTGTGCCGGGCGATACCACTGCTCGGTCCATGGGCGCTGATGTCGTGGCGGAGGAGATTACCCGTTTGGCAGCTAAGCCTAAGGGCTCTGTAGAGGTCATTCGCAATGGTTCCCGCGGTTTGTATTGGCTGGAGCCGTTGGTGGAGGTGGAGAGAGAAGGAGAACGCTTTGCCTACGGCCCTATAGAGCCTGACGACGTCCCTGGGCTATTTGCCGCAGATTTTTTAAATAGTAACGACCATCCGAAGGCTCTAGGTTCTACGGAATCTATTCCTTACCTGGCGGCGCAGTCTCGCCTCACATTTTGTCGAGTAGGGATCACAGAACCACTTTCACTAGAAGACTATGAGAAATACGGGGGATATAAGGGTCTTGGGAAGGCGGTTGGAATGGCCGGTGACGAGGTTATTAGCACCGTGACTGAATCGGGCCTGCGTGGGCGTGGCGGCGCGGCTTTTCCAACTGGGATCAAATGGAAAACCGTGCTAGAGACATCTGCAGAGCAGAAATATATTACGTGTAATGCTGACGAGGGTGATTCGGGTACTTTTGCTGATCGAATGATAATGGAGAGCGATCCATTCGTTCTTATTGAGGGCATGACCATCGCTGGTCTAGCCGTTGGCGCAACTCAAGGCTACATTTACTTGAGGGCTGAGTACCCGCTTGCTATTGAAATTATGACTAAGGCAATCGCAATTGCCTATTCTGCTGGCTACCTTGGTAAGAATGTTGCAGACAGTTCCAAGACCTTTCATTTAGAGGTCCGGGAGGCCGCTGGCGCTTACATATGTGGTGAAGAGACCTCTATGCTGGAGAGTTTAGAGGGTAAGCGCGGCCAGATTAGGTTTCGGCCGCCATTACCTGCCGTCAAGGGGCTCTTTGGGGCACCTACAGTCGTGAACAATGTAATTACCCTGGCGTCTGTGCCGATCATTCTAGCCAAGGGCGCAGATTATTATAAGAATTATGGCAGTGGGAGGTCCCGGGGTACGCTAACGGTGCAGCTCTCGGGCAATATAGAGCGGGCTGGCTTGGTCGAGATAGCCTTTGGCCAGCCATTGGGGCAATTCCTTGAAGAGTTTGGCGGCGATACGGCTACAGGTCGACCTATACGAGCTGTGCAGGCTGGTGGCCCGCTTGGTGCCTATTTGCACCCGTCGCAGTTTAAAACCCCACTTGACTACGAAGCATTCGCTGAAATCGGCGCAATGATTGGTCATGGAGGCCTAGTGGTGTTTGATGATAGTACGGATATGGGGGAACAGGCCCGGTTTGCTATGGAATTCTGCGCGATCGAGTCCTGTGGAAAGTGTACACCCTGTAGAATTGGTTCCGTTCGCGGCGTGGAAGTTATTGATAGAATTAGGAATGGCGAGAATGAACACATGAATCTTGAACTGCTGAGGGACCTTTGTGACACGATGATAGAGGGATCTTTATGTGCTTTGGGAGGAATGGCACCCCTTCCAGTGATCAGTGTATTGGACCATTTCTCAGAGGATATGGGAGTCCGTGATCCAAAGAGGACATGAGTACGGTTTATAAACATTATAGGCGAGCGACCGACCTTGGTACGCCAGAGGTTACATCAGACAAGGATGTTACCCTCACGATTGATGGTAAGCAGGCCACCGTACCTGACGGTACCACCGTGCTTAGGGCTGCTGCGCTGAGCGGTATCAATATACCGAAACTATGTGCATCGGACATGCTAGAGCCCTTTGGGTCTTGCCGGCTTTGCTTGGTCGAAATACAGGATAGAAAGGGCCTGCCTGCTTCCTGCACCACAGTGGTAGCAGAGGGCATGACAGTGACTACCCAAAGTCCGCGTCTCGCTGACGTTCGCCGAAATGTTATGGAGCTTTATATATCGGATCACCCTCTAGATTGCCTGACTTGTCCCACGAATGGTGACTGCGAACTTCAAGATATGGCCGGTGCCGTAGGTCTCAGGGATGTCCGTTATGGCTATGAGGGCAGCAATCACCTAGATGCGGAAAAAGATAGCAGTAACCCCTATTTCACCTTTGATCCTTCCAAGTGCATAGTGTGCTCACGGTGTGTGCGGGCCTGCGAAGAGGTTCAGGGTACATTCGCACTTACTATCGATGGTCGTGGTTTTGAGTCCAAAGTTGCGGCGAGTCAGAATCAGCCGTTTCTCGATTCGGAGTGCGTATCCTGTGGCGCTTGTGTGCAGGCCTGCCCAACAGCAACACTAACGGAAAATGCTCTCATAGAAAAAGGGCAACCAGAGCACCATGTAATTACTACCTGCGCATATTGCGGTGTGGGCTGTTCTTTTAGAGCGGAAATGAAGGGCG
>Ga0315336_1001661_pt1 | contig 40392 bp, 42 predicted proteins | sample ASW5metaG_FD_204512 | JGI IMG/M metagenome (GOLD analysis project Ga0315336, IMG submission 204512) | Ammonia-oxidizing marine archaeal communities from Monterey Bay, California, United States - ASW #5 | ecosystem: Environmental > Aquatic > Marine > Intertidal zone | place: USA: California... | reverse complement strand
CGAGCAGGTTGCACAGAAATTTTCATCCGGCGGATAAATTCTTGTTTTTTGGATTGTCCTCCGCCCTGCCGTCCCATAGCATTCGCGCTGGTTCGAAATGGAAGAGGCGGTTTATGACAGACGAAATTACATTTGACGAGTTCCTTGCGGTTGATATTCGAGTAGGCCGGGTTTTGGAAGCCAGGGAGTTTCCGGAAGCACGCAATCCGGCGTATAAACTGAAAGTCGATTTTGGCGATGAAATCGGAATTAAGAAGACGTCTGCCCAAATAACAGATTTATATAAGACGGACGATTTGGTTGGTCGGCTTGTCGTCGGGGTAGTTAATTTCCCGCCGCGGCAAATCGGCCCCTTTATGTCGGAAGTCCTTGTCCTGGGATTTAGTGACAGCGACGGACATATCTCCTTGATTTCCCCGGATCATGGGGTGCCCGTCGGCGGCCGTCTTCAATAATCATCAAGAGGCACAACATAAAATGACGGAAAAAAGCAGGGACGAGGAAACGTCAGAGCTAATGCCGGAACCCCCGAAATTGGAGGCCCTTTTCCAATCCCAAACGCAGCAAATTGAGAAAGCGACCCAGAAGGCCAATAACGCATTCGAAGTTTTTAAGAGCCGGGACCAGGATGTGAGGGTTCTTACGCAGACCCTCAGCGTCGAGGTTAATGCGGTCTTTCTCATTGCTGCTGCCGCTCAAACGCCGCAATTGGCGGCGGCAAGCATCCCGGCGGTGCTGGCCTTGGCAAATGCCGCGTTTGCAACCGTTCCGGTGACCTTGCAAAAGGCGACGGGCGATATCACCCAAGCCTTCACGCGGGTTGAGGCGTGATCATTTGTTAAAAGATTATCGGGGAAACCGGATTTCAATGCGTAAGCCGCCAGCGGGGGCAACTCCGAGACTGATCTGACCGCCATGCCCATGGATCACATCCCGTGCGATCGTCATTCCAAGACCACTACCACCTGTTTCCGTATTACGCGACGGATCCAGCCGGTGAAATGGTTTGAAAACATCGGCGCGGCTGGCTTCGGGAATGCCCGGACCATCATCATCTATGGTCACGGTGACCTCAAAATCCACGGCATGCACGGTAATCCAGACTTCAGTTGCATAGCGGGCGGCATTATTTATCAGATTGGTAATGCAACGTTTCAGGCTATTCGGCCGTACGGTTGCCCAGAGCTCTTGCGGCGTATCGAGTGATACAACAGTCCCTTGCCGGCGGGCATTGACGACAATGTCTTGGAACAGGTCAGGAATATCTGTGTTTTCGACTGTTTCCGCTTCCTGGCCACGGGCAAAAGCAAGATAGCCTTCGACCATTTTCTCCATATCTGCGACATCACCTTCAAGGCTTTGCTTATCTTCTTGTTCCGGCATCATGGCGAGTTGGAGTTTCATGCGGGTCAGCGGCGTGCGTAAATCATGACTTACCCCGGCAAGCATTTCAGTTCGCTGTGTTATCTGCCTGAGTATTCGATGCTTCATGACATGAAAGGCTCTGGACGCTAGCCGTATTTCTTGCGCGCCACTGGGCTTGAAATCCTCCACATATTGGCCTTTTCCAAATTTTTCGGCGGCAACGGAAAGCTGGCGGATTGGCCGCATTTGATTGCGCAAGAAGACCAACGCAATTCCAAGCAGGGCAAGGGATATACCAACCATCCACATAACGAATATATATGTTGTACTTGAAAATAGCCGCTTGTCACGGACGATAACCTGCATGACGGAGTCAGGTAGCTGGACAAGCAAAACGACAGATTCAAGCTTTTTGTTGTTGGATATGCTAAAGGGCCGGGCTGGAAGACTCTCCTGTACCGCGCGGGCAAGGTGTCCCTCTAGAAATCCATATTTCGTAACTATTTCGCTGCCTTCCGGTAAGCTGGCGCCGGGATCAATACTGACGGCAAGGCGCATCTGATTACGGGCGCTATTGAGAATATCGGTTTCAGCCGTTTCGCCAGGAAATCTATCCATCAGGGAGATAACCGCGGCGACATCGCCAGCGACCCCTTGAGCCAGCCGTCTGGCGACATTGTCCCAATGCCGTTCATAAAAAATATAAGTGACAAGTACTTGTAAAAGGATAATAGGCAATACCACAATCAATATGGATCGGCCGAACAGGGTCCTCGGCATTAACTTCTTCAGGAAGTCAAAAATTACATCCGAGAACTTATTCTTTAGGAAGACTAATCCGCCCATAAAACATATCCTTCACCTCTGACTGTCTGCAAATAGCGCGGCAGTTTGGGATCGTCTTCAATTTTCCGTCTCAGCCGTGTTATCTGAACATCAACGGCCCGCCCTTGATTGCCGCTTGTTAAGGAAAGGTTGTCGCGACTGATAGGGACCCCGGGCGTCAACGCCAAGGATTTCAGAAGCAGTGATTCACCGGACGTCAGATTGATAAGCTCACCGGAGCGAAGAAGTTCACCTTTCTCTGTATTAAACGTAAATTCACCAAAGCTGAGTTCTTCAAACGTTTCTATTTTTGCTCGTCGTAGGATAGCATCTATTCTCAAAAGGAGCTCTCGTGGTTCAAATGGTTTCGTCAAATAGTCATCTACACCACCTTCAAGCCCATCTATTCGATCGCCAGACTCTCCCATTGCCGTCAGCATCAAGATTGGAATTTCCCGATTGAAGGCCGAGCCAGAACGCACTGTCTTTGCCATTTCAAGTCCGTCTTCGCCTGGCATCATCCGATCCAGCACAATCAGGTCAAAATCGAAGCCCGTCATTTTACTGCGCGCCATATCAGCGGATCCTGCCGTTGAGACACGATATTTGTTATCCATCAAATATTTTCGAAGAAGCGATAACAACCGCGTATCATCATCCACGACTAGGATATGGGGCGCATTGTCCAACATACGAATTTTTCTCCGGCATTTTACTCGTCAGGGGTTAAAAATTCGGCCAAGGGCCATGTCCCGATCTTTCTCATCTATCAGTCCTGCAAGAACCTGACGGTATCCTGCAACGGCATCTCCGCCAGCTTCGCGAAAAGCTTTTGCAACCAGGTCCCGTTGAACCCGGCTTATCTTTTGCTCAAGTTGTTGTCCGTTTTCCGTCAAATACAACAATCTCTGGCGGCGATCCACTTTGCCAGCTCGTTGTTCGACAAATCCCCGGTCAATCAAGGTACTGAGAACCCGGCTGAGGCTCTGCTTTGTAATACGCAATATATCGAGCAATTCAGAAACAGTCATTCCCTCATTGCGGCCGATAAAATGGATAACGCGGTGATGAGCTCGCCCGAATTTATACTCCTTGAGAATTTCATCCGGTCCGGCCGTGAAGTCCCGGTAGGCGAAAAAAAGCAGCTCAATACTCTGTCTTAGCTCTTCTTCACGAAGAAAAAGAGGGTTGTTTGTGGATTTTACGTCAGTCATGTTGACATATATTTCTCATAATGTTACAAAATCATAGTTCGATTCGACATAAACGAACTCTATATACGAATATACGACATATAATAACTCAAGGTGCTTTAATATGGATACCTCTTCTTTTTCTGATCGGGACGGGCTGATTTGGTTCAATGGTGAACTCGTACCATGGCGAGACGCAAACATCCATGTCCTTACACATGGATTGCATTATGCAAGTAGTGTGTTTGAAGGAGAGCGAGTCTATGACGGTGAAATATTCAAGCTTGGTGAACATACGGATCGTCTAATTAATTCGGCACGTATTCTCGGCTTTGAAATTGAACAAAGCGCAGAAGAAATTAACAAAGCTTGCTGGGATACGATTGCAGCTAATAAAATTGTTGACGGTTATGTCCGTCCTGTTGCCTGGCGTGGATCAGAAATGATGGGTGTGTCTGCTCAGAATAACAAGATTAATCTAGCAATCGCCGCTTGGGTATGGCCGAGCTATTTTGACCCTGAAGCCCGTATGAAGGGGATTAAGCTCAAGCTGTCCCCTTGGAAGCGACCGTCACCAGAAACAATCCCGACACAGTCCAAAGCAGCCGGTCTGTATATGATTTGTACGCTGAGTAAACATGAAGCAGAATCTGAAGGCTTTGACGATGCACTGATGCTGGATTATCGGGGACGGGTGGCAGAAGCAACCGGTGCTAATATCTTTTTTGTCCAGGACGGTAAGCTGCACACCCCGGACCCGGATTGTTTTCTGGACGGAATTACACGTCGTACCGTAATTGATTTGGCGAAAGCGCGGGGCATTGAAGTCATCGAACGCGCCATAATGCCAGAAGAGATGGCAAATTTTACAGAATGTTTTCTAACTGGCACTGCCGCTGAAGTTACCCCTGTTGGCTGCATCGACGATTACAATTTTGTTCCGGGTGAAATTTGTCAGCAGCTCATTGGTGATTATGAAAATTGTGTGCGCCGGAAGGTTGCCGCTTAACGCAAGCGCTTCGTTCTTAAGCGCTTTTTGGCCCGCTTGCTCCTGTCGCAAGCGGGTTTTTTTGCATTTTTAGCCAATTTACTTTAAAATACTGTATAAAATATGTAGAAACAGGAATTCCGTATTTTCTGTGGGAACACGAAAAGATGTATTGTAAGCGAATAGGTGCGGCGTTGGGTGTGTTTCTAATGGGAACACAGTTAGCAGCGGCAGATTTTCAGGCTGGTCAGAAAGCCTTCGGACAGAAAGATTTTTCGACAGCAATTGAGCAATGGCGTATCGCAGCCCATAAAGGGGAGGGGCGGGCACAGTTCAGTCTGGGAAAATTGTTTGAAGAAGGAGCTGACGGCATTGAGACGGATCTGGTTAAGTCATACGCCTGGTTCAAATTGTCGGCTGCACAGGATGTAGACGGTGCGAAAGACGCGTTAAATCGTTTGCAAAAAGAAATGACACCAAGACAAATTGAAGAGGCCAATGCGGAAGCGGTGGTCGCTCTTGGTGTTTGGTATCGCAAATTTTTTAATCAGGACGAAGACGCTTTCCAGAAAATGAAGGCGGATCTTGCTGTTCAGAAACAACAAAAACTGGCTTTGGAAAAAGATGCGGCGAAATCGCGCGCGGATAATCAAGCGGAATTGATTGCGCAAAGAAATGCCGACGCGAAAGTCGCACAGAAATTGGAAGAAGAAAATAGAAAAGCTGCGATTTTAGCGGCGCAACAGCAAGCGGAAGAAGCCAAAATTATCGCTTTTCAAGAGCAGCAAAAAATTGAAGAACAGGAACGCTTAGCCGCGCTAAAACAACAGCAAGACGAACAGAAAAAGCTGGATGAAGCGCGGGCGCGGCTTGATGAACTCAAAGCCAAGCAGCAAGGGGTTGCACCGGAAAAATCGTCGACGGTATTGCGCACAACACCGGTTACCGAAACAACGGTTGCGGCGGTCGCCGTTAGTGCTACGGCGACACCTGCTGCGGGAAGTGCTACCTCTGTGGCCAGCGCGAGTGCAGCAGCATCTGTACCTACGGCTGCGGCGGCAAGTTCACAACCAGCAGCCGTTATTGCGCCCGTGGCTCTGTCAACGAGCGTGACTGAAAAACCGGGCGGAGCCAATGTCGTATTGCAGGATGCCGAAACGGCGTCAGAAAAAATCAATCTCGAAGAACCAGCACCGGCGACACCGGAAATAGTAGCACTTGCTGAGCAACCGACAAATATTCCACCTGAATTGCTCAACCAACCCGGATTGGATGAGGCGGCGCTCACTGAAATATTTGAACTGGCGCAATCAGTGCCTTTAGAATCCGCTGCGGCACAAACCGAGATTTCTGAATCTCTCGTGCGTATTGACGCATTGAAATGGTCGTTGATTTCAGGCGTTAAAGGGGATGCCGCCGCGCCTCAAATGAATAAAGTACTGATGTCAAAAATGTCGCCCGTGCAGATTGCCGAAGCTAACAGGCTCGCGGGAGTATGGCTGGCGAAGAGGCAAAGCCGACTCTAGTCCTGTGATGGCGTTAATCTTTCCAGCGCTTTGCAGCCTTTATATCACTTTGTCGTTCCTTAACCCAATCCAGTGTGCCACTTGAATTTTCTTCCTGTTTCCAGAACGGTGCTTTGGTTTTGAGCCAGTCCATCAAGAAGGACGCGGCCTCGAAAGCCTGCTCGCGATGAGCTGACGCTGTAACTACAAGGACGATAGGCTCTCCAAGAGCCATGGTACCAAAACGGTGCACAATCAAACTGGCCTGCAGATCCCAGCGAGAATTTGCTTCTTTCTCGATTTTTTCCAGCTCTCGTTCCGTCATGCCGGGATAATGTTCCAACGTCAGGCTGGTTACGTCCGAGTAATCATTAAAATCCCGCACCAAACCGGTAAAGCTGACGACGGCTCCGATACCCGTGCGACCGGTTGTCAGCCGTTTAATCTCTTGTCCGGTATCGAATAATTCTGGCTGAACCCTGATCATGTCATCCCCCAGTAACCGGCGGAAAGAAAGCGACTTCATCTCCGTCCTTCAAGGAGATATTGGAAACAACATATTCTTGATTTACGGCGATACGGACGACATCCATATCGATAAAAGCGTCCTGAAATTGCGGCCCGCGGGATTTTATCCAGCCAACGAGGCTGTCAACATCATGAATTTCTTCGCTGCATGGGACCGTTTCCTCAGATATACCAAGTTTGGTCTTCAGCCAGGCGAAATAAAGAATTCTCATTTCATTAGCTCCGAGAATGGCAGATAAGTTACCAAATCCCCTTGATTAATTTGTGTCACGTTGTCTCCTAGTTCGATCAACCCGTTTGCCCATATCATGGACGATAACACGCCGGACCCGTCTGTATGATATTTTTCGATATCACCGATGCGGTTGGATTGAGGCGTATAACGCCCCCTAAGCCATTCAGTGCGGCCTGGCTTTTTTTGCAGCGAAAACGACGCATGAGCCTGGAAAGATAAGGCAGGCGCACGGTTAATCCCGCTCAATTTGGCGACAAGGGGCCGTACGAATTTTAAGCAACAAACCATGGCGGCGATGGGGTTGCCTGGGAGACCAACGAAAGCAGCGTCACCAATTTGTCCCAACGCCAGCGGCCGACCGGGCTTAATCGCAATGCGCCAAAAATTAAGCCGTCCTATCTCAACAAGGGCATTCTTGACATGATCCTCGTCTCCCATGGAAACGCCGCCTGACGTTATGACGAGGTCATGGGTCTCAGAGGCCCTCAACAGCGCTGGACCAACAATTTCCAGTTGGTCTTTTAAGATACCAAGATCCGTCACTTGACAGCCAAAGGCCTGCAATATTGCGGCCAGGATCATCCTGTTGCTATCAAAAATACTTCCTTCAAATTCCGGGCTGCCGGGATTAAGCAGTTCGTCTCCGGTAGAAAATAATGCGACGGTAACGGGCCGATAAACCGAAATATCTGATAATCCAATTGATGCCAGATATCCTACTTCCTGCGGCCGCAATAACGTTCCTTTTTCCAACAACAAGTCGCCGTGCGTGATATCTTCTCCTGCTTTTCGGCAGTTGGCACCAGGTTTCAAGCCCAAAGGAAGCAGGACTTTGTCGTCTTCAATCTGGACATCTTCGATCATCGCGACGCTATCCAGGGTTTTTGGCATTATCGCTCCCGTCAATATCTTGACTGCGTCTACCTCAGAAACCTGGCCTTGATAGGGCATACCCGCCGCGCTTCGCCCCACAATCATTCGAAATTGTTGTGGGTTCTTTTCGTAGTCGCCATACGCAAAAGCATATCCATCAACAGCTGAGTTGTCGGCAGGTGGAACATTTCGCGGCGCATAAATTGTTTCGGCAAGAATCCGGTTAGCACTGTCGGCCAACGTACATTTTTCGATACCAACCGATTGATCAACAGCTTTGCCAATGCGGTTGAGAGCGTCCTGCGCGCTGATCATATTCTCGCTGATTGCGAAACAATCGTTAGCTAGCCGGGGCATCTAACTCTGCCTCCATTTGAAAATGTGAGACAATAAAATCCGCAATCTCATTTTCGTCATTCAAGTTAAGCACTGGTATGTTTGCCTCAAGGTCCTTATCGGGGCAGGCGATGGCGATAATCGTCCGATCTACATCCATACGGGGTGTCGTGCCACTTTCCTCCCGCCAAACTTCAATTTTCGGAAAATCCTCAGTTTTAAACCCTTCAATCAGCAACAAATCCACAGGAGCCATTTTCTTTACGAGCTGCTCGAGACGTGCTTCTCCTTCATTCAAATTCTCATGCATCAAGGCCCAGCGATTGGTCGAAGAAATCAGGACTTCATGTGCGCCGGCTTCGCGGTGTCGAAACGAATCTTTGCCGGGCCGGTCAATGTCAAACTTATGGTGTGCATGCTTTATTGTCGAGACTGTATGGCCACGTTGAATTAGCGTTGGAATAAGACGTGTTAGTAACGTCGTTTTACCGTTCCCGCTCCAACCTGAAATACCTAGAATATTCATTTTTTCCATGCCTATTGGAACTCGTTCTGATGATGCGCTGGATTTTGGATTTAATCAGTTAAGGCGCGTCTTCTACCATATGTTTCAAGCCAAGCCGCAAATAATCATAACCCGTCCATACGGTCAGAATACCCGCTATCCATAAAAGGGCCTCGCCGACGAGCATGGCATCGAAGGTTTCCTGTACAGCTGGACCGCCGAGTAAGTAACACAAAGCCAGTATTTGTGAGGCAGTTTTCCATTTTGCAAGTTTGCTGACGGGGAGACCAACTCTGAGCTCAGCTAAATACTCCCGCAAACCAGAGACCATGATTTCCCGGCAAAGAATGATAACAGCTGGTATAAGCTCCCAACCGGACACACGGTCAATGCCAACAAGAAACAGCAATACTGATGCGACAAGAATCTTGTCGGCTACAGGATCGAGAAATTTGCCAAGATTGGATGTTTGTTGATATCGCCGCGCAAAATATCCATCGAAGAAATCTGTAATACCTGCAGCGATGAACAATCCTAGCGGCAACCAGCTGGACAAATCACCTGGTAAAAACAGCGATGCCAATAGCAACGGAATGACAACGATGCGTGACATAGTGAGTATGTTTGGTAATTTAAAGAGCATGCAACGTCGGACCCTGGAGGTCTATTAAAAAAGGGCAGTATAAGGCGCTCAAAGCAGGAGCGAAAGAGTTGAAATCAGCTTTCTTCATGGAAATAATTGTAAATGATGGTTGCCGTTCTTTTGGAAATTCCCTCAACAGCCTCTAAATCACTTAATGCTGCTTGTTCAACACCTTTGGCAGACCCAAATCTGTTTAGAAGTGCTTTTTTACGTTTGCCGCCGATCCCCGGTATTTCGTCAAGGGGTGATTGGCCAATGGCCCGTGACCGTTTTGCACGATGCGTCGTAATTGCGAAATTATGCACCTCGTCCCGTAGGCGCTGTAAAAAATACAAAGTAGGATCTTTCTCTGGGAGCGAAAAGGGGGCTTTTCCTGTCATAAAAAAGCGCTCACGCCCAGCGTTCCTGTCCGGACCTTTTGCAATCCCAACCAGTGCCACGTCTTCGATACCTAATTTGTCAAAGACCTCTTGAACGACACTTAATTGACCTTGGCCGCCGTCAATGAGAATGAGATTTGGCCATTGCTCACGAGACCCGGACGAATCCGGACCGATCTTTTCCGGATCTTCCTTTTGCAGCCTGTTAAAGCGGCGTGTAAGGACTTCCCGCATCATCCCATAATCGTCTCCCGGAGCTAACTCCTTGTCTTTAATATTGAATTTACGATAGGATTTTTTTTCAAATCCTTCAGGGCCGGCGACGACCATGGCTCCCGTGGAATGCGCTCCAGAGATGTGGCTGTTATCATAGACCTCAATTCTCTTGGGCGGCGCGGGGAGATTGAATACCGCGGCGATACCTTCTAAATGCTTCCGCTGAGTCGCATTTTCTGCCATGCGACGTGCTAAAGCGCCTTTCGCATTTAAAATTGCATGATCTACCAATTGCTTATTTAGCCCGCGTTTTGGAGTTTCGATTTTTACGACGCGCTCTGCGGCAACGGAAAGAGCGTCTCCAATAAGCTCGGCATCTGCCAAGTCATGACTTGTCCAGATGCGCCGAGGAGCCGGTCGGCCATCATAAAACTGGCCGATAAAGGCACTAAGGATATCCGCTGGCTCGTCATCTTTCGTATGTGACGGGTAATGCGCTCGGTTGCCGAAATTTTGTCCGGAGCGAATAAAAAATACCTGAACGCAAGTTTGTCCGCCTTCCTGATGTGCAGCAATGACGTCTACTTCGTCCACTTTTGGCAAATTGATGGTTTGCTTGGATTGTATATGCGCCATGGCTTTCAGCCGATCCCGTAGCACTGCAGCTTGCTCAAAATCAAGATCGTCGCTTGCGGTTTGCATTCTATCCGCGAGTTTCTTTTGCAGGCTGTGGCTACGCCCCGACAAGAATGACCGGGCTTCGTCAACAACAGTCAGGTAATCTTCACGGTTAATCAAATCCACACAAGGACCGGCGCAGCGTTTTATTTGATATTGAAGGCAAGGGCGTGTTCTATTCTGAAACTCGGAATCAGAGCAGGATCGCAATGGGAATAAACGTTGAAAAGTTGCCAAGGTCTCATTAACTGCTCCAGCCGAGGCAAAGGGGCCATAATATTCCCCCTTTCTTGAACGAGCGCCTCGATGTTTGGTGATTTGAGGCCATTCGTGATCGCCTGTAATCAATATATAGGGAAATGATTTGTCGTCGCGAAGGATGATATTGTAACGCGGTTTCAATTTTTTAATCAGGTTGGCTTCCAGCAGGAGAGCCTCAACCTCCGTATGCGTAGAAACAAATTCCATCGATCGCGTCAGCGACACCATCCGCATAATACGACTAGATTGCCCCGCCGTTTTGATATAGCTGCTTACCCGCTTTTTCAGATTTTTGGCTTTGCCGACATATAATATGGCACCGCCCTGATCTATCATTCGATAAACACCGGGCGTAGAGGGCAGATTTTTCAACACCTTTTGTATGATATCTGCACCGCGCCGAAACGGCGATTCGGTCAACTCGCTGGTTGATTCTATGTTTTCTGAAGCCAATTCTGACATATGAGCCATTTATGCGATTAAGAGTTACGTAGACTATCTAATACTATGATCAATAAAATACCCTAACTCCCTTATAAAAAAAGAACATTAGTGAAATTACAATTTCCTATCATTTTTATTTTAACAGTTTTTTTACACTATCCACTAAACCTGTGGAAAACTTTGTGGGTAAGCCGCTTACACGACCCTGCAGGTCACAAGAAACCTAGACTTCGACGGGTCTGCCTATTTTTTGGGCAATTTTATAACCTATTGTTTTCGTTGTATTTTTTAAATGTCAAGCGCGGGTCCGGAAGATATTCACTATTATTCAAGAACATGACAGTTTGATTAAGGCACGATCATGTCAATGTGCACAACTGATTGTGGGATTCAACAAATTTTGGCCTAAATTAGATGAAATCACGTTGATTTTATCGCTTGCCGCGAACGATCTCAACGCCAACACTAGTGGTATTTTCAATGGCTTTAAGTTTTTCAATCTTTACTTTAACCAGACTAACCCGTTCATAGTTAAGGCAGATTACAGCTACTTTTTCGGCAAGCGTTTCAACCAAATTGACATGTTCGCGAGTAGCTAGATCAACAACAGCAGAAGCTATTGTCTGATAGCACACCACATTATGGTAATCATCAGCGACAGGCACTTGACTATCATCAACTGTCATCTCGATAGAGACACGAACAGGCTGTGGTGTTGATTTTTCATGGGCGAAGACACCAATGAGCATATTTATCAATAGGTCATTGATAAAAACTGTATGCGACGCAGTCGGGTGTGTAACCCGAAACGGATGATGGAATTTCGCTGTTTCCGATTTAGCCATTATGGTCTCCTTCCGTCGCGATCTTTGTGGTCGGCAAATGTTGTCCACCATCAAGAGCGATAAATTCACCAGTCATTGAGGGCGATTCCAAAATAAAATGAACTGCCCTCGCAATTTCCTCCGATGACGGTCCATATCCTAACGGTACGGACTGTTGCTGCTGTTTAAATTGCGCCGTTGATTGTCTCGTGTTGGCCAGAGTAGGTCCCGGACCTATAGCATTCACCCGAACTTTTGGTGCCATGGCCATGGCAGTTGTCTGTGTCAACGTCCATAAACCAGTTTTGCTTAAGGTATAAGATAGAAACTCAGGGCGTAGATTAAAGACTCGTTGATCAATAATATTAACTATGTTCCCTTGGAGGTTATCGGGCAATTGTTTGAAGAAACTTTGCGACAATAAGGCAGGTGCTAAAAGATTTGATTTGAGGTGAGAATCAAAACTGTTGGCGGTTAGATCGAATATGCTGTCGACTTCAAAGCGAGCCGCGTTATTGACGAGGCATAATAGCGGACCTATTTCAGCCGATGCTTTTGATAGCAACTCTGACACCGCAGTTGGCTCGCTCAAGTCTGCTTTAAGAAGTGCAACACGGGCCCCGAGGGCTTCAAGTTGTGCTTTCGTTGTTTCCGCCGCGTCGAGTGAAGTATGGAAATGGAGCGCTATGTCCCAATCGGCTTTTGCAAATGATAATGCAATCGCACGCCCAATGCGTTGGCTGGCACCTGTTATTAATACGCTCTTTGACATTTGAAATAACGTTCCGATGACTGATTATAAAGATGCAGTATAGATCCCAGACATACCATAAAATTGTGTGGCGATATAGGCGACATACGCGACACAAAATACCCCTCCTAGGATCCGTCCAATGGGTTTCTTCGATAGAAAAATCGGAATCATTAGCAACGATACGAAAAGCATGATCCATAAATCAAAATGAAGGATTTGTGTCGGCGCACTCAAGGGTTCAATCATCGCTGTCACGCCGATTATACCGGTAATGTTAAACAGGTTTGATCCTAGCACATTGCCAATGGCGACATCTCCGTGACGGCGGACAGCAGCAATTATGGAAGTTGCCAATTCTGGTAACGACGTGCCAAGTGCGACGAGTGTCAGGCCGATAATTTCGTCTGACACGCCGGCAACAGTCGCAATGGTTACTGCGCCATGAACCAGCAACCGAGATCCCAATACCAAACCACCTAAGCCCAGAAGAATAAACAGAAGGCTTATCCACAGGCTCTTAGGCATATTTTGTTCGTATTCTTCTAATGCCTCTTCGGCCCCTTCATCGCCTTCTTTTCGGGCCCTAAAGTAGGACCGCAAAATGACGGCGACAAGCATTCCGAGAAGGATTGCCCCTTTCCACAAGTCGATCATCCCATTCCAGGCAAGAACCATAAACAAGATTGATCCGGCAACCATAACCATACTGTCCCTTAAGGCGGAACGATTGTCACAGACAATGGGATATATTAGAGCGGGAATTCCTAGAACTAAAAGGACATTGGCAATATTGCTACCAACCACATTGCCAATGGCAATACCTGGTGCACCATCCAATGCAGCTTGAATGCAGACAACCAATTCCGGCGCAGATGTGCCAAAGGCCACAATGGTAAAGCCAATGACAAGCTTGGAGATGCCCATCTGTTCGGCCAACGCGACGGAGCCTCTAACCAGAAGTTCGCCACAGACAAGAAGTATTACTAAGCCGGCGGCCACTTGAAAATACATCATAAAATGTAATTATCCTGTGGTTTCATCCGGGTTTCTTTCATCTTGTATTTACAGTTTAGAGGTTGTGATCTGATGTTATATAGACATGGAGCACCAACAGTAAAAGAGTTATGCTAAATAAAACCGCATTGAATTGGTGCGCCTGTGGCGCATTTGCAAATGCGCCGTGCTATCAAAATCCGTCAATACTTTTTCTCTATTGAATAACCGTTTGCCTGTAAAAGCGCTAAAATTCCATTTTCTCCTGGAAGGTGCAATGCGCCGATACCGACAAAAGCATTGCCCTGCTCGAGTGTGGGCAGCATCCGCTCAACCATACGCCGATTACGATCATCAACTAATTTTTCTGTCATCATATAGTTTAATCCTTCGCTAGCAGTTGCGAGGGTTTCTTCGAGATCACAGGCGATCCATCCGGTATTTCCGGACAAGTAATATGAAGTAATTGTTTCGAGCTCTTCTTCCAAACGCGCATGTTCAAGGATACTTTGGTCTAGGTATTCGAGCTGTACTTCTTCCGGCGTACTATCAAAAACATTCAGCTGTTCTTTATTTGTTTCAAGAGCGATGACAGTTTTTCCTGCATTCATTGCTGATTTTTCAAGCTCTTTATCCAAAAGAGCCATTTTGGGTGCATTGCCATTCATAGCGGGAGGAGGTTGGCTGATTATAGCCGCCGCCGCCCAAATTTTAACACGATTTAGGGTTTGCGTATCTAACCCATATGGAGTGGCAATTTCCGCTAGTCTTTTGAAGCGTTCCGGGCCGATTTTTGCCCTTAAAGTCTGACCTTGAGGCAACAGCATCATTGCCTGGCTGCGGGCCATATCTTCATTTTTCAATGAAGTCTCAAAGACGGCCGTGTTGGCAGAGTTGAAAGCTTGCATGATGACGCCTGGAAGATGAAGTATACGGGGGTCTTTGGAATGCATGGTGCCAAAAATATAGTTTGGTGGGGATCCTTCGCGTGTTACTTTCCAGAGCCGCCCTTTGTCAAAAGGCCTCGTCTCGCAATTTTCCGGGGCATCGACTTTAGCAGCGACATTTTGAGAAGGCACCGAAACCAATGATAATGCCACCAAGCCAAATAGAAGTTTTGAAATTTCTTTCATATGAATTCTCTTTGATTGCGAAAACCTAGGATTGACGGCACAGTAACATACAATATGAGAATTAGACGAACTAGCATTTGTGCGGGGAAATGGAATGCCAATTGGAAGGCTGAGATTAAAAAATGTCTTTAATAGGCTACTAATTGTTGCGACAATCGCTGTTCTTGGTGTCCGGCCAGCCGCTTCTGCTGAACAGGATATTGTTGTTTTTGCGGCAGCCAGTACAACGGATGTGGTTGGTGCGATTGCAGTTGAATTCGAGCGCCGCACTGGGTTTCAGGTAACGACGTCTTTTGCCGGTAGCGGAACGCTTGCAAAGCAGGTTCGAGAAGGTGCGCCAGCAAATATCTTTATTTCGGCCAACAATAAATGGCTTGATTTTCTTGCGAACGAAGGTCTGCTACTGGAAGGCGGATATAGGAAAATTGCAACAAATCAATTGGTGCTCGTCGCGCCAAAGGAAGAACGACTGGCCGAACCCTTTGTCATGGATAATTTACCTATGATGCTCAAGGGTGGTTTTCTTGCAATCGGTAATCCAGATCACGTACCAGTGGGGATTTACGCGAAATCGGCGTTACAATCCTTGAATTTATGGGACGCACTTAAAGAAAAATATGTTGCATTGCCTAACGCACGGGCAGTAACGGCTTTGGTTGAAAGAGAAGAAGTTCCTTTTGCCGTTATTTACGAAACCGATGCGAAGACAAGTACTAAACTTAAAATTGTAACGACATTTCCACCAGATTCATATCCGCCAATTATTTATGGCTTAGGTCTTATCAAAGATTATAATAGCCACGCAGCGAAAGAGTTTGTTCGATTTATCCTGTCGCCGGACGGCAGGGATATATTTGATCAGCATGGCTTTGTAACCCTGAAGAATTAAGATTATCGGGTGCGCCCACCAAGAACATGAGCATTTCCTGCGCGACCCTTGCTTGAGCGTCCTTGGGGTCGACCGGTTCTAGGCCCGCCAATGCCCAATTCGCGATCCTGTAGCTTTTTGACTTCGTCACGCAGGCGGGCTGCCTCTTCAAACTCGAGATCCGCCGCGGCTGCTTTCATCTTCTTTTCCAGATCTTCAATATGGGCAATCAGATTATGGCCGATCATATGGGTTGCATCTTCCAATCCAAGGCCGACCTCATGGTGATCTTGTTCATAGACGCTCTGCATAATGTCGCCAATATTTTTTCGCACTGACATCGGAGTAATACCGTGTTCGGCATTATATTCTTCTTGCTTATTTTTACGCCGCTTCGTTTCATCAAGAGCGTATAGCATGCTTTTCGTGATTTTGTCGGCGTAGAGAATGACACGTCCATCTACATGACGTGCGGCTCGCCCGATTGTCTGAATAAGAGATGTTGAAGATCGCAAAAACCCTTCTTTATCCGCATCAAGAATAGCAACGAGGGCGCATTCGGGAATATCAAGACCTTCACGCAACAGATTGATTCCAACAAGTACGTCGAAGGTTCCAAGGCGTAAATCCCGTATAATTTCAATACGTTCCAATGTATCGATATCAGAATGAAGATAACGGACCTTGATACCATTCTCGTGAAAATACTCGGTTAAGTCCTCTGACATTTTCTTCGTCAAGGTCGTAACCAGAACCCGTTCGCCCTTTTCTGCACAGAGTTTACACTCGCGCATCAAATCATCTACCTGTGTGTCAACAGGGCGAATAATGCAATTCGGATCCGTAAGTCCCGTGGGTCGTATAACCTGTTCAACAAAAGCACCGCCGGTCCGTTCCAGTTCCCAGGGGCCGGGTGTTGCGGAAACAAAAATTGTTTGTGGACGCATCAATTCCCATTCTTCGAATTTTAAGGGCCGATTATCCAAACAAGAAGGGAGCCGGAAGCCGTAATCTGAAAGTGTTGATTTGCGGCGAAAATCGCCTTTGTACATTGCGCCAATCTGGCTGACAGTCACATGGCTTTCATCAACCATCAATACGGCATTATCCGGCAGATACTCAAATAACGTGGGCGGTGGTTCACCTGGTCCCCGCCCCGAAAGATAGCGTGAGTAATTCTCAATTCCGGCGCAGGCGCCTGTCGCTTCCATCATTTCGAGGTCAAACATCGTCCGTTGCTCGAGCCGTTGCGCTTCGAGTAACTTTTCATTTGCCTCGAATTCCGTAAGGCGGGATTTTAGCTCGATCTTAATTTTTTCCTGAGCTTGTCGCAAAGTCGGCTTCGGAGTTACATAATGGCTATTGGCATAAATACGAACGTCGCCAAGCTTTCCGGTTCTTTCACCGGTGAGAGGATCAAACTCGGTAATCGTTTCCAATTCGTCGCCGAACAGGGAGAGCCTCCAGGCGCGATCTTCCAGATGGGCCGGGAATATTTCTATGGTATCGCCACGAACCCGAAAGGTGCCACGTGTGAAACTTGCATCGTTGCGGCGATACTGTATCTCCACCAATCTCTTCAGCAAATCCTGGCGGTTAAATGTCTGGCCAGTTTTCAAGTGAAGCGTCATTTCGCTATATGTTTCAACCGAACCGATACCATAGATGCAGGATACAGATGCAACAATAATGACATCGTCTCGTTCCAGAAGCGCGCGTGTGGCCGAATGCCGAAGGCGGTCAATCTGTTCATTTACGGATGCGTCTTTTTCAATATATGTATCGGTGCGGGCAACATAGGCCTCTGGTTGATAATAATCGTAATAAGAAACAAAATATTCCACTGCGTTGTCGGGAAAGAATGCTTTCATCTCACCATATAACTGGGCGGCGAGGGTTTTATTATGGGCGAGTATAAGCGTTGGGCGTTGAACCTGCTCAATGACTTTGGCCATTGTAAACGTCTTTCCCGAACCGGTAACACCCAGCAGGACCTGATCTTTGTCATGTAGATTAATACTTGAAACGAGATCTTTGATAGCTTCAGGTTGGTCTCCTGCGGGCTCAAATTCGGAAACGACCTTAAAGGCTATGCCGCCTTGCGACTTTTCTGGGCGGGCCGGTCGATGCGGTATGAACGCAACGGGCGCTTCCTCTAAACCTGATGTTTCAGTTTTGTTCTGGATTTGCATGATCTGTTTATAGGCAGATTACCTGAAAAATTCCATCCCAAACTAAAGGATTGGGAAAGAATTCCTATACAATGTGATGGAGATCAATTTTGAGGGAGCCGCTCGGAGGGCCCGTAGACAGGAAGGAAAACAGGCATGTATCCGAACGGCAGCTTGAATTTTTAGGCGCGCCAAAAGGGTTTCGAAATTTCATCGAGAGCATTCTGCGAAGAAAGTCCCATATCAACCAAATTTTTCTGATCTAATGAAGCGAGCTGATGACGCATGGAAGCTCTTTCTTGCCATTTGACAACAGATTCAACAATCGAGCCAAAAAATCCATGTTTGATTTTCGAATTGCCCGCTGTGTTTCCACCTAAGTCATTAATAATGATATGATTTGAAGCCATGTTCTTTCTCCTTCGAACTCTCCGGGCCGACCCTATGTCTATGCCCATTGGCGTTTTGATGCCTTATATGTCGTCTATTTTTAGCTTGATTACAAACGACAAATACTAATAAGATAGATTAGATTTACTAATCTGAAAATATGCGAGAAAATTATGCGTTTGCCACCACTCAATGCTTTAAGAAGCTTCGAAGCCGCTGCCCGTCAGTTAAGTTTTTCAAAGGCGGCGGAAGAGCTTTTTGTTACTCCGGCTGCTGTTAGTCACCAGGTGAAAGCTCTGGAGGACTGGCTAGGGGTGGATCTATTTAAACGAATGAATCGAGCCGTCATGCTGACAGATGAAGGACAAAGTTATGTCGTGGGCGTTCGAGACGGATTACATCTACTGAGTAGTGCGACAGAAAAGCTCAAGAAACAAGACGCCGCGGGCGCTTTGCATGTCGATACCATGCCATCTTTTGCTGCGCGTTGGTTGTTGCCGAGGTTAAGCCGGTTTCGCGATGAGCATCCCGATATAGACGTCAGACTTTCTGCGTCAGATCAATTGACCGACTTCGACCGTACTGACGTTGATATCGTGGTGCGTTATGGACATGGGAACTATCCGGGGCTTCGGGTTGAAAAACTTCTTACTGAAGATGTGCTTTTTCCAGTTTGTAGCCCTAGTTTATTGGCCGGAGAGCATCCTCTTCGAACGCCGGAGGACCTCCAATATCATACGTTATTGCATGATGATATGCGGATCGATTGGGATACTTGGCTATCCGTTGCCGGTGTCAAAAACGTCGACCCAAAAAAAGGCCCAAGCTTTAACGATAGTTCCATGGTGCTAACAGCTGCGATGGCCGGGCAAGGTGTTGCATTGGGACGGAGCACCTTGGCGGCAGATGATCTCATCGCCGGGCGTTTAGTCCGGCCATTCAACCAGCAACCTTTGAAAGCGGGGCACGCGTATTATATTGTTTGCCCGGAAGAAAGGGCCGATCGACCTCGTATTTCTGCTTTTAGGGCGTGGCTTTTGAAAGAAGCCGCTATGGATCCGGGCCGGTTCATGTCCAGTTCAATTGAAGAGGGAGATTAGCAGGCAGGAATTATGGCGTAGCTTTGTAAGCAATGCGGCACCCCCCCCAATGACGGCCTTTAACAATTATTGGAGCAGATAGATCTTTCATAACCGCAAATTCTCCGCCGCCCATATCGCGACGATAGGTTTGCAAAAGAAATGGTTTCGTATTCCGACCTGCTGCCAGTCCAGTCCTGTCGTCAAAGATACGGCGGTTGCGGCAATTTCCAGCATTCCAATCTGGATCTCCAGATTTTTGTGGATGAGAAAATTTATTGTTATGTGTTGGCAAGAAGCCATTTCGGTCGACTGCGGCACAAAAAACAATGCCGTCGTCTGCGGAAAGGGCCGATTCCTGAACATCGGGGAAGATTTGATCTGTGAGGTCTACAAATTTGGCCATTTTCTGAACAGGATCTGTTCCCTCAATGTCGATGTAGTTTTCATCGAATAAGTCGGAAAGCGAGATTTTACCTTCATCAACGGCCGTTTCCAATTTTTTTGAGAGTGAAGCCGCAGATTCTGTCACGAGCTTAATAAGAGGTGTATCCGCTGTTTCGTGCCCGCTCATTGCAATTAGCTCAATAAGTGTTTCGCTGACACGCAATAGTCCATCTGCTTTTGAATCGGCGACGGAGATATTTCGGGAGGTCATATCAACACTCCCGATCAAGTTGCCCAATTCCTCAGAAACAGTATCACATTGTCGAAGATTATTGTCAGCATCTTGTGCCATTGACGATACATCGGTGTTAATCTGTTGAAGATTATTTTCCACATTCCCGAATATATCAACGATGCCGGTTGAACCGTCCTGAACGGATTGCGCGAGATCTACGTTCGTTGCGACATGTTTTTGCAGCCCGTTAATCTGATCTGTGAGAATCTGTACGGTCTCAGAAATCTCTAAAGTTGCTTTTTTTGTTTCTTCAGCAAGACTTTTAACCTCTGAGGCTACCACGGCGAAGCCACGGCCGGCATCTCCGGCGCGCGCTGCCTCAATTGTTGCGTTCAATGCCAGTAGGTTTGTTTGGCTGGCAATACCTTCAATGCCACTGGCAACAGTTGCAACGCTGGTAAGGGCACTGCTTAAGTCTTCGAGCTGGTTTTCAACCTGGCCCACGCCTGAAACAAGGCTTTGAATATTTTCAACGGCACTGGATACTTTATCTCGTGAGTCCTTGATTTCCGAGGCAGATTGAGTTGTCGCTGTTTTTGTAGCCTGGGCGGCATCGCTAATCTTCTTGTTAGCGGAAATCATTGTAGCAGCCGCATCTGAGAGTTTTTCAAATTGTTTGGACTGATTTTCACTTCGCGAGGAAACTTCGGCAAGCTGGCCAGCTATCTCTGCCACCTCAACCCCCAAGTTACCTACTTTTTCCGCCATTTCGGCGACGAAGCCGTCTGTGTTATCTTGCATTTTGGTCCCTAATCCTCTGCTCAATCTATTGGCGTGACCTTTGCGTCAAAAATTCTTCCCGATGCGGGGAACAGTATCTTCAACTATGATAAATATAAGGTTAATTTCTTCCAATCCCTGAAACGCCTGAGAAATCGCCGTCGACGAGCGAAATATTTATGGCTTAAACCCTTATTTATGAGTATAGAAGTGGAGCTTGTTGGGGCGGAAATATGTCGCCCTTTTATCCTAACTCAGAGAGAAAAAGGTAATGTCTATAATTGCGGAAAGTTTAGGCCGTATTAAGCCTTCAGTGACCATTGCTGTGACAACGAAAGCCGCGGAGTTGCGAGCTGCTGGTCGTGACGTCATCGGCCTTGGAGCGGGAGAACCTGATTTTGATACGCCGAAGAATATCAAGGCAGCAGCCATACGGGCTATCGAAGAAGGAAAGACGAAATATACAGCTGTCGACGGAATAATCGAACTGAAACAAGCAATTTGCGACAAGTTTAAGCGCGAGAATGGTCTGACTTATCAAACATCTCAAGTGACAGTCGGAACTGGTGGCAAGCAGATACTGTATAATGCGTTCGTCGCAACGCTCAATCCTGGTGATGAAGTAATTATTCCAGCACCCTATTGGGTTTCTTATCCTGACATGGTCCTACTTGGTGGGGGGGAGCCCGTTTTCGTCACGACGACGGCTGAGACGAATTTCAAGATGCAAGCTGCAGATCTTGAAGCTGCAATTACGCCCCGTACGAAATGGTTGATCTTTAATTCACCGTCAAATCCATCTGGCGCTGGCTATAGCCGGTCGGAACTGAAAGCGATTACAGATGTTCTGCTGAAGAATCCTCATGTATGGGTGCTGACAGACGATATGTATGAGCATTTGATCTATGACGATTTTGAGTTTGTTACGCCAGCGGAAGTTGAGCCTCTGCTTTATGATCGAACTTTGACAATGAATGGTGTCTCGAAAGCCTACGCAATGACCGGCTGGCGTATTGGTTACGGTGCCGGCCCTGTTGAATTGATCAAGGCGATGGCGAAAGTTCAATCTCAAAGTACCTCAAATCCATCTTCTATCAGCCAGCATGCCGCACTTGAGGCGTTGGAAGGACCTCAGGACTTTATTACTGAACGCGCGAAAGTATTTGAGGAACGGCGCGATCTTGTTGTCAGCATGTTAAACCAAGCCCCCGGCCTTAACTGTCCGAAACCAGAAGGGGCCTTTTATGTGTACCCGTCTTGTGCCGAATGTATCGGGAAGAAAACACCAGAAGGAAATATTATCGAAAGCGATTTCGATTTTGCGTCTTCGTTGCTGGAAGCTGAAGGGGTTGCTGTTGTACATGGCGAAGCGTTTGGCCTGTCACCGCATTTCAGGGTTTCTTATGCGACATCTACGGAAGCACTTACAGAGGCGTGCAATCGAATACAGCGGTTTTGTGCAAGCCTTTCATAAATAGGCGTTAAATTTTGAAATGGTGGCGGCCGATGATTCGGCCGCCTTTTTTTATGAATTGCTCAAATCCGATAAATAGCTTTTTCAAGCCCCCCGTAAAAGTGCGATTGATGAATTTTTTGGTTATTTTTTGTTGCAGGACTTAAGCAGGAAGAGGAACATTAGAAAATCCTAACAAAAAAGGAGGCACGTTATGGCCGTACTCAAGCCAAAGGGGCCTCGCAGCGTCGCGCTGGTTGGCCCCTATTCAAGTGGTAAAACAACTCTTCTCGAAGCATTCCTACATATTTGCGGCGAAATTGACAGAAAAGGCAGTGTCAATTCGGGGACGTCTACTGGAGACAGCTCCAAAGAAGCCCGTGACCGAAATATGAGTGTTGAAGTAAATGCCGCTCATATGACTTACCTTGGTGACGATTTCACTATTCTTGATTGTCCAGGCTCAATTGAATTTTTTCAAGAAACCGAAAATGCGCTTCGAGGTGTAGATGCTGCGATTGTGGTTTGTGAACCGGATCAAAACAGAGTTCTCACACTGTCGCCGATTTTGAAGTTGCTCGAAGATTATAATTTACCGACTTTCATTTTCGTCAATAAGGTTGATAAGGCACACGGATCCGTACAAGATTTATTCAGCTCACTACAATCCATTACTGACAGAGCTCTGGTACTGCGGCAGGTCCCTATTTTTAAGGATGGAATTGTTACCGGCTATGTCGATCTCGCGTCAGAGAGAGCCTATGTTTATAAGGAAGGTGAAGCGTCACGGATTATCGATCTGCCACCGGAAATGGCTGAAGAAGAAGGCTCGTCTCGTTTCTCAATGCTGGAGAAGCTCGCAGATTTCGACGATCATTTGATGGAGGAACTCCTAGAAGATATTGAGCCTGAACGTGAGGAAATATATACCCTTTTACAGAACGATTTGAGCGAAGGTGTTGTCACTCCTATCTTCCTGGGATCAGCAGATTTGGATCATGGCGTCCGTCGACTGTTGAAGGCGTTGCGCCATGAAGTGCCCGAAGCACACGTTTCGGCACAGCGATCCGGACTTGCCGCCAGCGATGAAGCCGCGGTTGCTCAAGTTCTTAAAACCTATATGTCTGCACAAGGCGGCAAGCTATCACTTGCACGAATTTGGTCCGGTAAACTAAATGATGGGGACAGATTTACGACGGGCCGTATAGGTGGACTATTTAGAATGCAGGGCAGCAAAGTGGAAAAAATCACCGCCGCGAAGGCAGGTGAAATTGTTGCTTTCGGAAGATTGGAAAGCGCTCATACAGGTGACATTTTAACGACGGAGGAGGCTACTCATGCCCGCCCTGTTTCCTCACTGGAGCCCGTCTATAATTATGCATTGTTCGCGGAGAAGCGAGAGGATGATGTAAAGCTTTCTTCGGCGCTGGGAAAGATCGTTGAGGAAGATCCGTCTTTAATTGCTGAGCACAAGCAGGAAACCCAAGAGCTGTTGCTGTGGGGACAAGGCGAAATCCACCTGAAGGTTGCCTTGGAACGGTTGCGCAATAAATATGGATTGGAGGTTAAATCAAGAAAACCGAAAGTTGCCTATAAAGAAGCGATCCGCAAATCAGCGATCCAACATGCGCGGTATAAGAAACAAAGTGGCGGGCATGGACAATTTGGCGACGTGCAAATTGAAATTAAACCGTTGCCGCGTGGCTCAGGATTTAATTTTGAGGAGAAGATTGTTGGTGGATCGGTTCCCCGCCAGTATATTCCGGCTGTCGAGCATGGTGTGAAGGAATATTTGGTCGAAGGGCCTTTGGGCTTTCCTGTCGTCGATGTGGAAGTAACATTGTTTGACGGGCAGTTCCATTCCGTCGACAGTTCCGAAAACTCATTTCGATCTGCTGCGCGCATTGCCATGAGCGAGGGGATGCCCAAATGTGAACCAGTTTTGTTGGAGCCCATTTACAAGGTAGAAGTTGCAATGCCGTCTAATTATACGTCAAAAGTAAATAGTATCGTTAGCGGCAGGCGAGGGCAAATCCTGGGCTTTGATGCAAGGCAGGGCTGGGATGGCTGGGATTTATTGGTTGCGATGATACCTGAATCCGAAGTGCAGGATCTTATTGTTGACTTACGGTCAGCGACCTTAGGTGTTGGGACGTATCGAAGCGAGTTCGACCACCTTCAAGAACTCACTGGGCAAAACGCTGAAAAAGTTTTGCAAAATAGGGACTGATATAGCCTATCTGACCTATGCATCGTACTGTTGAAGCACGGGAAGGCCGCGGTATCTCACGGACTATTGAATTGTAGTTTATCGGTAAAGTGTCAATTATCCTTGGAAATGAGTGTGATTGATGAAGGAGTAGGCGCGTGCTGATAAAAATTCGAAAAGGCTGGGAACTTCCAGAGTCCAGTGTCATTTCTGAAAGCGATTATCTAAACCGGCGATCGATATTGAAAGGAATTGCCGGTGCAGGGATGATTGCATCTGTTGGAACGCTCGCAACTTTCCGTCAGACTTATGCAGAGACTGGGGATCCTAGTGCAAGCCTTTATCCGGTGCCGAGGAACGAGCATTACACAGTTACTCGCGATCTCACGCCAGAAAATATAGCGACGACATACAATAATTTTTATGAGTTTGGCTCGCATAAAAGTATTTCCGAAGCCGCCCAAGCGCTTCCCATTCGGCCGTGGACAGTTAAAATTACTGGTATGGTTGAGAAAGAAATGGAAATCGGTATTGATGATCTGCTTGCTAAAATGCCACTTGAGGAGCGTGTTTATCGCCATCGTTGCGTCGAAGCTTGGTCCATGGCGGTCCCCTGGAGCGGGTTTGCATTGAAAGAACTGGTAAAGTTGGCCGCACCGACCTCGAATGCTAAATATCTTGTCATGCAGACATTTGAGAATAAGGCCGTTGCTCCCGGACAGAGACAATTTTGGTACCCGTGGCCCTATACCGAAGGGCTGACAATGGAAGAAGCGACGAACGACCTGTCCTTTATGGTAACGGGTATGTATGGGAAGCCCATGCCTAAGCAGAATGGGGCTCCTTTACGTTTGGCCGCCCCTTGGAAATATGGGTTTAAGCAAGCGAAATCTCTGGTTAGTTTTCATTTTTCAGACAAGAAGCCGGAAACCTTCTGGGAAAAACTAAATGCGTCCGAGTATGGATTTTGGGCAAATGTGAATCCCGAAGTTGATCATCCACGTTGGTCGCAGGCAACAGAACGGGATATAGGTACCGGTGAACGCATTCCAACTATTATCTATAATGGATATGGGGAGTTTGTGGCCGATATGTATAAAGATATAAAGGGCCAAAACCTGTTTATGTAATTGCGATTTTTAATTTTGGGCGGATAGGATTTCTAGCGCACGCTAACGTGTTTTGATGTTGGCGTGTTCGTTTTGCAGTATTGGATTGGTTCCCTATCGACGTTTGGATAATTCTGATATCTAGTGCTACCAAAAAAATGCCGACCAAATAAATGGCCGGCAAGTCTAACAGGGAGGTTGCATCTCTTTCGAGATACCGGACAGGTTGGGCAGGGAGGCGCCCTAATGTCCAACACCAGAAGGGGTCTGGTGTGTTAGCACGCTGCATTGCAGCATTGCTATTATGCTATATTGGATAAGAATAAAAAATTAGAACCTGCAAAAACTCATACCTGCTATGTGCTATGTGCATATCAAAAAAAAGCCGGCCCCTTACGAGGCCGGCTTAGTCTACAGGGAGGTAAATCTTTCGATAATACCGATTGTATGTGTCTGGGAGGAAAACACACAATCCACATATCAGCTGAGGGCCGATATCCGATCAATGCTGCAATGCAACATTTATAATTAGAACTTAGTGCATAAGAACAGATATTTCAATAGAAATATTGCACTGCACCTATGTATTTTGCGCATATCTGATATGCGTAAAATAAACTTATCAGTGGCACCAAAATTGCGGATTGCATATGCAATCGCCAAAAAAATGCCGGCCAAATGAATGGCCGGCAAGTCTAACAGGGAGGTGTCATGTCAGGGAGACATGACGTTGCAAAAAACTGGGAGGAATTTTTGCAACATTCACAAAGACCAAAAGATCTTTTGTGAAATCTGATATTGCATTGCAACATCGTATGCCCTTTTGTATGAAATTCTTGGGGCCAAGGAAAGATCAATCTCGGCAAAGCCGATATGCAATTTCTGCATAGCTTGCTAAGAAATTGTTTTAAAAAGCAGATTCCGCAACTTTTCGAATTAGGAAGTCCCTGAAAATCGTAACACGCTTGGATTTTCTCAGCTCTTCTGGATAAACATAGTAGCTATCGAAAGAAGGACCGCCTAAATCCGGAAGAATACGGACAACGCTATTATGACCCTGGACGATGTAATCGGGCAAGCTGGCGATACCGAGGCCGCTTTGCACAGCTAACAGTAATCCATACACGTTATTGACCTTGAAAACGGGCACAATTTCCTTTTCGAATTTGGAAAGCTCCTTCATTAACCAATTAACGTTGGCGATATTTGTCGGCGCTTCATCGCCGTAGACGATAAGGTTCAGACCAATTACATCCTCAATGGTCGACGGTGTGCCGTGCTTTTTCAGAAAATCAGGTGAGGCGTATAAGTGGTGATTGACCGTCATTAATTTGCGTTGAATGAGGTCGGGTTGTACGGGGGGCCGCAATCTGATGGCAATATCCGCTTCACGCATCCCAAGATCGAGTTCCCGGTCGGCCAGGATAAGGTTGACCGTAATTTCGGGATACAGTTCGATAAATTCGCGAATGCGAGGTGTAAGCCAGTTTGCGCCGAGACCAACTGTCGCCGTGACACGGATCTCACCGGATGGTTTTTCCCGTGCATCCATTAGCTGCGCTTCGGTCATCGCGAGTTTGGCGAAAACATCATGCGCTGTCCGAAAGAGCAGTTCTCCCTGCTCCGTCAACAAGAGGCCGCGGGCATGACGATGGAAGAGGGCAACCTTAAGACTGTCCTCAAGCGCACTAATCTGCCTACTTACGGCGGATTGGCTCAAATGCAGGGTCTCGCCGGCGTGTGTAAAGCTACCCGCTTCGGCTACGGCATGAAAAACGCGAAGTTTATCCCAGTCCATCTTGATGTCCAGATTACAGGTTAAGGGCACCCAGTAATACTGGGACTAACCTTTTCTTATTGTAACGTCAGATTACCCGATAATTTGCGTCGAAGACAAGGTGGTGTCGCAAATTTCCAAGTACTCCAAGTCATTCAGCAGCTTCTTTAGAGGAAGTACTTTCATTGGCAGCAATAAATTTTTCAGATTCCAGCGCTGCCATGCATCCGGTTCCAGCCGCAGTAACCGCTTGGCGATAAATTTTATCCTGCACATCTCCGCAGGCGAAAATGCCAGGAACATTGGTTGCGGTCGAATCAGGCGCCGTAATCAAATATCCTTCATCATCCATATCCAATTTGCCTTTAAACAGCTCTGTATTCGGGCTATGGCCAATTGCAATAAATACTCCGTGGACCGATACATCTTGTGTCGCATTTGTCCGGACGTGGCGAATTCTGGCAGCGGTTACGCCAAAGGGATCCTCTTCTCCGATGATCTCTTCCAGAACATGATCCCAAATTATTTCAATTTTCGGATTTTTCTTAAGTCTTTCGACCAGGATTTTTTCGGCGCGCAAGGAATCACGACGATGAACCAGGATAACTTTGTCAGCATGATTGGTCAGGTAAATAGCTTCCTCAACGGCCGTGTTTCCGCCGCCGATTACCATGACCTCTTTTCCTCGGTAGAAAAAACCATCACATGTCGCACAGGCAGAAACACCAAACCCCATATATTTTTCTTCGGATGGCAGCCCGAGCCATTTTGCGGCTGCACCAGTCGCAATGACGACAGTTTCCGCAATATATTTTGTCCCAGAATCTGCGGTAGCAACGAACGGGCGTTGGCTCATGTCCAGATCTGTGATGTAGTCGTTGAAAATTCTCGTCCCGACGTTCTTAGCTTGTGCTTCCATTTGTTCCATTAGCCATGGGCCCTGAATTGGCTCGGCAAAACCTGGGTAGTTTTCGACGTCAGTTGTAATTGTTAATTGTCCACCTGGTTGCAATCCGTGAACAAGGATCGGATCCAAAGAGGCACGTGCTGCATAAACAGCTGCGGTATCGCCCGCCGGACCAGAGCCAATTATTAGAACTTCAGTATTATGGATATCAGCCATGGGTTTCTCCGGTGCTCGAAAAGCAGATTCTAAATTGCGTTATCCGATTATGTATAATGTGCAGCGAGGGCATGCAAGTAGGCGCGTCAATTTTGCAGCACAGATCACAAAATTATGTGCGTTCGGATAAGATTTTTTGAACGTTAGCAGCAATTTTTCTCGTTTCAAGGAGTGGGGTGGCAGACCATTGTTCCAATTTACCAGTAAAAGGGCGGGTAAAGCCCAAATTCTGCATTCTTTGATGAAAGTGTCGAAACTTTCGATTACCGCCGGGCAATTCAAAAACATAGACCGGTTTGCCCATTGAACTCGCTTCGCATACCATATTGACGGAATCAGCCGTTACAACAATTGCAGAGGCCAAATTGAGAAAACCAAAATACGGGTTTTCTCCTTGCCCGGTCCAAATTTGATGAGGAAGATTGGCAAGTGCTTCAGTTAAAATGGATTCATTTTCATGCCCGGTTCGCCGTGACGTCGTTACAAGGAAGCTACAGCCGGTTTGATCGTGCAATGATGATAGATCCTTGGCTAGTTTTGTCATGACGGTTGGGGTCAGGTCATAGCACTTGTTGCTGCCTCCTACGAGGACCGTGACAATCGGTTGTGGAAGACTCTCGATCGAAGATCTAAATCTTTTCCCCTCTGATTCTAGAAGTTCAGGAGTGATGCGTCCTAAGGCCCCCTCCGTAACCAAAACGTTTGGGCCGCGAAGTTTGTCATGCTCAGGAACGATGACGAGGTCAAAATTAGCAGGATTTGTATTCGGTGTCTGGATATGGATAGTGAAGGTTTTTTTGCCGCTTGCTTTTTTAATAGCCATATTGATCGGAATTGAATGTCGCCCACAGGTTATAAGAATGTCTGGCCAAGGTGCGGTTACCGGATCACTTTCTGGTTTTAGTTGAGATAGCGGTGCTATCCAAAGAGACGGTGGCAACCAACGCCAGGGTTTCTTCGTCTGTATACGCTTTACAATGAAGTCCAAGCCTAACGCCTCAGCCAAACCGACGCACTGGATTTCCATTCCGGCGCTTCCATCGGTAATGATCCAGCAAGTCATTCTTTTCTTTTCTGCGTCAACTAACATTTCATTGCTTTAAGGGGTCCTTTTCACCTAGGTCAAGTATTAAGCAATAAATTTAGCATTTTTGCCTTTATCAGCATATTCCCCGCTTCTATCACTTGGCGTTATGCAATCCTTGTAATAATATTGCGCACATCTGATAGCCGGAGGAAATAATGCAACGTGTCAAACTAGACAAAATAGATCGCCGTATTCTGCACGATTTGCAGGAAAATGGCCGAATTACTAATGTTGAACTGGCAAAAAACGCCGGCATTTCAGCTCCACCGTGTTTGCGGCGCGTCCGAGCCTTGGAAGAATCAGGCTTCATTCAAGGCTATCATGCCCAACTGAATTCTGAGAATCTCGGTTTTGGCGTAACAGTTTTTGCGCTAGTGGGTTTGCAAAGCCAAGCCGAAGTTGATTTGTCTGCCTTTGAGGAAAGGGTAACAGCCTGGCCGCTGGTACGGGAATGTTACATGTTGGCCGGTGAAAATGACTTTATTTTAAAAGTTGTCGCGAAAGACTGGGACACCTATCAGCATTTTCTAACCCATGATTTGACGGCTGCGCCAAATGTTGCCCATGTAAAAACATCGCTTGGTATTCGTGTGTCTAAATATTTGCCGGGTGTTCCGGTTGAAACAAATGTCAGCGACGACGAAGCGTAACGATTAGAAATGCCGAAAACTAGAATCATCTAGATACTCTGTGAGAGACAACAAATGGCCGTAAATCCTTTTGAAACCAATCTTGACATGAAAGCAGCAAATTTTGAATGTCTTTCGCCGCTGACGTTCCTTGAACGGTCGGCTGAAGTATATCCTGAAAAAACGGCAGTAATACACGGCGACTGGTCCTATAATTACCGAGAATTCTATGCAAGAGCACGCAGGCTTGCGAGCGCCCTTAAAAATAAAGGTATCGGTATTGGTGATACAGTCTCTGTGATTGCACCCAATATTCCAGCTCTATTGGAAAGCCATTTCGGGATCCCTATGATTGGCGCCGTCTTGAATGCGCTTAATACTCGGCTCGATGCTGCCGCTCTCGCCTTTATTCTCGATCACGCGGAGTGCAAACTGTTGATCACAGATCGCTCTTTCTCCTCTCTCATTTCTGAAGCTTTATCCTTATGCACAGTAAAACCAATTGTAATTGATATCGATGACTCATTGGCGGAATCGGGCACATTGATCGGCGAAATGGATTACGAAACCTTTCTTGCTTCTGGTGATCCGGAATTTACATGGCAAACACCGAAGGATGAATGGCAGGCCCTGTCTTTGAATTATACTTCGGGAACCACTGGGGATCCGAAAGGCGTTGTTTATCATCACCGTGGTGCGTATCTAGCAGCGACGGGGTCGGCAATGACGTGGAACTTGCCCAAGTTTGCTACGTATTTGTGGACGCTACCAATGTTCCATTGCAACGGTTGGTGCTTTCCTTGGACCATTACAGCCGTGGGCGGTACACATGTTTGTCTCCGCAATGTTGAAGTCAATGCGATTTATGATCAGATGCAAAAACATGACGTAGATCATATGTGCGGCGCGCCTATTGTTCTTTCGATGATGATCAACACAACGGATGAGAACAAGGCGAAGGCACCCAAAGGTATTAAAGCGATGGTTGCCGGTGCGCCACCCCCTGCGGCGGTGCTTGCACAGATAGACGCAATGGGGTTTGACATTACACATGTATATGGCTTGACCGAAACTTACGGACCCGCGGTTTATTGCGACTGGAAGTCTGAATGGAACGATAAACCAAAAGACGAACGGGCGGCATTGAAGGCCCGCCAAGGGGTTCGATATCATGCGCTGGCTGGGCTAGATATAATGGACCCGGAAACGATGACATCTGTGCCGTGGGATGGTCAAACCATGGGCGAGGTCATGTTGCGGGGAAATCTTGTAATGAAGGGATACTTAAAAAACGCCAAAACAACTGATGCGTCGTTTGAAAATGGCTGGTTCCATTCTGGTGATCTGGGTGTCATTCATGAAGATGGGTATATTGAGCTGAGAGACCGCTCGAAAGATATTATAATTTCTGGTGGTGAGAATATCTCGACGATTGAGGTTGAAAATGTCCTGTATAAGCATCCGGAAATTCTTGAGGCCGCCGTCGTCGCGCGTCCAGATGAAAAATGGGGTGAAACACCGTGCGCTTTTGTGACGCCGAGAGACGGAAAATCACCTACTGCTGAAGAAATTATAGCTTTTTGCAGAGAAAATCTTGCGCATTTCAAATGCCCCAAAACCATAGTTTTTGCTGAACTGCCCAAAACGTCGACAGGCAAGGTTCAAAAATTTGTTCTCCGCGAAACAGCTAGAAACCTATAATTATTAAATAATTAACCAAGTTCTGCGTACTGTCTAATTCGAAATTTAGATTGGAGGAGGCGGCCTTGACCCAGTATCTTGTTACAGAAGAAAATCCGGCTGGTAAAAAGCTAGAAGATGTTTTGGCAATGGTGCGAAACGATATTCTTGAGCGCTGCCTGTTGATCACGGATGATCCGCGTGCTGAGGCAAAAACCGTTCTTGCAAACAATATGCGCATACTCAATTTGCTCACGGATGCTATGGAATTGGCAGAAGATAGCACGACCACATTGGACAAAGCTTTCGGTCCCAGCCAGGCTGGCAAGGGAGGTCCCCCACGTATTGGTCACTAGTGGTTGAAACGGGGACCAAGGCCTGTATTGAAAACTCTAAATTATTGAGGGGGCTGCCATTTACGGCGCCCCCTCTTTTTTTTGGCCTCTACCTGTCAGACTTGTTCTGAACGCGGAATTAAAACGCTGAATAGGAATAAGAGTCAAGAGACTCTGGCACGAATATGTCAAAAAATATTCTTTTTTATGTTGTAGTTGGATCAAAAAAAGAGCCGCCTGCAAGAGGCGGCTCAAGTCAACAGGGAGGCGTCATAAGGACTGGAATTGGGATTCCAATCCATGTAACCCGTATCGGATTACATCTTTCAATGTAGCGATAATCTATTAAATTACAATTAACGAATACATCCATATGGATTTATCGTGACCACTTGTGGTCACTTGATCTGTGTGATTCGGGCAATATTTTATGATGGTAACTGACTTTAAATATCCTCTTTTCCTATTTTTTGAAAAAGCTGTCCGCAGTATTTTGAGCCGCTAATTTCTTTTCGATGATCAATTTGACCTTTTCAATCTCCGTTGTTATTTCTGCGATAAACTCGTGCAAGTCGTCAATCGACATAGTGTCGTAATTAACATTTGAAAACAGACTACGAGAAGTTTCTTCATCGTTACTTGTCATCGCGATTTTCCTCAATATGCTATGCGTCACGGGCGTCAATATAAACTAACAAATATACTAGCGCGCTGTTTTGCACGCGGACAATTAAAAAGTCGGAGAAAAAAATGACTACGTTGCCTACAACCATGACTGCGATTGAGATTAAGGAATTTGGGGGTCCGGATGGTCTTGTTCCAACAACGCGTCCCGTACCTTCCCCTGGACATGATGATGTTTTGGTAAAAGTTGCCGCAGCCGGTGTTAACCGTCCGGATGTATTACAACGGATGGGCGGGTATGCCCCGCCGCCAGGCGCTTCTGATATTCCAGGTCTAGAGATATCCGGTACTGTTGCGGCTGTCGGTGCCGGTGTCACGCGCTTTAAAGCTGGCGATACATTATGTGCATTGGTCGCTGGTGGCGGTTATGCCGAATATTGTGTTGCTCCGGAAGCCCAATGTCTGGATGTCCCCGAGGGATATGATCTCGTACGTGCTGCTGCAATTCCGGAAACATATTTTACCGTTTGGACAAACGTTTTTAATCGGGGTCGTCTTAAAGGTGGAGAGACTTTCTTGGTTCATGGCGGCGCCAGCGGCATCGGAACAACGGCCATACAACTCGCAAAGTCCTTCGGTGCCCGTGTTTTTACGACGGCGTCAACGGATACCAAATGCCGAGAAATAGAAGCATTGGGTGCGGAGCGAGGCATCAATTACAAAGATGAGGATTTCGTAGAAGTCGTAAAAGAATTGACTGATGGGCGTGGGATCGATCTCATTCTGGATATGGTGGGTGGCGACTATATCCAACGAAATATTTCAGCTCTTGCTGTGGAAGGCCGGCTTGTGTATATCGCTTTTCTAGGTGGCGCGCTGGCTGAGGTTAATTTCGCTCCAGTGATGATGAAGCGCCTGACGATAACAGGCTCGACTTTACGTCCGCAATCTATTCAAGCGAAATCTGAAATCGGGGCGGCGTTGGAAAAGAAAGTCTGGCCACTACTCGCAGCTGGTTCTATCGGCCCCGTTATGGATAGTGTGTTTCCCTTAGAAGAAGCCGCTGCAGCTCATAAACGGATTGATGATACCTCACATATAGGGAAAATCGTCCTGGAGGTTTGATTTAAACACTTGCTTGACGAAGATATTGGCGTATACAGCCTAGACTTTAGGGGCTATTTCCGCCATATACAGTGAAGAAATAGCAGTAGGCTCCTCTCTTACTGAGATGGGCCACATAAGGAGATATTATGGTAACGCCATTATTGCCAAAGGCAACGGCTGTCTGGTTAGTTGATAATACAGCTTTGTCATTCGCACAAATTGGTGATTTCTGCGGTTTGCATTCACTTGAAATTCAAGGGATTGCGGACGGTGAAGTCGCTGTTGGCATTGTTGGGCAGGATCCGACTGCCAATGGCCAGCTCACACAGGAAGAATTGGATCGCTGTCAAAATGATACTTCGGCTCGCCTCGAACTGAGTAAACCGGCTGGTGACGTACCGCAACCACGGCGACGCGGTGGCCGTTATACACCTGTTTCACGACGTGGAGATCGACCTGATGCCATTTCCTGGCTGGTAAAGTTTCATCCGGAACTAACAGATGCACAAATATCCAAATTGATAGGGACGACGAAAACAACTATCACTGCCATCCGCGATAAATCCCATTGGAATACGCAAAATATCCGGCCTCGCGATCCCGTCAGTGTTGGTATTTGTACACAGCTTGAATTGGACGAAGCAGTTAAGAAGTCGGCTCATCGCCGGACAGACGAAGACCGGGGTAAATTGATGGAAGAAGTTGCCGCTGCGGTTGCAGCAGAGGCTGCCGCGGTTCCGCTGACACCTTACGAGCTTAAAAAGCAACAGGCGCAAAAAGAAGAAGCCTACGATCCGATGGCCGAAGCGGAAGCCGTTTTTGGAAAGACCGATGCCAATACGGAAAAACAAGACGAGGCAGCCAAAATTGCCAAAAGCTTTGATGACATTTTCAAACCATCGTCTAGCTAGCTGATAGACCATATTGTCCTGTAACAAACCGCGAAAATTTTCTCGCGGTTTTGTTTTGTATCAATGATCTCGAGCAATTTTTCCGACTAATAACGGCTTCTATTGACTTTGAACGGTAACCGTTGTTTTTCTAGGGACAAACTAGGAATAGATTTAGGGAGTAAGATATGGCCACTTATGAAGAAGACTATCAGCGTTCTTTGCAGGACCCGAACGGGTTTTGGGGAGAGGCCGCCTCGGATATAAGCTGGTACAAGCCCTGGACAACTGTTCTGAATGATACCAATCCACCTTTTTATAAATGGTTCGAAGGTGGAGAGCTCAACACCTGTTACAACTGTCTAGATCGGCACATTGACGAAGGGCGGGGCGATCAGGATGCGTTGATTTATGACAGCCCCATGACGGACCAAATCAAGAAATTCACCTACGGCGAACTGACAGAAATCGTTGCTCGATTTGCTGGCGGATTGGCAAGCCTTGGTGTCAGCAAAGGCGACAGGGTTTTGATCTATATGCCAATGGTACCAGAGGCCGTTGTCGCGATGCTTGCCTGCGCTCGTTTGGGCGCCGTACATTCTGTCGTTTTCGGTGGATTTGCTGCGAAAGAGCTGGCAACTCGGATTGATGATGCCAAACCTGTTTGCATGATAGCGGGATCGTGCGGATTGGAACCGGGAAGAATTGTCGAATACAAACCGTTGCTCGACGAAGCTATTGAGGTTTCAACGCATAAACCGTCAAGCTGTGTCATCTTGCAACGGCCCGAATGCTTGGCGTCGATGGTAGAGGGACGTGATCATGATTGGCAAGCGCTAGTCGCGGCTTCTGAACCGGCTGACTGCGTACCTGTCGCGGCAACGGACCCTCTTTATGTTCTTTATACCTCGGGAACTACGGGTGTTCCGAAAGGAGTAGTCCGTGACAATGGTGGACATGCTGTAGCGCTAAAATGGTCTATGAAATATGTTTACGACATCAATCCCGGAGAAGTCTTTTGGGCTGCATCGGATGTTGGCTGGGTCGTCGGACATTCCTATATTGTATATGCACCTTTATTGCACGGCTGCACGACAATTCTGTTTGAAGGAAAGCCTGTCGGAACACCGGATGCAGGCACTTTCTGGAGAGTTATCCAGGATCATAAAGTAAAGGCGTTATTTACTGCGCCAACGGCGTTCCGCGCCATCAAGCAACATGACCACGAAGCCAAGTTGCTTGCAAACTATGACCTTAGTAACTTCAAAACACTATTTCTAGCGGGTGAACGCGCGGATCCTGATACGATAATTTGGGCTCAAGATGCTTTGCAAGTGCCTGTAATTGACCATTGGTGGCAGACAGAATCGGGTTGGCCAATTGGGGCGAATTGTATGGGATATGGCATGAAACCCGTTAAGCTGGGAAGCCCTACATTGCCAGTCGCGGGATATGACATTCGAATAATAGATGAAGAGGACGCTTTTTCAGAAAAGGCAGCTGGTGATATTGGTGTAATTGCAATTAAACTACCACTTCCACCCGGCACTTTGCCGACATTATGGCATAACGATCAGGGCTATATAAATTCCTACCTTAGCGATATACCCGGATACTATAAAACGGGCGATGCTGGCTATATAGATGAAGATGGATATCTCTTTATCATGGCGCGGACGGACGACATTATTAATGTTGCAGGTCACCGTCTTTCAACCGGCGGTATGGAAGAGGTTCTGGCAGGACACAGGGACGTCGCGGAATGCGCCGTTATCGGTGTACAAGATGAGTTGAAAGGGCAGGCTCCTATGGGGTTTGTCGTGTTGAATATTGGCGTAAATCGTGACCATGAAGATGTGAGAAAAGAACTTGTGCGTCTCGTAAGAGAAAAAATCGGCCCCGTCGCAGCGTTTAAAATTGCTCTTGTTGTCGCAAGATTACCAAAAACACGTTCCGGTAAGATATTAAGGGGTGTTATGAGAAAAGTGGCGGACGGCGAAGACTTTACTGTTCCGGCAACTATCGACGATCCTGCAATCGTAACAGAAATTGCTGATGTCCTTGCGACAGTCGGCTATCCAGTAACAAAATAATAATCGAGGAAATGACCATGCGGTTAAAAGACAAGGTTGCAATAGTAACTGGTGCCGCACAAGGGATTGGCTACAGTATCGCCCAGCGGTATTTGGAGCAGGGTGCAATTGTCTATGTCGTCGATATTGATGGAACGGCTGCCGCTAAGGCAACAGAAAAGCTGGGGTCATCAGCAATTTCAGCGACATGCGATGTCTCTAAGAAATCCCAGTGTGTCGCATTGGTCGAAAAAGTGATGAAGGATCAGGCCCATATAGATATCTTGGTCAATAATGCAGGTATTCTTCGTACTGGCGATGTGTTGGAAATTTCCGAGGAAGATTTTGATGCTGTGCTTGGCGTTAATCTCAAAGGCGCGTTTTTGCTTAGCCAGGCTGCAGGCAAAGTAATGGTAAATCAAGAAGGCGGCGGCAGTATCATCAATATGTCTTCGGTGAATTCGCTTCTGACTATTCCAAACATTCTGCCCTATAACGTATCGAAAGGCGGTTTGAACCAGCTAACGCGCGTTATGGCTGTCTCTCTCGCTCAGCGCGGTGTAAGAGTTAATGCAATAGGGCCTGGCTCGATCGCTACTGATATGTTGAACCAGGTGATGGAAGATGAAGCAGTCCGCAACGCAATCCTATCAAGAACGCCTATGGGCCGAACGGGAAAGCCCGAGGAAATAGCCGACGTCGCTTTATTCCTGGCAACTGATGAAAGTTCATATATCACTGGGCAAGTAATTTATGCAGATGGCGGGCGGCTAGGTCTTAACTATACTTCTCCGGTTCCTGATGCGTGATCAGCCCTTGTATTAAGTAGCAACTTTAGTATTTTCCAATGCAGTCAAAAGCTTTTCGGATCGCGGATCATTCAAGCTTCCGACACGATTGGCGACTGACCAGCTTAGAATGTCAATATGCGCATGTATGAACGCCAGATTTAGCGCTTCGACTTCAATAACTTCATCTGTCAGCAGGCAAATTTTTTCTCCCACCAGACTAATGAGAGGGTAGTCAAACGATCCACCTGTTCCCTTTAAATCGTGGCAATGATCGAAAATAATATTGCGATCGGCGAATGTTCCTCTGTTTTCTTTGAGCGCGAGCCAGGAATTTTCAATTGCTTTGATACTGTCCGATACACTGTCCAGAAATTTTTTTGCGAGGGCGGTCATATTGTGCTCGGCGCGCGCTTCGATCTCGCTGAAAGGCATTCCGCTATCCCGTTCGACTTTTGTTTTCAGTCGATGCGGCGGGTGGTGAATTTCATAATCGCCTTTATTTTTTACTTCGATTTTGGGATGCCTCTGTATAAAAACACTATATTTAGTGGGAAACTTAAGTCATGAAGCCTTTACTCTCGTCTTTCAAGGCCCTCGTATCCGCGCATAGCCCGGCGGCGGTCAGGGCCTAAAAATTCCTCTGCTTTTATAAACGGTCGCGGGTTTTCGATCATCCAGACCAAGCGATCAAACAAAGACCCGACGGACGCCGGTTTCGCCAGAAATTCGGTGGCCCCAACATTTCGTGCTTTGATGACAGTTTCTATTTCAGTTTGTCCTGATAGGACGAGAATTGGCAAATAAGGGTCGCAGCCATCTTCGCCTTTTCGGACTCGCTCAATAAGCTCGAATCCGTTCAGCGACTCCATTTTCAAGTCGGTGATTAATATGTCTGGTTGCTGCTTCTTCATCATTTTGAGCGCATTACTCGCATTGAGGCAGCCTCGGAAACTGGTGATATCCATCGCCAGTAATAGGTTCTTTACGATTAAATGCATGTTCTTGTTGTCATCGACAAACAAGATATCAAGCTTCTTGAAATTGTAGTTTTTCGTCATCAAAAACCTTTTGCGTCTTTCAATTACTAAATACTATTTTTTCAATATGTAGAATTGTACGCGCAAATTGTTAATTCTTCACAAACACGGAAAATATCAATAGATGATATATACTAGGCAAAATTGTAGGCACTGGATTCTCAGGGGAGCTAGTCCTAGCAATTTCAAGGAGATTGCCGTCCAAGTCATAAGATGTTTAACGATAAACGGAGGTAAAGAATGCCGAAAGCCATAGATATTCGGGCCGAATTGACGTCTTTGACGCATTTAAAAAATCGACATACTAATACGCCGGAGGGTGTGGTGGGGGATGCTTTTGCCAGATTGGCAGAATATGACGAAGGCGCTGTTTTTACGGGAAGTTTTGATGGTGAAAGCCCGTGGGAACGTCATACCAACGGAGATGAGTTGGTCCACGTGTTGGCCGGACAAACCCGACTAACAATTCTAAGTGAGGATGGAGAAGATGTTCTGGATTTACAGGCGGGTATGCTCACCGTCGTTCCAAAATCTTGTTGGCATCGATTTAATTCGCCTAAAGGTGTTACATTATTGACAGTCACACCGCAGCCTACGGATCATTCGCGTGCAGAAGACCCGCGTTGAATTGATCTTAGGCGACAGCAATTGCTTCAATTTCAAGTAACCAGGACGCGTCAAAAATACCAGTAATAATAACCGTAAGAGCGGTTTTGTGATCCCCCAATGCCGAGGCACGGGCTTGTCCTGTTAGGAAGGGCATATTTTCGGTCCGCTAGAAAAATTGTGACTTTGACCAGGTTTTCAATGCCCATATTTGCTGCTGATAATTGTGCTTTGACATTGTTCCAGGCAACGTGTGCTTGTTCCTCAAAACTGGCGGGGGTTTTGCCATCGGCTGTGACCGGAATTTGACCACTAATATATAGGGTCCGATTGCTATCGGTTACTTCACGAGCCTGAGCGTAGCCCCCGGCAACGACAGGGGCGTTATCGGAATTGATTTCTTTCGATTTCATAACATTTTCCCCACTTGTGTTTTTAGTAGCCAATAGGATCTGCATGTTGAAGCTATAAAATAGTAAAGCCTTCCCATATTACTGGAAAGGCTTTGCAAGAAAATTGGGTTGTACGAAATCTAATCGACGTAAGTAACTTCAACAATTTCATAAGCCTTCGAGCCACCGGGCGTCGTCACTTCAATGCTATCGCCCTGTTCTTTTCCGATTAAGGCGCGCGCAAGAGGAGCGGTAATCGAAAGTCGCCCTTGTTCAATGCTGCTTTCGTCTTCTCCAACAATTTGATATCTGGTTTCTTCATCAGTATCTTCATCAGCCAGCAGGATTGTTGCACCAAATTTGACCTGATCTCCGGAAATCGAAGTAACATCAATGACTTCGGAACGGCCGAGCTTATCAGCTAGTTCGGCAATCCGGCCTTCGATCAAGGATTGTTGTTCTTTGGCCGCATGATATTCGGCATTTTCTGAAAGATCGCCATGCTCACGCGCCGTCGCAATCGCCTGGATGACCGAGGGTCGAGCATTGGACTTTAGCTCTTTCAGTTCAGCTTCTAGCCGAGTGAAACCAGCCGCTGTCATAGGTATTCTTTCCATTGTCTTCTCAAATCACGTATTACACGTAATAGCCTTATGTTTCGCCTAGCCAAAAAGGCGACTTGAATAATATCTCATATAACGTTTGTCAAGGAATTAAGAATAGGATTGAAGTGGCTTAACTTCAAGAGTTCCTGTTTTTATTTTTTCAATAGCCATCACAGTTGCGTGTGCGCCAGCAACAGTCGTCGAATATGGTGTTTTCATCATGAGCGCTGTATTGCGAATGTCGTAACTGTCCCGCAGTGCCTGCGCACCTTCAGTT